>Ga0137413_10000056_pt1 | contig 25922 bp, 28 predicted proteins | sample CZODoug2_1_16fun_FD_108280 | JGI IMG/M metagenome (GOLD analysis project Ga0137413, IMG submission 108280) | Vadose zone soil fungal communities from Angelo Coast Range Reserve, California, USA - CZODoug2_1_16fungal (Illumina Assembly) | ecosystem: Environmental > Terrestrial > Soil > Vadose... | reverse complement strand
GGTCGTCACCCCACACGAGATCGCGCCAGAGGAGATCGCGGCGGCGATTGAGGAGTTCGGGTGGGCCGCGCAGCTGTGCGAGCGCGCCGGGTTCGACGGCGTCGACGTGCACGGCGCGCAGGGGTTCCTGATCTCGGAGTTCCTCTCGCCGCTGATGAACCGGCGCACCGACGAGTGGGGCGGCAGCTTCGACAACCGGGTGCGCTTCGCACTGGAGGTCGTGCGCGAGGTGCGGCGGCGTACGTCGCCGGGATTCGTCGTCGGGTTCCACCTCATGAGCGATGAGCTCGTCGACGGCGGCTGGTCGCTGAAGGACGCCGCACAGTTCGCGCCGTTACTGGTGACCGAGGGCGTGCAGTTTCTGTTCGCGATCCCGGCCACGTTCGAGACACTGCGGCTGCCCGCGAACCTCGGGCTCTACGGACGGCTGATGTACGCCGTCGGCGACGCCGCCGTATTGAAGCAGGCCGTTGACGTGCCGGTGGTGGCCAACGGTCGGCTCGGGGACCCGGTCGACGCCGTCCGCGTGTTGGAGCGGGGCGACGCCGACGCGATCGGGCTCGCCCGGCCCCTGTTCGTCGACCCGGACTGGCCCCGCAAGGTCGCCGACGGGGATCTTGGCGCCGTGCGCACCTGCCCGTGCGATCCGCCGAACTGTCTGCGCACCCAGCTCTCCGGTGCGATCTGCGACCACTGGCCACCCGCCGCCGTCGCTCGCGGCTACCTCGGCGACCAGGACTGACCATCCCAACGTTCACCACGACCGAGGCCTGAGGAGGCACTATCGTGATCGAACTGACCGACATCGCCTACGTCCGGTCTGGCGCCGCCGACCTCGCCGCAGCGGTGGACTTCGCCACCCGGATCGTCGGCCTGGAGCTCGTTGACGGCGGCGAGCCGGGCGTCGCGCACCTGCGCGCGGACGCCCGTCACCACTGCCTCGCCCTCGTCGAGGGGGAGTCGGGGGTGATCGCCTCGGGCTTCACGGTGGCCGATGAGGACGCCCTGGCCCTGGCCGAGACCGAGCTGGAGCAGCGCGGGATCACCGTCACCCGGGGCGACGCCGCGGCGTGCCGGTCGCGGCGGGTGCGGGAGTTCGTCGGGCTCCACGACCCGTTCGGCAACCGCATCGAGCTCGTTGTCGGCCAGCAGACGCTCGGCCGCCCTGTCGCGTTCTCCCGCCGAGCCGGGATCACCGAGTTCGGCCACGTGTGCCTCGACGCCCCCGACGTGCGCGACGCCTACCGGTTCTGGTCCAGCACGTTCAATGCCAAGGTGTCGGACTGGATCGGCGACGGCGCCTGCCTGATGCGGATCGACCCGGTGCACCACAAGCTCGCGGTGTTCCAGGCCGACGAGCCGGGTCTGTGCCACGTGAACTTCCAGGTCGCCGAGATCGACGACGTCTTCCGCAACTGGCACTTCCTCGTCGACCACGGCGTCACGATCGAGATGGGCCCTGGCCGCCACCCACAGTCGACCGCGGTGTTCCTCTACTTCCTCGGGCCCGAGGGCTTCACCTATGAGTACTCGTTCGGCGTCCGGCGCATCGAGGACGACGCCACCTGGACGCCGCGCTACTTCGACCCCGACGAGCTCGGCTCGATCGACATGTGGCTCGGGCCGCACGCCCGCACTGTCTCCCAGCCCCAGCTCGGCCGCCGCCTGCCGGTCAGCCCGTCCTGAAGAGGAGCTTCCGATGATCTACGTGAGCCACACCCTCCCGGTGAACGAGCCCGGCCAGCCCCTTGTCACCCGCGACGACCTGTGGCGCGGCCTGGTGGCCAAGGCGGGTAACGCACTGCCGTTCGTCGCCGCCATGTCGCGCTGCGATGTGCTCGAACGTCTCAGCGAGAACGTCTTCGACCGCGCCATCTCCTTCCGCGGACAGGATTTCGTCGAGCGCGTCACGCTGGAGCAGCCGCACCGCGTCGTGTTCACCCGCATGTCAGGGCCGGTGCTGGGCACGATCGCCAACGAGATCGAGGGTGAGGGCCCCGGAGACGGCAGCGCGCTCTCGCTGCGCTTCAGCTTCGCCCTGGTCGTCCTCGGCGTCGAGGGCGGGTCGGCCGCCGAGCGCGAGTACGCCGACGGCATGACCGCCGACTACCTCAAGGCCGTCGCCTCCACGCTCGACGCGGTCCGCCGGGTGGTGCGCGGCGAGGCCGCCCTTACTTCCTGATCACCACAGTGGAATCCCGGGAGACACCGGGCCGAGGCCGCACCCCAGGGCGTGGCTTCGTGACCGGCCTCGACCAGGCGCAGGTCCTGGACTACAAGGAGCCGTCGGCATGAGCACACCCACCACCCAGCTCGATGCGGTCACCGCCCACCGCGTGCAGATCCTGTGGGACCGCCAGGAGATCAGCGACGTGATGCTGCGCTTCGGCCGCGGCCTGGACCTGCACGACTGGGATCTCTACGCTTCGACCCTGCACGACCCGTTCGAGGTCGACTTCTTCGACCTCACCGGGCGTCCGCCCGCCAGCACCACACCGTCTACCTGGACGCGGTTTGCGGCGGCCTGTCTGGAGCCGTTACAGGTGGTGCACCGCTACACCAACTTCCACATCGACCTCGACGGCGACCAGGCGAGCGGCGTCTTCTACCACGTGTCGCGGCACCGCAAGCCGAACACGCACGGCCAGGACCAGTACACCCAGTACGGCTGGTACGAGAACCGCTTCCGTCGCACCGGGGACGGCTGGAAGATCACCGTCCTCAAGCACACGTTCCAGTGGTGTGACGGCAACCCGACGCTGATCGACACCAGTGACCCCGGGTGGCAGGCGGTCGCCGACGAGATCTTCGGCGGTGGGTCAATCGCGTGATCTCAGCCATCGTGTCGTCGACACCCACCGAACCCGAAGGAGTCCCTGATGAGCTCACCTGATGCCAGCGATCCGGCGGTCCGCGTCTCCAAGCTGGGCTACGTCGGCTTCGAGACCTCCGACCTCGACCGGATGATCGAGTACTACACGAAGATCCTCGACTTCTCCCTCGTCGAGCGGTCCGCTCAAGGCGCGTACCTGACCACAACCTTCGACCACCACAGCGTGGTGCTCACCCGGGGTGACACGAAGGCGCGCTCCACGGTGGGCTACGAGATCTGGGAGCCGCTCGACGACGCGCAGCGGCGGTTGCGCGAGGCAGGGTACGAGGTGCAGCGCCGCACCGACATCGCCCCGGGCACCCCGGACGTACTGGTGCTCGAGGAGCCCAGCACCGGCATCCCGCTGCATCTGTTCTCCGCCCAGGACAGCAGCGGGGTGGAGGGCTACCCGCCGCTGCGGCCAACCAAGCTCGGTCACGTCGCCGCGTTCACCAGCGCGCTGGCCCCGATGCAGAAGTTCTACCAGGACCTGTTGGGGTTCAAGTGGTCGGACACGGTCGGTGACTTCTTTGTGTTCCTGCGCTGCAACGCCGACCACCACGCGGCGAACTTCATGGCCAGCGCCAAGTACAACGGCATGCACCACATCGCCTACGAGATGCGCGACCCGAACCACCTGATCACGATGCTCGACCACCTGGGCCGCAACGGTTACCGGCTGCACTGGGGCCCGGGGCGCCACGGGCCGGGGCACAACCTGTTCACCTACCACCGCGATCCTGACGGCAACACCATCGAGCTCTTCACCCAGCTCGACGTGATGCATGACGACGCCAGGGGGTACTGGGAGCCGAGGCCATGGCACGAGTCGTTCCCGCTGCGGCCCAGGACCTGGGAGGTCGACCTGGCCACCGTCAACATCTGGGGCCCGGTCAACCAAGAGATGCTGGACCACTGACACGTTGAGCTTGCGGCTGACTCGAGTTCTGACAAATTAGACAGATTCTGAAAGTTTGTCTAAACTGCAGGTGTGAGCAGTTCAGCGATGGGCGAGCCGGACGATCCCAAGCGCGGAGTTGTCCTTGCCGCCTCGGTGGGTGTGTTCGGGCGGTACGGGTTTCAGAAGACGTCGATGGAGGCGGTCGCCAAGGCGGCGGGTATCTCCCGGCCGGGGTTGTACCTGGTGTTCGCGAACAAGGAGCAGCTGTACCGCGCGACCATGAGGGGCGTCATGGAACGCGGGCAGCAGGCCATGGAGGCGTGTTTCGCCGACGAGACGCTGGGTTTCGAGGATCGGATTGTCGCGGCGCTGGATGGGCTGCTGGGCCAGTACATCGAGACGCAGGTGTCCAGGGACCTCGGGGAGCTGTTGGAGAACAGCGGGTCGCAGCTGGGCTCGATGTTCGATGACTACCAGCAGAAAGCCAGGGCGACGATCAGCGCACAGATCGACGGGCTAGCCCCACCCGGCGTGCTCACTGGGGACTCGGGAGCCGCCGACTTCACCGACGTCCTGTTCTCCGCCGCGGTGACCTGGAAGCAGACCGTGGCCACGCGGGCGGAGTTCCGCGACCGGGTCCGGCGCGCCGTGCGGCTGATCTGCCGAAGGAGCAGCTGACCATGCCCCGCATCACGACCCCCTTTAATGCTCAGTCGAGCGCCGCCGAGGTGATCGCCGGTATCGACCTGATCGGCAAGCGCGCGGTGGTGACCGGCGGCGGCTCCGGAATCGGGCTGGAGACAGCCCGCGCGCTGGCCGCCGCCGGCGCCCAGGTGACCCTGGCCGTGCGAAATACCGACGCCGGTCATCGAGCCGCCATCGATATCCAGGCCACCACCGGGCGCGATGTCGGCGTGGCGCGCCTGGACCTGACCGACCGCCGCACCATCGACGCCTTCACCGCCGACTGGACACCGCCCCTGCACATCCTGGTCAACAACGCCGGGGTCCTGGCCCTGCCCGAGCGCACCACCACCCCGGAGGGCTGGGAGGCGCAGTTCGCGGCAAACCACCTCGGTCACGCGGCACTGGCCCTGGGCCTGCACGACGCGCTCGCTGCCGCACGGGGCGCCCGGGTCGTCGTTGTCAGCTCCTCGGCCCAGTCACCGGTCGTCTTCGACGACATCCACTTCATCTCACGGCCCTACGACGCCTGGTCCGCCTACGCCCAGTCGAAGACGGCGACCATCCTGTTCACCGTCGCGATAGCCAAAAAATGGGCCGCCGACGCCATCACCGCCAACGCACTGCACCCCGGCGGCGTCATGACCAACATCCAGCGCCACTTCGACCACGCAACACTGCGCTCCGTCGGGGCCCTTGACGAGCACGACCGCCCCATGCAGGTCCCCCCGGGCTGGAAAACCCCACAGCAGGGCGCGGCCACCTCCGTCCTGCTCGCCGCGTCCCCCCACGTCCACGGGGTGACCGGGCGCTACTTCGAGGACTGCAACGAGGCCGAAGTCACCGAGCCGCGTGATTATGGCGGCCCCGGAGTCGCCCCCTACGCCCTCGACCAAAACCAGGCCGACCGCCTCTGGGACGAGACGACCCGGCTCCTGCACCGCTGACCGCACCAATCACCGCCCGCTCGGTAGCGAAGAGAGTTGATTGTGATGGCCATGAGGAAACCGGTTTCGATCGGCCGCGTCCGAGCAAGCGGCGCCGGTGACGCCGACCTCGGCGACCTAGTTGCTCTGCAGCGCACCTGGGCGACGACATTGTTGACAGCGCTTGATCGAGCCATCGAATTCGCGGGCAACACACCGCTGACCGAGGTTGTCGCCCAGACATGGTGCGCGCTTGCCCGCGAGTATGAGCGACTTCGCCGTGTGCTTGACGCGAATATTGAGGGGTCCGGTCAACTGCGCACAGCGACTGATCCCGAATACCGCATGCTCGCGCTGGCAGCCGGCCTTGCGGACCTGGATGACGATATGCGGCTCACCGCACAGGTCGGCCAGAGATTTCGCGATTCCATCCTCTGCGGAGACACGCCACATCCCGTGGGCTCGACTCCGCCGGTCTGAGAGCGGCTACGACCTCAGGTGACGCCGACCAGGTCCACCACGAAGATCAGCGTCGCGCCGGCCGGGATTGGGCCGTTGGCCTGGTTGCCGTAGCCCAGGGCCGGCGGGATGACGATCACTCGGCGACCACCCGGTTGCATGCCGACGATCCCTTGGGCGAAGCCGGGTACCACTCCGTCGAGCGGGAAGCTCGTCGGCTCGCTACCGCGGGACCACGAACTGTCGAACAGCGTGCCGTCGGAGTAAAGCGTTCCGGTGTAGCGGACATCGACGGTGTTCGCGAGTGTCGCCGCCGCGCCCTTACCGACCACGACGTCCTGGGTGACCAACTTGGTGGGCGGTTGGCCGACGCCCGCCTGGGCCTGGCTCTGCTTGGTCACGTCGGTCGGATTGCCGGTGAGCGCGGGGACGCCCGGTACCGCCGGGCTGGGGGCCGGGACCGGGCTGACCGCGGCCGAGGTGGCCGCGGGGGGCGGGGTGGTAGCCGGTGGCGCGCTGGATCCACAACCGGCGAGAGTGCAGAGCGCAGCGGCGCCCGCGACAACGAGGGAACGTCTCATGCGACTCAGTCGACCATGCCGGCCGGCGGCCGATGCGGGCGGCCTCAGCCGTGGTTCGCGAACGCGGTGGCGCCCCATCCTGCTCGGCACTCTCGTGCTGGCCATCGCGGGCAATCTCTCGCACTACCCGGTGGCCGGGATGGCGTGGCGGGTGCTCACGGGTGGCGCAGATACATGCTGACCGCAAGGACAAGGGTCAGAGAAGTCACAACACTGGGACCAGGCGTTCCTTTCGGCGGGACGTACGAGCCCGAATGGAATCACTGTCGACCGATTCAGCTGAAAGGGAGGCGCGATCGATGGAAGTCTCGTTCGCCACCACGGCGTTCGCGCCGGTCGTCCTGGGGTTTTTCGGGCTTGGCACCGGCTACCTCATTTACGGACCGCAGGAACTGTTCCGCATCCCTCGCCGGGACGCGTCGGTGGACCGCGCCAGCGGAATCTGGGGCATCTGGATGCCGGGATTCTGTCAGTTCATCACCGGCGTCTATCTGTTCGTGGCGCTGACCTGGTTGGAGACCTTGAAGGACCCCGTCCTCTACACCGCGGCGCTGGCGTTCTCCGCTTACGGCATCCATTGGTTCGCTATCGGCTGGAACCGCTATCAGCGCAACGACGGACGTCCGATCGGACTCATGTCGATCCCGTTCACGATCATCTCGGTACTCGGTGTGGTGGTGTTCTTCTCGGCCGGGGCCTGGCCCGTCGGCCTCGTGTTCGTCGGGCTCACCGCGGTGTATATCTGTGAGTTCTTCGCCAGCTTCCACATCGGCGCCAGGCCATCTCCGCCCTCAGCACTGAGCAGGGTGGCGGCGGGCGAGCACCGCGACAGCACAGTTAGTGTTGGTGCCGCGGCCGCGCCTGCACAGAACAACCCCGCGGAGCGTGTGCTCGGATTCGTCCGTATCGCTACCGGCCTGTGGCTGATGTACCTCACCTTCGCGACAACACTCGACATCTCCCTGCATTACACGCTGCCCGGCGCCTGACCATGACGACCTGTACTGAGCTCGCGGGCTCCGGCCTGTCCCGGCCTTACGGCTGGTCCGTCACCCGGCGGCGGCACGGAGGCGCTCGATGGTGCCGGCCAGCTGCTCGGCCGACACGCGCGGGTAGAGCGGCAGGGCGTTCTCGTCCTTGACCCCGCTCCAGTCGTAGGTGTGTGTCACCTGCGTTCCTCCGTCGACGGCCTGCTCCAGCTCCCAGATGTACTGGTGCCCGCTGGGGTCGAGCTCGCCGATGAGGTTGCTCAGCGCGCCAGGCGGGTGGATGGCGGGCGCCCAGGCGATCCGGCGGCCTGCCTCGAACGCGGTGATCTCGCTGCGCATCCGGTAGTCACCGAGGCCGTCCTGGTTCATGTTCATCACGAACGCGTCCCCGGTGCCGGTGACCGGGCTCGGTCCGGACTCCAGCCCGCGGAGCATGCCGGCGCCGTCCAGCTCAGTGTGCCTCGCCGGGTCCGCGAGTAGCGCGAACACCTGCTCGGGCGGCGCGGCGAGCGTGCCCGTGACCTGAATCTGCTTCTCGCTCATCGGGTCTCCCATCGACGGTGATGTCAACCGGTGAGACTAGCCCCGTGCGGGACTCTGGCCTGCCCACGAAAACGACCTCGGACGGGGGGACGGACCGACCGTCGTGGTCGACGAACGCCACGCTGAGAGGTCGGTCCTGGCTGGCGGTGCGTCGCAATGAGGTCGGGCCGCCCTCGGGTGCGACGTGCTCGTCGCCCCACTGCTGGAGGGCGCCGAGCACCGTCACGAGTTGCTCGCCCGACGGCGTCGGGTGGTAGCTGAACCGGCTGCGTGAACCACCGTCGCGGTACGGTCGTTTTTCCAGTAGCCCCGCGTCTACCAGGCTCTCCAGCCGATTGGTCAGGACCGTCGGGGCGATGCCGAGGACCTGCATAAAGTCAGCGAACCGGCTGCGTCGAAAGATCAGGACCTCACGCAGTACAAGGAGCGTCCAGCGGTCGCCGATGATCCGGAGCGTTCGCTCGATGGAACAGGTCGGCTCTGTCGTCGCGGCGGTCCGTGACCGCGGTCCAGTAGCCATGCAACCATCGTAGAGCTGGGTTGCGTAGCCGGAGGCAGGTCCCGCCGCCCGCCTCCGGCCGGCTGTTCGATCCCTCAAACGCTCAGCGGGTCGAGTAGGTGTCCGGATCGGCCAAGATGGTCCCGACGAAGTCACCGAGGTTGAGCTCGACTGGGCCCCGTTGGCTGTAGCCCGCCTCGAAGGCCTGGCTGTGCAGCGCAGGGAAGGCCGGCCGGTTCGATGCCTGCCAGAAGGCGTCGATCTCCGCTGCCAACGGCTCGTCGGCCGGAAGCGTCGCGGCGTTGACGAACCGCTTGACGTCGGCGAGCGCGAGTAGATCGAAGCGGGACACCCGCTGGGCGAAGGCATCGACGAACTCGACGAACTGCTCGTCGGGGATCGCGCGGTTGACGTAGCCGTATCGCTCGGCGAGTTCGCCGTTGAAGTCCTGGCCGCCGACGAGGATCTCGAATGCGCGTGCGCGACCGACGAGGCCGGACAGCCGGTTCAACGCACCCCCACCCGGGGCGGCGCCGACCCCGATCTCGAACTGCCCGAGGACGGCCCGCTCCCGGCTGGCGAAGCGGATGTCGGTGGCGAGCGCGAACTCGCTGCCCGCACCGCGGGCGCGACCTCGGATCGCGCTGATCGTCACGACGGGTGACTTGCTCAACCGGATGTGGAGTTCGCTGAAGGGGTGCCTGCCCGCCGTGGTTTCGACACCGTCGAGTTCGGCGGGGTCGCCCGCGATGTGGTAGTGGGCGAGGAAGAAGTCCGGGTCGGCGCTGTCGAAGAGCACGACGCCCACTCGCTTGTCGCGCTCGATCTCGGTGAGCAGGGCCAGCAGCTCTTTGATCATCACTGCGTCGATCAGGTTGATCGGTGGATTGTCGAACGTGACCCGCCACAGCGAGGGCGAGGACTTGGTCACCTTGAACCGCGCATAGGTCGTCATGGGTTGACCATACAGTCTGACTATTAACTTGATAGTCAGCTTAGTGTGACGGCGGCCATATCCACCGCGCAGCTGCCTCAGCCGAAGTTGACGGAACCGGTATTCACCGTTCCCGCGTGCCGCCCGGGGGCGGTGTGGTGCTGCCAGTAGAGGTTCGTGTGGTCGATGACCTTGTCGGGTGCGGGGGCGCCCCACTCACTGAGGTCTTCGGTGGTGTGGGCATCGCCGACGAGCGTCGCGTCGTAGCCCCGGACGATCGCTCCGTGGAGTGTGGACCGGATACATTCGTCGGTCTGCGCCCCGGTGACGACCAGGCGCCCCACCTTGCGCCCAGCAAGCACGGCCTCGAGGTCGGTGTTCTCGAACGCGTCGGGGTAGCGCTTGTGGACGACCGGCTCGGCCTCCTCCTGGATCAGCTCGGGGACGTAGCGCCAGCCGTCGCTGCCGCTGGGTAGATGGTCGGCGGAGTGCTGCACCCAGACGACGGGCACATTCTCGGCTCTGGCCTTGTCCACCAGGACGGCGATGTTGGCGACGACGCCGTCACGGTTGTGCGTGCCGGCCATGACGTCGTTCTGGACGTCGACGACGAGCAGCGCGGTGTGTGGGCGGTCGGTCAGCGTGGTCATGGCGCTCCTCGCCTTCGCGCGACGGTTCTCAGCTATAAGTAAGCGTCACCAGGATAGCTTGGTAGCCATGGAGAGCGATAACGCGCAGAGTGTTTTTGACTTATTCGAGGAAATCGCGGCTCTGCCTGATAGCGCGGAGACGATGTTGGTCGACAAGTACTTTGTCGACCGGGAGTCGGCAAGTGCGCGAATCTTCCGAATTTATCGCGAGCTTCCGCTCCACTATCATAACGATTGTGACGAGCACCTCTACGTCGTTGCTGGTAGAGGCACAGTTCACCTCGATGGCGAAGAGTTCAGTGCGGGACCAGGAATGTTCTTGTGCTTTGAGAAGAAGAAGGTCCACGGGTTTCCGCAAATAACCGAACATCCATTGGTAATTCTTGCCGTCGACGTGCCGCGCCGGCGGCCGGACGACATAGTGTTCGTCGATTCGGCGGCGGGCACCGCACAAACCTTCATGGCCCGAAATGCCGCCAGATTTTGAAATGGTGTGGGCAGCCTTTTCAGGTGAACAGCGCGGTGATCTGGGACCGCTCCTCCTCGTCGATCTCGGTCTGTAGGGCCTCGCGCACGGCGTTCCACTGGCCGGGCGTACTAGGCGAGACGATCGGCGCGGTAACCGTGGGGTGGGCCCGCAGCCAGGCAAGAGCTAGCCCGGAGACGCTGGCCGCCCGCTCCCGGGCCAGCACGCGCAGCGCCGCCACCCGCCGCAGGTTCGCCTCGGTGTATGCGCCCTGGTAGTAGAGCTCGCCGGCGACCGCGATGCGGCTGCCCAGCGCGACTTCGGCTCCGTCCAGATAGCGGTCGGACAACACGCCTCCGGCGAGTGGCGAGTACGGCGTGTAGCCGAGCCCCTCGGCGGCAACCAGCGGCAAAAGGTGATGCTCGTCGGAGCGGTCCAGCAGGTTCATCCGGTTCTGGATCCAGCCGGGGCGGGGGAGCCCCTTCCGATCGGCGGTGGTGAGCAGCGCCTCGAGGAGCGGCACATCCACGTTGCTGACCCCGAACGCGCTGATCAGGCCGGCGTCTTGTGCCGAGGCGAACGCCTCGAGGGTCTCCGCGAGCGGCGTGTCCGGATCTGGGGCGTGGGAGAGATACAGGTCAACGCGGCCGAGCCGCTCGATGCTCTGGGCCAACTGCCGCTCGATGTGCGACTTCGAAAGGTTGATGTGCCGCCCGCCTGGTTCGGCGACCACGCCAACCTTTGTCTGGACGACCGCACCCTCGGGCCGGCGTTCACCCAGCCAGTGACCCACGGCGCGCTCACTCTCGCCTCCGGCGTACGAGTCCGCCGTGTCGATGGTGCGGATGCCGAGGTCCCAGGCCTCATCGAGGCGGTCCAGCCCCTGCTGAACGGTGATGCCCTGCCCTCGGGTGGCGAGTGCCCCTCCGACGCCGCCGATCGCACCGGCGCCGAAGATGAACTCGCCGATCTCGATGCCCGTCCTGCCCAGCGATGGTTTTGCCACGCTGACCACGTTATGTTCCGCGCCCTGAGAGCGACTCGAATCCACTACCCGCGGTCGGGTCCGGTCCGGCTGTTCTCGCCATTCTCGAGATGACCGGCGAAGCGGCGGGTGAACGCGGAATCCCGGTCGACGGTGACCCGCAGGTCGTACCAACCGTTCGCGTCCTGCTCCGCGTCGATCTCCTCGGTGTGCGTGCGGCCCGGGTCGATCAGCACGCCGTCGGGCGAGTTGTCGACGGTCGGGTCGGCGATTACTGCCCGCACCGGGACCTGGCCGGTGTTGGTCACGGTGAGCCGCAGCACCGGGTCATCCCGGTCTCCGCCCAAGCAGACCGTGGCCTCCGCGGTCGGTGCGTGGCCGCCGGCGAACTCACGCACGAACCCATTCGGCCCGTGTACCGCGACCTGGTAAGCCGTGTTCAGCCCGACCGCGCCGCCGGCGTTGGCCCACACCGGAACTCCGATGCCGGCCACCGGCCCCACTCCGGCAATACCGCCCTGGCTGCCAACCACTCCCGCGCCGCCCGGCCCGGTCACCGCGCCAAGGTGCCGCGGGGCCGCCAGCCGGCCGATCCCTCCGAGCGGACCGGGCGGCGACACCGCGCCGGCCACCGCCGCCGGCACCGGGACGGGAGCCGCCACGCCCGCTCCCACATCATTCACCGAGGCGGCAAGGTTGGCCGTCGCCGAGGTCACCGGCACCGAAACGCTCTCCCGGCCGCCGACGTCCACCAGGTGCTGGGTCGGCGGCAGCCCCTGGCGGAACACCGAGAGCCCCGCCGACTTGCGACCGTGGTTCTCTATGCTCACCGTGACGGTTCCGCCGGCCAACGCCGCATTGGCCATCAGCTGGTAGGGCAGCGGACGCGCCGGCCGGGTTCCGGGTTCCTGCTCCGGCATGGTCTGGGTGCCCGGCGACGGGATGACCGGCGGCGGCAATGAGGGCTGCAGCTTGTCCGCCGCCCGGCGCATTGCATACGTGTCCGGCAGCATCGGGATCCGGGTGTCGTGGTCGGAGAAGTCGAACGCACTGGTCAGATCGCCACATACGGCACGACGCCACGGCGAGATGTTCGGCTCGTGCACCCCGGTCCAGCGCTCTAGGAATCGGATGACCGAGGTGTGGTCGGCCACCTCGGAGTTCACCCACCCGCCGTTGCTCCACGGGGAGACCACCGTCATCGGCACCCGGGGACCGAGCCCGATCGGCAGTCCCTGGACGAACTCCAGCGGCGTGTTCGGCGGCGGGATCGGCGGCAACACGTGATCGAAGAAGCCGTCGTTCTCGTCGAAGTTCAGGAAGACGACAGTGGATTCCCACAGGTCGTCGTTGTCGAATATCGCCTGGAGCATGGTCTGTACGTAGTTGGCGCCGTCGACCGGACGGGCCTGCGGGTGCTCGCAGTACGCATACGGCGCCACCACCCAGGACACCTTAGGCAGGTCGCCCGACTTGCAGTCCTCGAGGAAGTCCGCGAGCACGTGCTTGACGTCGTGCCCCTTGCCCGAGTTGGGCAGCCAGTTGTTGTGCACGCTGGCCCGTTCGGCCAGTTCCCGGCGTGACGGGTCGGAGGAGGCCAGCGCGTCGTGGTAGGCGTGGAACAGCCACAGCGGGTTGTCGCCGTAGTCACCGACGTAGCCATCTTCGCCGCTACCGTCGCCGACCTCGTTGTTCGCGTACACCCGCCAGGACACCCCGGCCGCCTGCAGCCGTTCCGGATAGGTGGTCCAGGAATAGACCGGGTTGTAGTCCGGCGGGTTGGAGATGGCCGGGCCACCGGCGCGCCCCTGGGGGTCGATCATGCCGGTGAACAGGTACAGCCGGTTCGGCGTGGTCGGCCCCTGGATCGAGCAGTAGTAGTTGTCGCAAATCGTGAAGTTGTCGGCCAGCGCGCGATGGAACTGGATGTCACTCTTGTCGAAGTAGGCCATGGTGAGCTCGCTCTTGGCGGCGATCCAGTCGTTGTACTCGCCGTTGGCCCAGGCTTGGTGCGTGCCGGCCCACGAGTGATCCAGGTCCGCGAGCTGTTGGCCGTCGACCTTCATGGTGTCCACGTGAAAGGGCAGCAGGACGCCGCCCTTGGGATCGGGCTGGCGGAACACACCGGTCAGCGCGGCGGTGTCGCTGTGGCCGCGCACCCCTCGCATCGAGCCGTAGTAGTGGTCGAACGAGCGGTTCTCCTGCATCAGGATCACCACGTGCTCCACGTCGTCGAGGCGGGCCCGCCGGTTCGATCCACCGCCGTGCCCGTCGCCGCGTCGGTGCGCCGCGTCGGTCACGTCGGACGGCGAGGTGCCGGTGATGCCGGACAATCCGCCGGTCGCCGCGACGGCACCAGCGGTGGCCGCCGCGGCGCCGGCGGCACCGATCAGCAGGCGTCGACGGTTGAACGCACTCGGTGGATTCATCGGAATAGTCCCTTCCAACCTCCGGCGTAGCCGGAGCCACAGGAATCACAGGTGGTGGGGCGTGGTCGGCGGACGAGACGCCGGGGGAGCGATCGGCAACACCGCCGGTGGAACGCGTGGAGCAGCACGGTGCTCGGGCCATGGTCGCCACTGTCGCCAGCGGCGGCCTCGTAGTGGTTCAACGCTCACTGGCGCCATTGGGTACAGAATCCGAGGGAGCGCGACGGTGAACATCCGGTGGCCGGGCGCTGAGACGACCTCTAAGTAATCAGTGAGCCGTCGCGCCGCTGTTTAAAGATGGCGCGCGGGGGTCGGGAGCGGCCTAGCCTTGCGCTCCCCACGCGGCCGCCGGTCAGCAACTCCAGCGGTCAGGCGCCCGCGACACTGCAGACGAGAGCAGCGCAGTGATGGATCAAGAATCAGTCGACGTTGTCGTGGTTGGCGGTGGAATCGCGGGGTCAGCACTCGCGACCGTGCTGGCTCGGGCCGGCCTTGAGGTACTCGTTCTGGAACGCCAGACGGCGTATCGGGACAAGGTGCGAGGTGAGTTCCTCGCCTGCTGGGGCGTGGCCGAGATGCAACGGTTGAATCTGGAGAAGCCGCTGCTGGGTGCCGGCGGCTGTTATGTGACTCGGGCGGTGTTCTACGACGAGGTATTCGACCCGTCTGAAGCGGAGGCGGGGGCCCGCGCGCTGGACCAAATCGTGCCGGGCGTTCCGGGCAGCTTCGACGTCGGTCATCCAGAGGCGTGCGAGGCACTTACCCGGGCGGCCGCTGAGGCAGGCGCCACGGTGATTCGAGGCGTTGGCGACATCGCGGTGAGCGCGGGCGCCGCACCCTCGATCAGCTACGAACACGACGATCTTGTCTATGACGTGTCCTGCCGGTTGGTGGTCGGCGCGGACGGTCGGATGTCCACCGTGCGCCGCCAGCTCGGCATCGCGCTGGAGCAAACAACTCCTCGGACCATGTGTGGCGGAATGCTCGTCGACGAGTTGCACGCCTGGCCGTCAGACCAGGTCGCGCTCGGCACAGAGGGCGATCTGCACTATTTCTTCTTCCCACGACCGGGCGGGCGCGCGCGGCTGTATCTGCTGCACGGCATCGAGCAGAAGGGCCGGTTCGCCGGCCCGGCGCGGGAGGTGGATTTCCTGACCGCGTACCAGTTCCGTTGCATCCCGGACAGCGAAATGTTCGGTGCCGTGCGCCCAGCGGGACCGTGCGCCTTCTATCCGATGAACGACGGCTGGACCGATCGGCCCTACGCACCCGGCGTGGTGCTCATCGGCGATGCGGCCGGCTGGAACGACCCGATCATCGGCCAGGGCCTGTCCATCGCCCTGCGCGACGTCCGGATCGTTGCTGACATTCTGCGATCGACCGAGGACTGGCGCCCCGCATCGTTCGCCGAGTACGGCGAGGAACGCCGCGAGCGGATGCGCCGGCTACTCATCGCCGCGCGCGTCGCCACGGACATCCGCGCCACCTTCAGCCCGCGCGGCGCCGCGCGGCGCCGCACCTACTACACCTTGATGGCGACCGATCTGGTCTTGGCCGGTCCTCTCCTCACCACGCAGCGCGGCCCGGAGCAACTCCCCGCCGAGTCGTTCGAAAAGCCCAACATCGACCGCATCCTCGCGCTCTCCTGACTGGCTAGCCCAGCGTCCCGAACAGCCGGGTGCCGAGGTCTTCGGCGTCGGCCTGGGTGAGGATCTGCCCGGAAACCTCCTGGTGTGCGGCCCAGTCGCGCGCGGTGGTCTGGTCGGCGAAGAAGTTCACGTCGTCGCAGCAGCAGGTGGCTGAGGGACCGCTGCCCGACCTGGCGCCGAGGAACACCACGGCCGCGGTTGGGCTCCAGCTGGTGCGCCCGGCGGCCATGGTCACCGCGATCGGCTGGCCGGTGGTGGCGTCGGCCGATTCGATCCGGGTGGGGCTGCCCAGCATCGCGGCGATGCCGAGGGCGTCCACCGCGCACATCGCGTGGACCACCACGCCGCCGCCGATCCACACCCGGTGTCGGGTCGGGGTTGCCGAGAACGGGTAGGCCACCGCGATCCGCCCGGCCCGGTCCAGGCGGATCGCATCGAGGTCGTGCAGCGCGGTCAGGATCTCGGTGGTGCCGCGTCCGCTCCCCTCGGTGACCGGGTCCAGGTCACTGTGCGCCGGGGGCCGACCGGTGTCCACGAAGGCCCGCAGGATCGCCCGGTGCACCGCCTGCTCGGCTGGGTCGCGCGGGTGCGCCCGGTTCCGCCAGGCGGTCAACTCCGCGGTGGCGAGTGCCTGGCGCAGCTGGGCCACCGAGGGAACCGGAACGACCGCCCCGTCCTGGTCCCGATAGATCCGGCACGCTGGGCCGTAGCCGGCCTGCCCTGGGTCGGCGAATACGTCGACCCCGTTGACCAACAGGGTCGGTGATCCGGACATGCCGGCGGCGGCCGCCTCGGACGTTGTGCTGATCTCCTGTGTGGCGATCGGCAGGTCGGTCACCTGCCGCAGATGCGCCAGCATCGGCGCCAGGTTGGGGCAGTCGGGGACGTGCAGGATCGCCAGTGTTGGCCTCATCGCAGGCTCCGGTGTGCTGGTGGGTTGTCGTCGATCGCGGCCAGCAGGGAGCAGGTTCGCTCGGCCCTGGGCAGCCCGCAGGAGGCGATCAGCTCGGCGAGCGAGTCCCGCATCCGCCGCAGGTCGGCGATCCGGGCGGTCAGGTCCGCGGTGCGCGCCTGGGCCAGCGCCCTGGCCGCCTCGCAGCTCTCCGGCCCGCCGTGATTGAGGTGCAGCAACTCCTCGACGTCGTCGAGGGTGAAGCCGAGTTGCTGGGCTCTCTTGATGAACCGCAGCAGCCCCAGCGCGGCCTCCGGATAGTCCCGATAGTGGGCCGGCGTCCTCGGCGGCTCGTCGAGCAGGCCACGGCGCTCGTAGTAGCGCAGCGTCTCGGGGTTCACTCCGGCCTGGCGGGCCAGCTCACTGGTGCGCATGTCCCCATGGTCGACCCCGTACCCGACTACGAAGTCAAGCCCCGAACGCTGAACCCCAGAGTGCGGGTCAGATCGAGCATCTCGCTGAGGTAGAGCTTGTCCGGCTCCCGCAGCTGTGGCCGCAGGTGTCCGTAGAGCTCCAGCGCAACCGGGCCATGCATCCGCCCCCAGGTGCGCATCGACAATGCGGCCGCGGCCGGGGGCAGGTCCGGGAAGAGCTCATTCACCCTGCTGGCAAAGCTCGGCCCGAAATCCGACCACTCGTGCTGGACGCCGCCGGTGTGCGCGGCCGCGGCGTGCGGCCAGCCGGCCTCGACCAGCCGGAGCAGCACGGTGCACGCGCGGGCCTCCTCCGCCTTCGCCGCACCGCCGTCGGGCGGCTGGTAACCGGGCACCGGATCGCCGTAGATGAGCCGGAACTCCTCGGGGTTGGCCAGCGCCCACTGCCGGTATGCCTGGCCGACGGCGAGCACCCGGCGGCCCGGCTCGCCGGCCGGCACGGTCTCGTAGGCCGCTTCCATGACGTCGGCGAGCGCCCCGTAGACGTCGGTGATCAGCGCGGTGATCAGCTCATCGCGGTTGGCGTAGTAGCTGTAGATGGCGCCCGCGGTCATGCCCATCTCCCTGGCGATGGCGCGCAGGGAGATCGCGTCGGCTCCGTTCGCCGACAGGTGCTTCAGGGCGATCGTCTTGATCTCCGCCGAGGTCTCGGCCCTGAGCCGATCTCGCCGTCGCGGCGTCGCGTCTGCCATGCGTAGAGATGTTACGCCGTCCGAGTGTTGAACAGTAACAGTCATATTAAACGGCGTGCGTAACTTGAACACTGTGTAGAGTTTGAGCGCGGAGCAGCGGATGCTGATCCGCATGGGAACTCCTGCCCCTGGGGTGCTGCCTGCCGGGTGGCAACTTCATGATGGAAAGGGTTAATGGCTGTGGCTGTTTCCGACCTTCGAACGTCGCGGCGCTCCGGGCCTCGGCTCGCGCTGCTGGCGCTCGCCCAGTTCGTCATCGCGGTCGACTACAACAACGTGTACGTCGCACTTCCCGACATCGGTGCCGGGCTCGGCTTCTCCGCGCAGTCCTTGCAATGGGTGGTAAGCGCCTACGCCGTGGCGTTCGGTGGACTGCTGCTGCTCGGCGGGCGAGCGGCCGATCGGCTCGGTGCACGCCGAATGTTTGTCCTCGCGCTGCTGACCTACGGACTGTCCTCCCTGGTCGGCGGGCTCGCCACGCACCAGCACGTGCTGGTCGCCGCCCGGGCTGTGCAGGGGATCGGCGGCGCCATGCTGCTGCCGGCGGTGCTCGCGCTGATCAACACCAGGTTCCCGGAAGGGCGTGAGCGCAACCGGGCCCTCGCGGTCTGGGGCTCAACGGGCAGCGGCGGGCTGGCCGCCGGTGCGCTGCTCGGCGGGGTCATCACCAACGCCTGGGGCTGGCCATGGGTGCTGCTGATCGTGGTGCCAATGGCCATCGGCGCGGCCGCCGCCGCACCGGTTCTGATCGCCGAGGACCCGCCGGGCAGGCGAGGCGGCGGGTTCGACCTGCTGGGCGCGCTGGTCGCCACGGCAGGTGTGTCGCTGGTGGTCTTCGGCCTGGTCAGCGGGCCCGAGGCGGGCTGGGTATCGGTCCGGGGGTTGGGCGCGCTCGTTGTCGGAACCCTGCTCGTGCTGACCTTCTACGTGATCGAGCGGACGGTCAGAGATCCGCTGGTGACGCCCGCGTTGTTCCGCAATCGCCGCCTGTTGACCGCGATGGGCGTGGCATTCCTGCACCACTGCGCGCTCAGCTCCGGGTACTACCTGTTCACCGTCTACCTGCAGAACGTGTTGGGCTACACCGCATTGCAGGCCGGCCTGGCGTTCCTCCCGCTCGGGGTACTGGCGATGGTGGCCGGCGGCAAGGTGGCCGTGGTCGCGCTCAACCGGCACGGTGTGCGCGCCACGTTGGCGAGCGGGATGTCCCTCTACGGCGTTGGGCTGGCCGCGCTGGTCGCGGGGATGTCGGCCGGCGGCTCCTACTGGGCGGTGCTTCCCGGCGTGGCGATCTACGGTTTCGGTGGTGGCCTCGCCTTCACCACGGTGTTCGTCGCCGCGTCGTCCGGCGTTGCGCCAGCTGAGCAGGGCGTCGCGTCGGCACTCGCGTCGACCTCACTGCAGATGGGCGCGTCGGTCGGGCTGGCCTTGATCCTGATCATCGCGAACTCGGGCGGCGCGGTGGTGGACGGGCTGCGCACGGCGGGGTGGACGGCAGCCGGCGCCACGCTGCTCGGCGGCCTGCTCGCGTTGACCTACCGGAGTCATCAGGCTCCAGCCGGCGGGGGCCAATTCCTCTGACCCGGTCCGGCGGTTCTCAGCGGTCGGTGGCCAGCTTGGCGGCAATGCGGGCCACCGCCTGCTGGTCGGCGGCGGTGAGCCGGTCGAGCACGAAGTGCCGCACCGTGCGCACGTGCGTGGGCGCGGCGGCGACGACAACCTCGTAGCCGGCATCGGTGAGGGCGGCGATCGTGTAGCGGCCGTCGTCGGGGTCGGGGGATCGCTCCACCCAGCCCCGCTGCTCGAACCGCTTGACGACATTCGAGAGCCGGGAGAGTGAGCCGTTGGCGAGATAGGCCAGCTCGCTCATGCGCAGGCGGCGCCGTGGGGTCTCCGAGATGTGGCTGAGGGTCAGGTACTCGAAGAGGGTCAGGCCGGCATCGTGCTGCAGCGGCGACTCCAGCCGCCCCGGCAGCAGCAGGATCAGCGAGACCAGCCCGGTCCAGGCTTCCTTCTCCGCCTCGGTCAGCCACAGCTCGTCGCCGGGCGCGTCCCCGTCCGGGTTCGGGGTCGCTGAGGTGGCCATGGCGGCACCCTACCGATCCGTCTTGACTTCACGCATGAAGCGAAGGTGTGATACTTTAACTTCATGCATGAAGTAAAGGGGACTGTCGTGCGCACTGGTCGCGGACATCGGGAGGAAGTCGCCATGCGGCAGCCGGAGTTCTTTGCCACACCGGGGTACGGCGATACGCAGCTGGCGAATATGCACTACAACCAGGCGGTTCGAGTCGGCGACCGGGTCGAGACCTCCGGGCAAGGGGGCTGGGACGACGACTGGACATTTCCGGAGTCCCTCGAGGACGAGATCGTGCGGGCCTTCGAGAATGTCGAACGAACCCTCGCCACGGCCGGCGCCACGTGGCGTGACGTCATCGCGGTGAACTCGTACCACATTCCGGACGCCGCCGACTTCATCGGAGAGGTGCACAACCGCGTCATGGTGGAGCAGTTCCGCAAGCGCATGGGCGACCGCGCGCCCATCTGGACCGAGATCGGTGTGTCGGCCCTCGGTGCGCCGAAGATGCGCGTCGAGATCCGCGTCACCGCTGTCACCACCGTCATCGGCGAGGACGGCTGACGGGCCACCAATGGCGGTCGCTCGGAATGTTGGGTGGTCGACCTCGGCGGAGTCCGCACCCGAGCCTGGCCCGCTTGACTTGGAGCGCACTCCAGGAGGGAGGCTGGGGTCATGGAGATACGCGTACTGGGGCGTCAGGGGCTGGCCGTGTCGGCACTCGGCCTGGGCTGCATGGGGATGAGCCAGTCGTACGGGGTGCCCGACGACACCGAGTCGATCGCCACCGTGCACCGGGCACTGGAGTTGGGCTGCACCTTCTTCGACACCGCCGAGGTGTACGGGCCGTGGACCAACGAGGAACTGCTCGGCCGGGCACTGGCCGGGCGCCGGGACGAGGCGGTGGTGGCCACCAAGTTCGGCTGGGACCTGGACGAGCAGGGCGGTCGGCGGGGGCTGAACAGCCGCCCGGAGCACATCCGCAAGGTGATCGACCAGTCGCTGCAGCGGCTGGGTACCGACTACGTGGACCTTCTCTACCAGCACCGGGTGGACCCGGCGGTGCCGATCGAGGACGTCGCCGGATCGGTCGGTGAGCTGATCGAGTCGGGCAAGGTGCGCTACTTCGGGCTGTCCGAGGCGGCCGCCCCGACCATCCGGCGGGCGCACGCCACCTTCCCGGTGTCCGTGCTGCAGTCGGAGTACTCGCTGTGGGAGCGGGGCCTGGACGACGAGGTGCTGCCCACCGTTCGGGAGCTGGGCATCGGCCTGGTTCCCTACTCGCCGCTGGGCCGGGGCTTCCTCACCGGCGACGCACAGCGGGCCGAGGACTACCCGGCCACCGACTACCGCCGCAGTGACCCTCGGTTCCAGGGCGAGCACTACGACCAGAACGTCAAGGCCGCCGAGGCGATCCGCGAGCTGGCCGCCGCCAAGGGGGTCACCGCCGCCCAGCTGGCCCTGGCCTGGCTGCTGCACCAGGGGCAGGACGTGGTGCCGATCCCCGGGACCAAGCGGCGCGAGCGGCTGGCGGAGAACCTGGCCGCGGCGGACATCCAGCTCACCGAGGCCGAGCTGGACGAGCTGCGGCTGCCGGTGGCCGGCGCCCGCTACGGCGACGCGATGCTGCGCATAATCGACGGCTGAGCCGGCGGGCCGCCCGTGCGGCAGAGTTGGGGCCATGAACGCGCTTTCCGTGATGGACACGGGGGTCGGCCTGGTATCCCTTCGTCGCGCACGGGCGGCCGACCTGCCCGACCTCGTCGCGATGCTCGCCGACGACGCTCTCGGCGCTCGCCGCGAGACAACCGAGGGTGGCGCCGCCGCGCTCGCGCCGTACCTGCGGGCATTCGACGAAATCAGCGCCGACGACAGCCACATCCTGGTGACCGCGAGCACGTCGACCCAGATCGTCGGCACCCTGCAGCTGTCGTTTCTCCCGGGGCTCTCCCGCCAGGGCGCCCGCCGCGCGCAGATCGAGGCCGTCCGGGTCCACCGGGATTACCGAGGCCGGCGAATCGGCGACTTCATGATCCAGTGGGCGATCGAGGAGGCGGCCCGACGGGACTGCGTCCTGGTTCAACTCACCACCGACAAGCGCCGGACAGATGCGCACCGGTTCTACCGACGACTGGGCTTCATGGCCAGCCACGAGGGGATGAAGCGGGACCTGACGGCGGGCCCGGACCGGCAAACACCGGGCCCCAGCGTGCCGGTCACGACCACCTACCTCTGGCAGCTGAGCCCGACCGACCTCAAGCCGGCCAGCACGCCACCCCGACCCGCCAACGTCACCCGGGTCGAGGAGTTGGCTCCCGAGTTCGCCAGGTTCCTCTACACGGCGGTCGGCGGTGATTGGTACTGGACCGACCGGTTGGACTGGAACCTCGCCCGGTGGACCGAATGGCTGCGCCGCCCCGGGTCGGAGCACTGGGTGGCCTGGCTCGACGGTGCCCCGGTGGGTTACGTCGAGCTGGCCATCTCGCCCGCCCCGGATTCGTCCAGCCCGGACCTGCTTGACACGGGCACGGTCGGGACGCACGTCGAGATTGCCTACTTCGGCCTGCTGCCCCGCTTTGTCGGGCGCGGCCTCGGTGGCCAGCTGCTGGCCGAGGGCGTGCGTCGCGCCTGGACCCTGCACGAGCGGGTGCCCGGGTGTGCCCCGGTCGAGCGGGTCTGGCTGCACACCTGCACCCTGGACGGACCGGGGGCCCTGCCGAACTACCTGGCCAGGGGCTTCCGGGTATTCCGCACCGACACCCAGGACGAGCAGCCGGGCCCGAAGCCGCCGGGGCCGTGGCCGGGGGCCCACTAGTGTCCCGTGTCCGGGACGCGCGGCCAGACGAGGCACGGGCGATCGCTGAGGTACACGTCGTCTCGTGGCGGGCGGCGTACCGCGGCCTGCTGCCGGCCGAGGTGCTCGACGGCCTCTCGGTGGACGGCCGGGAGCGCATGTGGGCCGGCATTCTGCGGGACCCAGCGCCGCGCCGGGCGGTGTTGGTGGCCGCGGAGGAGGCCGAGGAGGAGGCCAAGGAGGAGGCCGCGGAGGCCGAGGGGATAGCCGACGGGACGGACGAGGGAATCGGGACCGCCGCGGCGAACCGCGGGACCGAGATCGAGACCGGCGAGCTGTACGCGCTCTACCTGCACCCGAACCACTGGGGAGCCGGCCTGGGTGCCCGGCTGCACACCGCCGCGCTGCGCCGCCTGCACGAGTACGGCTTCGCGTCCGCCGTGCTGTGGGTGCTGGCGGGCAACGAGCGTGCGCTGGCCTTCTACCGGCGGACCCTTCCCGCCGACTAGCTGGGCCGGTCAGCTCGCCGCGGCGAGGCCTCGGTCGGCGATGCGCTCGTTCCAGTCCACGTGCCGCAGCATTGCCGAGCGGGCCTGGTCCGAATCTTGAGTGCGGTACCCGGCGAGTAGATCTCGTTGCGCCGAGTCGAAGCGGTCAGCGTCGCTGGCCGTCCGGTCCAGCAGGTCGAAACCGATCCGAAGGTATCGCTCGGTGGCCCGCCAGAGCATCTGCAGCATGCGCAGGTCCCAGTTGGTGGCCGCCGGGCGCAACAGGTCGAGCAGCAGGTTCCGGTGCGCGTCGTAGCACTCGTCCGGATGGCTGTGTGGGTCGGGTTGGTGCGCGATCTGGGTGTCCAGCGCATCCAGCTCGGCGCTGGTGGTCAGCACGCAGGCGCGGGCGGCCAGCTCCGGTTCGATACGTCGGCGCAACTCGCAGATGCTGTGCAGCTCCTCCGGGTCCAGCGGGGCGACCGTGGCGCTGCGGCCCCGGCGGGTGATGAGCAGTCCCTCGGCCTCCAGGCTGCGCAGCGCCTCGCGGACCGGGATGAAGCTGACGCCCAGCTGGCCGGCGATTTGCCGCAGTGAGAACTCCTGCCCGGGACGCAGCCGGCCGGCCAGGATTGCCCGGCGAATCTCCGACGTGACCCGGTCGGCGACCGACACCGCCTCCACACGACGGACGAACGCGGGTTCTGGCATCGGGTCTCCCAGCTCGGGCGATCACGCCGCAGCGGATCACACCGCGGCAACTCGTTATAGCAGAGGAAAGCGCTGTCCCGTCTAGTGCACCCGACGAGCTCGAAGGGTATTCACAGGAATAGACGAGCGTGGCCGCCGCGCCCCAGCCAGTCCACGACATGCCGAGCGCGCAGGTCAGACGGTCAGCCGCAGGCCGTCCTCAGCGACCTCCCAGTCGCTCAGATCCATCGATAACGCGGTCGGGGAGAGGTGGGTGAGCACCATCCGACCGCAGTCGAACCGGTCCCGGTGGCGGGTCAGGCTGTCCAGATCGAGATGCCACCGCACCGGGCTCGGGCTGTATCCCTCGAGTAGGCACAGCTGTGCGCCGCTCGTCGCGTCCAACAGGACGTCGGTCCACTCAGTGTCCCCGGAGTAGGCCACGGTTGTGTCCCCGCGGCTGACCCGGACCGCGTAGGCCGGCGCCCCCGAGGCGTGCCGGACCTCGAAGGCGGTGACCTGGGTGTCGCCCAGCTCCGCCGGTGTCCGCTCGAGGTGTTCCCGGACCCGCACCTGGAACCGCCGCTGGACGGTGCTGGAGCCCGGGAAGAGGGCCTCCATCGCGGCCGTCAACCGCTCGCCGGTGCCAGGTGGTCCGACCACGGTGAGGTCCTCGGTACGCCGGCGGAACTGGCCGTCCAGGATCAGGAACGGCAGCCCACCGAAGTGATCGCCGTGCAGGTGGGTGAGCACCACGGTGCGGATCCGGTGCGGATCGATCCGCTGCTGGCGCAGCGCGGTCAGGCTGGTGGCGCCGCAGTCGATCAGCGTGTGCGGCGCCGCCCCGGGCTCGTCGGCCAACGCGATGCAAGTCTGGAACCGGCCACCGGAGCCGAACGCGTCCCCGCTGCCGGCAACGGTCACCTGCACAACCCACCCCCCGGGATCATCTCCGCGTGGCCGCGTGCCTCGTTGGACCTGGTCAGGAAGCTATCCACTCCCACGGGTTCGGGGTGACGGAACCTGGACGCAGGGACGGGAGATCGAGCGCTTGCTCAACCAGCACGAGGAAACGCGCGGTCAGCTGGTGCGCCTCGGCGGCGGTCAGCAAGCCGCGCATGATTCCCTGCTGGAGTTCGCTGGTCATGAGCGAGCAGAAGCCCGCAGACCACTCCTCCCGGGTTTGAGCCTCGTCGTGCATCCGCGATCATTACCACTGCCCGCCGGTCTGCCAATCCACCTGGGCCGGCTCGGCACCCGTTCGAGTCGATAGATCAACCGTGATGTGTGACTGAATATCGAGTGACAGCAACCGAAACACCCGGGGTGCGGGAAGCGGTCGAAGCTCCCCGCGCGGCCGCCGGCGGAATGTCCGCGGCGGTAACCGAGCCAGGAGGAAATGCTCCCGTGTCCGCCGCTGAACCGGCGCGCCAACGCCGGGAATCCGGGGGCCGTGAGACCGGCCGGCCTCGGCCCGCCGGACCCGGCGCCCGCTTGGCCGGGCGGGTCGGGTGGCGGCCAAGCCTGGCGCTGCTCGCCGTGCTCGGGTTCGCTGCGCTCGCCTCGGTGCTGGTCGGAGCCTGGATGGGCGCCGCCGGGGACCCAGGGGCCAGTGCCGCCCGGTCGCCGGTAGAACTGGCCGTCGCGGCGGACCGGCTGGCCCTGGACGGGCTGGGCGTGGCGAGCGTCGGGCTGGCCCTGTTGCCGCTGCTGCTCGGCGCCTCCCGACCGAGCGGCTCCACCGGGGTTGGCGTCGGCGGGGCGATCGGTCGGGCGGCGGGTGTCGCGCTGCACCGGGCGGCCAGGCTGGGCGTGCTGCTCGCCGCCGGGTGGGCGATCGCCGCCGTGCTGGCGGTGTGGCTGCGAGCCGCCGATGCCGCTGGGTCGCCACCCTTCGCGGTATCCCGGCAGCTGGTGGGGGAGTACGCGGGCGAGGTCGCCGCCGGCCGAGGGCTGCTGCTCACCCTCGGCTGCGCGCTGCTGGTGATGGTGCTGCAACTGACCGCCCTGATCCGGTGGCCGCCTCGGTATCCGGAGCTGGTGGTGGGGGCGGGGCTGCTCGGCATGCTGCCCGGCGCGGTCACCGGGCACGCCGCCAGCCACGCGGGCCACGACGCCGCGGTGCTGTCCGTCGCGCTACACGTGGTCGCGGCGAGTGTCTGGGTTGGCGGGCTGCTCGCCGTGGTGCTGGTGCTCGGCGGGCACCGTCCGCTGGCCTCTGTGGTCCT
>Ga0137413_10000055_pt1 | contig 25962 bp, 44 predicted proteins | sample CZODoug2_1_16fun_FD_108280 | JGI IMG/M metagenome (GOLD analysis project Ga0137413, IMG submission 108280) | Vadose zone soil fungal communities from Angelo Coast Range Reserve, California, USA - CZODoug2_1_16fungal (Illumina Assembly) | ecosystem: Environmental > Terrestrial > Soil > Vadose... | reverse complement strand
GCAGGCTGCTGATGAAGTGGTCCCGTGGGCAGTCGAACTGCTGGCAGTACTCGAAGACCTTCGAGGTGATCTGGTGGGTACGCCAGGTGCTCTGACCGTAGCGCCACTGGGCGCTCGTCACGGGTCCTCCTCGTCATTGATCCTGTCCCACACCGCTTCAAGCTTCTCGGTCCATTGCCGCTCGACCTCGGCCGTGGCCGCGTTGAACTCCTGCTCGAACGAGGTCATATGACGCCTAGCATCATGAGCGCGCCCAGCATGGCTATCGCCCCGGCGACGAAGATCAGCCCCAGATCGATCTGGCTATACCGCTGCTCCTTGAGTCTCATTCGTCTGTCCCTTCGTTGGGTATCAGCTCGATATTCGGGTTGCAGGGCACGACGAGGAATCTTGTTGAGTCCGCCGTGGGAATGGGGAACGCGGCGATCAGCGCCGCCAGGTGCTTGCCGCAGGCGTGAACCGTCACCGGCAACTCCCGGTCCCCGATGCGGTCGCGGTACGTCCATTGGCTGCCGGGCATCGTGTCTTCGTTGCGGAAGACGAACGTGGCGGGGTTGCCGCAGCCGTACAGGCCGCCGTCGCATTTGCCGTTCACTCGCCGAACTCCTCATCAATCTGCGGCTTCCACCATGACCATTCGTTCTTCCACTTGGGCCCCCTGGCCTTGAGCATCTGCTGCACGACGTAGATGCCATGCCGCACCTTTCCGGTACCGGCGGTTGCATAGGGGTCGGCAAGCTCGTCGACCAGTGTTTGCAGATCGGTAGCCCAACCATGTAGGTCCGCCAACGCCAATCCCACCTGGCGCTCGCGCTCCTTGATCTCAGCTCGCTGCTTCTGCACGGTTGGGCCACCCTCTAGCGCATCGAGCAGTTCGAGCGCGCCGTCGCACAGCATGCGGACGGTTTCGGCCGTGGGCCGGTAGTCCATCTTGTTTACCACTCGCCGGTGGGCCATGATCGTCTCGCGTTTGATCATCGAGCGTTCCTCTCCTCGAGCCACTTGCGGCCAGCGGCCAGCGCCGCGCGCTTGCTCTTGTGCGCAATGGGCCCGACGCGCTGCTCGGCGTTGGCCGGGTTGTCCCAGACCCACCGAAATCCGTCGTCGCCTTCGATGGTGTCGAACTCGCTATTTGTCACCGTCAAACCTTCTACTCATGACCTCTTGGACTCGGGGGTGTCGATGCGCCACACCCATGACCTGCCCAAGGACGAACGCCTCGTGGGGTGTCATCTCAACGCCGCCCTCAGTGTTCGATGCCGTCACCCGCTTGTGGACCACTTCGGCGATTTCGACCAGGCACGCCACCGGGTCAGTGCTGTAGCTGGTCATCGGCACAGCCTGTCAACCGGCGGCATGTCTTCGTCGTGCCGTGTCATATCCCACATGGCCTCGTCGTTGCCGCACCCCGAGCAAATGCGGGTCTTGTTGTCGACTCGGCTCAAGCTCTGCATCACCGGGGCACCCATCAGCGCCTTGCCGCAGCGCGGGCAGGGGATGTCGGCGCTGGCGTAGATCCCGACCATGGCGTGCACCACAGGGTCGCTGTCGTCCTCACTGGCGACGTAGCAGTCCAGATATTCATCGCCAGGCCAGCTCTCGGTCTGCGCTACGAAATCTCGTAGTTCTCGTAGCGACAGCCCAAGCCGCTTGTCCTTGCAGAGTTGCCTTAGTTCCACGTGAAACATTCCTCTCGATGGGCCCAACGGGGGCGGTGGGGGAGGAGACCCGCACCGCTCCCCGCTGGGCGGTTACTTGGATTGCGCGGCGCGTACGCGCTCGGCCCTCGCAATCTCACGGACACGGCTCGGGTTGTTGGGCGGTCTAGGCTCCTGCCGCACGTACACCTTGGGCTTGTTCTGCAGCTCCTCGCGGAACGCCTCCTCGGCCGCGCACCATGCCTCCTGGGTGGCCTTCTCCACCTCGACCCAGAGCGCGTAGTTGAACTTCTCCTCAATGCTGAGCCACCGCTCGACCTGCTCGGCCCACCTGGGCGGACTGCAGATCGTCGAGCCGCAGCAGCCGGTGCCGTTGTGACGTAGACGCTGTCCAGAGGGTCCGCACTCGAAACAGCCTCGGTCACAGGCCATGCCTCGTTCTGCAATGACATCGATCACGACCCGTCCTCGACGCAGGCAGCGGCGATATAGCCGTTGAAGGGCAGATCCGTGACGACCAGCTCCTCGACCCAGCGGTGTGTGATCAGACCGTCGTCGGTGACCGCTTCATGTGGACCGTCATGGCCGTAGGTGGTCATCGCGCCGCAGTTGGGATCGGTGCAGATCCGCTCATAGAAGACGGGCACCAGGCAGATCACGCCCTCTGGGTGTACCGATCCGCAGGTGCCGCAGGTGAGCGGGATGGGCTCAACGAGACCGGCCTCGACCTTTGCTCCGGCGAGCGCCGCCCGCGCCACCTGCAATGACTGGCCCATGTCCGATACGTCCACCTGGCCGTGCGTCCGACAGAACCACGTTGGCGACGGCCAGACACCCGAGGCGTGTTGCTTCCGAAAGTCGGCGCACACGCACACCACGTCGGCCAGTGCCGATGCGTCCAGCGACATGGGCGGGTGGTCGCAGTCGTCCACCTTCTCGGCCACCTCGACCGAATCAAGCATGGCGAAGAGGTGCGCAGACTGTCTGTTCTCCTCTCGGTGCGGGATGACCAGCACGCCGTGGTCGGTTTGTGCGGCGCGCACCATGTCAAACCCTCGTTCGGCCAGCACGTCGCCAACCTCCTGAAAGCTGCTCCCACGCACGTAGACGCTGGCATATCGCGCCACGAATCGGGCCTCCTCGCCCATACCTGTCTCCTCCAGGGTCAAATAAACACAGCGCCACGTCCCGTTGTGGGCGCGGCGCTGTGTGCTCGTTGGTCGTTACACTCGAAAGCCGTGGCGTCCCTTCATATTTGGTTAACCACGGCCTGATGCCGGGGTTGCCGTGCCACCCGCCAAGTGTAACATGGTTCAGCTAGCGTGCTGGTAGGTTATAGAACCCATCTAAACGGCGTGCACCGGTAGCTCTCGTGGCTGCGGCGTGGTAGCCCTACTGAGCGCCCACGTCGACGGCAGGCCCTTCGGATAGGTCATCGACAGGCAGTCAGAGCACAGGCCAAATACGCCTCCATGTCGGTTGAGGCAGCAGTTGCAACGCATCATCGTGTTCCTTCGGGTTGTGGTGCTTGGGTTGGAGCTGGGAGGGCTACGCAATCAGCACCGCATGGTCCGGAGTGCACTGGCGGGGAGAGGGGCGTTAGGCAGTGCCTGCGCGGGGTCTCGTTCATGGCACAGCGCCTCTCAGCCGACCTGATTGCTGCCAGTGTCCTCCGGCAGACGCATGATCGGATCACATTCGCCAGGAGACTTCTGCAGTGCGGCTCTGACGGCTGCCATGCCGCGTGCGTAAGCCGGTGCGTGGTCGACGTGGTCGCAGACGAGTCCATTCGGCCGGTAGCCGTGCAGGTTGCACAGCGGGCAGCGCGAGATGGCCCAGTTGTCCGCGCTCATTCGGCACTTCCGTCGCAGGTGCAGGGCACGTCAAACGAGTGGCAGTCGGGGCACGCCAGCGGTGCGGGCGGTGCACTCATCCGGCGGTGCGCGACCAGCACGGCCCGGCCGTCGACCTCGTTGGCGGCGTCCCGGTGGGGGTCCATGCGCACCGCGGCCTCGGCCGTGCCGATTCCAAACCGGCGCGAGTAGCTTTCGATGGCCTGCTGTCGAACCGCGGCCTTGGAGTCCAACTCGGGCGCGGCCTTGGCGTCACACACGGCCTCAAGGCGGCGACGTTCGATCGAGTCCAATTCGCTGCGCTCGATGTCCTCGCGACTGTATTTTCGGGCGATCGAGCTCAAGTCGACCGGCTGAATCAATCGGTCGTGGGGCGAGTTGTAATACTCGAGAACCGCCTTTTCCAGGTGAATCCGGTTGACGTGTCGAAATTGCCCGAAGTGCTGCAGCCACGCGACGACAACCTGCTCGCTGGGGACGGGTGTGTGTTGCGAGTCGTACGCCGAACACACGGCAAGAGCCTCGCACACGTCATTCCGGCTGATCATGATAATTCCTTTCCGAGGGCCAGCCATCCGGCCATTTTCTTCTCCACGCCCTTTGGCAGATTGCCATTCGCGCGCTGCTTGTAGACCTGCGCCATGCAGCAACCGAGGGCGGCTGGGCCGAGCCGCTCGTTCTGCAGCCATAGGCGCAAGCACTCCGCCACGTCGTCCTCCGTCTCGGTGGCGAGAAGCTCGCTGGCCTTGATTCGCAAGATCGTGCGGTCCGCGTCGTTGACGGCGTTGCGTGGGACCACCGTCGCCACCAGTCGACTCGCGCCCACCTTGATCGGCCCGCTTCGACCTCGCTCAGAGGTGGCCAAATCCCACGCTGAATCGTCGACGCTCTCTAGTGCCGTACCCGGCTTTCGCAACGTCGGCTTTGGAGGGCCTGGGTAAGTTTCACTACCCCCATACCTAACCTCACCAACGCGCGGGGCCAGGTAATGCTCCGCAGCCTCAGGCGGTAATGGCATTACATCAACTTGTTTCTGCAGGTCAACGCCATTTGAATGCTTTGCGCGGTGCCTCCGGACACGTTCCGCGTTGGCCGCGACATCCTTCTGGGCCTGCTCCGGGGCCTTTACGCGGCACCTCCGGCCGGTGTACGCAAGGCCCCCGGACGTGCCCCGGACATCCCACAGCAACAGCCCGCAAGCGTCCAGCTCGTTGGCCAACCTCTCGGTTCCGCCCAGTTTCTTGATGATGTCGAGGGGGCAAAAAAGCTCGTGCTGCTTGGACATCCACACGCCTATGGCAGTCCACAATCCCAAGGCTGGCATTCGATAGCGGGCGGGGATGGCCAGTAGCTCAGGAGAGTCATCGACGCCGTCGTCTACCAAAAACCACGTCACGGGCAATCTCCGTGCATCTCTTGGTATCCTTACTCTTGAACCTTTGGATGGGTTTGTTGCAAGCAAGAAGCCGCGCACTCAACAGAGTGCGCGGCTTCTTCGTTACGGCGGCCTTTTTGCCATTACCACGGGTGCACTGTACGCCCTGCCCACGTGGTTCGTGGCGTTATTCGGGAGTAGCCTCGCCATCGTTCGTCTCGGGCTTCTGGCCCAGGTTGGCAATCACATCCTGGGCCTCGTCGTGCGTAATGTCGGTGAGTCGCGAGATCTTGCGCTGGAAGTACTGTCCAAGGTCGTCGAGGATCGGCTGGCCCGTGACTCCCCTGGCCTTGTACAGCTTCCGAATCTCGGCCTGCTGCGCGTTGCTCGGGGGCACGGCGGGTTCCTCCACCGGCGCTTCCTCGGCTTCGATCACCTGGGACTCCGGGGTGGCCGGTGCCTCTTGACGTTGCTCTGCAATCTCGCGTAGTTTAGCCGTCCCGCGCGACCCCTGGCGCACGACGCGCGAAACAGTGACATTCTCCAGCTGCAGATCCTCGACGGTGTACGCCATGCCCAGCAGAACGTCGGGAAACATGATGCGGCAGACCTCGGCAATGCACTTCGCCCGCAGCATCTCCGTGGGGTTGGTCTGGTACTTCGCGTTCGCGGTGTAGCCCGCCTGCTGGGCGCGTTCGATGGTCCACTCGGCGCTGGCGGTGCGGCCGTCGCGCTCGGCCCCCCAGATGACCTTGGTGTCACTGGCCTCGATCTCGTACAGCGCGTACTTGGCCTTCAGCACCTGCGCCGCCATCGTGCGGGCGTAGACCGCCGGCTTGCCCTTCACCACGAAGATGTTCTGCGCCGACTGTGGTGCAGACAGGCCCAACTCGGCACCAAAGAGGATGGCTGCTGCCAGATCCCACATGGCCTGCTCGCCGTTGATCTTCTGCTGAAAGTGCGGCGGCACCATCGCGGTAGCGCTGAGTCCGCGTGCCAGCTTCATCGCCTTGTCCATGGCCAGCGCTTCGGCCTCAAGGCGGCGTAGGGCCGGTGTGGTGGGCTCCTCGACGTCTTGGTACACCGTGTCGTACTGCTCGACCTCTGCGACCTGCGCGTTGTTGTTCTCGGTCATCGTGCTTCCTCTCATTTGGATGGGTTAGTCCTTGCCCTTGAGGGCCAAGGCAACGCCGCCTCGGCCATGAGGTTGCCGTTTGGCGACAACCTCTCCATTGCAAGTAACGAGCTGCGCGTTGCCCACGGCGTCCAGCACCTTCGTCTTCAGTCCGCGCAGCGTGCGCTCGGCCTGGTTGGAATCGCTGCGCGCCGTGCGCCAGTCGGTGGCCAGCGACTCGGGGATCTCCACTTCGAGCCCGCCGATGATGTCCGGGTGCTGCAGACGCACCGTCTCGTACGTGCTGAGGCTGTCATCGAGTGGCGGCGGCACTGAGCCCGAGAGGCTGTCCCAGAACCACTTGCATTCGCCCAGCATCCACGAGGCCACGGTTTCGTCCCACGCAATGGTGTAGGTGTGGTGCTTGAAAAATGGGCCCATGACCGACAGATCGGCCTGATGGATTCCGGAGAAGGCCATCTGCGCCATGACCTGCAGCGCGTAGTCGGCCGGACAGTCGCCGTCGAGCGTGGGATCTCCCCAAGCCTCAAGCGATCTGGCGATCTTGAACTCGACAACTCGCTGGTGACGATACCGGGTGCCACGTCGGTCAATGGTGGCTACGGCGGGAAATCCAAATCGATTGGACGTGTATTGCACCTCACCGCGCGAGAGTCGCCAGCCAGGATTGTCCTGCCGCCACATTTCAGCCAGTGCGTGCTCGAACGCGAGTCCGACATTGAAGATGTCCTGCGGCGGCTGCTCACCGATTAGGCCTTTTAGGCGATGCCAAATCGTGTACTGACTTTCCCACCGACTGATGTTACAAATTGCAGGCACTTTGGACGGTGAGATTAGGCGCGTGTGCTCGGGGCTACCTGGGAGGATGGGTGGACGCTGCATGGGTTTGACCCTACACCGGGGGTATGACAAACGAATGTAGAAATGCCGTTTACCATTACTGCGCTCTGGCGGAATCCAATTCAACTGGTGCGACCCCGTAGGCGTTGCACTTGCACCGGTCACTGTGCCGGTAGCGCAGGCCCACCATGGTCTGGGTGTAGTCGTGGTACCTGATGCCGTTCTGCGTCCTGTCGCCAATGACGAGCGTGTGCGGCAGTGGCCAGCCGTAGAGGATCGTCCGACCACCGCACGGCCCGTCGATCAGCGCGATGGATGCGTTCACGGGATCGTCCCGAAGTTGTTGGCCGTCTCGATCACCTGCTTGGCCCTGTCGAGCCGCCGGTAATCACGATCTACGAGGAAGAGGTCAAGCTCCCTTCGGGCGTCACCAGCCGCTGCCTTGAGGTAGCCCAATTGCGGGCCGCCCACGCTGGCGGGTATCGACGACATCATCGTCTCCATCGTTTCCAGCGCCACGCTCAACGAGGTGAACAGCGTGGTCTCAAGCCCGTGCACGAAGTCTTCGGTCATTCCAGCTCCTGTAGGTCCATGGCGGCGAACATGGGCATTTGACCGGCGGCCTGCTCGGCGCGCAGCCGGGTACGCAGCATCGTCTGCCGGTGGTGCTCAGCGTCGTATGCCAAGTGGCAGCATTGACAACCTGCCATCAGGTTGTCGTCGACGCAGTTGGTCGGATCGTGGTCGAGGTGCATCACTGTCAGCACCACCCTCGACCGGGTACGTGGATTTGGCTCGTAGTTGATCGCACCGCACGGCCCGTAATGCGTGCCGCAGCGCCCGTCGCACTCGCACACGTTGTTGGCACGCTCCTGGCGGATGCGCTTCGAGATGGCCTTCCACTCGGGCGGGTAGAGCTTCTTGTTCTCCGGCCTGATGGGCATTAGTCGACCCTCTCGTATGACCCCACCAGGCGCTTGCCGTAGATCACCCGACAAAACCCACCCGTAGGTAGAGGTTGTCCGTCATCGCCGCACGGCCACCACACGACCACCGGCTGGCGCGCCTTGAGTTGCCGGTAGGCAAACGCCTCGTCATGCCATGCACCGTGAGTCCGCATGGCTACACCCGTGAGTCCGTCTTCGTGCGCACGGCGGTGACGCGCGTCCGGTGCACGCCGAATGCCTCGGCGGCCTCGATGGACTTCTTGTCAGCCCCGATGCGGGTCAGCTCGATGGCGTAGGTGACCCACACCTCGTCCTCGGACTGATCTGAGCTGCGTGGCAACAGCTCGGGTGCGCGTACCTCGACGTGGTACTTCGGGCACACCAGCTCCGAGTCGACCAGGCCGCGCAGCCTGAGCCCCTTGGCCAGCTGGTCGAACTCGCGGCGCGGGATCACGTTGCCGTCGTCGTCCTCCACCCCGATGAATTCCAGGTGACTGCCGACAGCGTCCCCCGTCATCGACGCAGCACGCCGCAGCGCACCGCCACGGTCGGCAATCACGTCGACCTCGATTTGACCGTTGTTGCGGTACCACACCTTGTGTGTCATGGGTAGATCCTCTCAGTGGAAAAGCCTGGTGGCGATGATTGAAGCAAGGTCATCCTCTGCGCACTGTCGCGCTTCAGCCAGTGTGGCGCGGTCACCGACGCCCGTGTCGTATCGGTCGCCCGGTAGTCGACGATGCACGGACCAGCGCGCGCTGCCCTGGTTGTTGCCCATTCGGAAGATCGCGTAGTAGGTGCCGTCGTCATATCGAGCCCACTGTCGACATGGACTCTTGTCGCGAGCATCGCGCCACTTCATAGCGTCCACGAACAGCCGGTGTCGACCGCGCCGCACTGCGACGTCACGACGATGAGAGCCAGGGCGCAGGCGATGAACACCAGTACCACGAGGATGGTCTTCAGCAGGCTCACAAGTGCACCTCAATCACGTAGACGACATGCGGCCACGCCAGCCCTCGTTCGTTGCGAACCCGCGTGGGCGCGATGTGCTCCTCGATGGCCGCATCCAGACCGTCCGTGAAGCCCGGCTTCCGTGCGAAGTAGTCAGTCAGCGCGGGCACCGTCTGCACCCAATCGCACGGCTGCCAACCGCCGCCGCCTCCGCTACATCGCGCCTGGCGGTACTTCATCGAATCCCCAGTGCTCGCCGGATCTCAGCTGCACCCTCGGGCAGCTGCCAGACCAGGTTGCCCAAGTAGTTGTTCGTCAGGTCGCCGTCGACATTGACGGCGTCGGTCCCGCGCGGCCGCATCCGGCCAAACGCCAGCAGCACTAGGCGACGTGCCGGGAACTGGGTGTACTCGTTGTTTCGCCACAGGTTGAAGCACGGCAGTCCGCTGGGCTGCCTGATAACGGGCGTGAGCAGCTGGCCGGTTAGACGACGCTTGCTTGGCACACCCGAGCCGTCGAGCTTGCCGTCGACGATGCGCGCCACAGATCGGCAGTGCCCGTGGTCGCTGATCTCGTAGTCTGGCCAGCCCTGGATTGGCTTCCATTGCTCAGACACCGGCGGCCACCCGGCATTGTCCGGTAATGGTGCAGCGCCCCGGCGAATTGCAGTCGCCATCTGAGCACGCCCCTGAATCGATGACGGTGCGTGGGTCAACCTTCATCGTGACCTCGCCAGTGACCTTGTCGTGCTTGAACTGGCTGAGCGTGCCGTAAAAGAGCTTGCCACCGACGGTCTTGACTCCTACCGTTGCGCCTACCTTCAAGTTGAAGTCCTCGAGGTCCATGTACCCAGACTGTCACATGGTGATGGTAAACGGGTGAAGGACGCGCCGCGTGTCGGCCAATTCATAATCCCAGGTCAATAGGCTCTGTACAAAGGTACAGGCCGCGTGTATGGTCAATGCCAGTACCTGTTCCTCATACAACTCAAGAGTGGACGCGAGCCGCTTACTGTCGGTTAACTTGGACAAGCTGGTTTCGATACCAGCCTCGACTTCGGTCGTGATTCCGGTGGTTCTACCTTTGCCCGCGTCCCTAAGTTTCCAGCTGCGAGCCGAATGGTTGCATCGGTTATCTTTCTGCAAAAGTGAGAACGCGGGTTCGAATCCCGCCACCTTCGGGTGTGGACGAGTGGCCTAAGTCGCATGGGGGCAACCCCTACCCGGTGTCCTACAACTTTGCCCGCAGCTTCAACTTCAGTGGTCCGAGCCGATGAGGCGTCGGTTATCTCGCCGCCGTGGCTGGCATGAAAAAGCCGTATGTGGAGGTCCGAGAAGCCCTCCGGCCGGGGAAACCCGGTACCCGGCAACTCGTAACTTTGCCCGGACCGCTCAAACTTCAACCGGTGTGCGAGCCGGATGTAGGTCGGTTATCACCTTCTAAGTGAGAGGTCGCAGGTTCGAGTCCTGTCGGGTGGCCTAGCGGCTGTTCGTAGCTCAGTTGGTAGAGCGCTAAACCCCGGTCAGCTTCAACTTTGCCCGCACTCCTACAGGCCCCAGGCGGCATGAGCACCTTTGCCCATGCCTTCTGGGCCTCAAAATTTTCCGGTGGTGAGCCGGATGTCGTGGGTTATCTGCGGACGCCCAAGAACTACCCAGTCTGCTAGTTCAAGCAATAGAACGCCCGGACAACATCTACCGGGAAATAGAGCGTTCCCGCACAGTCAACTTCGCCCACCGCCTAGATCCCCCGGTAGCGAGCCGGATGCAGTTGGTGATCTCCGGCCGTCAGGCTGGTCGTTCAAGGATTAGGACGCCCGGTAACCAACCCGGGAAATGGCAACTTCCAGCAGCGCTCAACTTCGCCCGCTACCCACAACTTGCAACCCGGTACCCCACCGGGGGCCTGGTTACCTGACGACGGAACGGCACCCAGGAAGCATCCCCCTCGCGTCCGTTGAAGCAGGGGGCTAGGGGAACAAATTTACCGGTGTGAGCCGGAAGTCGATCGGTTACCTTCCTGTAATGAAAAGTCGGTCGGCAGCTAACTTCGCCCACACCCCAGATGTAGACGTGAGCCGGAATTTCAGCAGGTTACCTTTTAGGAAGATACCCCCTGTCGAATACGAACTTTGCCCACGTCACCCAACAAAATAGGAGGTCAAGATGGTAGATGTACTGCGAGGAGTGAGCACGCGCAAGACCCCACAGACCCAGCCCGCTGGCGGTGCAACTGTCAAAAACACGGCTGGTGGCTACACCTTCGGGATCGATGACTTCGCCCGCTTGCGCCGCTTCCTGGTGCTAGGCACCGAGGGTGGCACCTACTACACCAAGGCACCCGAGCTGACGCGGCAGAACGCCGAGATCGTGCTCAAGCTGGCCGAGTCCGAGCCCGTGAAGCTCGTTGACGCCATCGTCGAGATCTCGCTGGCCGGTCGCGCGCCGCGCCAGAACCCCGCCATCTTCGCCCTGGCCGCTGCTGCCAGCTCGTCCAACGAGGCTGGTCGGCGTTACGCGCTGGCGCACCTCAACAGCGTCTGCCGTACCGGCACCCACCTGTACCTGTTCGCCACCTACATCGAGCAGTTCCGTGGTTGGGGGCCGGCACTCAAGCGCGCGGTGGGCGAGTGGTACACCAAGCGCCCGGTGGACAAGCTGGCCTATCAGCTGCTCAAGTACCGGCAGCGCGAGGGCTGGACCCACCGCGACCTGGTGCGCCTGTCTCGGCCAGCACCCGATCAGCCCGAGCTGGACCAGCTGTTCCGCTACCTGATGATCAAGGCCAAGGGCACCAGCGTGCCCTCGGATGCGGCCCTGGCGAAGTACGGCGAGAAGGCCCGCAGCCCGTGGTCGGGGAAGTCGCTGGCCGATCTTGAGATCGACGTGCTGCCCGACCTGGTCGAGGCGTTCGAGGAGGCCAACGGCACCGCTGAGTGGAAGGCAGTGCAGGAGGCCGAGAAGTCCAGCACCGCGCGCATCATCGAACTGATCGGCCAGCACGGCCTGTCGTGGGAGATGCTGCCCGACGGTGCGCTGGGTGAGCGTGCGGTGTGGGAGGCGTTGCTCGAGAAGGGCATCCCCGCCACGGCGCTCATGCGTCAGCTGCCGCGCTTGACCAAGCTGGGAATGGGTGAGGGAACCACGGGCCGGAAGATCGCAGCCCTGCTGCAGGACCCCGAGCGGCTCAAGCAGGGCCGCGTGCACCCGATCAACGTGCTGGTGGCCCAGCGCACGTACGCCTCCGGGCAGAGTGCGCGCGGCGACGGTACGTGGAACCCCAGCCGCACCATCACGGACGCGCTCGACGCTGCCTTCTACAACGCCTACGGGGCGGTTGAGGCCAGCGGCAAGCGCATCCTTCTGGCCTGCGACGTGTCCGGCTCCATGGGCAATGCCGCGTCGGGCCTGCCGCTCTCCTGCCGGGAAGCGGTCGCGGCACTGTGCCTGGTGTCGCTCAACGTCGAACAGGATTGCGAGGTGATCGGTTTCTCGGACGGTAGCAACAGCCGGGGTTACGGCTGGGGCCGCGAGGGCGTGGCTACCCGGCTGGACATCACGCCCCGCCGCCGTCTGGATGACGTGTGCTCGTACATGTCGGGCCTGGCGTTCGGCCGCACCGACTGCGCGCTGCCCATGATCTGGGCCGACCAGCAGAAGGAGAACTTCGACGCCATCTGGGTTCTGACCGACAACGAGACGTGGTACGGCAAGGTGCATCCGCACCAGGCGCTCAAGGCATACCGCGAGAAGTACGGACCCACGCAGTTCGGTGTCGTCGCCATGACGGCCACCGGCAACTCCATTGCCGACCCCAGTGATCCATCGCAGATCGACATCGCCGGGTTCGACTCCAACGTCCCGCAGGTGATCAGCTCGTTCTCCGCGGGCCTCATCTGATGGATCCAATGGTGCAGCAGGCCCGTGAGCTTCATCGCAAAGCTGGCGAAGCCACGGGCCTGTCGCACCACTACCGGCTGCAACGGGACGAACTCATTCGGCGGGTGTACGCCGAGGGCAGCACGTCCTACAGCAGCCTGGCCCGGCAGGTCGGCTGCTCGGCAGAGCTGGTCGCCAAGGTCGTTCAACTCCGCACGCCTTAGTCTCCCTGCGGCACCGTGCCGCAGGTTTTCAGGAAGGAAATTCATGCCATTCTGGTGGATACTCGCCCTCATTTGCTTCGCGGGGGCCGTGCTCGTCGGCCTCGGGTCGCTGGTGGCCCGTGAACGGCCGCCGTTCATCGCGGGTGCACTCATCGCGCTCGTCTTCGGCGTCATCTTCACGCTGATCAGCTCGTTCAACATCGTGTCGACCCGCAACGTCGGCATCGTCACTACGTTCGGCAAGCCGGTGAGCGAGCGGCCCAACGGCGTGGCCTGGACGCTGCCGTGGCAGGAAGTCACCGAGATGGATGCGGCGATCCAACTGCAGACGTTCCAGGGCACCGACTACGACCACCCGGACAACGCCGTGAAGGTGCGCCTGGGCAATAACTCGGCGGCATTCGTCGAGTCTAATCTCAACTGGCGCATCAAGGAGGATCAGGCCGGGAAGATGTTCCAGGACTACCGCACGTTCGACAACATCAAGGAAAACCTGGTCGACAAGCAATTGCAGGTCGCGCTGTCGAAGGAGTTCTCCAAGTTCAACCCACAGACCAGTGTTGCGACGGTCGATCCGACCCAGCCGACAACGGTGCCAGCGCCAGCTCAGGGCGCTGACCTGCCGGGTATCGCGGCCACGGTGAAGGGCGATCTACAGGCCGCGGTGGGCAGTGAGATTGAAATCCTCGACGTGCGCATTCCCGGCATCTTCTACGATTCGGCTACGCAGTCTCGCATCGATGCCTTCAACCAGAAGGTGCAGGAGACCAAGAACGCCCAGCAAGACGTGCAGACGGCCACGCAGAGCAGGTTGGCCAGTGAGCAGCGCGCCAATCAGGCACCGCCCAACCTCAACGTGGCAATCTTCAACTGCATCAACACTCAGGTTGCCAACGGCAAGGACCCCGCAGGCTGCTGGGGGCAGATCGGCACTGGCAGCAACCCGCTCATCAACATCCCCGCCAAGTAGAAGGAATCAGCATGTCAGCAACCATCGAAACACTGGGCATCAGCGTGCAGGGGCAGGTCGTGCGCCGCCACGACCGCGCCGCCGACCGCACCACGTTCGTCCTCGACCAGGGCCAGGCGCGAGAGCTGTTCGACGCGCTGGCCCCCGTCTTGGAGTTCTTCGACAAGCAGCCGCCAGTAGCGGGCACCGAGATAGTCGATGCCTCAACCGACAAGCCGAAGTAGAGAAGTCTGCGAGTGCAGCCACCGCCCGGTGTGCCATCGCTACGGTCCCTGTGAGGCCGTCGAGCGCACCGGGTGGCTGGCCGTCTACGGCCGCTTCACCAAGGAGGTGCCCTGCACCTGCAAGAAGTACCGCCGGGCCAAACCGTCAAAGGAGTCAGGATGACCAGAACCGTCACGCAGGCCGCGTGGGATCTATTCAAGGAGGAGCAGCGCGCCGAGAGGTCCGGCATCCGCCAGCGCCAGCCCGGCTACACGGCCACTGATGCTGCCGCACGCGGACGGGCCAACGCGCGGACACAGCGCCGCCGCAACCACGCCCGCCGTGGCGCTCATGGCGTCTCGGCCGAGCACCACGCAGCCCGCGTCGAGTCGCGCAAGCGGGCGCACAGCTAACCCGTGATGTTTTGAAAACGTCATAGCATCATGGACGCCATTCAGATCACCACCACCGACGACGGCACCGAGCTCACGACGCCCTACGGCGTGGTCACCGACGACGGCCCGGTGGTGCTGATCTCCGTGTGGCTGGTCGACATGCTGCGCACCAGTCAGCTGCCCCTCTGCCAGGCTGGTGCACAGGTGCTGGGTCGAGGCACTGGCCGGGTCACAGACGATGCGCTGGTCATCGACATCGACGACGGCAGTCGAGTCGTGTACGACCTGCACCTGTCGAGTGTCGACGCGGTATCCGTCTATGTCGGCGTGTGTCGTGAGAAGCTGGACGAATCAATCGAAGGAGGTGAGAAGAAATGAGCGTCAACGCAAAGTTCAAGGTGCAGACCGTTACCGAGAATTCCGGCTACAAGTGCAACGAGGTGTTGCTCGTGCCGGACTACGCCCAAGGCCGTAATGCGGACTGGGCGGCAGCCACGCCATCCGGGACGATTCGGATGAACATTGGCCAGGAGACGGCTGCGATCAAGCAGTTCGAAGTTGGCAAGGCATTCACGGTGACGTTCGAGGCTGAGGACGAGTAGCCCCGAACCGGGAAAGGCACGATGCTGTAGGGAGTCCGAAGCCGTTGCCCAGTACCGGATCCAGTGCTACGGTCTGTCACATGAAGTCCACGTAGGTACTCGACCGGTTCTACATCGCAGTGCGGGGTGACATGACCCCCGGCCTGCAAGCCGCTCAAGCAGTCCACGCATCAAACCAGTTCTTCGTCGATTGGCCCTCCATGGCCCGCGCCTGGTTTCAAGTCTCGAATTTCCTGGTGGTCGTCGCCGTGCCCGATGAGCTGGCGCTGGCCGAGCTGGCCACGGTGTCGATCGAAGAGGGGATCGTGCGAAGCGTCTTCCGCGAGCCCGACCTCGGGAACACCATTACCGCCGTGGCGCTCGAACCCGGTAGTACCGCGCAGCGTCTCTGTGCACAGCTCCCGCTGGCCCTCCGCGAGGCCGCGATGACCTGAACTTGCGGGCGACCAACACGGAGCCGTGCCCAGCACGCTCGTCGGTGAGTCAGGAGGATCGTGCCCTTCCGCCCGCACCAAGGCCCGGCCACTTCGGGTGGCGCGCAGAGCGAGACTGTGCCGGGCCACTGAGCGCCGTTAGCTCAATGGCAGAGCGTCGGATTCTAACCCCGATGACGCGGGTTCGACCCCCGCACGACGCACATAAGTTCTCACAGAATGACAGTTGGCGCACACCAGTTCACACTTGGCGATCTCAGAGGCAACCCTCCGCCTGCTCATGCCGGATTGAATCTCTGCACTAACCGAAAAGTTCTTGTCATCACCAATGTGATCCCACTGCATGACGTACCACGGGTAGGCCACTCCACAATCCGTACAGGGCTGCATGTCCTTCAGGGTTCGATTCCAAGTCACCATACTTCTACGATGCGCCAGACCCGTTGCGCGGATGGCATCTTTACGTCCTGGTAGATCTCGGTAGTCGCCGTTGTTCTTGGTCTTCATGCACTGTCGACACCAGCTCTGCCTGCCGTCGCTGTTCCGGGTGCTGCGGTTGAACGCTTCAAGCTCCTTGGGCAGCCCGCAGGCCGTGCAGGTCTTCACCTCTAAAAACTACATCTCGGTTCGATTCCGAGGTGGCGCACTCTTGTCGGCGTCCAGCTGTACGTGGTCATGGTCAAAGTGCTGGCGCTTGCCGCGCCGCTGCCACCAGTAGTCCCGGAATCCAATGCCCGCCAGGAACGCGCCTGCCGACATCGAGACCACCCACAGAATCCACTGCCACTGCCACGGGTGTACGTCGTACGGCCAGGACGCGCGCATGTAGATCACGCCGCACCACACGACGAGCGGTAGGACGATGCCGATGATGAAACTCTTCATGATGATCCCCCTCAAGTGGACACGACTATGGACAAGCCTATGGACAAATAAGGGGGTAGGTTACACATCGTCCCAGGTGAGATGGCCTAAAAACGGTCGCCTTATCGGCGCGCCAAGCGGCGTTCCCGGGTGCCCTGGTGTGGTTGCATGGCCAGGTCACAGCGCCAATCCGACTGATCGGGCCCACGCCGCCACCGCGTCCGCAGCGTTGCGCTCGGCCAGGGTGTAGTTGTGCTTGTGCAGCTCCCAGAGCTGCACAGCAGCCAGCGGAAAGGTGCTCAGCGGATCGGCGGGCGGAGTCACGACCGGCGGCGGTACCACAGGAGGTGTCACCACTGGTGGACCTGGCGGCACTGGCGGGGCAATGCCACCCGTCAGTGCCGCCAGAAGCTTGACCCCATCGGGCACGCCGAAACCGGTCGTCTGGTCGCGGCCAGGGCCAGCACGGAAGCCACCGTTGTCACCGCTGGTCACATCGAAGCACGCCTGTGGGTTGGTGACAATGAGGTTGAGGAAGTCGAACGGCCTGCCGGCACTCAGCTCCCACACCAGGGCGTGCAGCGCGAGCATGAGTGGCGCGACCGCGCTGGTGCCACCGACCACGCCCGTCGTGCCGTCGATGCCGACCTTGTAGCCCGTATCCGGGTCGGCGTTGCCTGCGATGTCCGGCACGTCGCGGCCGGGGAAGTGGCGAGACACCCCGCCGCCCGTGGCGCTCTGCGTGGGGTTGTCGTTCCATACCGTCTCGGTGGCGCGGGCACCGTCCGCCGTCAGGGTTAGGGTGGTGCCGCCGCAGCCAATGGCCGATGGCGACGACGAGGGAAAGTCGACGGTGTTGGTCGATGTCGAATCCGTCGACCCGGAATCGCCCGATGCGACGAACGTGGGAACACCACGGCCGCGGGCCTCCTTGATGACGGCCTCGAACGCATTCATCGACGCGCTGACCCACTGCGACTCCGCCTGGCCCCAGGACACAGACACGCCGTGGCACTCGGCCAATGCCTGCTTGAGCGCAGCCAGGAAGTCGGCATCGCTGTTGCCGCCGAAGTACACCCGAAAGTTTGCGGATGTGGCAATAGATCCGGCCACCACGATGTCCAGCTGCACTTCGCCGTCAGCGCCATCGGGCCCATCGGATCGGTTGCTACCACGGCCCACGTTGACCGACGTAAGGTTGATCGCCGGGAGTCCCTGGCTCTGCAGAAACGCGTTGACCTGGGCCGGGTCGAACCCGCCGCCCAGCTCGACGATCCCGGCGATGTAACCCTGGCCGGACGCCTGGGCCATGGGGAAGTTGTAGGCCGCTGCGACCTGCCGCGCAGTGAGCGCTACCTGAGTTGCCGCGTGAGGACGTCGAATATAGCTGTGCATGTCGCGGAGCATAGGCGCGCATCTCGCTCACCCACCAGGGGACACGTCGACTTCTGCTGCGTCCGTAATCAGCCAGCTGACGTATCGTCTGGATCATGGCAACACCACGGTCGCAGTCGTGGACGAAGCCGACCGTGCTCATGACGATCGTGCTGATAGTCCTCATCATTGCCACCGTCACCACTGACATGGTCGGAGATCCACCGACGTACCTCACCGGATTGCTCGGTACAGCGGCCGGTGCGTGGTTTGCCTCGATGGCCAATGACAAGCGAAAGTTCGACGAAGCGGTGTCTCGGGCCGCCGACGAGGCACAGACCACGGCAACTCGTGCCGAGGCCAAGGCCGATACGCTGGCAGATGTGGCTGTGAACGAGCATCCCGAACTCACTGCCCGTAGGGATCTGGGCACGGCGTTCAAGCCAGAGGATCCTGATGAGGAGTCGATTCCGCGGGGTGGTCAGCCATGATGCACGCGCTGCACGTCATCTACTCCTTGCCGTTCTTCGCTGGCCTCGTCGTTGGTCTGACGGGCTACTGGGTCTTCCTGTGGCAGCAGTGCCGATGGAACAACAAGCACAACCCGAAGCCCGGTGGCTGGCGGATGGGTGGCGTCAACTCCACCTACGCGGCGGCGGCCATAGTCTTCGGCATCGTCGGCTACATCGTGGTGTCGGCGCAGGACACGCACGATGCGACCGTGGCGCTCGCCCGCGACGTGGCGCGTTGCCAGATCCAGTTCAACAGCTCGCTCATTGCCCGGTCGAGCATCACGGCACAGGACACCGATCTGGCCAACCAGCAGAGCGACCTGCGGGTACGGATGGACGCGGCGCGCAAGGCGTTCCTCGACGAGCTGCTCAACCCACCGCCCAACATCGTCGGACTCTCGCGGTCCGATCCACTGCGCGACCAGTACGTCATGGATGCCATCCGTCAGTACGCCACCTGGACGAACGGCCTGTCGACGCAGATCAACGATGTGATCGCACAGCGCAAGAAGATCCAGGATGACCGCGAGTCGCACCCGCTCACTCAAGGCGATTGCGGCCGGGTCGCGCAGTAGCTACGCTCCTCTCATGGCCACCTTCCGACCGCAACCCTGGCAGCAGTAGCGCGAGGGTTGGCCCCCTCGCGCTTCCAGCGGGGTGTGGGCCAGCGGCTAGGCCACCTGTTTTGGGTACAGGACACTTCTCGGGTTCGAGTCCCGGCACCCCGACGTGACCCATTGGGATGTAGTGCAACCTGGCAGCACAGCTGATTCTGGTTCAGCAGGTCTTGGTTCGAATCCAGGCGTCCCAGCTATATACTTGGCCGTGAAGGTATGCGGAAAATGCCAGGTAGGGAAGCCGCTGACCGAGTTCAACGCATCGGCCCGCAACGGTTATCAGAGCTACTGTCGGCTGTGTCAGGCAAGCTACGATAAGACCTCCTCGTCGCCCGAGCGAATCGCAAAGCGCACCGCTCGGCGCATCCAAGCCAAGGCCGCCGCCCAAGATTGGGTCATCGATTACCTGCGCGCTCACCCCTGCGTGGACTGCGGAGAGCGCGATCTAGTAGTCCTGGACTTCGACCACGTATACGGACCCAAGCTGATGGACGTTTCGACGATGCTGCGGCGTAGCTGCTCAATTGCCACCATCTCGACTGAGGTGGCCAAGTGCGAGGTGCGCTGTGCGAATTGCCATCGAAGGGCTACCGCGCGCCGCAATGGCGCTTGGTGGCGCAGCCTCGTTTAACCCGAGGGGTCAGGGCCAGATGGGACGGCAGCGGTCTCCAAATCCGCAATTGACTAGGTTCGATTCCTAGTGACCTCGCCGCAGTGATACCGTCTGATCCATGCGTCGATTGCTTGCCGAACCCGAGGCCCGAGAGCGACTTCTCTGGTCCCGTGGTGTAACGGCAGCACACGGCCCTCTCAAGGCATAGGCGCGGGTTCGACCCCCGCTGGGACTGCTCGACACCACGGACACGGCTCCGTGGCGGAATTGGCAGACGCCCTGGTTTCAGAAACCAGTGTCCTCGTGATGTGTGGGTTCGACTCCCACCGGAGCTACCGAAATCCAAGCTCGACACGTTTGGCCGCAGCCCACGCCGCTGCATCATCAGAATTGTCGAAATACGCTCGATGCACGGTCTTCTGGTCGGCAACTGACCCGCACCAGCGCCGGTCGTCCGTAATCCAGTACACGCCCCTAATCCCCGATTTACTGTTCGAGTTAGCGCCTCGTCGATTCTGCGTGTTCTGGCGGCGCGTTCCTGCTTGTAGGTGGGTTGGCCGTACGCACCGCGAAACATGGCATCGGTGATCAACATGAACGCCGGGCGCGATTTCCCCTGTTGCCCATTCATAGGACAGGCGGTGCGTGTAGTGGTTCTTGCCGTCTACGAAGAACTGTCCATACTCAACACCGTTGCACGGTCGACACGACGCCGTCCATATCCAACACGCTCCCAGCTCTTCGTAGCCAGGAGGTAGCGGGCCGTCCTTGTTAACCTTTGCCCAGAACCGCTGCTGCGGGGTTGAACGCATAGGCGAAGTTTACCAGTGCGAACCCTGCTACCAGCAAGATTGCCCAGATTTCACTCGGCACACCTATGTCTAGCTTGGGATCATCTGATCCACGCTCTTGGTTACAGTCGTGATGGCTCGACCGAAAGTTATTGGTGTCGAGGATCTTCGACGGGTCGTGCTTCACGGCCACCGCGTGGTCCAGGGACCAGCTGTACGGATGCGGGTAGCTCAATCGATAATCTATGTCGCCACCGCAAAGCCAGCACGGCGCGCCCTCCTTGCCATTAACCCAGCGATGCTCCTCGAGAAAGCGAAAGTCGGCCCGCAACTTCTGGTACTTGTGGCTCGACCGGATGGCCCGTAGCTCGGCCGACTTGACCTGAGCCCGGCCCTTGGGCAGCGCCGGGGCCCCTTCAGGCGTGTCATCGTAAACGTCCACGGTCACGTCGCTGTGGATCCCGGCCCGAGCTTGAAGATGGAGAAGCCAGGAGCGCCGGCCAACTCAATGTGCTCGTCGCACACCGCATAGCCGCCGACGATGGTGGTAGCGGGCAGCCGGTCCTTGCGCTGGTTCAAGCAGATGCAGCAGTGGATCACGCCAGGTGGTGCGGAGATTGGCTCGGGCTCGGGCGTCGGGCCCACGGGTGGCTGCGCCTGAAAGCGCTCCTGGCGACCAATGCTCATGACACCCTCGTCGGGCCACGCAGCGCCTGCATGCCGCTGACGCCATCCTCGATCAGGTAGACAATGGACGGCGTGAACGGGCGGTTGAAGCTGCGCTCTGCGATGTTCGTCGTAAGGCGCGCCGACGACAGCACCGCGGCGTCCACCGTGTCATCGGCGAACAGCTGCACGGCCGCCGCCACCGCGTCAGCGTGGTTGGTGTACGCCTCAGCCGACGTGGCCAGGGTCTTGCGGTTGTTCCAGTTGAGCGCACGCCAGCGGTACTTCTGCGGGCGTCCCAGTGCCGCTAGCGGGTTGCGCTTGGTCACGATGATCGCAACAACGGGTGCATCTGTCATGCGTCACATCATGCACTCCCAGCCATCCTGGCGGTGGGATGCGACGGCCCTTACGTCAAGCTGGATATCGAGCGACTTCTTCACCGTCGATGACAGCGACGATGCGGTCATCGACGCGGGTGAATGCCGCTATCAGCACGCCGTCGATCATCACCCTCACGTCTTTACCATCATTGCGGACGGCGTCCCACACCCGCCCGTTGATGCCCTTGAGTACGTTGCCCAGGCCGATTGATGTCCAGATGGAGATCTCGATTTCATCCATGTCACTCACACCCGCAGTCGTCGATGATTGCGTCGCACGCGTCGCAGCGCCACCGTATGGGCATCCGGCCCAGTAGCTCGACGGGCCCCTCGTCGCCCGACAGCGAGTCGTGTGGACAGTCCTCGGGAACACGCTCGTTCGCTACGGCGACCAGCTCGACCACCGCGTTGAGCTGGTCCCAGAAGTCCGTCACGCCTTCGAGCTTCTCCACGGCCGTCCGCAGCCGTTCGTGGTATGCGGCCTTGGCTGGGTCAGCAAGTACAGCCTTGGCCTCGCTGACCAGCTCACCAGCCGTCCGGCCCGGCCTCTCGTCGGTCACCTCGACATCAGTTCATTCGTAGCGGCGTCCCGCAGGCGGCGCAGCAGGCGCGCGTTCCACTGCGCGTCGGCCAGGGCGTTGTGCTCGTCGTCGCTTGGCTCGGGCTTCTTGACCTCGGGATACTGCTCGCACAGCTGCATGAGATCGTGCGTCCACATCGGAATACCATCGGGCAGGTTGGACATCGGCCCCCAGAGCTGGGCCAGGACCACGTGGTCGTAGGCGGCGTAGTAGGCCCACAGGTTGGGATCGACCGTCTTGCGCGTGATGAGGTCGCGCACCTCATTGGCGATCACCCACTTCGGCTTCACGCACGCGGCCCGCCGGTCCAGCTGCGTCACCGCTCGGCCCTGGTTGGGATCTACCCAGTCGGCCTTGGTGGTGGGCAGGTGCGGCACCACGTTGGCCCACAGCCAGTCGTGCTCCCTGACCCGGTCAAAGTGGCAGTCGGCGTTGACGGCGTAGTACTCAAGGTCCCGCTGCCCAGAGCCCTGCGGGACGACCAGGCCAATGGAGATCAGATCGATGGTGTCTCCGTCGTCGAGAAACTCGGTGTCGTAGCAAATGTCGGTCACGGTTGCTCCTAGTTCAGCCATTACTTCCTTCTCGATGTTGTGGGCGTGCGCCATTGCCGCCGCCAGGACGCGCCGCCATGACGTGAAGTCGATTCCATGGAAGGCGCGATCAATGGCACCCCTCTCGGCCGCCTCCTCCTCGCCCCGCTGCCACCGCATCAGGGCGTGCTCGATCACCATGAACCTGCGCGCGTCGTCGTCGTAGCCGCACGCCACCAGCTCCTTGAGCCCAGCCTTGACGTTGATTAGGTCGACGTTGTAGCCCGGCACCAGGGCGTTGCCGTACATGTCCCTGGTCATGCCTGAGAGCGCCGCAGCAGCGCCGCGTCGTAGGCCGCCGCCAGGAGTGCGCCAGCCTTGGCCAGGCTGCGTAGCTCGTCGTCCGTGGCCTTGAACGCGTCCCAGTCCCACGGCCAGTACGTCTCCGGGCCATCGGCACCGACGCCATACCCGGCGGCAACGCTGATGCGGTCCTGGGCCTGCACGGCGTACGCCAGCGCCGCGTCGATGAGCTGCGCCGGACCATGGCGCGCGTCGTGCTCGCGGGTATATCCCTCCTCGAACATCTGCCGCCCCCGCTCCATGGAGATGGCAGATGCGCCGTCTGGTGGTCGTGCGGATGGCACTAGCCGCTCCAATGCATCATGCAGCTGCCGTCACGGTCGATCAGCTCGACGGCATAGTCGCAGAACTCGGCAATGATCTCGGCGCTCTGGATGTACGACTGCTTGGCATCGTCGTGCTGGCGGTAAACCAGAACGGGCTGCGGCATCGCGCCCATCTGCCCGCCCACGGTGTTGATCGGGAACTGCGCGGAGAACTTGGCCAGTGAGTTGGCCCCCATCGTGACGGCCAGGATCTCAAGCCCCTTGGTGAAGCCAAACACCTCGCCCTTGGCGTTCGTGTAGCCGTACTCCTCGCGCGCCTCGATGCCCTCGGTGGCGCACTTGGCCAGGTACTCCTTGCGCGTCTCCATCTCCTGCCGGTACCAGGCCAGTACCTCGTCCTCGGTGGGCAGGTGGTCCCACTGGTGGTCGTTGGTTCCCAGCAGCGGCCCGCTCACGTGCATCACCCGCAGGGGGTCGCTGGCACGCAGCTCGGCTGCTACGCCCAGTGCGCGACTCTTGGTGACCTCCAGCTTGGCGACGAACCCCGCGTCTAGCTCGGTCTCATACGGCTCGTCCCGGTCTTCGATGACCGGCCTGAAGATCCAGTACAACCCACCCTCCTCGCGCCCCAGCATGTCCGGCACGGCCCGGTTGAACCCCGAGTCGTTGTACGAACTGCGCAGATAGTTCTTCTGAAACAGGTGGTCGGGGTATTTCTCGCTGACCAGCCGCGGTGACCCGACATACGACGGCACCAGCTCGACCGCGGCCTTGTACTCAGCGTCGGTCTTGCCCGGTTTCAGCTCACCCGATGTCGTGTCGTGATACTCGTTCCAGGTGTTCTCCCAGCCATCCTCGTGAGCCTTGTTGGCCGCGTGTTCCTCGCGGCTGTACAGGTAGATGTCCAAGCCCATTGCTCTCCTCCATATCTCGGACGGCAGCATGCCGACCGGAGTCTCAGTGCCACTCGAAGTCCAGACCGGCGCACTTGATCTCACCAAAGTCGATGTGAGTGAAGGTCACGTCGTGGCTGGTCATGATGAACGTCCGACTAGGGTCCAGCTGCTCACGAACCTGCCTAGTCACCTCCGCCGCATATGCGGCACTGGCGGCGATCTCACACGCGACGGCAACCATCGTTCGATCGATGGTGATGACCTGCTTCTTTTGCCACGGCCAGATCACCGCAGCACCCCAGATCCCGGCATCGGTACCTGACCGCAGGCGCATTGCCCGACTGCATTGAGAAAATGTCCACTGGCGCATCGGCGTCTGTGTAAGTAACGGTGACGGCCACGCGCGCTTCGCTGCCTCATATTCTCCGAGTGCGTGCCCCACTTGAGATTAGAAAATCGATTGTCGGCAGGGTCATCGTTTCGATGGCACGCTTCAAGGCCGGGTGGACACTCTCCATCGAATGTCAGCAGCACCAGGTCGTGTACCAGCCGCTTGGTAAGTTTCCCATCGGCGGACAGTAGCGCCACCCTGATGTAGCCGCCCTTATGAGGAGTACCGCGCAGCCTGAAGCCCCGCCGTCCATAAATCTCACCCTCGGTGGTCGCATATGAACCGGGGAATCCTGGAATGGGCAGCTTCACGGCAAAACCTCCCTAAGTACCGGTATAGGGCCACGGCCCACGTACCAATGAGCAGGCAATACGCCATGCTCGCGCTCTAGGTCGCGCATCTCGGGGTGGCGGCGGCGAAATGTCATCCACCACTCCATGCGGGCCCAGTCCGCTTCGACCTCGAAGCAGAACTTGATGCGGTCGCACTTCGTCTGGTGCATCGTCAGGCCAAGGGCCTCGCGGTGGGCGGGCGGCTCCATGTCGGTCAGCCACACGGCGTAGCCCTGGCGATGTTCGGCGTGCTTGCTTGGGTCGGCCCGGTTGATGATGGTCTCGGCGCATTCGAGGTGGCCGTCCTTGCGGATGCCTACCGCGCTGTGCGAGCAGCAGTAGTGAAACAGTGTCTTTGGCTTCTCCCTCATCGCCTTCATGAAGCACCCTTCTTTGGGAAGTAGCAATCGAAGTCGCAATCGGACGGGCAGTAGTAGGGGCAGCCGCCGTCCTCGCGCTTGGGCAGCCCCTGGTGAATTCGAATCACACCGGACGCCGCCAGCGCGTATTCACCCCGACAGCATTGACATAGGCCGCGAGGTCGAGCACCCGTGTGAATCTCGACGTGGGGCAGCAGCCTGCCGCCTGGACAGTTCATCAGTGGTGCCATTCATCGCAGCGGTGCCGACCACAGCGACGGCACACGTCGGCCATTCGGTGGCTCCGGCACCAGAGGGGTGTGGACTGCTCACGCGGCGAGCCACACGTCGAACACCGCCTCTCAATGGCCTCTGCCGGGTGCTTGCACCCAAGGTTCTGCGGCTCACGCGCCAGCCGGTCGGTTAGCGCGCTCATTTGTTCTCCAGATAGACGTTGAGCGTGTTCGAGAATTGCCGCACGATTCGCTCGGCCGTGATGATGCCGGACTCCACCGCTTCCTGGATCGCACCGCGCGGCAGCTCCTCGTCCTCCTTGCGGTCGTAGTACAAGAAGTTCGACACCAAGTCATCGACGGTGCCAAGGATCAACTGCTTGATCTCCTCGTTGCTCATATCGTGCCCAGCATGCCGAAGTTGGGGAGCAGTGGTCTGCCGTCAGCAGCTCCCCAGAGGTGCAACGCGGTGCCGTGGATGTTCACGTGATCTGCCCTTGGCGCGAACACCTGGTAGGACCAGCCCTTCTCGCCCCAGACCGCCTGGTGCAGCACGGCCAGGTCGGCGTAGACGGGCATCCGGTTGGTGAACGAGACACTGGCGTGGGTGTACTCGATGTCGTCATCGCCCATTGGCAGCGGTGATGTGGTGATCAGGATGCTGCCCGGCTCACGCTTGCACACCAGCTTCCAGCCGTCCGGGCCAAACGGGATCGGCG
>Ga0137413_10000053_pt1 | contig 26901 bp, 23 predicted proteins | sample CZODoug2_1_16fun_FD_108280 | JGI IMG/M metagenome (GOLD analysis project Ga0137413, IMG submission 108280) | Vadose zone soil fungal communities from Angelo Coast Range Reserve, California, USA - CZODoug2_1_16fungal (Illumina Assembly) | ecosystem: Environmental > Terrestrial > Soil > Vadose... | reverse complement strand
GAGCACCACCCCGTGGGGGCGTTGGGGTCGCCGCGCGAGGGTGGGGCGCGACCACGCCGCGAGTACTCTGTCGGTGTCCTCGGCGCTGCCCACCGTTATGCGCACTCCGATGTTCCGGTAATGCTTGACGTTGATATTCGAACGGGCGAGCGCCGCGTTCATGCGTTCGGAGTCATCACCCAGTGGCACCCAGACGAAGTTGCCGTGGCCTTCCTCGACGTTGGCGCCTAAGCCCCGGAGCCCGTCGGCCAGGCGGCGCCGCTCAGCCTTGATCTTCGATACATTGCGCTCGAGGGCCGCGGTGTCGGTGAGCGCCGCAATCGCGGCGGCCTCGGTCGGCGCAGTGATCGCGTACGGGACACCTGCACGGGCGATTTTTGCCGCCGTGCGCTCGTGGGCGATGGCATAGCCGACCCGCAGGCCGGCGATACCGTAGGCCTTGGAGAACGTTCGAGTGATGACCAGGTTCGGGTACCGGGCCAGTAGGTCCAAGGCCCGCAGGGCGTCGGCCTCATCGACGAACTCCCCGTAGGCCTCGTCCAGGATTGTCAGCACAGTGGCCGGAACGTGAGCCAGAAAGCGCTCGAAACGCTCCCGCGACACAATCCCGCCGGTCGGCGCGTTCGGCGAACACACGATCACCCCCTTCGTGGCCGGGCTGATCTTCGTGGCGAGGTCCTCCAGGTCGCACCCGCCGTCCGCGTTGACCACGGCGAGCGCGGAGGTCATCCCCAGCCCCGCGACCAACGACGGGAAGGCATCAAAGCTCGGCCAGCAGTAGGCCACCTCGCCCCGGCCGGCCGCGATAAGGGCCTGGTGGATCACGCTGATGCTGCCGTTGCTTACTACCACTGAATCCGGCGGGACGTGGCACCGCGCACTAATCGCATTCCTCAGTTCGGCGGCATCCCAGCTCGGGTATCGGTGGATCTCCTTCAGGGCGTCATGAGCCGCGCCCAGCAATGCCGATGACGGCTGCCATGGCGACTCATTCAGTTCCAGCCGAGCGGATCTGGCCCGCACCGGGCTGCTCCTTCGCTGACCATTCAGCGACTGACCGCTGCTATCGGCCATCTCTGTCATCCTGCCCATCACAGTACGTCGGTTTCCGGCGTCGTCGCCATTCTAGAATGAGTCTTCGTACGGGTACCGAATTGCCGCCGCCCGTAAAGCGTCCGATACTTGACGGCCCTCGTTTCGTGTTAGCTGAACCGTGACGTTCCTGACAGTCAGGACGATGAAAGGGTCGTAGTCGTCGACATTGACAGTCAGCGTCTCTTGGCCTGTTGAGCTGTATATGGCTACGTATGCCTTCATGGCGGAAGAAATCCTCTCTGCCCTGGCTGATTCATGTCTCGGTCTGGGCGGGTTATTGGTGGGCGAGATCGTGGGTGGTCTCCCGTACAGCTCGCATTAGGCGAGAATGCACGGCTCGAGCGCGGATGACGGGGATACGTCTGAGCGCGCCGCCGCGGGGCCGTAGTAGCCGACACTCCGCGAGGCCCTCGTGATTTTCGAGTCGCGGAGGCCAAAGCGGGGCAGCGCGACTCGGCCTGGTCCAGCACCCCCGCGCAAGGTGTCCTGATCGGTGCCCTGCTGGCGCCAGGCGTCCGCGACCACCTCGACCAGTGGCCGAGCAGCCGGCGAACTCGATGGCCTGGTCCAGCCGTGCCGACAGCACGCGGGTCCAGCGAACCTGAAGCGCAAGCAGCTGGTCGTCGCTGATCGACCTCGAAGTCCTCGGCTGGTGCCGAGCCCGCTCGAGGATCGCATTGAGCTCGGTATAGCTGCTCGGTGCACCGCTTGTTGTCATTTTCCGCCCTCGGTCGACCGCTCGATCCGTGCGGCTGCCGGATGCGCCCGATGTGGGCTTCGACCCGAGAACGATGGCGCACACGCGGCGTCCGCACTGTGTCCGCAGTGACAGCACGGTTGTTTTCTTCGGCACAGAACGCCGCAGGTTTCCCGCCGACCAGTGATCAAAGGTCAGGGTGAGCAAACCGTGAAAAGTGCCCGCGCCCCGACTGCGGACGGATAGATCGAGGATGTAATCGCGGTCGAGGGACTTTCGACCTAGACTGCGTTCGTGGCCGCGCGCAACAGCAACTTCCCCGAGGGGGAGCAGCAGCGCAACCAGTCAGTTGCCGAAGCGCTCTCAACGACGTCGTTGTTTCGGGTACTCAGCAATGAGGGCATAACGGCAACAGTGGGAGCGGGTCTGTCCAGGACCTACTCGCCTGGACAGATCATCTGCCACCAGGGCGATCTCGGGGACCATCTCTACGTCGTGATCGAAGGGCTTACGAAGGTCGTTTTCACGTCCGAGCGTGGCGATGAGATGGTGCTGAACATCTTGGGACCGGGCGAAATATTTGGTGAGCTGGCGCTGCTCGACGGATCGCCACGCTCCGCCTCTGTGGTCGCATTGCAGTCCACATCGGTCTTTATAATGCCGAGAAACCAGCTACTGGAGATGATGCGGCAGAATCCGAGACTGGCCGACGAGTTTTTGAAGTCGATAGGCCGGCTCGTGCGCAAGCTCACTGAGCAGGTAGGTGACCTCGCTTTCCTCGATCTCGGGGGGAGGCTGGCAAAGATTCTCCTGCAGGTCTCCGCAAGACATACCCATGCGCAAGGCCTTGTCCTAGATCGCGAGTTCACCCAGTCCGACCTTGCCGGGATGATCGGAGCCTCGCGTCCGGCGGTGAACCGTGCACTGCAGTCCCTCGCCGCACGCGGACTAATCGCGGTCCGCGGGCGCGTTGTAGAGATCCGTGATTTGGAAGGTCTGAAAAGACGTGCTGAGCTATGAGCGTCGGTTACGCGACTCGCGCCAGCATATAAGGTACAAGTGCCTCGATGAAGTCTCGCGATTCTGAGGGAGAAACGTCGGCGAAGGCGTCGTTGAATGATTGGTATGCAGCGGCTGCCACGCCTTGACCGAACTGGAAGGAAAAATCTAGGCTGCCGTGTCTTACCATGAGGTCTAAAACTGCCCGGGCGTCGTTTTCGAGGACATTATCGTGGTCCATGACGTCGGCGTGGAGCTGTCCGGCACGAGCCAAGAACGCTATGATGTCCTTCCGCTCCGTGGTGGATGCGCTACCGAGCAGGTGGATGAGCATCAGGGTTCGTTTGCCTTCCCTGATATCACCCAGCAACTCCTTGCCGTACCGGTCTGCCGAGCCGACGAGGTTGAGTAGGTCGTCGCGGATCTGAAAGGCGGCGCCGAGATAGAAGCCGAAGCGCGTCAAGGCTTCCAACGGTGCCGTGCCAGCAGAACCAATCAGCGCCCCCACTCGGAGCGGCCACACGGTTGTATACCAGGATGTTTTCTGTGCAATAAGTCCGAGATAGTCGGATGGCTCGAGGTCTACGACGTTCTCGGCTCGCCATCCCAATTCCGTAGACTGACCTTCAATCGTACGGGTAAGCATCTCGAGGAACTCGTCGGACACTCGCCGGGAAAGACGCTCGCTCAAGCGGGTACCGTCGCGCAGGGGGTGGAAAGCCAGGACCGCGAGTGCGTCCCCGGCGTTCAGCGCCAAAGGCGTCCCATAGAGATGGTGCAGGGTTGGCTTCCCTCGGCGCTGGCGGCTGCCGTCCTCGATATCGTCGTGGACAAGAAATGCGTTATGCGCCAACTCGATGGCGACGGCCGGGCCCAATGCCTCATCAACTGATCCTCCGAACGCCTGACACGTGGCCAGGAGCAGAGCAGGGCGAAGCCCCTTTCCGTCGCGGGATGGGTAGTCACGCACGAGGTTGTACAAGTATCGATCCGGCGCACGGTCACCGAGGTGCCGCCGCATCGCGTCCCTGGTGAGGGCCGCGTAGCGGGCCAAGGTCACTTCGACGTTCTCCGGGCCGCTATGGGCGATCACGACAATGGTCCTGGAGCCGCGTCGGCGATGTGGAGCCGGAGCGGAAGTGCGGCTTCCGGTAGCCCACACGCCATGACGTGCCCTTGGTAGATGCCGGGTGCGATACCTTCGAGCACGATTTCGAGCCGGGCAGACACGCTGGCGCCCGGCGCGGCAGTCACCGCCGCCGGCTCGAAGCGGCCAGCACCCGACGGGACAACTGTTCCGTCGTGCGCTGTGAGCTCAGTGAGCCGGAGCTGGGCGGAAGCGGGTTGGTCGGTGGTGTTATGGATCCACACCGTGCCCGCAACCCGAGTGCCATCCGCCGTGCGGTGAAGGGTGAGCAGCTCCGCGGGTCCGTCGTCCGTTGCTTGCAGGCGTACCCCAGTGACCCGCAGGCTCTGCTCCATCAGATCCGCGTAGCTCTCGAAGGAACGCCGCACCAGTTCGGTGTACAGGTCGAGGGCCCGCGCCACATTGACCCGGAGCTGGGTGAAACTCGGTTCCCGCCCGTTCGACGGGCCGGGCGGGTCGCCCAGCTCCGTTGTCTTGTCGCCGACAAGCAGGTCGATAAACCCCTCGATCACTTGTGACGCGGTGTCAATTCCCAGGCGTTGGACTCCGGTGAGGGTGGGTGGCATCCGAAATGCGAAACCATTCGAACGCCGGAAGGCTTCGCCGTTGGTCTCGCCGCTCATCGCTCACCCGGCGGGGAAGTCGTGGCCGTTGCGACCTGGTCGACGCCGTACCAGGAGCCGGTGACGCCCTCCAGGAGTGGCCGGCCTCGGGCCGCGTTGGCGGCCTGCAACCCGGCCATCACGGCGGCTTCAATGCATCCGGCGTTCAGCCCGCAGTTGATCCAGTCGCCGGCCAGGAAGAGGTTGTCGTACCCCGCCTCGTTCGCCTGGAGGCGATGGCCCAAGCTGCCCGGCAGCGACTGTACGTAGCGGTCTGAGGGGTCGACGTTTGCCGTCCAGTACTGGGATTCCAACCGTGGGGGCCCTTCGGCGTTGCCTCCGCCGGCAAGCAGATTCCACTGAAAGCGGCCCTCGCTGTCGAACGCGTGGGGCCACAGGTCGATCGCGCGATACTGGAGGAACTCGACGATGTGCTGGCGAACGGCCGCGCTGGCGCGTGCAGGCTCCCGCGCCGCCTCATCGGGGAGCGTCCCGCACAGGTACGCCGCCGTGCCGGGTCGCTCGTCCTCGGGCCATTCCTCGTGTGCCAGCACCTGCTCCATTGACGCGTAGGTCTCGAAGGAGCCCGCCAGGCCGCTGACCGTAGGGCGCCCGGCTGGCAGGCCGAGGTCGCCGTCTGTGCCACTCAGCCACAGCTGCGCCGCCTGCGTGGCTACCGTCGAGACATTGCTGACCAGCTGGCGCCATCGATCTGAGTCGGCGAGCAACTCGCCGCAGACGTACGGCAACATGCCGAGCGATGTGGCCAGTATGACGGTGTCGAAATCGGTGCCAGCTGTGAGCACCATCGGCTCCTCGCCGTGACGATCCCCCCAGTGCGACTCCAGATTCGTGGACACCGGGATGGCTAGTTGTTCCTGCCGGGGCCGATCCGGAAAGCACGGTAGATCACGCACGTTGACCAGCGGGTCGTAAGTCTGTGCACCCGCGTTGAGCCGCGTCTGCCGGGCGACCGCGATCGCCGCCACGGACCGGCGATCCTCGGATAGGTGGAGCTGGTCGAGGCGACTGAAGAACTCAAACCGCACGCCACGTGCGCACAGCGCCTCGTACAAGGGGGCGAACACCACCTCACCCATACCGGCCTGCATCTTGAAGAATATCGATCCGCTGTACTCGAAGAAGAACTTCGAGGCCAGGAAGAGACCGAGGCCGGCCGCGAAGCGGGGGCGTCGATGATCCCCGAACTCGTACGCGAACACCAGGTCGTACATCCCGCGAACCAGCGGTGAGTCGCAGGTTTCCGGCGATGCGCCATGGTGGGCCAACCACTCCCGGAAGTCCAGGTGATCGATGGTCGCGAAGCCCTCCGGGCTGGTGAGCAGGCCATCGCTGACGGCGCCCCGAGCACAGGCCAGCACCAGGCCAGCCACCTGCCACATTCGCCGGGCCGCGTCGTCCCGTCGGATGCGGTCGGCCCATTCGAGACGCAGCCGGTCCAGATGCTCGACGATGACGGATGACAGGGGCGCACCGGGGCGGGCCGCCGATCCGAATAGCTCCGCCGCGGTCACGGCGGCCACCATGGCCGCGGTCTCGGCCCGTCGCGCCCAGTCGCCGAAGTCCGTGAGGGATCGAAGGGGATCGTCGGCGCGCACGCGAGCGTTGGGCTTTGCCCTCGCACTCAGGAACACGCCCCGCGGCGCTGCAGGCCGGTTGGGGTCGCCCAGCGACGAGGACAGATCGAGCAGCAGCTGAACCGACCGGCGCACGAAGCCGGCCACGGTCAGTGGGGCCGCTGGGGACGGTGCCCCCGGTTCGTCGGCGTTCCCCGAGAACGTGGCCACCCATGTCGACCAGCGCTCGCGATCTTCCTCCGCGACGCCGACCCGTCCGGCCGGGACGAACGCGTCCCGCCAGGACCTGATCGGGCATCGGGGGGCCGTGGACGGCCGGTCGAGCTGCTCGTACACCTGGCGCATCAGCCGGAAGGCGTTGTCGTAATAGCCCAGCCACACGTGTAGCCCGTGTTCCTCGATGCGCCCATGCACCCCTCGGCTACTCGCGCCCTTGCCACCGAGACGCCAGCCTCGCTGGTAGACCGTGACCGACTCGACCTCGGAGGCCGACCCTGGATCGGTCAGTGCCCACGCCGCGGCGAGCCCAGCCATGCCTCCCCCCAGGATGACCGCGCGCATCGGCCTGGTCAGCTGCCCGCGTCGACAGAGATCTCGGCAATGACCTTTTCGTGCGCGTCGAACACCTGGCCTCGGTAGATGTCGCCTGGGCGCGGCCACACCAGTGACTCGTTGACTTTGCAGTTCATCAGCATGGCGTCGGGTCCATGGGGCGGACCTGCCGGCCCTATCTCGTGGACGGTCACCGCGCCGTCGGGGAGAACCTCTCCGAAGCTGTCGCCCTTCATGTTTCGAGCCTCAAGACCCGATGCCGCGCTGCTGACCGCGGACGAGACGAACCGACCGCCCTCGTCGCCGATTGCGGGGTTCTCGCCGCTCCCTGTCTCGATCAGCGACTTGTAACCGGAGGTCCACAGGTCGACGAGCTGTCCGAAGGCCCTGCCCCACACCACCGCCAGGTCGCGCGGCCTGATCTCGGCAAACTTCTCGTCACCCATCATCGTCCTTCCCGTCATCGGCGCGTTGCAGGGCGTCGGCCAAGCGCCGGACGTGGCTGGCGACATTGCCGGAGTGGTCCGCCGTCACCTTTCCGACATCGAGTAGATCATTGACCCAGCGGAGGTTCCAAGTCGAGCCGGTAAAGCGTCGCACCAGATGGTTGAGCGGAGGTGCGTAGTCGTTAACGCTCTTCTTCCACTCCCTCATAACATCGTCCATGAAACGGCCGACCGCATCGTCGACAGTGGTCTTCCCGGTTTCTGCGGTCTGCCCGGCCATCGCGGCCTGGTCGGCCGCCACGACGTTGTGCGGAACGGGAACCTTGCCCAGAGAGGCATAAATCATCTCCGCCATGAGCTCGGACCACCCGAGGTCACACGCCAGGGCCGTGAGATCCGGGCGTCCGCTATCGCTCCAGTGCAGGTATTTTGTGGCCCGGACGCGCGTAGGCGCCGGTCCGCCAGGGATCGACTCGGCGGACACCGTGCCGGTGTCGACATTCACAGGGACCGCAGACGTGTAGTGGCCACGGGAGATATTGAAGCGAGCCCAGACCCGCGATTGATCGGGGAGTTCGCGATATGCAATCTGCAACGGGACCGTGAGCCTTTCAGTGAAGATCTTCACGGTCTCGCTGAAGCAACAGTCGTACCCCTTCGGCGGATCGACCTTGGCCTGGAACGATCCAGCCGGCAGCTCCGTCATCTCCTCCCAGAACGTGCTGTACGTCGGCCAATTCCTCGGGTCGACATACGGGGCGAACGCGGACGGCGGCAGGTCGCTCCAGAAATCGGCCACGATCAACCTGCTTTCGGTACCGGTGGGCTCACCTTTGGGGGTGAGCTTTGGGGCGCCGCCGCTGTCGTTGCACGCCTGAAAGGTCTCCTCGGCCGTGCTGAAGTTGAAGATGTCCGTCGTGGCGCCGACCCACTTCACCCAGTACGACTGCTGCAGCCGTGAGTCCCCCGCGGCCGTCAGCTCATCCAGGACGCGCACCGCGTCGTCGAGCCGCGTGTCCGGAATTGTCCGATCCTCGGGGATGGTGGTGCGCAGGACGCGATTGACCGGCACGCGAATGTCTGTTCGGGTCCGTCCCCGCGAGCGCAGGTACCCGTCGACGACGGCACGGTGTTTGATCAATGGGACGACGTCCGAGGCTTCGAGATTCGCCAGGGCATCCTGAGGAGACAGCACGTCCCGTCTGATCACACTGCCGAACGTTTCCCTCAGCTCGGGGCGGAATGCCAGCAGGGCGTCCTCGATGACCTGGCGTCGCCGTTCCTTGTCAGTCAGGGTCTGCCCACCGGGCTCAACGCGCATTCCCATCCTTGCCTCCTCAGGTTCTTGGCGAGTTTGCAGCGGTAGCGTTACCAACTGTGGACAATCCGCGTGCCCGCCCTATGACGCCGTTCCAAGAGCGTTTGGGTCGGGTCAGCGTGCAGTGGATGACCGGAATGAACATCGTGGCCTACCGGCTCTCGGGGGGCCGGGTCGCGGGCCATGTCCCCAGCGGAGCACCGATCTGCCTGCTGACCACAACGGGTCGACGCAGCGGGCTGCGACGCACAGTCCCATTGCTGTATGTGCCAGACGGTGACAATTTCGTGGTGGTGGCGTCCCGCGGCGGCATGGGCTCCCATCCAGCCTGGTATCTCAACCTTCTCGCCGAGCCCAGCGCCAGCGTGCAGGTGGGTATGGAGATTCGACGAATGCGTGCCAGGGACGCCACGGAGGAAGAGCGGGGCCGACTGTGGCCGACGCTCACTGCCGCGTACCGCCATTTCGATGCCTACCAAGCGCGCACCCCCCGACATATCCCGGTAGTGATCCTCAGCCCAGCCTGACGGGACTGCTGGTACCCACCAGACGCCGTGCCTCCGCGAGATCAGGAAAGGCGCCCGCATCCCGGAACGCAGTGACCGCGTCAGCCAGTGCGGTGTCAACTAGGTCGTCGCCCTGCACATCGAAAAGGCGACGGTGACTGAGCGCCGCCCGCAGCGCGGAGTGAGCGGACCCCTGCGTTCTCGCGACGACGATGGCCTCTCGGAGGTCGGCGTCGGCGGCAGCCGTGGCCGCTGGGTCGGCGCGTAGTCGAAGCTCGGCGCGCACCCGCAGCGCCTCAGGCAGCCCAAAGAACTGGCCCCGGTGCATCACCTCGAACGCCCGGGTGAGGCAGGTGGTGGCATCTTCCAGGTCGTCGCGGGCCAGGTAACCGGCGGCCTGCTCGACGAGCAGCGACGGGTCCAGCGGCTCGCCACCGACCGATCGCCATATCGTGAGCACGGCGCCCATCTCGTCCAGTGCTGCTGACGAGTCGTCGTCCATAGCCTTGGCGGCGGTCAGGTGAATCTGTCCGACGATCTGCCAGTACACAAAGCCGTGCCGCTCGCCGATTCGAATGATCTCCTCGGCTGCTGCGACGGCGGCCGGCCCGTCCTGCCGTGCTCGATGCAGCAAGGATTCGAATGTGTGCACGAAGGCAACGCTGAAGGGGCCCCTCGGGAACTCGAGCGGATGGCTGCGCACGAACCCGGTTCGGATGGCCTCGAGCGCCCCAGCCTCGTCCCCCCTGAGGAAGCGCAGCAGACCTAGGAAAGCGCGCACTGCCGCTAGAGGGTCGTGAGGTTGCCACCATTCGGCGGGGTCGACATCGTCCCGGGCCATTCCTGCCTCGGCCCGCGAGAGCAGTACGTCAGCCAGCCCAAGGTCACCTCGGTAGAACGCCTCAACACCCCGGCAGGCGTCCAGTCCGTGCTGGCCGGAACGCATTGTTGCGCGATCGAGTTGGCGTTCGATGGCGGAGCACACTGTTCCCGCAGTGTCGAAGTCGCCGGTGGCGCAGTAGTAGTTCCACACCGCGAACAGCACCTTGACCAGTTCATTTGCGACTCCGGGGGCGTCCTCGAGTACCGCGCATAGGTCCCGGGCCCTGTTGTAGTCCGCGACGACCACGGGATCTGCCCACCCGGCGGTTGAGCTCACCGCAAGACCCCGGTTCATGCGCACGGCCAGCTCGAACTGGGCGCGGAGAGTCTTGTCTGGTACCTCGGCCAGCAACGCCTCGCACCGGTCAAGGTGAGCGAGCGCCTCGCCGAAGGAGCCGGTCGTCTGGGCGCGGCGGACAGCTTCGAGGTAGTGGCCGAGTGCTTCGAGCGGGCGCTGGGCCCGGTCGAAATGGAACGCCGTCAGCGCCGGGTCCGCCGTCTTCGTCTTGGCCAGCAGCTGGGCGGCCGCGCCGTGCCGGGTGCTGCGGTCGCGCATGAGCTGCGACTGGTAGGCGGCGTCGCGCATGAGGACGTGGCGGAAACGCAGCAGGCCGTCGTGATCCATCGGCTCGACGAGCTGCGCGTCCAGCAGTTGCTTCAAGTGGCGTTCCACCGACGCATCCTCGGCAGCTTCCGCGGCGTCGGGGGCGAGGTTGGTCATGACTCCCGCAAGGACCGATGTATGGAACTCACGGCCGATCGTGGCTGCCACCTGAGCGACGAGCTTGGCGGGCCCGACGGCGTCCAGTCGGGATTGCAGCAGTTGGATGATTGTCCGAGGAACGAGATCGTCATTCTCCGAGAGTGCCGATCCGGTGAGCTTGCCAAAGGCATGTGCGAGTTGCTCGACGAACAGCGGCACGCCGTCCCCTCGCGCTGCGATCTCCCGCGCGTCCTCCTCCGAGATCGAGCCGCACGCCGCGAGCAGCGCCAGTTCCTGGGCTTGGCCGTCAGGTAACGGGTCGAGGTGGATGGTGAGGACCGGATCGTGGCTCGGTGTCCATTGCAGACCGGGCCGTGCGGTGCCCAGTATCAGCAGACCCTTCGGGAGCCCGGCAGATGCCAGCCGGTCGACCAGCTCCAATGTGGTCGGGTCGGCCCACTGGAGGTCCTCGAGCACGAGGACAGCGGGACCGTCGGCCGCGATGGCCGGGAGCAGGGCGGTCAGCCGACCGAGGAGCACTTCGCGCAGCTGGGTCGGCGACACGTCAAGGGGCGGGTATCGACCATCGAGGTCGATGCTAAAGAGCGAGCTCAACGCGGGGATGATCTCCGCCGGCTCGATCCCGAGGTCTGCGCATGCCGTCTCGAGCTTGGCCAGACGCGCGTCGTCGCTGTCGTCCGGGTGCATATCCGCATAGCGCTCGATCGCCGCGCGGAATGGGAAAAGGGTGCTCGTTGCGCTGTATGCGGTGCAGTACAGCTCGGCTACCTGGCGGGCACCCTGGGCCGTGCGCTCTACGATGGCTGAGGCGAATCGCGACTTGCCAATGCCCGGCTCCCCGACAATGAGCACCACAGCGGCCGGGAGTGGCTCGACGGCGTGCTGACTCACCGGCTGGACGTCCGGCAGCCCGTGCCACAGGTCGAGCACCTGTTCAAGCTCGGCCTCACGCCCGATGATCGGCAATGACGGCGAGCGCACGACCGGGCCGTAATGGGACCGATCATGCGGCCGGAGCACCCGGAAGACCTCGATCGGAGAATCGACGCCTTTCAACTCCCTGCGGCCCAGTGCCCGGGTCTCGAAGCGCTCGGCCACCAGCTCGTTCGTCGTGGCACTGATGATTACGCTGTCGGGCGCGGCCAGACCCTGTAAGCGCGCTGCCCGGTTCATGGTCGCTCCGCTGACACCGGCGCCGTCGATCACAACCAGGCCGGTGTCGATCCCGATCCTCAGCCGCAGCTCGATGCCCCGTTCGGCCTTCAGCTCGGCCGCGACCGGGCGGAGTGCAGCCAGCATGTCAAGGGCGGTTGATACGGCTCGACAAGCGTCGTCCTCGTGCGCGTACGGGTAGCCGAAGCAGGCGACGATGCCGTCGCCCTTGACGTCGATGAGGTGGCCCTCGTGGTTGTCGATGGCCGGACGGCAGGCATCGACGAACGCGCGCAGCACCCCGCTGTAGATCTCCACGTCGTGGTGTTCGGCGAGGTGAGTCGAGCCGACGAGATCGGCGAAGAGCGCCGTCGCCTGGCGCCGGCCTGGAAGCGAACTCATACCGCCGTGGCGCGCTGCCAGGGCGCGCAGCGCGACGGCAGTGGGATTGCTGGGCTCGAGGAGGAGCACGTCGGACGCGAGCGCGTAGACCTGGCCCCAATCGAGCGCGTCGAGTGCGCGCTCCGCGAGTGCAAGGAGCTGCTTGGGCGTGAAGCTCACGGCGCACGCGGCCCGCGGGTTGGCTCCTCTTTGGGACTCCGACCCGGTCGAACCGCACTCGCGGCTCCCCACCACAAAGCCGCGCCGGCAGTCGTGTCGCGGGCGGCCTTTCCGCACAAGGCGAACCAGTCGTCGAGCAGGTCCTCCGAGCGGTATGAGGAGTTACTGAACTTGGTGGCCGCGCCCTCCCAGAGCGCCACGTACTCGGCGAGTCTTCGGGCCATCAGACCAGCGAGATCGGACCGTTCATCGGAGGTACCGTCGGAGGGATCACTGCTCACGCGGTCTCGCCCCCTTGATCGTCTGCTGAGCCGCTTCCAACCACAGATCGAGCCATCGGCCCAGTAGCGGTGTCAGCTCCTCCCAGTCCGCAATGACGTCGGCGGTGACCGTGTCGACGGACCACTCTTGGTCCTGCAGTGAACGGCGGCCCCAGCGGTCGGCAGTGGCAGCGCCGACCCGCACGCTGTCATCTACCGCTTGCTCCAGGCGGGCGGCGTAATCGGCCAGCCATGAACTCGCCCCCGAGCCAACGTTGCCGTTGGTGGGATCCTCGGCGGAAGGCGACATACCGATTCCACCCCCGGGCGAACACTCGTCAGGCGCATATCGTCGCACTGTGTGGAGTTCTGCGGTAGCTACTTGCAGGTACTACACCGACCAGGCGGAGTGCAGCATTGCGGTCGGACCGCCATTCCCGCAAGTAGTTGGCGTCCGCGCCCTCCCGGCGACGGCCGGAGATCCGGGATCACATTGACTCCGCAACAAAGTGGCGCAATGCGCCCTGGATTGCGGAGCTCGATTTCCGCGATGGATAGCACGCGTGACCCGTGTGGGCTCGTCGCACTGCTTTACTACCTCGCCCGATCAGACGCCGGGTGAGGCCGCGGGTTGTGTGGTGGGTTGGCCCCGCACGGCGTTTTGGTAGGCGGCCAGCTCGGCGGGGTGGTCGATGCTGCCGTGGTGGTGCACCTGCAGCCACCGGTGTGCGTCCTTGTCGTAGCCGAACACGCGGCTGGTGCGGATGGTCAGCGGCACGATGGAGCCGTCCTGGTCGTGGTAGTGCCCGATCTCGCGTCCGGCGAAGACGACGGCGTCCTCCCACCAGTAGGTGGCGGCGTCGGTGAAGGTCACGCGGAGTCCGAGGCTGCCGTTGAAGATGCGTGCGTAGAGCTCGGTGACTGCCTGGCCGGAGCGCAGGATGCCGCCGACCGGGTTGTTCAGCTGCGCGAGCTCGTCCTGCGACCACACCGCCGCCAAGGTTTGCAGGTCACGGCGGTTGAGTGCGTAGTAGAAGGTCTCCAAGGCGGCGATGGCCCCGTGGCGGTCGGGTTGGCTGGCATCGTCGAGCCTGCGGCGTGAGCCGGGGCCGAACTGATAGTCGACAAGTTCGATCATGGCTGTGTTCCTCCGATTCGTCGCGGTGTTGCCGCGTTGTCGGTGTGATTGGGGTCAGGCCTTGCTGGCGAGGCGGGTCAGGATGTGCGCGGCGGGCTCGGCGGTCGCGTAGCGGTGCCCGGTGCCGGCCCACAGGTTGATTCGTTCCGGATTGCCTGAAGCCGCCGCGGCTTTGCGCATCGGACTGGTCAGGTAGTGCAGCGCCGGGTAGCCGGACGGCGCCAGCGCGGTGTAGCGGTCGGTGAACTCGTTACGCAGCGCCCGGGCGGGCCGGCCGGTGAAGGCCCGGGTGACCAGCGTCGAGCCTCTGAACGGGTCGGCCAGCGCGGCCTTGTGGGGCGGTGATGCGCCGCTTTCGTCGGCGCGCAGCAGTACGGTGCCGACCATGACCGCCTGGGCGCCGGCGGCCAGAGCCTCGGCGACCGATGCGGGTGTGGCCAGTCCGCCGGCGGCAACCAGGGGTAATGAGACCGCGGCGCGGACCTGGCCGAGCAGCTCCAGCAGTGGTGTCTCGGGCGGGACGGTGCCTGGGGTGAGGGTGCCGGAGTGTCCGCCGGCGGCGGAGGCTTGCACGGCCAGCATGCCGGCGCCGGCGCGGGCCGCCAGCCGGGCCTCGTCGGCGGAGGTGACGGTTTGCACGACGAGCGTCCCCGCTTGGCGCAGGGCCGCGATCACGCCGGTTTCGGGGATACCGAAGGTGAAGCTGACCACTGGGACCGGGTCCGCCAGCAGCAACTCGATCTTCTCCCGGAAGCCGTCGTCGTCTTCCACGATCGAGGCCGCGGCCAGATTCAGCTCGTACGGCGCCGCTTCGGGCTGGATGGTGCGCGCGTAGCGGCGGTACGCGTCGGGGTCCACCGGCACCGGGTTGGGGGCAAACAGGTTCACCCCGAACGGCACCGAGTCGGCGCGAACCTTGGCGATCTGCTCGGCCAGCGCCTCGCGCGTCTTGTACCCGCCGGCCAGGAAGCCCAGGCAGCCCGCGCCGGCCGCCGCGACAACCAGTTGAGGGGTGCTCGGGCCGCCAGCCATCGGCGCGGCGATCACCGGGCAGGACAGGCCCAGGCTGCGCAGTGCTGGGTTCATCAGGTGGCTCCTGCCTCAGAGGTGGCCCAGGTGGCTGACGTCGAGGCTAGGTCGGCCGCGAGAGGTTGTGAAATGCCTGCTGCGATGCATCTATGCTCCACGCACATGGACGTCGAGTTACGTCATCTGCACGCGTTCGTGGCGGTGGCCCGCCATAAGTCGTTCACCCACGCCGCCGTCGAGCTGGCGATCACCCAGCCGGCGCTGAGTCGCACCATCCGTCAACTCGAGGCGACGATGCGGGTCACGTTGCTCGATCGCAGCTCACGCCACGTCGAGCTCACCAGCGTGGGGGAGCTGTTCCTCGGGCACGTCGAGCGTGTGCTCGGCGATCTCGAGCGGGCGTTCAGCGCGGTGCGTCAACAGATCAGCATCCGGCTGGGGTTCAGTTGGTTGTTGCCGGATCCGTGGGCGCAGAACGCGGTCGCCCGGTTCGAGCGAACCACCGGCAGTACGGTCCACCTGGTCCGCTCGGACGACCCGCTCGCCGCGGTGCAACAGAGCAAGATCGACGTCGCCTTGGTGCGTGGCCGGGTGAGATCTTCGACAGTGCGGGTTGTGCACCTGTTCGACGAGACCCGGGTCGCGGTGTGCTCGGTGAAATCGGCGCTCGCCCGGCTGGATGAGCTGGACTGGCGGGAGGTTCCCCGTTGGCCGCTGGTGGTCAACATCGTCAGTGGGACCACCGGGCCGTGGTCCTGGCCAACCGGCAAGGGGCCCGAGACGATCATTGAGACCACAAATTTCGACGAGTGGATCGAGTCGGTCGCGGCGGATCGGGGGATCGGTGTGGTGCCGGAGGTGGCGATGCGCCGCAACATCCACCCGGCGGTGAAGTTTGTACCGCTGGTGCACGCCCCACCCATTCCCGTGGTCGTGGCGTTCTTGCCACATGTGCAAGAGGCGTTGATTCGCCAGTTCCTTGAGGCGGCCCTCGGCGCGCTCAACGACGAATAGGTTGCCGCCCCGCCCCGCCCCGCCCCGCACCGCCAGCGCACCGGCCGGCGACCGCTACGACCTGGTATGGACCCGTACGGCTCGTTCGTGAGGACGCTCAGGTGCACGGTTATCACATCTCTCCCCTCGTAAGTCAAAGTTGAAAATCCGAGTGGTCGATATTCATTCGATCTTGACCAAGTTACTGGGCAGTACTAGCGTCTCGAGTAGGTCGCCTCACACCACGGCGGAAGGAATTCGACACATGAGGCGAGTCTGCTTCAAAGTATAAAGTTAAACCGTCTATAACATTGCGGACTATTGCGCGCCTCGACTGAACTGTTTCATTCGCGCGCTGTTGCTCATTGCTGGCCACCCCGCAATTCTTGGCAGTCCCCGTTCCGGCTCGGAGCCGAGCAATGAGGGTTTGTTCCTTGCCGTGGGCTCGCCAGATGACGTCCGTACGTGTCCGTACTCATCCGAATGGAGACGTTGCACCCGTGACAGCTCTGACCTTGCCTGCCGGCCTCAGTGGCAATGCAGATAGCTCCCCGGGTAGTGCCGAGGCTAAGCGACTGTTCCTGCGACTGGTTCGCCCGCGCCCCGAAGGGAACCCCTACCCGCTGTATGCGCGACTGCGCGAGTTGGGCCCGGTGGTGCCGGTGCACTTCACCGGAGCAGCTCCCCGATACCTGATCACCACATTCGCCGAGTGCTCGTCAATGTTGCGCGACGACGCTGTTCGTCCGCTGTCCGAGGAGCACTTCGACGAGACCTATCCGGCTTGGCGGCGGCAGGTGTTCGCGCACAGTCTGCTGCGGTCGATGGCGTTCCGCAGCGGTGCCGATCACCGGTTCGACCGGGCCATGCTCGCCAAGCACTTTTCCCCACGCAGCACGGCGGCTCGGCGCGAGGAGATCGCAAAGCTGATACCGCCGCTGCTTGACCGGCTGGAGCGGGGAGCGACGAGCGGCGAACCAGTCGACGTCGAGCGTGAGCTGGCGGTGCCCTACTCGGCCCTGGTCATTGGGCGGCTGATGGGAATTCCCGATGTGCAAGCGATGCGGATCGGTTGGGCGACTCGGCAGAGCGGTCCGACGCTGGAGCTGGCACCCTCGCCCGCGCAGCGCCAGCGGGCGGCGGAAGCAGGCGAGCAGGTCTGGCACGAGATGAGCGCACTCGCCGCCGAGCGTCGCCTCCGCCCGCGCGACGACCTGATCACCGATCTGGTCAGCCAGTACGGTCCCGACCACGAGCGGCTGATCAGCAGCCTGGTGCTGTTGTTCAGCGCGGGATTCGACTCGCCGGCCAGCCTGATCGGGCTGGGCCTGCGGCTCTTCCTGGACAACCCGGAACAGGCCCGGTTGTTGCGGGAGAACCCCCAGTACGCCGACACGGCAATCGAGGAAATCCTGCGTTGTGAGCCGCCCGTCCAGGTCATGTTCCGGGTAGCAATCCGCGAGATCACCCTCGCCGGGGTCACCATCCCCCCGGGCAGCGTCCTGCTCGGCCTGGTCGCCTCGGCCAGCCGCGACCCCGCACTGGTGGCCGACCCGGATCGGTTCGACGTGACCCGTGCACCCAGCGGTGGGCTCAGCTTCGGCGGCGGGGCCCACTACTGTCTGGGTGCGCACCTTGCCCGACTCTCCGGATCGCTGCTGTTCCCGAAGTTGCTGCGGCGATTTCCGCTGATGCAACCAGCGGGAGCGGGGGCTTACCGGGCGCCGGGACTGGCCCTGCGTGGCTTCGAGCGCCTGCCGGTCACCGTGCTGCCGCGCGGTGCCCTCATCAGAAGTGACGTCCGCATCGGCGGTCTCGATGAAGCCGCTATAGACGATGATCCGACGCAGCCCGAGGCCGCCCCGCGCCGGCACGATCCTCGGCGGCCGATGAACCTGCTCACCGTCACCGAGGTCGCGGCGATGCTGCGGGTGTCGAAGATGACGATCTACCGGATGGTCCATGTCGGTCGGCTGCCAGCCCGGCGGGTGGGCCAGTCCTACCGGATACCAGCCGAGGCCGCGGCGGCGCTGTGCGGCGTCCCGGTGCGGAACCAGGCTGGGTAGTTGGCTCGGCGCGGACGGCGCCAACCTCTACCGGGTCGGTTGCCGGGTCAGCGGATTAGTCTGGCGGTGGTTTTGACCTGCGCTTCCATCCGATGGTTACCTTCGATGTTGGGCCAGAGCGCGCGCCGTAGGCTGCGTGCATGAGTACCGGCGGTGCGTGGTCGGCGCCTCAGCAGGAGCGAAGCCGGCGCACGCACGTAGCCATCTTGACTGCCGGCACGGAGTTGCTGGAGGAAGGCGGGCTGGACGCCCTGGTCGTGTCGGCCGTGGCGGAGCGCGCCGGAGTTTCGGTCGGCGGGGTATACCGTCGATTCGGCACGAAGGATCGGCTGCTGCTGGCGTTGCAGGAGCGGTTCACGGCGGGTTTCCTCGAGGACTTCCAGGCCCGCGTAGCCGGAGCCGGTGACGACATGGACGGTCCCGAGCTCGTCCGCCTCGCCGTGCATGGCCTGGCCGAGACCTTGAGTACCCGGGCCCGCCTGCTGCGGGTGTTCATCCTGATCAGCACTCAGAACGACGCAGTGCTCGCGATCGGCTCGAAGGCCGCGCAGGAGGTAGGCATGGCCTTCCGCGCTCTGGTTCGCCGGGCTGAGCGCGCCGTCATGCGGCCCGACCCCGAGGCGGCGATCGACCTCGTGTACCGCATCGTGTACGCCGCGGCCGAGCACCGGGTGATTCACGTGGCCGAGGACATGGAGTCGGATCGGCCCCTGAGTTGGGCGGCGCTGGTCGACGAGCTGAGCCTGGCCGCTCAGCTCTACCTGTTCGCTGAACCCCTTAAGCCGATCATGTAGCTGGCCCAGGTCGGCGGTACCGCGCCTCGCACTGGAGTGTGATCGCGTCAGAGCTCCGGGCCCTTGACGGCTCGGTTATGCGAATGTAGAGTCGCATTCGCATTTGGTTTTAGGCGCCGTCGGCCGCTCGCAGCATGCGGTGACGCGGTGGCGTCCCGCGTTCGTCGTCCTCGTTGGTTGAGACACCTAATTGGGGTGGTCATATGGCCTCGGCGTCACCGTTGACCTATCCGGCCGACGTCCCACAAAAGACAGCGCTCGATCCCCGGCACCTGCGCCGATGCCTTGGCCGGTTCGCCACGGGTGTCACGGTGGTCAGTTATCGGTCCGGCGAGGGGATGCGGGGCGTCACGGTCAACTCGTTCACCTCGGTCTCGCTTGATCCTCCACTCGTGCTGGTGTCCATCGCCCGCGGTGCGAAGGCGGCGGTCGCATTGCGGGGCGCGCCATTCACGGTCAACGTCTTGGCCGCTGACCAGCTGGACCTGGCGTTGACCTTCGCCGGCAGGCCCGTCGATGGTGCCCGGGTGCGTTGGGCCGGCCAGGTCGGTGGGGTGGCGCACCTGCGTGGTGCCGCGGCGTGGTTCGAGTGCGAGCCGTGGGGCGCGATTGACGCCGGCGACCACGTCCTGTTCCTCGGCGACGTCGTCGCACACGATCAGCGACAGGTTGAACCGTTGCTGTTTCAGAGCGGGAAGTTCCGTGCGCTGGGTTCGGAACTGGGCACGGGATCGGGCCGCCAGGCCGACCCATTGAGCTGGATCCAGCACAGGCTCCATGCGCAGCGGCTGACCGACGACGGCGCGCGGGCGGTCATAAGCAAGCTCTGACTCCGGCTGCCCGAGCTGGGCGGCCGGGACGAGGACAGGAGGACCATGAAGGTCACCTATATCCATCACTACCCGTACCGGCATCTACCGGAGGACTTCGCGAGCCGGTACGAGGAATCGGTCGTCACCAATCCCTATTTCGAACTCGTGGATCCCAAACTGGTGCACGAGGATCTGCGCAGCGCGCTCGACGAGGCGATGTATGCCGCACGTGCCGGCTTCGACGCCGTAGCGCTCACCGAGCACGGCCAGAGTTCCTATGACATGAACCCGAACCCCGACCTCGGTGCCGCCGCGCTGGCATACGCCACGGAATTGGAAGGAATCGAAACCGGGATCTACACGGTCGGCCGGTCGCTGGGCAAGAGCCGCGAGCCATTGCGCGTCGCAGAGGAGCAGGCGTGGCTCGATTGCCTGTCTGGTGGGCGCCTCATCAGCGGTTTTCCAGTAGGACTGGCCTACGACGCGAACGTCAACGCCGGGGTGCCTCCGATCGAGACCCGCGCCCGCTACGACGAGAACTTCGAATTCATCCTGCGCGCGTGGACGGAGCGCGAACCCTTTCCATTCAACGGGCACTATTCGCAGTATCCGTCGGTCAACATCTGGCCCCGGCCGGTACAACAGCCGCATCCTCCGGTGAGCGTGACGGGCACCGGGAACCCGAACACGACCCGCTTCGCCCTGCAACGCGACCTCGGGTTCAACTTGGTCGTCCTGGGCGCCGCCGCGCCGAACACGGCACAGCGAATCTTCGACGACATGTGGCGCATGGCCGACGAACTCGACCTCGACGACAATCCGTACCGCGCGGCGTTTGCCCAGTCCGTCGTGGTGGGGGAAACCGACGCCGATGCCGAGCGGCTCTATGCCAAGCACGTGGAGTACAGCATGTCGCGCGGGGTCGGCCACATCCCGATGCACCGGCTCGCGCTGCCGGGCGGCATCAGCCCGCAGGGCCTGCGGGTGCTCCTCGGGCAGGCGATGAGCGCGCCGACGGGCGGGCAGCCGGCGCTGACCTACCGCAACCTGGTGGAGTCGGGCGCGGTCATCGCCGGCAGCCCGGCGACCGTGCGCGAGCGGCTCGCCGACCAGGCGCACAGCTTCCGCATCGGGCACCTGCTGGCGAACCTGCAGATCGGATCCATGCCGACCGAGCTGACTCAGCACAACATCGACCTGTTCAGTACCCAGGTGCTGCCCCATCTGCGGGGTATCTGGTCGGACTACGACGGGGACAACCGGTGGTGGCCCGAACGCCTCGGCGGCAGGCCGGTGTCCACCAAGCAAGCCGATCTGACCGGAGCGCGACTGACATGACGACGACATCCCCGAATCAGCCGGCGACCGGCGAGAAGGTCATCGCGACGTGGAACAACCGGATCCGGCTGCGCTTCGTGATCAGGGGGAGCGGGCCCGCGCTGGTCTACCTGCATCCGGCCGGTGGCCTCTTCTGGGACGACTTCCTCGCCCGGCTCACTGAGCACTACACCGTGTACGCACCGGTGTTCCCCGGGACCAGCCCGGACGACACGTTCGCCATCCACGAGCTGGACGACATCTTCGACGTCGTGCTCGCATACGAGCAGGCACTACGTTCGCTCGGGCTGGAGAACGTGCCCGTGGTCGGCCAGTCCTTCGGCGGCATGCTGGCCGCCGAGTTGTCGGCGTGTTTCCCGAAGCTTTTCACCAAGGTGGTCCTGCTCGACCCAGCGGGCCTGTGGAACGAGCAGCACCCCTGGTCGCTGGACTTCATCTCGGCGCCCCCGGAGCAGCTGCCGGGCCTGCTATTCAAGGACCCGACGGCCGAGGGTCCACGGTCTATGTTTCCCCAGCCGAGCGGCCCGGAGGAGGCACTGGACCAGGCCGTGGCGGGCATCTGGACTTTCGGCTGCATGGCGAAGTTCCTGTGGCCGGTGCCCGACCGCGGACTGCGCAAGCGGCTTCACCGGGTCACCGCGCCGACACTGATCATGTGGGGTGAGGATGACCGGCTGATCCCGGTCGCCTATGCGGACGAGTTCGGCCGCCTCATCCCGCACAGCCGGGTCGAAGTCGTCCCGGACTGCGGCCACATCCCGCAGATCGAGCACACCGACCATACCTACGCGACGGTTACGGATTTTCTGGCCGAGCATTGACAATCCTGTTGGGTCGCAGAATTGGCGGCGAGCCGGTCCGCGGACCTTGCACACGCTTTGCGGCATCGACAGTCCCGGATTGTATTGCCGGCGCGAAGCAATACGCGTTCGGGCGACGACGTCCAACCAGGCAATCACAGTTCCGTCTCGAGAGGCACATGTCATGTCCCAACCTGGGATCGAGCTCGTTCGTGACCTGATCGCGCGGTTCTTCAACGGGCACAATCCCGACCTTGCCCCGGAGTTCTTCGCCCCGGGCTTCCGCTGGCACGGCGGCAGCGCGGGCACCCATGGGATCGGCGCCTACGTCGCGACGATGCGAGAGTTTTTTGCCGGGCTGCCCGACGTCGAGGCCATCGAGCAGGACGCGGCCCAAGATGCCGATACGGTGACAATGCGCTTTGTCGTGCAGGGCACCCATACCGGAGCTCTCTGGGGAATCGCGCCATCCGGCAATCGCGTCGTGTGGGACGTGATCATGATTTATCACCTGTCCGACGGCAAAATCGTCGAGCAGTGGGCGGCCGAGGACTGGATCGCGTTCTTGCGTGCCATGGGCGTGTCAATATCGCCATGGGCCGAGTGACTGAGGTTGCTACGATCTCACGAGTTTCCCCCGATGGCGGTAACGTGCAGCGGTGGCCGCCGACCTGCCCACGGCAGGGTTTGCTCGAACCGTTCGGCATAGGCCAGCAGACTTGGCTCGGAGGCCCAGCGCCCCACCAGTTGGACCCCGATCGGCAGGTCGGTCGAGCTCCAGCCCAGCGGCAAGCTGATCGCCGGGTTGCCGCTCAGGTTGAACGGGTCGGTGAACGTGCCCCTGCTGGCCCACAGCTGTTTGATCTCATCCGGGCCGTCGTCGAGTCGACCGACCGCGGCCCGCTCGAAGGTGTCGGGCAGTTGCGGCATGGTTGGGGTGATCAGCATGTCGAATTCGTCGAAGAACACCGCGAGCTGTTCGCGGACCAGATCGGCCAGTTCGAGCGCGCGTAGCACGGAGCTGGCGTCGAGATGCTGCGCCGCGTGGTAAACGGCCAGGGTGTGCGGCTCGAGGGTGTCCGGGCCGGGGGTGCGTCCGGTCGCTGTGGCCGTGATGTCGACCGCATACCGGTGCAGCACCGCGAAAAGCACGAACTGCGCTTCGGCGAGCGCCTCCCAACTGAACCGGGGCCTGGCCTCGGACACCGTCGCGCCCCACTCGCCGAGCAATGATGCGGCGGTCAGCGCGACATCGGCGACGTCGCTCGCCCCGGCCACTCCGGACCACGGGTGCACCCAATAGCCGACTCTGGGTCTGCGCGCCGGCGGCACTTGAGAGGTTGCTCTCGGCTCGGCGAGTAGGCCGAACAGCGCCGCCGTGTCCCGCACTGTCCTGGTCACCATGAACTCGTTCACCCAGCCGAACCCGACGTCGGAGTAGGGCCGCGGACTGATACTGCCCCTGGTCGGCTTGAGCCCGATCACGCCGCACGCTGAAGCCGGGATGCGCAGCGAGCCGCCGCCGTCGTTGCCGTGCGCCACGGGAACCATGCCCGCCGCGACCGCGGCGGCCGCACCTGCGCTGGAGCCGCCCGCGCTGTGTGCCGAGTTCCACGGCGTGCGGGTCGGACCGTGCAACACCGTGTCGGTGTGGGTCAGCAGCGCGAACTCCGACGTGGCTGACCGGCCGAGCAGCTGCAGCCCGGCGCGCAACAGGGTGCGAACCAGTTGACTGTCCTGCTGGCCGGTGAGTCCCACGGCGAGGCGACTGCCGGCTTCCGAACCGACGCCGCGCAGCGTCGCACCGATGTCTTTGATCAGGAACGGCACGCCGGCCAGTGCCGCGTCGGCGTCCGTCGCCCCCGCCCCGGGACCGGCAGGCGCGGCCAGCGGCTCGTCGAAGACCTCGATCACCGCGCCGACGGCGGGATTGGCCAGGATGATCGCGCGACGAGCCGCATCGGCCACCTCAGCCCGGCTAACCTCGCCACCGCGAACCGCCTCGGCAATTCCGACGGCGTCCAGTGCTGTGTACTCGGTGAGTTCCATCGCCGCCATCAGCTGATCAGATTGGCCTCGTCCAACCCGGCGTCCAGCTCGGCGATGCGGTTTCGCTCCGAGGGCAGGTCGAGCGATCGGCAAGCCCACAGGTACACGACAGCGCTGACTGGCAACCCGATGAACATCGCGATGTCGGCGCCACCGAGCGCTGATGCGACGGGGCCGACGAACCAGCCAGTGCTGAAAAACGGGATCATCGCGACGAATCCGACGAGATAAGCAGCGATGCCCCGCCATTCCCATAGGCCATAGATGCCGTGTGGATCGAAGATCGCCCGCACCGAATAGTGCCCTCGCCGCACCAGATAGAAATCGACGAGGTTGATCGCCGTCCACGGGGTGAACAGGTACAGCGTGAAGGTGAGGAAGTTGCTGAACTGCGCCATGAACGAGCCGGACGCGCAGAAGGCCAGCACCCCGGAGACCGCGGCGGACAGGACCAGGGTGGCCACGCGGTTGCGACGGGTCGGGCGAACCGGGCGGAAGCTGTCCGCGATCGACAGCATGGTCAGCGAAGATCCGTAAAAGTTCAGCCCGACGATCGAGATCATGCCCAGCAGCGACAGGGTCAGCAGCGCCGAACCGAACCCTGTGAAGATCACATCACCGGCCTGCCGCACCGCCTCGGCCAGACCGGACCCGACGTTGAGCGCTGCCGCGATCGTGCCGATGAGCATCATCCAAGCGCCGCCGATGCCGGCCCCGGTATAGGTCCACCAGAATGACGCCCGCACGCCGACGTCCCTGGGCAGGTAGCGCGAGTAGTCGCTGACGTAGATCGCCCAGGACAGTTGGTAGGCGGCGGCCACAGCGAACTGGGCCAGGAACGGCGCCGCGCGGAAATTGCCCAGAGAGAGCTCGAGCGCGGGCATGTGTCCGCTCACCGCGATGGCGACGGTGAAGAAGCCGAGCCCGGCAAGCAGCAGGTACGACAGCCACCGCTGGATCTTGTGGATGAAGTTGTAACCGAAGATCCCGACCACCAGCGCCAGCAGCAGGTAGACCACATAGGACAGTTGAGGTGGCGCACCGGCCAGGACCTGGACCGACTGCCCGGCGAGGACCGCGCCGAACGCGCTGACCCCGAGGTAGGAGACGAGCGCGAACACCCAGATCAGCAGTGCGCCCCGATAGCCGAACTGGGGCCGTGACTGGATCATCTGTGGCAGCCCGAGTTGTGGACCCTGGGTGGAGTGGAAGGCCATGAAGAACGTGCCAACGGCGTTCCCGGCAAGCACGGAGAGGATCGTCCAGCCGAAACTGAGCCCGAGCCCGATGCCGACCATGCCCACGGCCAGCGTGGCCAGATGGGCCTCCCCGGTGAACCACACGGCCCACAGGTCCCGAACCTGGCCGTGCCTCTCCCGGATCGGTACGTAGTCAATCGATCGGTGCTCGATTTCGAGTGACCGGTCCACCTCGGACTCATTGGATCTTTGGGACATCGCACCCACCATTGTGTTCGAGGGGACAGGCTTGCGATCCTGACTGATCCATCAGTTCTGTTGATCGCAAGATAGGTGGTTGAGCACCACCGCCTTCTTTGGCCAGAGATGCTGCACAGCCGGTCGGAGTTGCCGAGAATGGTCAAGACTTGCGCCCGATCCTGACTTGCCAGTCAGTCTGCTCGCAAGAGTCGGAAATGTCCACCGGCAGTTTTGGATCTGATGGCGTCATCCAGCCGGGTAACTCGCGGGACACGGCCAGAGGGGCTTGCGGTCGAGACCGGACCGTCGGCCAGGCACACGCATCGCCCCTCGAGCGTCGCGATAGAGCGTGGCGCCCGGATAGCCTTCTGCGCGTGAAGATTGTCGATGTGGAATTGATCCAGCTCGCCAAGGTGCACGCACGTCCGCACCGTAATGCGAAGCAGTCCCGCAGTCGTCGCGTGGTGTCCTTGGTGCGGATTACGACCGATGAAGGGGTTGACGGTCTCGGCGAGGCGTGGTGCAACCCCGCGCTTGCCGAGGGCGTGGTGCTCGGCAAGCTTCGCCCGCTCGTCCTCGGCCAGGATCCGTTCAATGTTGAGGGGATCTGGCATCGCGCGTTCGACGGCAGCGCGATGTACGACCCGAAGGGTGCGGTTGTGGCCGGCATCAGCGGTATCGACATCGCCTGCTGGGACATCATGGGCAAGGCCACCGGCCAGCCCGTCTGCAAGCTCCTCGGTGGGCTCAACCGTACCGAGATCCCGGCGTATGCGTCGGACCTCCATTGGGAGGAGGACCCGACGGTCATGGCCAGGGCCGCGGCGTCCTTCGTCGAGCGCGGTTTCCGCACGGTGAAGACCCATGTCGGTGTCGATCCGCTCGATGACGCGCGTCGTGTTCGCGCGATCCGCGATGCGATCGGTCCGGAAATAGGGCTGATGGTGGACGTCAACACCGGGTTCGACCGGCCGACCGCCATCCGGTTCGGGCGCCAGATCGCCGAGTACGAGATCACGTGGTACGAGGAGCCGCTCTCGCCCATGGATGTACACGGGTTAGTCGATGTTCGCGCCGCGACTGGCCTCACCATCGCCACCGGCGAGAACGAGTACACCCGGTGGGGATTTCGTCAATTGTTCGAGAATGGTGGGATCGACTATGCGATGCCTGACGTGGCCCGCACGGGTGGGCTCACGGAGATGAAAAAGATCTGCGCCGTTGCCGAGGCGTACGGCGTTGTCGTGTCACCGCACAACTACAGCAGTGGTGTTTGCTCGGCGGCCACCCTCCACTTCATGGCGGCTGTGCCCAGCACCGGACCGCTGGAATGGGACACGATCGACTCGTCCGTGGTCTCCGAGCTCTTTGTCGAACCGCCGACAGTCAAGAACGGTGCCGTTTCGGTGCCCCAGCTGCCCGGGCTCGGCGTGCACCTCCCGGATGAGGTTCGCTCCCGATACAGCGCTAACTGACGATCCGCGTCCGACAGACCCACGGCAGGCCCACGTTGCACTCACCCGCCCCGTCGCGGCGCATTCGGTGCGCTCGGATACGCCAGACTATGGATGCTCGAAAAAAGGGCCGGGCCGCCGAAACCCGGCGGCCCGACCCATCGAACGTCGTACTCCGATTCCCCAAGACAGTTGACCGTGACGAGGGTTTTAGAGCTCAGCCGTGATCGTCGGAGTTCTTCTGGTCCTTGGCAAAGATACCCAGAACACCCTCGATGACGCTGTTGTTGCAGGCTTGAATCGGGACCTGAACGGTGGTGTCCTGAACGTTGACCAGGCCGCCCTGCCCGTGAATGCCGTGGGCTTTGTCCTTCGCCTTGTTGTCCTGGTGACAGCTCGCGCTGCTCTCGTGGTCGCTACCGCCGCCACCGTGGTGATGGTGATGGTGGT
>Ga0137413_10000047_pt1 | contig 27508 bp, 28 predicted proteins | sample CZODoug2_1_16fun_FD_108280 | JGI IMG/M metagenome (GOLD analysis project Ga0137413, IMG submission 108280) | Vadose zone soil fungal communities from Angelo Coast Range Reserve, California, USA - CZODoug2_1_16fungal (Illumina Assembly) | ecosystem: Environmental > Terrestrial > Soil > Vadose... | reverse complement strand
GGCATGGTGCTGCGGCCGAACTGCTTCGTCTCGCTGCTGCCCGACCACGTGATCATCCACCGGTTCACACCGCTGGCCCCGGACCGGACCTCGGTGGTCGGCGACTGGCTCTTCGCCACCGACGCGGTGGCCGAGCAGGGGTTCGACCCCACCGACAGCGTCGAGCTGTTCCACCGCGTCAACGAGCAGGACTTCGCGGCCTCGGAGTGGTGCCAGCCCAACATGCGATCCCGCGCTTACCGCGACGGCGGCGTCCTGGTGCCGCTGGAGTCCACCATCATCGGCGACTGGTACTACCCGTGGTACCGGGCGAAGATGGACATCGACTGACCACCCGCGCTCTGTCCGTCGCCACCGGGCGGGGGTGCCTCAGGGGCGCGGAGGGTGACCTCTAAGCTGCTGAGCGTGACAGCCGTCACCCGACCCGCTCCCGATGCGGCCCTGTCGCGTCGATCACCGCTGGTGCTGACGAGCGCGTCGGTTGTGCTCGGCGTCGTGGCCCACGTTCTGGGCGGCGGTGGCGCCGCCGTCGACTGCGTGCCGCTACTGGTGGCCGCGGCGCTCGGTGTGCTGACGACGTTCGCCGCCCAGCGGGTCGCGGGTGTCACCTACCGGGGCGCACCCATTGCCGTGGCGATGCTCGGCGTTGGGCAACTGGGGATCCACCTGGCGCTCAGCGCATCGCTGAACTCCCATTTCGAGTCAATCCCGGAGCATGCGTCACTGGGACTGCTCTCCGTGCTCGGCCTTCGTTGCGGCCTGCTCGCCGCGCACGCCGCGGCCACCGCGGTGCTGGTTGTTCTGCTCTTCGGCGCCCACCGGTCCGCCGAGTCGGCGCTGCATCTGTTCTCGCATGCACGTCGGTGCACCCACCTGCGCATCGTGCTGGCACCGCCACGTTCCGACGGGCGGATCGCGGCTGTCGCGGCCGCACCGGATCGGGTGCCCGCGTTCGCGGCTCAACAGTGGCGGCCAGGCCAGGCCACGTCACGCCGCGGACCACCGCCGGTGTTCGCTCAGTAGTCAGCGCTTCCCCGGCACGTCGGTGGAGCCGGTCGCGCACGGCGTGCCTGCGACCTCTCCAGGAACGCCGACGTCCACGGAACACCCCAGCCGCTCCGGATCCGCGGCTTCTCCCGCCGATCCGACGCCCCCACCCCTAGCTGCTCCCCAAGGGACCCCTCATGATCAGTGAACCCACAACCGAACCCACCATCGACCAGGATCTGCCAGCCCAACCGGCCGGACCAAAGACCGCCGCAACCTGTTTTCCCGACGGCTCCCGGGAGCTGGTGGACGAGCTGCGCGCCCGCCTCGCCAGCCATGACGCCGCCTCGGCACGCCGCCGCGAGAGCCTCGCCGCCGAGCTCGCCCAGCAGGAGGCGCTCTGGGCGGCCAACGAGGAAACCCGGCTCCGGCTGCTCGCCGTCGCCGAGGAGGAGCACGAGACGGCCCGTGCGGCGCACGAAGCGCTGGGCGCGACCGCCGCCAAGGCCGTCGAGGAGCTCTACGCGGTGAGCTGTCGCGCCGCGGCCCTGTTCAAGGCAGCCGTCCGGGCTGAACGGGCGAAACGTGACGCTCTCCCCGCACTCGAGGCGGCCCGCCGAAAGATCCTCGACCTCGCGGGGGACACTCCAGATCCGTTGGACGTCACCCTCCACGAGTTCGACTTCAGCTCGCACGACCCGAGACTTGGTGTCTCGCAGGCCGCGCTCGAGGTATTCCCCGAGCTCAGACGCGAGCTGGCGCAGCTTCGCTCGATCCAGCACGTCCCTACCGAGCAGGTCCGAGAGGTCCGTCCGTACGCGGCCGCGAACGGAACTGCCCCCTCGACGCCCGGTGGCCCGCCCGATGAGGCGGCAATCGCGGCGGACCAGCTCGAGGTCATCTTCCGCAAGTCGCAGGCAAAGCGGGAGCGGGACGACGAGACCTTGCAGGTGCCACTGCGGAGTTAGCCTCAATCCGCCGTCCAGGGGTACAGATGTCCGCGGTGGCGGGGCAGAATCGCGGGAGAGCGCCACAGAGTGGTGGCGGTCACAGCGGGGAGTTGCAGCAGTATGGCGAACACGAGTAGCCCGCCGGGGCCTCCCGACAGGCTGGACAAACTGGGGGCGTCGGCCGGCGAGTTCGACGCGGTCGTAGTGGGCGCCGGATTCTCGGGGCTGTACATGCTGCATCGGCTGCGGGACAGGCTGGGCCTCTCAGCGCGGGTGTTCGAGGCGGCTGAGGACGTCGGCGGCACCTGGTACTGGAACCGTTACCCGGGTGCCCGGTGCGACTCGGAAAGCTACTTCTACAGCTTCTCCGATCGGCTGTCGGAGGACCTGCTGCAGGAGTGGACCTGGACCGAGCGCTTTGCCCCCCAGGCGGAGATCCTCAGGTACCTGCAGCACGTCGCCGACCGGTACGACCTGCGCAAGGACATCCAGTTCAGCACCCGGGTCGTCGCGGCGGAATACGACGACGCAACCGGCCGCTGGGTGATCCGCACCGGCGACGGCGGGCAGGTAACCGCGGCGTTCCTGATCACCGCGGTCGGCTGCCTTTCGACGACCAACCTGCCCGACTTCCCCGGCCGGGACAGCTTCCTCGGCGACTGGCACCACACCGGCGTCTGGCCGCACGAGGGCGTGGACTTCACCAGCAGGCGGGTCGCGGTGATCGGTACCGGGGCGACGGGCGTGCAGGCCATCCCGGAGATCGCCGAACAGGCGGCGCACGTCTACGTGCTGCAGCGCACCCCGAACTACGACATCGCCGGCGGGAACCGGCCGATGACCGCCGAGGACGGACAGAAGATCAAGGCCAACTACCGGGACATCTGGCAGGCGACGCGGGAGACCGCCTTCGGCTTCCCCTACGACATCGCGGACCGCACCGCCCTGTCGGTCTCGGAGGAGGAGCGACAGCAGATCTTCGCCGAGGCCTGGGAGCGCGGCGGATTCCGGCTCGGGACGACCTTCAACGACCTGCTCCTCGACGTCGAGGCGAACGAGACGGCCTCGGAGTTCCTCCGGGCCCGGATCCGCGAGCGGGTGAACGACCCGGAGATCGCCGAGCTGCTCTCGCCCCGCGACCACCCGTTCTTCACCAAGCGCCCGCCGCTGGAGAACGGCTACTACGAGACCTTCAACCGGGACAACGTAACCCTGGTTAACGTGCGAAAGACACCGATCCAGGAGATCACCCCCACCGGCGTCCGGACCACCGACGCCGAGTACGAGGTCGACAGCATCGTCTACGCGACCGGGTTCGACGCGATGACCGGGACGCTGTTCAAGCTCGGCATCCGCGGACGAAACGGGCTAGACCTGCGAGAGAAGTGGGCGCAGGGGCCACGCACCTACCTCGGCATCGCCACCCACGGGTTCCCGAACCTGTTCATGATCACCGGACCACAGAGCCCATCGGTGCTGAGCAATATGCCGGTGTCCATCGAGCAGCACGTGGACTGGATCGCCGACTGCCTACGCTACCTGCGGGAGACCGGACGCGACACGATCGAGCCGCTGCCCGCGGCAGAGGACGACTGGGTGGACCACCACAACGAAGTCACCCAGACAACGCTGCTCCCGATGGCCAACTCCTGGTGGGTCGGCGCGAACATCCCGGGCAAGCCGCGCAACCTCTATCCGTACGTAGGCGGGGTCGGCACCTACCGACAGATCTGCGACGAGGTCGCCGCCCGCGACTACGACGGGTTCGGGCAGGGCTCCGGCGGCACGGCCTCGGACGGCGAGTTCACCGGGGCCGCGCGGGCCAAGTACACCGACATCGCGGCGTCGTAAGCCGGAGACACGCTCTAGTCACAGGCCACGCCCGAGGCCGGACAGGTCACCGCCGACTGGCTTGCGTCGCCCTTGGCTGTCGGATTCGCCACGATCTGAGTTGTCCTGTGGTTTCGGCGCGGTGATCGAGCCGAGGCTGTTGGTCAGGGGGCTGGAGTTGCGCGGGGTCGTCGCGCGGTCATCGGGGCGGCTCTGCGGGTGTGATAGCCCGGCCTGGCCCTGAGTCGGGATGTCCTGAGTCTGATCCGGCCCGACAGGCTGCATCTGGTCCAGTTGCGGGTCGCTCGGTTCCGGGTCGAGCGGCATCTCAGCGCTCGGTGTTAGCGGGTCATCTGATGGCGGGTCGGCAGGTAGCGTGTCGTAGGGCGACATGGCCGGCGGCCGAGCACCGCCCGCGGTAAAGGGATTCGACGCGCCGGCCCGCGGGTCGGAGGGCAGCCCCGTGGTTGTGTCCCGCAAGGGGTCACTCGGCGTGGCGCTCGGGTACGGCGCCGGGTAGGACACGGCGGGAGTGGCCTGCTCGACGGCGGCCGCGGGGGTGCGGTGAGAGTGAACCGCGAGTACGACGCCAAGTGCGATCAGAGCGATGGTGGCCCCGATGGCGGCAACGGCCCACTTACCCCGCGTGGTTCCTAGAACGGCCGAGATCCGGTGCGAGAGCGTGACCCGGTGATGAGCACGTTCCTCGGTGCCGGGGGCGGATGGCCCGTCACTCATACCGGCGTTGCCACTGTCCTCTGAAGACTCAGGTGCAGGTGCAGGTGCAGGCGCTTCAGCGATCGAGGCTGCTCGCTCTCTGATCGCGGGGACAACGCCCCCGGGCACCTCGGCGACCGGGCCCGCGAACGCCGGAGCTAGGGCGACTCCGGGCAGCGTAAGACTGTCGTCCGGCCAGTTCGTGATGCCACCGAGCGTGCCGCGGTACAGCGGACCGCGCTCACTCCCAGAAGGGTCGCGGTAATCCCGAGGCGCAACTCGAGGATCAAACCACGGATCCTCGTCGCGCACGGCGCGATGCCGAGGCTCGCCAGCACTGACGTCTGAAGCGGGGAGTCGCAATTCCCCGATGGCGTTAGAGCCGCCCATACGACCGCAGTCCCTCCCCTGTGGCTCTCGCCGACTCTGTGCGAAGGGGTCCGCCATCGGCGATCAGCGTTGTCCTTGCTTTAACGAGAGTCCCGGCGCCCAGATGTGATCTCGGCGCCCGGCTGGGTGACGCCGACGGGAGATCTTGCCCGGGCTGTCGCGGCCCGGGCGGCCCACCGGGAGGGCAGAGTCACGGTTCAAATGGCTGTGCGGCCGCCGTCGGCGGCGACGGTGGCGCCGGTGATGTAGGCCGAGGCGGGCGAGGCCAAGAACGTGATCACCTCGGCGATCTCGTCGGCCCGCGCCGCTCGACCGAGCAGCGTGGTGGCCCCGAGCGCCTCGATTCGTGCGGAATCGGCGGCGGTGTACACCGGGCCCGGCGCGACCGCGTTGACCCGCACCCCGCGAGGGCTGAACTCAGCTGCCCACGAGCGCGTCATGGCCGCGAGCGTCGCCTTCGTGCCGCCGTACGCGGCCGCGCCGGCAAGACCGATGCCACCCGCCATACTGGCGATGTTGACGATGCTCCCGCCGCCGTTGGCCACCATCTTGGGCGCGAGCGCCGCGACAAGGAAGTACGCCGCCCGGACATTGCTGTCGAATAATGCGTCGTAGGTGGCGACGTCCAGGTCGGCGGTGGGGCCGAACCAGGAGAAGCCGGCGTTGTTGACGAGCACGTCGACCTCGCCGCTCTCGTCGGCGAGGCGGCGGACCTCGGCCGGGTCGGACAGGTCGGCCGCAACGAAGCGCGCCTTCCCGTGCGAACGGACGATCTCGGCGACGACCTCCTCGCCGCGGTTCGGATCGCGGCCGTGGACGATCACCTCAGCGCCTTCCCTGGCCAGCTGAATGGCGGCGGCACGCCCGATGCCGGAGGTGGCGCCGGTGACCAGGGCGGTCCGGCCACGCAAGCTCTGATTAGCGGTGGTCATGGTGGTGCTCCTTCGATGACCCGATGGCGGCGGCAGCAAACCTGAGCGTCCCGCCCGATCGGACCTGGAGCACCGCACGAACATGTGATCCCTCAGGCGGCCGCACTAGGAATCGCACAGCCGTGCGATGTCGCACCCATGTCCCCGGGCGCAGCCTGCGATCAGGTCATCCGACCGCAGCGCAACTCCGAAGGATTGAGACATGTCTGGATTGAACGGAAAGGTCGCCGTCGTCACCGGCGGAAGCAGCGGCATCGGCCTGGCCACCGCACAGCGGTTCGTCAAGGAAGGCGCCTACGTCTTCATCACCGGCCGGCGGCAATCCGAGCTGGACAAGGCAAAGGCCCTGCTCGGCGACAACGTGACCACCGTGCGAGGTGACGCCACCAGCACCACCGACCTCGACCGCCTCTTCGCCACGGTAGGACAGGAAAAGGGCAAGCTGGACATCCTGGTCGCCAACTCCGGGCGGGTCGAGCCGGAAGAATTCGGGAACATCACCGAGGGCAACTTCGACAAGACCTTCGACCTGAACGCCCGAGCAGTGCTCTTCACCGCGCAGAAAGCACTACCCCTCATGCGCGACGGCGGATCGATCGTCCTGGTCGGCTCGATCGCCGGCTACAAGGGCATCAACGGCTACACCACCTACAGCGCAACCAAAGCCGCACTCCGCTCCTACGCCCGCACCTGGACCCAAGAGTTCAAAGACCGCGGCATCCGAATCAACACCCTGAGCCCCGGGCCGATCGACACCCCAATCATGGACGGGCAAGCGGACACCAAAGAGGGCGCCGACGCCATCCGGGCCGCCTTCGCCTCAGTCATTCCGCTCGCCCGAATGGGACAACCCGAAGAAGTCGCCGCCGCCGCCTACTTCTTGGCCTCCGACGAGAGCAGCTTCGTGACAGGCATCGACCTCGCTGTCGATGGCGGGATGGCCCAGGTCTAGATCCAACTCCCGACCGGCGGACATTCCCGACCCGCCCGGCAATCCTGGAAGGACCCCGCCATGAGCAACTCCGTGATCGGCCTGAGCATCGACTGCGCCGACGCCGCCAAACTGGCCCAGTTCTGGGCCGATGTCCTCGGTCGAGCGGTGAACCCCGAGCCGACCGCCGAGTTCGCCGCCATCGACCCGACCGATTCCACCCAAGGCCCCCGACTGGCGTTCCACCAGGTCCCCGAGGTCAAGACAATCAAAAATCGGCTGCATCTAGACCTGATCAGCAGCGAATTCGCCGCCGAAACCGACCGGCTGCTGTCCCTGGGCGCCACCCGGGTGAACGACCTCAGAAAGGGCGGCGCGCGGTGGACCACATTCCGCGACCCCGAAGGCAACGAATTCGACCTGGTCGCCGACTGAACCCGGCCGGTTACCTCGCACAACGAAACACCAGGGGAGAACCGCACGATGAAACACTCCGACCAAGACCTAGCGGATGAGCAGTACGTTCCCAGCCCCAGCGAACGTGTGCGAGACCAGGTGGCGCTCTACCAAGCCACCGACGGACGAGAAGGCGGCACGCTCGAAGGGCGGAGGCCTGGAAACTAGCCGAATCACAATGGCCGCACTTCCCGGACTACCGCGCCAAAGCCGGACGGGAAATCCCCATCTTGATCCTCGAACCCGTGAATACCAGGCCATAACAGCTACACACGAGAAGGAAATAATGAGCGAGCAGGTTGTGTTGGTCACCGGAGCTCTAGCCGGAATCGGACGGGCTACGGCGACCGCTTTCGCCCGCGACGGGGCGTCCGTCGTTGTCTCCGGGCGGCGCGACGAGGAAGGCAAGGCGCTGGCCGCCGAACTCCGGGAGCTGGGTGGCAGGGCCGAGTACATCCGCGCCGACGTCGCCATCGAGGACGACGTCCGCGCCCTGGTCGAGGGCACCGTCAAGATATTCGGCAAGCTCGACGCAGCCGTCAACAATGCCGGCTACACCGGCGCCGCCGGCCCTCTGGCCACCCAGACCGCCGAGGCGTACAACACGGTTTTCAACACCAACGTCCGTGGTTTGCTGTTCGCCCTCAAGCACGAACTGCGGGTCATGGTTGAACAGGGGCACGGCAGCATCGTCAACCTCTCCTCGACCTTCGGCGAGCGCGGCGGCCGAGGTGCTGGCCTGTACGTGGCCAGCAAGCACGCGGTGAACGGGTTCACCCGCTCCGCCGCCCTCGAGGTGGCAACCGAAGGCGTCCGGGTCAACGCGGTCGCCCCTGGTCCGGTGGCCACCGCCGGCCTGGACAACTTCACCGGCGGGGCGGATGCAAGCGCGGCAATGGCCGCCGGCGTCCCCATGGGTCGCCTCGGCCACGTCGACGAGATCGCTGATGTCATCAAGTTCCTCACCTCCGATGAGGCCAGATTCATCACCGGCCAGATCGTCGCGGTCAACGGTGGCAAGACGGCCGCCTAAGCACGCCGGCCCTCGCCAGAACAGGAGGCATCGGGCCGTCTAAGGGTGCTGCCGGTGCCACGGGTCACGCACGACAGGAGAACTCAAATGATGGACAAAACAGCGGAGGCGTTCGCTGAGACGGACCCGCGACAGGACCGCCCAGAACCACCGCTCACCACGACCGTGACGGCGGCTGTGCACAACCCAGTCAGTCACGATGACTTTGATCCCAAGATCGCTCTCGCGACCATCCTCTCCGACATCGGGATGGACATCTCCGAGACGGGCGGGTCCGTCGAGTTCGTCGGCGCTGACCCCGTAGTGCCCAGCCCATTGCGGCTCGGCGCGGGCGCGGCGATCACCTTGGCCGCGAAGTCGGCCGCCGTGGCCAAACTTTGGCGGCTACGCGGGCGGGGCGGACAGGACATCTCGGTCGACCTGCGATCGGCCCCGCATCGGCTGTGTCCCTTCTACGACCAGCGCTGGGAACAACTGGGCGGCTACACCACTGGAATGCCCGCGACCGAGGACGAAGGATTCGGTTTCCGCTTCTACCCCACCGCCGACGGCCGCTGGATGATGCCACTCAACCCCTACCGCAACCTGCGCCGCACCGCGCAGCGTCTGCTCGGGGTCCCCGACGACGCCGAGGCAGTCAGGAAAGCCATCTCTGGCTGGCGCGGGCTCGAACTCGAGGAGGCGAGCGTGGAGGCGGGCTGTGTCCTGCCCATGCTGCGCAGCGTCGAGGAGTTGCTAGCCGAGCCGCACTACCGGGACCACCTTGCCACGCTGCCGCTCATCCAGATCACCAAGATCGGAGACTCGGCGCCCGAACCGCTATCGGCGCAGGTCGCCCAACCGCTCACAGGCATCAGGGCTCTCGGTATGGGGCACGTCATCGCGGGCGCCGGAGCGGGGCGCGCGCTGGCGCTGCACGGTGCTGATGTGCTCAACATCTGGCGCCCCGGGGAAGAAGAGAATCCGACGACCTATGCGACGGCGAACGTCGGCGTCCGCTCCATACTCCTCGACCCGCACACCCTTGATGGCAACGAACGAATCCGGAGGCTGCTCGGCGGGGCGGACGTGTTCTACGCCAACCGCCGGCCCGGGTACCTCGAAGACATCGGGCTCTCGGCAGATGAGGCCAGCGCCGTTCGCCCAGGCATCATTCATGCGACGGTGTCGCTGAACGGACAAACTGGGCCATGGGCACACCGCATCGGGTTCGACCAGAGCGCGGGCTCCCTGGCAGGGATCATGAATCTGGAAGGCGACGAGAACGGCCCCGCGCTGCCAACAATCAAGGTCGTCAACGACTACATCACGGCGTGGCTACTCAGCACCGGAATAGTTGAAGCACTCGCCCGCCGAGCCGTCGACGGAGGCAGCTACCTCGTGCATGTATCGCTGACCCGAGCCGCACTGTGGCTGATCAGCCTGGGCCTGTTCGAGAAGCCCTACGCCACAGCCGTCGCGGGCACTGCCGGCGCGCACGCATATCTCGACCCTGAAGTGTTCACCGCGGACACACCGATGGGCCGTTATCAGGGAGTGACCGATCAGGTCAGGATGTCGCAAACCCCGGGGTACTACCGGGACGTCTTGCTCCCTCAGGGCTCAAGCCGAGCGGAGTGGCTCCACCAGTCCTGACGAAGTTGCCGGCGCCTTCGCTCATTCATAATCCTCACACTGGGCCGGTAAGGCGGAGTGCACTTTGCTCATCCCGGCGCGGATGCGTGATTTGGCCGTACCAAGCGGGATTTCCTCGATGTCGGCGATCTCGCCCACGGTCATGCCGTGTACCACGGCCATGACAACAGCGCGGGCCTGCTCAGCGGGAAGCCCGGCAAGCGAGCCATGTAGCCGGTGCATCTCGGCCGACTCCGCGGGGGCGACCCGGCGGATGCGAACCGCGTCCACGGCCAAGTTGTGGGTGAGGCGTATCAACCATGTCCGCACCCCGCTACGTCGCGGGTCGTAGGCATCGGCGCACCACCTAGCGCGTTTGAATGCCTGCTGAGAAATATGCTCAGCCATTCCGGTGTCGCCGACCACACCGACCGCTATCCCGAACACCACCCGCTGGAAACGGCGCACAAATGCCATGGAGAGGCGAGGGTCACTAGCAGCGAACCCGGCCAGCAGCATGTCGTCCGACACACCTTCGCGCGAGAGGTCCACGTGGTTACCCGGGCCGGTCGAGCGATAGCACGGCGACCCGGGCTGCCAACTCGTCAATCGCCCTCGAGGGGATTCGAGCCACGACAAATTCTCCTTATCGCATGAAATCTTGATCCGCCTCGGCCCAGGCTTCGATCTTGTAACCACGAGTGTTGGACGGAAAGGTGACGACCGGACTGGGCGTGATCACAATCGGACACGACGGCATGCGGCCGCACCACGTTCAAAGGCCTCAGGTTCGCCGACGACTATCTTGACGGCAGGACAAAGCACCTCCTAAAATTGCCGACATTCGCATGGCGAAGCGTGCTTCGCTGAGCGAATCGATCCATGGAGGTCCACCAGAGTTACCTCGAGCTGACGCCCGAGGCGCCTCCATGTGTCACGATATGAAGGAGTGAGCCCCGTGCTGAGTGCTGCCGACAACGAACTTCTCACGCGTGTGAGCCCCGAGACGCCGATGGGCAACTATATGCGTCAATTCTGGGTGCCCGTGATGCGAGCAGCCCTGGTTCAGCCTGGCGGCGACCCGGTACGTGGCCGTGTGCTGTCCACCAACCTCGTAGTGTTCCGGTCCCGGAGCGGAGAGCTGGGCTGCCTCGACGAGGCATGCCCCCATCGCCGAGCGTCCCTTGCTCTCGCCCACAATCGCGGAGACGTACTCACCTGCCTGTACCACGGCTGGAGCTTCGATCCCACGGGCGCTTGCGTCGACGTGCCGACCGAGCCTGCCGAGCACCGAGAAGCGTTTGCCACCCGGGTCAAGGTAAACAGCTATCCGGTCGCCGAAGCGGGCGGCATGATCTGGGTATATCTCGGCGATACCGCCCATGTGCCACCAGTCCCTGATTTCGAGTTCAACGTTCTACCGGCTGACCATGTCCGCCCGATGGTCGCCATCACGTCCTGCAACTGGCTGCAATGCCTCGAGGGCCTCATTGATACGGTTCATGTCGGCCAGCTGCACCAGGCATGGCTACCTGACACAACGAGCCAGCTCGGTGAAGTCGCCGCCGAGTCCGCGCCCTCGATCTCGCTCCATGACACCGCGTACGGACTCCGTTCAGTCGCCGACAGGCCTCTGGGCAACGGCACCCATTACGTACGGTTCACCGAGTACGTCGCACCATTCTGGTCATTCATTGCGCACGGAGAGAAAGAAGATCGCGTCACGATGGGCATCGTTCCCATCGATGACTACAACACGATGCAGTGGTTCGTCTGGTACGACCATAATGCACCCCTGCGCGACGGCACTGAACTGGCAAAGCAGTTCGCCCCGCTGCTGGAAACACCGGACGACTTCGCCTCATCCCTGCGCGGCAAGCCGCTATGGGGCCAAGACCGGAGCATCCTCGGCGGTGGTCATTTCACCGGAATTTGGAACATCGTGCTGGAAGACGTGGCAGTCCAGGAGAGCCAAGGCACGATCATGGACCGGACACAGGAACGTCTCGGTTCGAGCGACCAGGGCATAACCCGAGCACGGCACCTCCTGATCCGTGCTGCTCGCGCACATCAAGCCACCGGCGCGATCTTCCCTGACCCACATCAACTCAGCCTCGCTGACATCCGCGCGCTCGCCGTCGACACCTCGGACATCACCGCGCTGAATCCCGTGGCTAGGTGAGGGCCAGCCGGCCGATCGATTGTGTTATGGCAGTTCCGTGGTAATCGCCGGATGGCGGCCGAAAAGCACCCACTCTGGGAGTTCACTGAGGGCAGTGGCGCCCGAATTCCACTATTTCGAGAACGCCAGCACAACCGAGCCATTGAACGTTCTAGCGATCTTCAACACCAGCACGCAAGAGCCGAACGATGATATCGGCATCGTGGGCACCCTGAACTCGATTCCGCGAGACGTGCTCGCCGCGTCCTTCGGTATTCCGGTCAACGCCTTCGACCAGGTACCCACCGAAATCAAGCCGATAGTGATCACTAAGCGTCGCTAATAGCCAGCGACTTCAGGGGGCGTGGCACGGCAGCCTCGTCGCGCTCGCCGTCAGCACCACCCGCCACTCACGCCCGCTCCCGGACGTACCTCCGCTCACCAGGGTCGGAGTTGTCGGCTTCCTCATCGATCGACCAGTCCCGCTCGTAGCCGTCCTTGGACAGGCGCTGCGCCCGCCGTCACCTTCCCGCTGGCCGACGGCAGCCGCGAAGTCCTCCGGACTTGGAACCTCCGTGGCTGGCACCGGACTGGACGGAACTCCTTCTTGTCAACGGTCTCAGGTCTTGTTGACGACATCGCGGAACGCCTCTTAGTATCTCTCTTGTTTCGCTTAGCGAAGTTCCTTTCGCATAGCGAAGGCTATCTGGCTCCGGATCACTTCGCCAAACGCCAGTAGCGGCGGGAGGACCGAACCGCTGGCGGCGTACCGGAACGACCTCAGGTTGACGCTGGTGGCGAACGCACTCGTTCGTACGGCGGTGGTTGGCACGGGTTGGGCTGCTGCCAGTGGTGCCGGGCAGCCTCGGTCCGTTGCGGCCTGGGCGTAGAGAGACATACCGAACAGCTCGAGGAGTCGTGGCTGCCCGGCCGCCGTGGTGCGGGCCTGTGGAAGGGGTGTGGAGATGACTGATCAGCGGAATGTGACGTTGGCGGTGACGGGTGCTGGTGGTACCCGGATAGCGCGGTTTGTGTTGGAGTCGTTGGTCAAGGACGACCGCGTCGGGCAGGTGGACCTGATGGTCTCGGCGTCGGGGCGCAAGCTGATCGCGCACGAAACGGGCCGGGACTCCGTCGGCGACGCGGTTGAACTGCTGCTGGGCGCCTCGGCGAAGAAGGTTGTCACCTGGGATCCGGAGGATCTGGCCGGCGGGCCGACTTCGGGCAGCTACCCGTCGTGGGGGATGTTGGTGGTGCCGTGCGCACTCGGCGTGGTGGGGCGGATCGCCGGGGGTACCGCAAACACGCTGATCGAGCGGGCCGCTGACGTCACGCTCAAGGAGCGGCGCCCGCTCGTGCTGTGCGTGCGCGAGACCCCGTTCAGCCTGATCCACCTGCGCAACATGACTCAGGTGACCGAAGCCGGCGGCACGGTATATCCGATGATCCCGACGTTCTACAACGTCCCGTCGAGCGTGGATGAGGTCTACGAGGAATTCACCGCCCGGTTGCTGGGCTTCATTGGGCTGCCCCAGTCGGACTACTACGTCTACACGGGTAATGCGACACCCGCGCATCGCGACCGGACAGCCCGCTGACATGCCACGGCTGATCGTGGGGATGACCGGCGCGAGCGGCGCCCCCTTCGGTGTGCGTCTGCTGGAAGCGCTGCGTGAGCTGCCCGACGTGGAGACCCATCTGGTGATGAGCCGCTGGGCGCGTACCACCATCGAGCTGGAGACGCCCTACACGGTGGGTGAGGTGGCCAAGCTCGCCGACGTGTCGTACGGGCCTGGTGACCAGGCCGCGGCGATCTCCTCGGGCTCGTTCAAGACCGACGGCATGGTGATCGTGCCGTGCTCGATGAAGACCGTCGCCGGAATCCGCGCCGGATACGCCGACGGTCTGGTGGGACGCGCGGCGGACGTGGTGCTCAAGGAAGGCCGCAGGCTGCTGCTGGTCCCCCGGGAAACCCCGCTCAGCGAGGTCCACCTGGACAACCTGCTCGCGCTGGCCCGGATGGGCGTGGCGATCGTGCCGCCCATGCCCGCCTTCTACAACCACCCGGTCACCATCGAGGACATCCTCGACCACCTGGTGGCACGTGTTCTGGACCAATTCGATCTGCCCGCGCCGCGTGCCCGCCGCTGGAGCGGCCTCGCCGAGGCACGCTCCGCCGCCAATGGAGCCCGCCGAAAGCCTGTCGGCGGCGGAAGCGGCGCGGGCGCGACCGAATAGCCAGCCCTCGGCCGAACTCATCGCGACAGGAGATTTCCATGGCTTATGACGACCTGCGCAGCTTCCTCGACACCCTAGACAAGCAGGGCCAGCTGCTACGTATCACCGAAGGGCTAAGCCCCGAGCCCGACCTGGCGGCGGCCGCGAATGCGGTGACACGCCTCGGGGACACCGCCCCGGCACTGTTGTTCAACAACGTGAAGGGATTCACCAACCCTCGGATCGCGATGAACGTGCATGGCTCCTGGGCCAACCACGCGCTCGCGCTCGGCCTGCCGAAAGACACCGGCATCAAGGCGCAGGTGGACGAATTCAGCGCCCGCTGGGCGAAGTTCCCCGTCAAACCCGAATGGCGCGACAACCCGCCCTGGGCGCGGAACACCCAGGAGGGCGACGACATCAACATCTTCGAGGTGCTGCCCCTGTTCCGTCTCAACGACGGTGACGGCGGCTTCTACATCGATAAGGCCGCGGTCATTTCCAGGGACCCCAACGACCCGGAGAACTCCGACAAACAGAACGTCGGCATGTACCGCATCGAGGTCAAGGGCGCACGCAAGTTGGGCCTGCAACCGGTGCCGATGCACGACATCGCCCAGCACCTGCGCAAGGCCGAGGAAAAGGGCGAGGACCTCCCGATCGCGATCACCCTGGGCAACGACCCGGTGATCTCCATCGTCGCCTCGACGCCAATGGAGTACGACCAGAACGAGTACGAGCTGGCCGGCGCCCTGCGCGGCGCACCGGCCCCGATCGCCAAGGCACCGCTCACCGGGCTACCCGTGCCATGGGGATCCGAGGTGGTGATCGAGGGCGTGATCGAGGGCCGCCGCCGGGAGATCGAAGGCCCCTTCGGCGAGTTCACCGGCCACTACTCCGGCGGCCGCAACATGACCGTCATCCGCATCGACAAGATCTCCTACCGCGACAACCTCGTCTTCGAGCACCTCTACCTCGGCATGCCGTGGACCGAGATCGACTACCTGATGGCCGCCAACACCTGCGTGCCGCTGTATGAGCAGCTCAAACAAGACTTCCCCGAGGTCCAATCGGTCAACGCCACCTACACCCACGGCCTCGCGGTCATCGTCTCGACCAAAAAGCGCTACGGCGGCTTCGCCCGAACCGTGGGCATGCGGGTTCTCACCACCCCGCACGGGCTCGGCTACGCCAAGATCGTCATCGTGGTCGACGAGGACGTCGACCCGTTCAATCTGCCGCAGGTGATGTGGGCACTCACCGCCAAGGTCAATCCGGCCGGTGACCTGATCACCATTCCGAACCTGTCCGTGCTCGAGCTCGATCCGGGCTCCCAGCCGCCGGGCATCACCGACAAGTTGATCATCGACGCCACCACCCCGGTCGAACCAGATAACCGCGGCCACTACGGCCAACAGGTCCACGACCTGCCGGAGGCCGCCGCCTGGCTGGCGAAGCTGCAGAGCCTGATCGCCTCCGCGCGCTGACCCGCTCCAGCCGCGGCGAGCCCGTTGGAAAGGACCATCATGATGATCTGTCCCCGCTGCGCCTACGACAGCATCGACAGGCTCTACACGTCGCCCGTTGCGGGCGTGTGGGAGGTACTGCAATGCCAGCAGTGCCTGTATTGCTGGCGCACCACTGAACCGGACCGGCGTACCAAGCGCGATGCCTATCCGGAGCAGTTCAAGATGACCCTCGAGGACATCAAGAACGCCCCCGAAGTACCGAGCATCCCCCCGCTGATCAGCCAGAACTGAGACCGCACACAGCGGTAGACACACAAGAAGAGGCAAACCATGCAACCGCCTTTTGATGACCTGCGCAGTTTCCTGACCACCCTCGACGCCGAGAAGCAACTCCTGCACATCGACCGCCCGGTCGCCCTGGAACCGGACCTCGGCGCGGCCGGGCGAGCCGTGGCCAACCTCGACGGGAAAACCGCGCCCGCCCTGCTCTTCGAAAACATCGACGGATTCAACGACGCTCGAGTCGCGCTCAACGTCCACGGCTCCTGGGCCAACCACGCACTCATGCTCGGAATGTCGAAAACCAGCACCATCAAAGAACAGTTTTTCGAACTTGAGGAACGCTGGCAGAAGTTCCCCATTCCGGTGGACCGCAGGTCAGAGGCTCCCTGGCAGGAGGTCACCCTGACCGGGGACGACATCAATCTGTTCGAACTGCTGCCAGTGTTCCGGCTCAATCCCGGCGACGCCGGGCCCTACATCGACAAAGCCGCCGTCATCACCAGAGACTCGGCCGACCCGGACAACTTCGGCAAGCAGAACGTCGGGCTATACCGACTACAGGTCAAGGGTCCCGATCACCTGGGGCTGCAGTCCGCCGCGCCGCACGACTTCGGAATACACATCACCAACTCCGACACCATGCACCAAGGGCTTCCCGTGGCCATCGCAATCGGCAACGACCCAATCCTGACACTCGTCGCCTCGACCCCACTGGAATACGACCAGTCGGAATACGAAATGGCCGGCGCCTGGCGAGGCGGCGTCCCATACCCGATCGTCAAAGCGCCCTACACCGGGCTCGACGTCCCCTGGGGCTCAGAGATCGTCATCGAGGGCGAGGTCATCTACCAGGCCAGAGAATACGAGGGCCCCTTCGGGGAATTCACCGGCTCCTACTCCGGCGGCCGCGCACTACCCGTCGTCAAAGTCCACCGCGTGCACATGCGACGCAAACCCATCTACGAACACCTCTACCTGGGGCAGCCGTGGACCGAGATCGACTACCTGCTGGCCCTCAACACCTCCGTGCCGCTCTACCGGCAACTCAAGGAGGAATTCCCTGAGGTCGAAGCCGTCAACGCGATGTACACCCACGGACTACTCAACATCATCTCCACCCGCGTCCGACACGGCGGATTCGGCCGCGTCGTAGCACTGCGCCTGCTGACCACACCCCACGGAATCGGCTACTCCAAGATCGTCATAGTCGTCGACGAGACCGTCGACCCGTTCAACCTCGAACAGGTCATGTGGGCACTCACCGCCAACGTCAACCCCGAATTCGACGCCATCACCATCCCCCGCATGTACGAGATCCCCCTCGACCCCACCGGAAACCCGCAAGGCATCACCAGCAGGCTCATTATCGACGCCACCACACCCAAACCTCCGGATATCCGCGGCGAATTCGGCACACCCGTCACCGCCTATCCCGAATCCGCGAACTGGGAACGCATTCTGAAGGAGATGATCCGATGATCTGCCCCCGCTGCCGCTCAAGCGAAGCCAACACGGTCGCACACTCACCCGTCGCGGGCGTGTGGACCATGAGCTCCTGCCCAACGTGCTGGTACGCGTGGCGCTCCACGGAACCCGCCGCCGCGACCGACCCCGACCAGTACTACCCCCAGTTCCGCATCAACGCCCACGACATCGCAACAGCCCCCCGCATCGTCTGAGGGCCTTCACTACGCGGATGAATCCAGGAAGGCCCCTCGCTATGGCGACAAGAGGACCTGAGACCGTTGACAAGGAAGAGTTTGTCAGCTCGCTCGCCCGCGGGTTAGCGGTGATTCGGGCGTTCGGTGCGGATAAGCCACAGATGACCCTGAGCGAGGTCGCCGCCGCTACGCACCTCAACCCCGCGGTCGCCCGCCGCTTCCTGCTCACCCTTGTCCGGCTCGGTTACGCGGCCCACGACGGCAAACGCTTCATGTTGCGCCCGCGTGTACTCGAGCTCGGCGCCGGCTACCTGGCCTCGATCAACATCGCCCAGCTCGCCCAGCCCTACCTGCAGGACCTGCGTGACGCCACCGGTGACAGTACGTCGCTCACCACCCTGGACGGGGAAGACGTCATCTACGTCTGCTATATCCCAGCCCGACGCCTCTTCAGGTTGGTTGTCACGAACGGGACCCGGATAGTCGCGTACGCCTCGGCCCCCGGGCGGGCCATCCTCGCGCACCTCGATCCGGAGAGCATTGAGGCGTTCATTTCCCATGCCAGCCTTGAGCCCAGAACGGATCGGACTGTGACCTCAGCGGCGAAGTTCCGCGAGATTCTCGGCGAGGTTCGCGATCGCGGCTTCGCGGCGGTGGTCGACGAGTACGAGTACGGGGCCAGCGGAATCGCGGTCCCGGTCTTCGACGGCGCGGCCGTAGTGGGCGCCGTGAGTTGCCTGACCCCCACCGGCAATCTCACCAAAGAGGAGATCATCAGGACTCGCCTGCCCGCGGTGCGGGACACGGCGCAGCGCATCACCGACGAACTGCACCAGTTCCCCGAGTTCGCTCACTCGGTTCGGTGGGGTTAGATCTCGGATTTCTCAACACCGGAACCGGCGCGCGGCCCGGGCCGGGCACTGACCTGAACCTTGGTGTGACGCGGTCACGTGGTCGGCTGCGGCTCCTCCGTCAACTCGTCGCCGGCTGAGACCGGCGCTGCGCTGCCCGTGGCGATCACCGCAATGCCGAGAGCCGCGAGGAACATCGGCACGGCGAACAAGGTGAACAGTCCCCGCGGGGTCCACGACCGGTCCACGAGAAACCCGGCGAGCGCGGGGGACGCAATGGCCCCGAGCCTGCCGACCGCGATCGCCCACCCGACGGCGGTGGCGCGCACGGCGGTCGGGTACAGGTCCGGGGTGATCCCGAACATGCCGGCGGCGCTCGCATTGATGAACATGCCGATGGCCACCACGGCGAGCAGCGTCGCCGTCAGGCTCCCGAGCGCGGGCCCGATGAGGAGGAACGACACGCCCGCGGCGACAAAGGACAGCACCGTCAGCGTCCGCCGCGCGACAGTCAGCGCGACGGCGCTGAACAGGAGCGTCGCCGCGACGCCGCCCAGGTTGAGCAGAACGCCGCCGCTCACACCCTGCTGGGCCGTGAGCCCGCTCTGTTCCAGCAGTCGCGGCGTCCAGGTGGCAGCGAAGTAGTAGCCCGCCAGCATGACGAAGAAGACGACCCACAGCAGGACTGATCGAGCACCGTTGCGCCCGCGCAGGATTGCCGTTGTCACACTCTGCCGTGCGCCCGGATCGAGCACCGGCAAGGCGTCGAGCGGTGCGTGGCCCATTTTCGACAGCAACCTGTTGATCCGGTCGAGGGCGCCGCGGGGTCGTCGGAGCGCCAGGTAGTCGAGCGATTCGGGCATGGCCGCCACGACGACCAGCAGAATGACCGCGGTGAGCGCGGCACCGACGACGAACAGCGCCCGCCATCCGAACTGGGTGGTGACCAGCGCCGCGAATGCACCACCGACCACGCCGCCGAGCGGCAGGCCGGTCGTGTAGAGGGCGATCGCTGTCCCCCGCCGCCGTTGCGGCGAATACTCGGCGATGATCACGGGCAAAGCCGCTAGCAGCCCGCCGATTCCCACACCGGTCAGCAGCCGGCAAATACCCAGCTCCACGACGCCGTTCGTCGCCGCCGCCAGCGCCATGCCCAGCGTCGAGACACCTAGGCACCCGAGCGTCATCAGGCGCCTGCCGATGCGGTCGGCGAGGGGGGCCACGAAGGCCGAACCGAGCCCGATTCCGGCGAGACCGCTGCTGAGCAGCAGGCCGACCTGATAACCAGCCAACGCCCATTCCCGGGCGACGCCCGATGCTGCGAACGACATGACGAGGATGTCGAAGCCGTCGATCATATTGAGGATCAGACAGATTCCGACCACGCGGATCTGGAACCCACCCATCGGCGAACGGTCAATGACTTCTCGGATCGCCATGAGGCCACACCTTTGAGTCTCGGAACAGTTCAGATCATCTTGATGAAGACATCCGCACCAATTTCGCCAAGTATTTCCTGCAGAAAGGACTGGAAATGCGGCGAAAGCCGGCCAATCCCGGCGAACGATCTGGGGCGGGATCCCCGGGCGTGTGCGGCGAAACCTTACATCGAACTTGAACCGGGGTCAATATTGTTCTCTTTGCGATGACTCAAGGGCCGGGGGTGACCTCTTCGGTGGCCGACTGAAGGATCAGCTGCGTCGTCAGGTTGATGTGAGCACTCAACGCGGCGACCGCCGCGTCGGCGTCCCTGTTGACCGCGGCCTCGAGGATTGCCCGATGTTCGCCCTCGACGTCGCGGGTCGTCTCCCATTCGCCGATTGGCACCGACCACCGTCGGTACAGCTCAGCGGACTCGCGCACCGACAGCGCAATGGCACTCAGACGTGGGCTGTTACAACCGCAGGTCAGGGCCTCATGAAAGTGTGCGTGCGCCAGAACCCAGTCATCGCTGAGGCGCGCCGGGTCGTCCGGCAGTCGTCGCGGAGTGCGCTCGAGTGCATGGTGCGCCGCGACCACACCGGTCTCCCAGGCGAGGTCTCCGCGTTCGATGGAGTACCGCAACGCGAGACCTTCGATGTCCACCCGCACGGCGGTGAGGTCAAGCAGGTCCTCGAGGGAGATGGGGGTGACCTGGAAGCCCACCTGTGGCTCCGCGCGAACCAGGCCTTGCTCGGCCAGACGGCTCAATACTTCCCGCACCACACCGACGCTGGCGCCGTAGTGCTCGCAGAGCGGGGTGAACTTCAGCCGATCTCCTGGACGCCAACGCCCGCCCAGAATGTCGGCTCGAAGCCGGTCATGCACGTCATCGGTCCGGGTCTTGGGCGGAGACGTCTTGACCATTCGCTGATCGTATCAAACCTCGAACTGAAGGCAAATGTTCGAACATCTATTGACTCTTCGAACCAGCGAGGCTACAACTGAGGGGCCCAGCCGCGATCATCGAGGATCGGACGAGGTACATGCGCATAGCGAATATGGCCGGCCGACTAGCGCTCGACTCGGCGGGTCGATGGGTCGATGTCGAACTCGCCAGCCGAGGGAAGTTCGCCGCGGACCCGCAGGCGATCTTCGGTCAGTGGGATGCATTCCGAAATTGGGCCGAGTCCAACGTCAGCGATTCGACAAAGGTCCAACCGGCCGCGGCGGAGGGCACCCTCGGGCCACCGGCGCCGACTCCGAGGCAAGTTTTCGCCATCGGACTGAACTATCGCGACCACGCCTCCGAAACAGGGTTCGCCCAACCCAAGCAGCCACCGATCTTCACCAAGTTCCCGAGCTGTATTGCCGGGCCTGAAGGCAATATCGTGCTGCCTTCGACGACTGTCGACTGGGAGGTCGAACTTGTCGCTGTCCTCGCTCGAGAGGCACACCGCGTTCCAGAAGAACGGGCATGGGAATACATCGCCGGGCTGACGGCCGGGCAAGATTTATCCGAGCGCACAGTGCAACACGCGGGTCCGTCGCCGCAATACAGCCTGGGCAAATCCTTTTCGGGCTTCGGTCCGATTGGGCCCCACCTGGTTTCTCCGGACGCGCTTCCAAATCCCGATGATCTGGTGCTCTCCACGGCGGTCAACGGTGAACAAGTTCAGCAGGGCCGTACTCGGGACATGATCTTCAGCGTCGCTGAGTTGGTCGCCCGCCTGTCCGCTGTGTGCACGCTGTATCCCGGCGATCTGATCTTCACCGGCACTCCGTCAGGGGTCGGCGCCGCACGAAATCCGCAGCGTTTCCTCGCGCCCGGCGACGAGCTTGTCAGCACCATCGAAGGCGTCGGCCAGATGCGGCACCACTGCGTCGCCGCGACAGGCCAAAGCCCAGAAGAGGGTTAACCATGCCGCTACATGGACTGTCCCGCGTCGTTATCGGCGTCCCGAATGTCGCCGAGACCGGACGCTACTACCGCGACTTCGGGCTCGAGCCCCTCCCCCAAGGCGCCTACGCCGGCCCCGGCGAACTCCCTTTCGGCACGGTTGATGGAGGTGAACAGCTACGCCTGGTCGAAACCACGAGCCGGCGGCTGGTGGAGGTCACCATCGCCGCCGACGACCAGGACGACCTGGGCGCGGTCACCAGCCGGCTCGTCGCTCTGGGCCTTCCCGTCGAGCAGCGTCCCGGCGCGGTGGCGGCGATCGAGCCTGCGACCGGCGCCCGCGCGGTCGTCATGATCTCGCCCCGGGTCGTGCAGTCGAGCACGCCGGCCACCCCCTACAACGGCCCGGGCCGACTCGAGCGGGCCAACGGCCGCGCCCCCGGTGTGCGGCGCGTGTCCCCGGTGCGACCACGCAAGCTCGGCCACCTCGTCATCGGGACCACCGACGTCGCCGCGACCGAACGTTTCTTCCTCGACGGGCTCGGGTTCAAGCTGTCCGACCGAATCGCCGGAGAAGGCGCGTTCATGCGGTGCTCCACCGACCACCACAACGTCCTGGCTCTGCGCGCCCCCGTGAGCTTCCTACACCACACCGCCTGGCAGCTCGACGATGTCGACGACGTTGGCCGCGGCGCCTCGGCGATGCTCGAGGATCATCCCGAGCGCCACGTCTGGGGGCTTGGTCGCCACCACGCCGGTTCCAATTTCTTTTGGTACCTCAGAGATCCTGCCGGCAATTTCGCCGAGTACTACTCGGACATGGATTGCATCGTGAACGACCAGCTGTGGACTCCGGAAACCCTCGAAGGTGCCAGGGGCCTGTTCAACTGGGGCCCGCCACCGCCTCCGTCGTTTATCCATCCCGATGATCTCGCCGCGCTGATGACCGGCGCACACAGCCCCGAATAGCACCTGCCGGCCAAATAGCCGTGCCCCTGGCGAATACTCACCCGCCACCCCATCCCCGTGAGATGTGACGGCTACAGACCAGGCCACCGCCATCGTAGAAAGCAAAATCATGGACCTCGACAAGAGCACGACCGCCGTGCTGGCACTGCACTGGATCAACGACATCGTCAGCGAAGGGGGCGCCTTCGGCGGAATGTTCGCCGCCGAGGTCAACCGCACCAGAGTTGTCGACACCACAAAGAGCATCCTGGAGGCGGCGCGCCGGGCCTCGGTTCCGGTGCTCTACACCCGCGTCGTCTATCAGCCCGGATACCCGGGCATCATCGTCAATGGGCCACTCTATGAGGGCATCCAACCCGCCGGGGCGTTCATCGCCGGGGAAAAGGGCGTCGAGATCATCCCCGAGCTCGCCCCGAGACAAGGCGACGAGGTGCTCGACAGCGGCCGGGTCTCCGCGTTCACCGACACCGGACTGCACGACAAGCTACAAGCACGCGGTATCGACACCGTAGTGCTGACCGGGGTATCCACGCACATCACCGTGCAGTCCAGCGCGCTCGCGGCCAGCGACCTGGGCTACCGGGTCATCGTCGTGTCCGACGCCACCGCGGCAGACAGCGCCCCCTCGCACGAAAACGCCCTCACGGCCCTCAGCGTCCTCTGCGAGGTCGCCTCCTCGCGCGAGATTACCGACGCCCTGACATAGCTCCCTGCACCGAGGAGGTATTGATGTGAGTATCAGCGAGGATACCGCTGTCGGCCCTAACCTCGACTTCAACCCTATGATCGCGCCGCATCGACAGAATCCGCACCTCTTCTACGCGGAAGCCCGAAAGCGGAAGGTCGCAATCAGCCCAACCCTTGGCATGTATGTCGTTACCCGGTACGAGGATCTGATGACCGTGGTCAACGACCCGGGAACGTATTCGTCGTCAGTCGCGATTCCCCGTATCTACGACAACCCTGCGGAGGTCGTGGCCGAGCTGCGCGGAGTCCCAGAGACCTCGATGCTCGTGAACGAGGACGAGCCATTGCACCGTGCGGTCCGGAAAGTATTCGAACCTGCTCTGTCCGCCAGGCGGATTCGAGAACTTACTCCGTTGATGCGAGACACGGCGAACAGCTTGATCGACTCATTCGAGTCAGCCGAGAATGCTGATCTGCACTCTCAATTCGCCAGTCCTTTTGTTCGAAAAGTACTGAGTGCGATCATCGGCTTCCCAGTTGAGGACTCGGCACAGGTTCAGCGATGGTCAGATGATCAGGCAATACTATTCAATCCCCTGGCCCCCACTGAGGAGAAGGTCGATGCCGCGCGGGAAATGCGCGCATACACGGACTACCTCCAGGAACTCATTAACGCTCGCAAAATCGAACCAACGGGCGATCTCATTTCGTGCCTGGTTCACGGTACTGACAAGTACCCCCCGCTCTCGAATGACCAGGTTCACACGCTCGTCAGGGGGTCGCGGGTCGCCGGCTACGACACGACGCGCGACTCGATCCTGAGCACCCTGCTGCTGATGCTGAGAGATCGGGAGCTGTGGGAAGCGGTCAGGTCGGACTCGGCGCGGATGCTCCCTCGAATCATGGAGGAGGCGCTTCGCCGTGACGCGCCGCACCGCGGTCTGTTGCGTCTCGCCACCAGGGAGACCGAGCTGGGAGGTGCGTCGATTCCTCGGGGGGCTGTGCTGTTCTTGCTCTTTGGTGCGGGAAATCGCGATGACCGGATGTTCCCCGAGCCGGACTCAGTCAAGCTCGACCGACCGAATGTGCGTAAGCATCTCGCCTTCGGCGACGGCCTGCACAGATGCCCAGGAGAGCCAACCGCCAGGGTCGAAATCCGGGTGGCGATTCAGACCATCATGGCGCGTCTGCCTGGTCTCCACCTCGCGCCCGATTTCCATCCGGAGTACGTCGCTAGTTTCCTCTTCAGAGGATTGGAATCGCTGCGGGTACTCGTTCGCGGCGGTGTGTCGTGACCGGCCCGTCCCACGACTTCAGGGATGCGATGTCGTCGTTCCCCAGCGGGGTCACCATCGTCACGACCACAGATGCCGACGGGCGCTGGTGGGGGTTCACCGCGACGTCGTTCTGCTCAGTGTCGATGGAACCGCCGCTGGTGCTCGTCTGCCTGGCCGACACCGCCGAGTGCCATCCGGTGTTCGCCACCGCCGAGCGCTGGATCGTGCACGTGATCCATCCTGAGCACACCGAGCTCGCCGTCCGGTTCGCCACCCGCGGCGCCGACAAGTTCGCCGACGCGGGGTTCAGCGCGGACGAACGCGGGCTCCCCGTTCTCGAGCGCGCGTGCGTGACGCTGGACTGCACGGCCTACGCCCAACACGAGGGCGGCGACCACACCATCCTCATTGGCCGGGTCGGGCGGACCCGGATCAGCGAAGAACTACCGGCGATCTACTTCCGGCGTGGCTTCCACGCGCTACCGGGGATGTCCTGACCGGTGACGACCCGCTCAGAGACGGATGAGACAAGGAGCACACGATGAAGATCATCGCTATGGAAGAAGCCTTCAGCGTGCCGGGAATGGCCACCAAGGGAGCCGCCCTGAACCAGCCGAGCCCATTCCGGCCCAGCGTGCTCGAATCCTGGCAACGGAGATTGCCCGACTTCACCCAGTACCGCCTACAGGACATGGACGAAAACGGCGTCGACGTGCAGGTCCTGTCCATGACCAATCCGGGCGTACAGATGCAGCCGGACCCCGCCATCGCGGTCTCCGACGCCCAGCTATCCAACGACGTCCTGGCCGCCACCATCAAGGACAACCCCACCCGGTTCGCCGGACTGGCCGCCATGCCCCTGCAGGATCCCGCCGCCGCCGTGCGCGAGCTGGAACGCGCCATCACCGAACTGGGCCTGTCCGGGGTCCTGGTCAACGGCCACACCCTCGGCACCTACCTTGACGAACCCCAATACCGGGTCTTTTGGGACGCACTGACCGGGCACGACGTCCCGCTTTACCTGCACCCCAACAGCGCGCCCCTGGGCTGGCCGGTTTTCGAGGGACGCCCGGAGCTCATCGGCCCCACGTATGCCTGGGCCGCGGAGACCGGCGCCCACGCCCTGCGCCTGATCTACAGCGGACTTTTCGACCAGTTCCCCACCGCGAAAGTCATCCTCGGCCACATGGGAGAGCTCCTGCCCTTCCACATGGCCCGCCTCGACATCTGTTACCGCGACCTCGAACCGGAAGTGAAGCTGGCGAAAAAGCCGTCCGAATACCTCGTCAGCAACTTCGCCATCACCACCAGCGGCGTGCTGTCCAACAGCGCCCTACTCGCCGCCGCGCAGGCCGTCGGCATCGACAACATCCTCTTCGCCATCGACTACCCCTACGCGTCGTCCACCGAGTCGGTCAACTTCCTGCACGCCCTGCCCCTGAGCGAACCCGACCTCAACAAAATCGCCCACAGCAACGCCGAGCGCCTCCTGCGTCTCACCTGACCGACCGCTCAGCTCGCCACTTTTAACCAACGGAGGTTTCCGTGGCGTACGTCATCGGGATTGACACCGGCGGCACCTTCACCGACGCGTTCGTCGCCAACCAACATGACAAACTCGCGGCGGCCAAGACACCGTCCACGCCACCGAACTTCGCGCAGGGCTTCCTCAACGCCATCGACGAGCTCGCCGACGAGCTGGGGCTCAGCGTTGTCGAGCTGCTGAGACACACCGACTACATCGTTCACGGCACAACATCGACGCTGAACTCGCTGGTCACAGGTGAGGTGGCGCAGGTGGGTTTCCTCACAACAGCCGGGCACGCGGACTCGCTCAGCATCATGAATCTCGAAGGCCGCTACGCCGGGCTGGGCAGCGGCGAGATTCAGCACATGGCCCGGACGTCCAAGCCCGCGTCGCTGGTTCCTCGGCGCCGCATCCGGGAGGTCGACGAGCGGATCGACTACAAGGGATCAGTGGTGGTCCCGCTGGATGAGGGCGGGGTGCGTGCCTCGGTGCGAGCACTGCTCGCCGAGGGCGTCGAGGCCATCGCCGTCTCGCTGCTGTGGTCGTTCGCCAACGACGCCCATGAGCGCCGGATCCGAGAACTGATCCACCAGGAAGCGCCCGAGTTGTACGTGGCGCTGTCCAGTGAGGTCAGCCCACGCATCCGCGAGTACTCACGCAGTGTCACGACGATCATGAACACCCAGGTAGGACCGCGCCTGGCAACCTACCTACAGCCGCTGGAAGCCGAACTGCGCCGCCGCGGACTGGCCGGGGCGCTGTTGGTGATGCAGGGTTCCGGCGGGTGTGTGAGTGCCGCCGACGCACCGGCCCACGCTGTGACGACGATCGGCTCGGTCCTCACCGGCGGCGTTGTGGGCTGCACTCGGATGGCCGCCGCGCTCGGGACCGGCCACGTCATCTCCACCGACATGGGAGGGACCACCTTCCTGGTCGGCCTGGTCGTCGACGGAAAACCGGTCCACACCAGCAACACCATCCTGAACCAGTACACGATCAGCACACCCATGGTCGACGTCCACACCATCGGCGCCGGCGGCGGTGCGATCGCCTGGGTGGACGGCGGAGCGAACCTGCGGGTCGGTCCGCGCAGTGCCGGTGCACGCCCTGGCCCGGCCTGCTACGGCGACGGCGGAACCGAACCCACGGTCACCGACGCCGACCTGGTGCTGGGGATCATCAACCCGGACAACTTCCTGGGTGGGCGGAAGAAACTGGACGTGCAACTGGCCCGCGAGGCGATCGGC
>Ga0137413_10000046_pt1 | contig 27779 bp, 23 predicted proteins | sample CZODoug2_1_16fun_FD_108280 | JGI IMG/M metagenome (GOLD analysis project Ga0137413, IMG submission 108280) | Vadose zone soil fungal communities from Angelo Coast Range Reserve, California, USA - CZODoug2_1_16fungal (Illumina Assembly) | ecosystem: Environmental > Terrestrial > Soil > Vadose... | reverse complement strand
GCCAGGCCGAACGCGGCGACCGCGATCACCATGGCATTCCGGGTGCCGATCTTGCAGTACTGCTGCGGCCCTGTCGCCGGCGCGATCAGCACCGCCTCGATGAGCTCGTCGGGCGCCAGCACGTTGCGTTTGACCCCGGTGAAGAAATCGACGACCGGCACCTCGCGGGTACCCCGGACCGACACCACCCGAACGCTGGCGCCGGCGGCCAGCAAGACGGGATGGGAGTCACCGGCCGGCGAGGCGGCACCCAGGTTGCCCCCCACCGTTCCCCGGTTGCGGATCTGCGGCGAACCCACCGTGCGCGAGGCCATCGCCAGGCCGGGCAGCCGGTCCTTGAGCTCGGTGATCACGCGGGTGTACGACACCCCGGCGCCGAGCCGGATGTGGCCGTTCTCCGGCGCCCACTCGGCCAGCTCCGCGACCCGGGTCAGATCCAGCAGCGCGGGCGGTCGATGGAGGTCGAAGTTGATCTCGACCATGACATCGGTGCCACCCTGGATCGGCACCGCTCGCGGGTTGGCCGCTTTGAGTTCCAGGGCCTCCGGCCAGGTGGCCGGCTGCAGGAAGTCCATCTCATGCTCCCGATATCGATATGACCGGCGGGCGTAGGTCCTCAGGCTCAGGCGAACGCGGGCACCGTGTACCAGGCCAATCCGGCATCCGGGGCGTCATCCCGCAGCACGGTGGTCTGGATGAGTCCGTAGGGGCGGTCGTCGGCGTGGAACACCTCATTGGGGTTGTCCAGCCCGAATGGCGCGAGGTCGACCACGAAGTGGTGCTTGTTGGGCGCGGAAAACCTGATTTCGACGACCCTGTCGTGCTGCTCGAGCACCGCCTTGCCCATCTCCCACAGCGTCTGCTGCAACGCCAGGCTGTGTACCTGCGCGAATCGGGTCAGCAGCAGCGACCGGATGCTCGCGTAGCTGGCGTCCCAATCGACGTCGGTCCCGACATAGCGCCACCGAGCGACCAACGACGTCGCCATCACCCGATCCGTGGTCTCCCGCAGGGTGGTGTAGGGGTCGCTGAGGAACCCGTGGAATTCCGAGCCGGTCGACTTGAGCACCACCAGATCCTTCAGACCCGACACCACCCAGGCACGCTGCGCGGCGTCCTTGCCGTCGAGGGTGACGATCGTGGTGCGGGTTTCCTGGCCCCGCCGCACGAAGGAATGGTCGTGCGGGCGGCCGTCCACCTCGATCCGGTCCCAGGCGTACTCGTCGATCTCGATCCGCGCGCCCTGCACCGGCTCGACGTCGTCGACGAAATGCCGCGCGAGGCCGAGCGCGTAGTCCTCGATCTGGCCGAGGCCCTTTTCCTTGGCGTAGGCGTACACGGTGTTCTTCTGGGTGTCGGTGGGGAGCACCCGGGACTGGTCACCGACCAGGTGGGCGTCGGAGAACTCACCACGCAGCGACGTCGAGACGTTCACGTCGCGGATCTCGTGGCGCGCGCCGTCCCGGTAGAGGCGAACCACTCGGTTCTCCGCCTTGCCGTACTGGTTGCGGCCCAAGACGATCGTCATGCTGCGCTCCCTCGATAGGTGGAGGTGTCGCCCGGCTGCTCACGACCCCAACAGCCGTTCCAACCGCAGGCGGTTGATCTTCGCCAGTTCTTGTTTGAGCACCGCACGCTCGGTGGCCGGGTCGTTCGCCAACCGTTCGCCCAGCAGCTCGAGCAGCTCGCGGGCGCTCCGCCCGGCCGCCGAGACCAGGTACACGTGACCGAACCGCCGCTCGTAGTCCCGGTTGCCCTCGGCCAGTCGCCGGCGCACCGAGTCCTCGGCGGCGGCGACACCGGCCTGCTCCCGGCGCGACGACTCCGCACTGGCGGCGGTGAGCGGCTCACCGATCCGAGGGTGGCCCCGGAGCGCGCTGTCCACGTCGGACTCGGTCATCGCGGCCAGGGCCACGTCGGACGCCCCGAGTACCTCGGCCACATCCTGGTACGGCCTGCCGGCCAGTATCGCCCCGACCCACGCCGGCGACGAGCAGCAGGCCAGCAGGGCCGGCTCGAGCTCGGCGTCGGGCACCGCGTTCAGCGCGCCCACACCGATGCCTGCGAGGGGCAGGGCCATGACTTGCTCCCGGTGGTACGCGGGCGTCGGAGCGCGCCCCATGCTCATTCGGGTCTCTTGAACTGCCTCGTCCGCGCGGTGTGGATCGGGTTGGCCTCGGCGACCAGGTCGTCGAACCGGTGGTTGGCGATCTTGGCGATCTCGATCAGCGCCGCCGTGTGCTCGTGCACCGGGGAGTTGTTCATCCGGGCCCATCCGCTTTCCAGGATCTGGTGGCGGTCCCCCGCGTCGCGAACGCAGACGATCAGAGGCGTACCGAACCGCTGCTGGTAGGCGTTGGTGAGCTCGACGAAGGCCTCGTGGTCCTCGTCGGTGAGCCGGGTCAGTCCAGCCGTGGCCTGGTCGCGGTGCGAATAGCTTCCGGCCTCACCTTCGCGTACGGCGTCGCTGCCCAGCGAGGGGTAGAAGCTCATCAGCTCGGTCTGTTCCTCGGGTGAGCTGGTGAGCAAGGACTCCTGCACTGCCGACCGAAATTCCTGGGTGTCGGCGAACGGGCGCCGGTCATAGGCCCGTTCCACCACCCAGCGCGGGCCCTGGAACAGCGGGCCGAACGTGTCCACGAAGTCCTCGCGGCTCATCGAGTTGACGTCGTCCAGCCGCACCTGGCCATGGCCGGGCCGGCCAGCGAGCGCCGGTCCCCGACCGCCACCGACATGGTGGAAGACGACGTTGAGCAGGATCGCGGTGAGACTGCCGATCGTGATGCCGCTGCCCAGGATGATCTGCGCCCAGGGCGGTACCGCCTTCGCGACGTCCGGCTGCGCCGTGACAAGCAACGCCAGGCCGACGCTGGTGGCCACGATGACGACGTTGCGGTGGTCGTGGAAGTCGACACGCGACAGGGTCTGGATACCCACCACGGCGACCGTGGCGAACATGGCCAGCGCCGCGCCGCCCAACACCGGCGGCGGGATGCTCGCGACGATGGCGGCGACCTTCGGCAACACCCCCAGCACGATCATGAACACCCCGGCGGCGACGACCACCCAACGGCTCTTGATCCGGGTCAGTCGCACCAGGCCGACGTTCTCCGCGAAACAGGTGTACGGGAAGGAGTTCAGCACGCCGCCGATGGTGGTCGCCAGGCCGTCCGCGCGCAGCGCCCTGGCGATGTCGTCGCGGGTGATGCGCTTGTCGACGATCTCGCCGGTGGCGAACACGTCACCGGTGGTCTCGACTGCCGTGATCACCATGACGACGATCATGGAGATGATCGCGGCGGCGGCGAACTTGGGCCAGCCGAAGTAGAACGGCGTGGTCACCCCCAGCCATGGGGAACCGGCAACCGCCGTGAATGTGGCGTCGCCCAATGCCCAGGCCACCAGCGTGCCGACCACCAGCCCCACCAGCACGGCGACGGTCGCCAGGAAGCCGCGGAAGAACCGTTGCATCAGCACGATGAGCACCAGCGTGCCGATCGCGTACGCCAGGTGCTGCCCGTTGGTCGGCTGCGGGTTGGATCCGCCGCCGACCACATCCAGCGCGGCGACCGGTAGCAGCGCGATACCGATGATCGTGATGACCGAGCCGGTCACCACCGGCGGGAAGAACCGGATCAGCCGGCTGAAATAGGGCGCAAGCAGGAAGGTGAACAGGCCGGCCACGATGACCGCCCCGTAGATGTGCACCAACCCCTCGGTGCCCCCGCCGGCCGCCATCCCGATAGCGATCATCGGCGAGACCGCGGTGAACGTCACCCCCTGCAGTAGCGGCAGCCGCACCCCGACCTTCCAGAACCCGGCTGCCTGGATGATCGACGCGATCCCGCAGGTGAACAGGTCCGCGTTGATCAAGTGGATCAGCTGCTCGGTGGACAGGCCGATCGCGCTGGCCAGCAGGATCGGGACGATCACCGCACCGGCGTAGAACGCGAGCACGTGCTGGAAGCCGTACACGGCCAGTTTCGGGATCGGTAGCACTTCGTCGACCGGGTGCTTGATCCCTCGGGAGTGCTTCGGAGCAACTGTGGCGGAGGAGGACATGGGCCACCTCTGAGATACGGGGACGCGTCGTCTCGAGCGGCGTGCTGACGGTGCACTTCTTCCGTCTGACGGAAGAAGTATTTCTTAGAGCGAAGGAGGGTAGAGCCGGCGGGGATCCGGCGTCAATCCGGTATTCGGGTCCGTGGCGACCTTGCGCCCGGACTGTGACCAGGCGGACCCGGCGGCGCTCGGCAGCCTCGGAGTCACCCGCCGCGCGCCGACGACCCACCCACCACGACGCCGAACTGGACGCTTGACGCCGGTAGCACGAGCGCGCACACTCTTCCTTCAGACGAAAGATAAATTCCATCTGACGGAATTTTGCGCCGGCCAGCGCTGAACCAACCTGGACGAGGAGCACACCGTGACCACCGTCGGATTCATCGGACTCGGCATCATGGGCCTGCCGATGGCCGTCAACCTGTCCACGGCCGGATTCGATGTCGTCGGCTACAACCGCGGCAAGGGCAAGGCCGACCAGCTCGCCGAGCGCGGCGGGCGAGCGGCGGGGAGCGTGGCCGAGGCCGTGCGTGAGGCGGACGTCGTGGTCACCATGCTGCCCGACTCCCCCGACGTGCAGGCCGTGCTGCTCGGCGACGACGGGGTATTCGCCCACGGCAGGAACGGCACTCTGGTGATCGACGCCAGCACCATCCGACCGGACGTCAGCGCCGCGCTGGCCGGCGCAGGTGCCGAGCGCGGGTACCGGGTGCTCGACGCCCCGGTCAGTGGCGGCGAGCAGGGCGCGGTCGACGGCGCTTTGTCGATCATGGTGGGCGGCGCCGCCGAAGACTTCGAGGCGGCCCGACCCGTGCTGGACGCCGTCGGGAAGACCATCGTGCACGTCGGCCCGGCCGGTTCGGGCCAGACCGTCAAGGCGGCCAACCAGCTCATCGTGGCCGGCACGATCGAGCTCGTCGCCGAGGCGATCGTGTTCCTCGAGGCGCACGGCGTCGACACCGACGCCGCGGTGCGGGTGCTGGCCGGCGGGTTGGCCGGTAGCACGATCCTGGACCGCAAGGCGGCCGCGATGCTGGCGCGGAACTTCGCCCCCGGTTTCCGGCTCGAGCTGCACCACAAGGATCTCGGCATCGTGCAGGCCGCCGCGCGCGAGGCCGGCGTGGTGATCCCGTTGGGCGCTGTCGTCTCGCAGCTGGTCGCCGCTCTGGTCGCCCGGGGTGACGGCGGCCTGGACCATTCCGGGCTGCTCAAGCTCGTCGAGGAGCTGTCCGGCCGGGGCTGACGGCCCTGGGCCCAGCGCTCCCCCCACGTCTCTATTTGCAGAAGGGCATTTCACGATGACCAAAATGACCGCCGCGCGAGCCGCCGTTGAGATCCTCAAGCGCGAGGGCGTCACCCACGCCTTCGGGCTGCCCGGCGCCGCGATCAACCCGTTCTATGCCGCGATGCGCGACAGCGGCGGGATCGACCACACCCTCGCCCGACACGTCGAGGGTGCTTCCCACATGGCCGAGGGCTACACCAGGGCGCGGGCGGGCAATATCGGCGTCTGTGTCGGCACCTCCGGCCCGGCCGGCACCGACATGATCACTGGCCTGTACTCGGCCACCGCGGACTCGATCCCGATCCTTGCCATCACCGGCCAGGCCCCGGTGGCCCGGCTGCACAAGGAGGACTTCCAGGCGATCGATATCTCGACCATCGCCGCCTCGGTGACGAAGATGGCTACCACCGTGCTGGAACCTGCTCAGGTCCCGGGGGTGTTCCAGCAGGCCTTCCACCTGATGCGGTCCGGCCGCCCGGGCCCGGTGCTGATCGACCTGCCCTTCGACGTGCAGCAGGCCGAGATCGAGTTCGACCCGGAGACCTACACCCCGCTGCCGGTGTACCGGCCGGCCGCCAGCAGGGCGCAGATCGAGAAGGCCATGGCCATGCTCGCCCGCGCGCAGCGACCGCTGATCGTGGCCGGCGGCGGGGTCATCAACGCGGACGCCGCCGATCTGCTCGTCGAGTTCGCCGAATTGGTCGACACACCCGTCATCCCCACGCTGATGGGTTGGGGCGCAATCCCCGACGACCACCGCCTGATGGTCGGTATGGCTGGCCTGCAGACCGCGCACCGCTACGGGAACGCCACGCTTCTGGCGTCGGACTTCGTGCTCGGGATCGGGAACCGGTGGGCCAACCGACACACCGGGGGCTTGGACACCTACACCCGGGGCCGCACGTTCGTGCACGTCGACATCGAACCCACCCAGATCGGGCGGGTCTTCGCACCCGACTACGGCATCGCCTCCGACGCCCGGGCGGCGCTGGAGCTGTTCGTGCAGGTCGCCCGCGAGCAGCGAGCCCAGGCAACGCGGCCTGACCGCTCCACCTGGGTGGCGGAGTGCGCCGGGCGGAAGCAGACGATGCAGCGGCGCACCCACTTCGAGGACGTGCCGATCAAGCCGCAGCGGGTCTATGAGGAGATGAACCGCGCCTTCGGGCCGGACACCCGCTATGTGACCACGATCGGGCTGTCCCAGATCGCCGGCGCGCAGTTCCTGCACGTCTTCAAGCCCCGGCACTGGATCAATGCCGGGCAGGCCGGCGCGCTCGGCTGGACGCTGCCGGCCGCGCTGGGCGTCTGCGCGGCCGTCCCCGGCGCGACGGTGGTCGCACTGTCCGGCGACTACGACTTCCAGTTCATGATCGAGGAGCTGGCGGTCGGAGCCCAGTTCAACCTGCCCTACATCCACGTCGTGGTGAACAACGCCTACCTCGGGTTGATCCGGCAGTCCCAGCGCGGTTTCGACATGGACTACTGCGTGCAGCTGGCCTTCGAGAATGTCAACTCCCCGGAGCTCAGTGGCTACGGCGTCGACCACGTCAAGGTCGCGGAGGGGTTGGGCTGCAAGGCGATCCGGGTGCACCAGCCCAACGACCTGCTCCCGGCGTTCGAGAAGGCCCGCTCGTTGATGGCCGAGTACCGGGTGCCGGTGGTCGTCGAGGTGATCCTCGAGCGGGTCACGAACATCTCGATGGGCACCGAGCTGGACAACGTCACCGAGTTCGAGGAGCTGGCAACCCGGGGCGAGCACGCGCCCACCGCGATCTCGCTCCTGGACTAACCGGTACCGAGAGATGAGCCCCAATGAAGCTGCTCGTCGTCAACGTCAACACCACCGCCGCAATGACCGACACCATCGCGGCCTCGGCGCGTTCGGTGGCCGCCGCCGGCACCGAGATCATCGGCCTGACCCCCACCTTCGGTGCGGAGTCCGTGGAGGGCAACTTCGAGAGCTACCTCGCCGCCGTCGCGGTGATGAACGTCGTCGTCACCTACCCCGACCCGTTTGACGCCGTGATCCAGGCCGGCTTCGGTGAGCACGGCCGCGAGGGCCTGCAGGAGCTGCTCGATGTCCCCGTCGTCGACATCACCGAGGCCGCCGGGTACCTCGCGTCTTTGATCGGATACCGGTACTCGGTGGTCACCACCCTGGACCGCACGGTCCCGCTGATCGAGGACCGGCTCATGCTGGCCGGGCTGGCCACCCGCTGCGCCTCGGTCCGCTCCAGCGGCCTGTCCGTCCTGCAGCTCGAGCAGGAACCGGACACGGCGGTGAAGGCGATCGTGCACGAGGCCGAGCTCGCCGTCCGCGAGGACCACGCCGAGGTGATCTGCCTCGGCTGTGGCGGGATGGCCGGGCTCGACGACGCCGTCCGAAACGCCACCGGTGTTCCGGTGGTGGACGGTGTCACCGCCGCCGTCAAGCTGGCCGAGAGCCTCGTCGGTCTCGGGCTGTCGACCAGCAAGGTGCGTACCTACGCGGCACCTCGCCAGAAGCGTCTGACCGGCTGGCCGCTCAGCCCCTAATCGACTAGCCACACCGTACCCACCTGCCCTAACGGCCACCGTGGAGAACGCCATGACCAGCCATCCAGTCGTTGACCAGGCCGCCCTGGCGGCCAAGGACCCTGATGGCCACCTCTACAACGACGACCTTCGACCAGCTAAGCCGGACGAGCGGCGCTGGAACACCTACAGCCTGTTCTGCCTGTGGATGAACGACGCGCACAACGCCGGGAACTACACGTTCGCGGCCGGGCTGTTCCTGCTCGGCCTGAGCCCCATCCAGGTCACCCTCGGCATCCTCGGCGGCGTGCTGATCATCTTCGGCGGTTGCTGCATGTCCGGTTTCATGGGGCACGACACCGGCGCGCCCTACCCGGTCGTCAGCCGGCTGAGCTGGGGTGTCTGGGGGGCGAGGTTCACCGCTCTGGTCCGGGGGATCGTGGCGATCGCCTGGTACGGCGTGCAGACCTACCTCGCATCCATCGCCCTCAAGGTCCTGCTGGTGAAGTTCATCCCCGGGCTGCAGGCGCTGGTCGGGACCAGTTTCCTGGGGCTGGACCTGCTCGGCTGGATCGCGTTCCTGATCCTGTGGGGCATCCAGCTATTCATCGTCCGGCGCGGTATGGAGGCGGTGCGGCACTTCCAGGGACTGGCCGGCCCGGCGATCTGGCTGGTCATGATCGTCCTTGCTGTGTGGATGCTGTGGCAGGCCAAGTGGCAGATCTCCTGGACCCGCGGTGGCGGGGACACCGCGCTGTCCGCCGGTGAGCAGTGGTACCAGACGTTCGCGGCGGTCGGGCTCACCGTCGGGGTGCTCGCCACCCTGATGCTCAACTTCTCCGACTTCGCCCGCTTCTCCCCGAGCCGGGAGACCGTGGTGCGGGGCAACCTGCTCGGCCTGCCGTTCAACTGGACGGCCTTCGTGTTGACCTCGGTGATCGTCTCGGCCGCCTCGGTGCAGGTGTACGGCAAGGCCGTGCTGGACCCGGCCGAGCTGCTCCGCGACGTGGACAACCAGTGGATCGTGCTGCTGGGCAGCGCGGTGTTCGTGCTGGCCACTATCGGCGTCAACATCGTGGCGAACTTCGTCTCCGCCGCGTTCGACCTGTCCAACCTGAGCCCGAAGCGGATCAGCTTCAAGACCGGCGGCATCATCGCGGCCTGCGCGGCGCTGCTGTCCACACCGTGGAACCTCTACAACTCACCGCAGGTGATCTCGTACTTCCTCGGCGGCCTCGGCGCCCTGCTCGGCCCGTTCTTCGGCATCATGGCGGTGGACTTCTTCCTGCTCCGCCGGTCGCGGGTCAGCGTCCCGGCCCTCTACGACCCGACGCCGACCGGGCTGTACCACTACAGCGGCGGGGTCAATCCGCTCGCGGTCAAGGCGTTCGTCCCGGCCTCGGTGATCTCCCTGACGCTGTCCCTGGTGCCGGCGTTCTCCCGGATCGCGCCGTTCGGCTGGTTCATCGGCGCGGCGCTCGGCGCGCTGGCGTACTACTTCATCGCCAGGGGACGGCTGCCGATCCTGCGCTCGGGCGACCCTGCGCCGGAGGGGGCGCGCCCGGCGCCCGGCGAACCGGTGAGCTAGGGCAGGAGGCGTTGTGGGAGAGCTCGACCTGGTGCTGCGCGCTCCGAGGGTGGTCACCGCCGCCGGCGAGGTGGCGCGGCGGGTGGGGGTCGCCGACGGTCGGATCGTCGCGATCGAACCGTTGGACTCCGACCTGACCGCGCCCGACATGGTGGACCTCGGCTCCGACGAGGTTTTGCTGCCGGGGCTGGTCGACACCCACGTGCACGTCAACGAGCCGGGCCGCACCGAGTGGGAAGGGTTCGCCACCGCCACCCGCGCGGCGGCCGCCGGCGGCGTCACCACGATCCTGGACATGCCGCTCAACAGCATCCCGCCCACCGTCGACGTGGCCGCGCTCGAGGTCAAGCGCAAGGCCGCCGAACCCCAGGCCTGGGTCGACGTGGGGTTCTGGGCCGGAGCGGTGCCGGGCAACCTGCCCGAGCTGCGGGGCCTGCACGACGCCGGAGTATTCGGGTTCAAGTGCTTCCTGTTGCACTCCGGGGTGGACGAGTTCCGCCACCTAGCGACCGAGGACCTGCCCGCCGTGCTCCGCGAGATCCGCGACGTCGGTTCACTGCTGATCGTCCACGCGGAGGACTCGGACGCGATCGACCGCGCGCCCACCGCGCACGGCGAGCGGTACCGCGACTACCTGGCCTCGCGCCCGCGCGGCGCGGAGAACATCGCCATCGCCCAGGTCATCGAGGCGGCCCGGTGGACTCGGGCGCGGGTGCACATACTGCACCTGTCCTCCTCCGACGCCCTGCCGATGATTCGCACCGCGCGCCGAGACGGTGTGCGGATCACAGTGGAGACCTGCCCGCACTACCTGCTGTTCACCGCCGAGGAGGTGCCGGACGGCCAGACGCAGTTCAAGTGCTGCCCACCGATCCGGGAGGCGGACAACCGCGAACTGCTGTGGCACGGGCTACGTACCGGCGACGTGGACTCCGTCGTCTCCGACCATTCGCCGTGCACACCCGAGCTCAAGCGCTTCGAGCTCGGCGACTTCGGGGCGGCCTGGGGCGGGATAGCCTCGCTGCAGGTCGGCCTGCCGGCGGTATGGACCCAGGCCCGCCGGCGCGGGTTCACCCTGTGCGACGTGGTGCGCTGGATGGCCGAGAGTCCGGCGGCGATCGCCGGCCTGCAGCGCAAGGGCCACATCGCGCTGGGCTACCACGCGGACCTCTGCGTCTTCGCCCCGGACGACGCGTTCCTCGTTGACCCGGCCCGGCTGCACCACCGCCACCCGGTGACGCCCTACGCGGGGCGCCCACTGGCCGGCGTGGTTCGCGGCACCTGGCTGCGCGGCCAGCGGATCGGCGACGAGGGCGACCCGCACGGGCGGCTGCTGCGCCGAGGTGAGGCATGAGCTCGAGAGAGGTGCGGCATGACCGAGAGCCCTGACTTCGTCACCCTGCCCGACCTGGCGTCCCGATCGCTCGGTGGCGGTGTGCCCTACGCCAACGACGAGCTGTTCGCCGAACGGGAGAACCTCATCAAGCCTGGACCAGCGGTGTTCAGTACCGAGGACTTCGGCCACAAGGGCAAGGTCTACGACGGCTGGGAGACCCGTCGCCGGCGAGAACCCGGGCATGACTTCGCCGTGGTCCGGCTCGGCGCCCCCGGAATCGTCCGAGGCGTGGTCATCGATACCGCCTGGTTCAAGGGGAACTATCCGCCGTTCGCCTCGGTGGAGGCGACCAGCGCGGAGGGCTATCCGTCACCGGCGGAGCTCGAGCGCGCCGACTGGCAGACCATCGTGGAGCGGTCCCCGTTGCGCGGCGACGCCGAGAATTCCTTCCCGGTGGCCGCCGGCCAACGCTTCACCCACGTACGGCTGTCGATCTACCCCGACGGCGGCGTCGCTCGCTTCCGGGTACACGGCGAGGTAGTGCCCGACCCTCGGCTGTTGCCCGACACCTTTGACCTGGCCGCGGCGGAGCACGGTGCACAGATCGTGGACTGCTCCGACATGTTCTACTCCTCCCCAACCAACCTGATCATGCCCGGCCGGGCGCGGATCATGGGCGATGGTTGGGAGAACGCTCGCCGCCGCGACGACGCGAACGACTTCGTGACCTTCGCGCTGGCCGGGCCCGGGACGGTGACAGTGGCAGAGCTCGACACCAGCCATTTCGTCGGCAACGCACCGGGATGGGCATCGCTGCACGGCATGGATGCCAGATCCGCCAGCCCCGAGGAATCCCGGGCCTGGTCTGAGCTGCTGCCACTCACTCGCCTGCAACCAGACACACCTCACCGTTTCCGGCTCGGCGCACACCCCCCGATGACCCACATCCGGATGGATGTCTTTCCCGACGGTGGCCTGGCTCGGGTCCGCCTGTACGGATCCATGGACCCAGCTCAGCGCCGTGTGATCGGTCTGCGCTGGTTCAACGCGCTACCCGAGACCCACGCCCGCGCGGTGATCGCGCAGCACGTAGACGGTGAGCATGCCGCCAAACTCGCGGCATCACGACCGTTCACCGACGCCACGGCGCTACCCGAGGCGGTACTCACGGTATTCGGGTAGACGCGGCCAGCTACACACCACTCCGCCGGACCATCATGCCGTGACCGTGAGCGACATTCGCCGCACGCGTGAGGCTGGGATTCGACGCCGCCGTTGGGCCAGGCGTGCGCCGCTCAGATATTGAGGCGGGCTCGCTGGTGGGTGAGTTGCTCGATGTCCTCGGCGGCTGTGTCGAGCAGCTGGTGACTCAGCTCGGACAGCGCCCGCGCCGCGGCGAGCTCATCGCCGATCTCCGGCACATCTCGATCGTGAGGGCTGAGCCGGGCCAGGCCGACCCCCCTCAACTCGGCGGTGTCCGTCCGCAGGCGGGCTACAGCCCGAGTTCTGCCGTCGTGTTCGTCGATCTCAACGGCGATGTTCCATTGCTTGGTCTCGTGCATGTGGCTCACCTCGTCCTCGAGCTGCTCGAGTCAGTGTGACGCACGATGGAGGCCTTGGCACCGCCTTCGAACCAGCTTCCGCGCCACAAGACCGATCGGCCGATCGGCGCGGCAGCCAAGAAATGCCACCACCATCTTGACCACCGCCGATATTGGTCCGTAGCGCGACGGTCTTGGCGAGGCTGAGTGCGACAACCCCAACACCGCGCCGCCGCCGAGCGAATTCGGCCGCGAGGCCATCAGTCAGCAGCGGAATCCCAGAGGTAGGGAGTCATCGACGCCGCGGCGGAATCTCTGGTCGCCCAGTCTGCAGGGGTGGACACTCCAGTCATGGCCGAACCGACGGCTCCCGAGATCGACCGCACGCTGGCGAACCTGGTCGCGGTCATCGACACGCTGTCCTCCCGCCAGAGCGACGGCCCTGGCGTCACATTGACGCTGAGCGGCCTCATCGTGAGCGGACGAGTAATACCGCAGTGGCAATGGTTCGATGAGGTCGGGCACGCCTCGCGGGCCGCCTTCACGGTGCACACCGGCGGCTCCATCGACGACGAGCACGGCGGTTGGGCAAATCTGTTCCGAGCCGATCACGAATCCGCGGTCAGAGACCGCGACGAATACCTCTCAGCGAGGAGCACAATCCAGAACCTCCCCGATCGCTACCAACGGCGCATAGGACAAGAGCTGCGGCCACAGTTCATCCACCTGACCGAAACTCGCGTATCTGCAGCTGCCCAAACCAGCCCATTACCCGCCAGCGGCATGCACTGGCGCGGCCGGCTGTCTCAGGTATCGGGATGGTCCTTCGGGATTCATGTCTCCGCGAACAAGGACTAAATGAAAGTAGGTGCAGCGCGGCATGCCGTCGCGGGCCGTCGTTGTACCCCCCACCGGACGGAGCAACGCGTCCTGAGCCACCCAGTCCTACCATGGCAGAAGGCGGACGAGACTCGACGCCAGTGTCACCCGCGGCGCCCGCCGCCGCGATACACAGACCGAGCCAGGCGCGTACCGCCGGCATTGGACGTGTGTCGTGGCCTGTTGAGGCAGCCAGGACTCGGCTCGCACCACCTGTGCGGTACGCGCCCTGAAAGCGGGCGATGACCATGCTCAAACTAGAAATGAACTCCCGAACCCGCCACCGTCGTGGCCAGGCCACAGTTGTCGCGCGCGGGGACCTGCACGACGCCGACATCGTCGGACTGTGTGCTCAGATCAGCGGCCTGATCGATGTCGGGGTGCACGCGGTAGTGCTCGATCTGAGCCGGGCAGCTGCCTGTGACCTAGATACCCGACGAAGCTTGGTCTGGCTCAAGGACCGCATGCGCACACGCGGCGTCGCTCTGAGCATCCTGACCAGCGATCCCCCGGTGCCCAGGCGATCAGCCGAGATAGAGGCAGCGGACGCGTCCGAATCCGACACCGCCTTGCACCGCGCGAGCGCTCCGTCCACGCATTGCGAAGAGCCGGGCATGCCCGGATATCGCCCGGAAACGGCCGACCAGCCCTGACCTTCCCCGCCCAGGTCGGTGGGCGCGGCTCGACACCTTGACCACACGAGAGTCTCTCCGCGCTCGCGCGTTGTCGGCGGCACGCGAAAAACGACAGTGGGTGGACGCCACGTAAATGGCAGCGCGCGGCCCGGAAGGGGCCAAGGTGTGCCTCGGGTGTTGTCCAGTACGGAATCGGGGTTGTGTGCGGCCATGCGTAGCTGACTAGCAATCTTCTGGGTCTCTCGGGCGGATCCGGCGCAGAAGGTGTCCAATGGGATGTACGGGCGCGACCGGTCCGGCTTCGACTGCTCCTGTGGTTGCTGCGTCACGGCCGTGACTGCAGCTGTTCCCACCTCAACCTCTCGAGGCACCTCGATGGTTCAACTTGCCGTCAGCTACGACCCGAACGAACACGACCGTCACCACCGATACCAGCCGACCGTCGTCCAAACCGCGGTGGCCCTGGCCATGCTCGGCGCCGCACACGACGCCTGCGCCGTGCTGGTGCCGATCGCGGCCCCCGGCAAGAAGCTGGGCGAATGGACCGTCGGGCAGACGGTTGAGCATCCGCCCGGTTACTTCCTGGTCATGACCAACGACGGGAACGGCCCGTACTCGTTCGCTGTAGCTCGCGATGAAGCCGAGGCGGCCGCTGAGCGTCACATGGCCGCGGTTCCCGGTGTAGCGGGTTGGGCAACGATCCACCGAGGCGGCCGCTGGACCGTTTCGGAGGGCAAGGAGCTGAATTGATGTTCCCGTGCCGGACCGCTGAAGCCCGCGGCGGCTGAACGTGTGGGTGAAGTCGCCAATCCGCGTGTGGCTGTGTTGTCGCTGGATACGAGCCCAGGAGGTGCCCGGGCGTGGTGAGCTGGGTGCCCGCCGAGGTTCGAGAACTGCAGAGGGCCATTGACATTTTGAAGCTCGCTTCGGCTTTTTCGCCCGGGAAATGAACCCTCGACCTACCACTGAGGCGACGGAGACCGAACAGGCCTTCAGGGGAGTGGCGCACAGCTCGGCGACCCCAACCCGAGCTGAGTTCGACGCTGGAAGCACCAAGGCGGTGTCGGTACGGTTTTCGGGTACGACCGGGCCAGCAGTTGGCTCGGCGGCCGGGACAGGCGGTGCGGCAATGACCAGCGACGGCGGGCCGTCGCCTGACCCCGACATGCTCGGCGATGGGGTCACGATCTGGGCCTCCCCCGCCCTGGTCACCGACCCCGCCCGCCCGGACCTGGGCACGGTGGCAGCGTTGACCTGCCTACCCTCGGTGTCGGTGCATACGAGCGACGACTATCCCGGCGCCGACCTGGTTGACCTGATCGCCTCAAGCCTGCTCAGCCAGGGATTCGAGCTGCTCGCCGCGTTCGACCCAGCCACGCTGGTGCGGGTGCCGATTCTTCAGCACTGGGTCGGCTCGCTCACCACAGACGGACGACATCTGACCGTCACCACCCCAGGCGGGGCCCTCTACGACGGTGACCTCGCCACCGAGACCCCACCAGGCTGGCACGACGCCATCGATCGACGCGGGCTCCTCGTGCTCCTCGTGACCAGCGACGCCACCCTGCTCGGTCCGGGGCATGTCACGTCCATGGAGGACGCCCGCCGCGCCGGCAACATCGTCGCCGCGCAAATCCGCGTCCAGCGCCACTGCTCGAGCTGATCGCCGAGAATCCTGAGCTCGGAAAACCGCTGGCCAGCGCGCCGGAAGGTCGAACACTACCGCCTACGGGTCAAGGCCGAACGCGACTCACAAGCGCAACCCGACGACCGCACCGCCGACGCCGCTCGTCTCGGCGCACCCGACGTCCGCCTGGGCGCCTCGACCGGCTCCTGACCACGGCCACGGCCGCGACCGCGCCGGGCGCGTAGCGGATCACCGACGATGCGCATTGATGGCCGTGAACTGTCTACGGACGTCGTGTGCGGACGCCGAGGCACAGGGTGAGCCAGTCTGGACCCGCGGCAGCGCGCCGATTCTGGTGATCTGTGCTTCGAAGTCTCGCTGTGAGTCCTACGCTCTGGCGATGACGTGCCGGATCGAAGTCTTCGTTCGCAGCGGGCACACCGTTGACCTGTCGCTGCAGGATGGTGAGGACCGCGTGTTCACCGATGCCTTGCACGAGGCCTGGGCGTCACCCGATGCCATCGGGTTCAAGCATCTGGCGCTCGGCGAGAACGCCGCGATTCTTGCCACCGAGGTTGTCGGTTACCGGCTCCATGGCTTGGAGGAGCCGGGCTCGGCGCCGATGTAGCGGCCCGGTCGCGACGGCCCCGGGCGGGCGCTGGGGTACGTCCGCCGCGGGTCCTCTCGGCTCTAGCGGTCGGTGGCCGCGAGGGCGAGATGGCTCGCGCGCGTAAGGGTCATCGCGTGCATCGCCGCGTCGTTCCCGAGGATGGTTGGCTTGGAGCCGGAAACGGAACGATGACCGGGTCACAGTCGCCGCGCCGGCGCAGTCCGCGGCACGCCCACCGGCGCCGGCGTCTACCGCCAGGTCGCGCCACCGCGCCAACTTTCCACCCAACCAGGCTCACGCCTCGCCGCTTCGGACGTTCAAGCCCTCGCCCGACTGACTGGCACGGGAAGTCACGGCCCACACTCAGCTGGGAGTGCTGTCCAATGCGGCGGCGGTATCAGGGGCCGGCGTCCGAGCCGCGTGCACCTCGATGCGCTTGGGCTTGACTTCCTCCACCTTGGGTACCACCACCTGCAGCACGCCGTCTTCGGCCGATGCCTCGATGGCATCCGCCTTCACATGCAGTGGCAGCGTGATCGAGCGACGGAACAGCCCGTAGCGGCGCTCCAGCATATGGAACTGCTCGTCTGGCGAGTCCTGGGTCAGTCGCCGCTCGCCCTGGATCGTGAGCAGACCGTCCTGGAACGCAATCTCCAGGTCCTCAACCTTGACACCAGGGAGCTCGACCGCAATAACGTAGGAGTCCTTGCGCTCCGAGATATCAACCGGCGGCGCCCAGGCCTGGGCAGTGCTCTCACCGGTGCCGGACTGAAGGGCCTCCTGACCGCGCGCCTGGGCGAGCAGCTTGTAAATCTGATTCATCTGTTCTTGCGAGCCGCGAAGATCATGGAAAGCGTCCCAGCGCGTCATGATGGCCATCTCAAATCCCTTGTTCAGTTGTCCAGCGGCTCGGAATAAACGATGTTCACTTGCCGAGCAACTGTGTTTACAGTAGCGTGAACATCGTTCACCGTCAAATGCTCGCAAGGGAGACGCCGGTGCCGGAGCAACAGACGTCGACATCCCCCGCCGCCGCGACGCGCTCACTGTGGTTCAACGCTCCGGAAACCGATGACGAGGTCCGCCGCACGCTCACCCGGGAGCGCGTGGTGGCCGAGGCACTCACGCTGATTGCCCAGGACGGCGTGGCCGCACTGACTATGCGCGCCCTGTCCGGGCGTCTCGGCGTTGTCCCCGGCGCGCTCTACCGCCACGTTCGTAGTAAGGACCAGCTCCAGGACCTGATCGTTGACGGTGTGCTCGCCGAGGTCGACTGCGACATCAACCACTCGCTGCCTTGGACCGAGCAGATCCAGGTGCTCGCTCATCGGCTGCGGAACGTCCTGAAAAACCATCCTGGGGTCGCCGGCCTACTGAAAACTCGCGACCCCCTCGGGCCACACTCGCTGGTGTTGGCCGAGTCTGTCCTGCTGCCGCTGCACGCCGCGGGGTTCCCCCACCGCGAGGCCGGCCTCGCCTTCTTCCTCATCGTCGACTACACCATCGGTTTTGAGGTCAGCAACACCCGCATCTCCGTCAACGAACAGCGCGTCCAGGACACCGCGACCAGGAGGCAGCTCCACGAGTTCTTCCGGTCACTTCCCCATGACCGCTTCCCCACCCTGATCGCCCTCGGCGAGCACGTCTGGCGCGACAACCGCGACGAACGATTCGCCGCCGGCATCAACGCCCTCGTCGACGGGCTCGAGCGGGCCCAGCGAACCACCACCCGGCTGACCGGCACCGGCCACCCCCACGGGCCGCTGGGTCACCGATGAGATGACAGCTATCGCCGGACGGTCAAATTCGTGGATTCTCAATAACCCTAAGCAAGATATCTCGACCGAGATCAGCCGGATGTTGAAGGTGTTGAAGGTCTTATCCGACGGCCCCCACGCAGCTCATGCGCGAGGCCCTGGCGGTCAGCGATGACCTGACCTGGTACGAACCGCTCGCAGCGCTATTAGGTTGTGGCCCGGACGATCAGCTCGGGTTGGAGCACCACGTGTGGTGCCTCGCCGCTTGTGGTCCCGTCGATCTGCTCGATCAGGAGCCGCACAGCAGTCGTTCCGAGTTGTTCGATCGGTTGACGTATCGTGCTGAGCGGTGTGACGAGCTCTGCGGCCATATCGATGTCGTCGTAGCCCACAAGGCGGATGTCCCTCGGTACTTGCAGGCCCGCGTTGGTCAAGGCGTGCAGGAGCCCGATGGCCACCAGGTCGTTGGCGGCCAGGAGACCGTCCGGCCGCTCGGCGTCCGGCAGTCGCGCAATGTGGTCCGCGGCAGGCGTGGCCGCGCCCACGGTCAGGCCAATGGTCTCGATGATGTCGATGACGGCATCGGGACGGCACTGCCGGAGGGTCCTGGTGAATCCAGTCAGTCGGTCTTGACTGTGCGTTTGGGCGGTGTTGCCCACGAAGGCGAAGCGGCGGCTGCCGCGGTCGAGCAAGTGCTGAGCGGCCAGTGAGCCACCGTTGACGTGGTCGACGGCGACCGAAGCAATAGCACCCGGCGCCGGGTGCCAGTGCGGCGGGTCGAGGAGGACACAGACCATTCCGCGCTTTGTGAGCTGTTCGAGCCGGGCCGAGATATCGCGCTGGGGTGCCACAATGATGCCGCGGGTCCGGTATGCCTCGAAGTAGTTGAGATGGCGCATCTCCCGGTTCTCGTTTCGGGAGCTGTTGGCCACCTGCAGGTACCAGCCGCGACGCTCGGCTTCGTCGTCGATGGCCTGCGCGAGCTCGGCGAAGTATGGTGCCCAGCCGTCCAGCAGTAACAGGCCGAGCATCTGGGTGGTCCCGTGCCGGAGCGCGCTTGCTGCTTCGTCGCGAACGTAGCCGGCCGCCACCGGGAGCTGGATGTGCAGGGTGGTGCCCGCTCCGGGCGGACTATGCAGCGAGAGCCGGCCGCCGAGCGCCTCGACGCGGTCCCTGAGGCCGACGAGGCCAGAGCCGAGGGTGAGGTCGGCGCCGCCGCATCCGTCGTCGCGGACGTGGACCCGCAGAACCCCCTCGCCCACCTCCACTTGGACATCCGCTTCGGAGGCGTGCGCGTGCTTGGCGGCGTTCGTCAGCGCCTCGGAGACCACATAGTAGGCGGCGAGCTCGATCGGCTCGGGCAGCCGCCGGTCGACGCGGACGTCGAGGCGGACGGGGACGGCGGAGCGGCGGGCGAGCGTCTTCAGGGCCGGGCGCAGTCCGCCGTCGGCGAGGACGGCGGGGTGGAGGCCGCGGGCGAGCTCGCGCAGCTCGTCGTGCACGCCGATCAGCTCGGCCGCGACCCCGTCCAGCTGCGCGTGCAGCCCGTCGGCCTCGGGTGGCACCGCCGCCTGCACCGCGGTGCGCAGGTGCAGCGCGAGGGCGACCAGCCGCTGCTGCGCCCGGTCGTGCAGATCGCGCTCGAAGCGGCGGCGGGTAGTGTCGGCGGCGGCCACGATCCGCGCGCGGGAGGCGGTCAGCGCGGCCTGGGCCTCGGCGTTGGCCAGGGCGGCGGCAACCAGCTCGGTGAAGCCGGCCAGCCGCACCTCGGTATCGGACGGCAGCGGCTGCTCGGACATGGATATCACCATCACGACGCCCCACAGCCGGCCCTCGACGATGATCGGCGCGCCGACAACCGCCCCGAACCCCCGCTCACGGGCGAAGGTAGCGGGCTCGCCGGAGCCGTCGGCGCCGACGTCGATCCGCGCCGGCCGGCCCGTCTCGAACACCAGCGACACCACGTTCCGCCCACCGAGGCGCACCCGGGTGCCGACGGGGAAGGACACAGAGTCGCCGGTACGGCTCCACCCGCCAACAGCGGCCGCCACGCCGTCCGGGTCGTACCGGCTGATGCCCGTGACGTCGACGCAGAGCAGCCGCCCGACCTCCGCGGCGACCGCGGCGAACACCTCCTCCGGCCGGGCCGCCCGGGCGACCAGCGTCGCAACCCGCCTCAGCGCCGCCTGCTCCTCGGCGAACCCACGCAGCTCCACCCGGGCCTGCGCGTTGGCGATCGCGGTCGCGACCAGCTCAGTGAAGCCGGCCAGCCGCACCTCGGTATCCGCCGGCAGCGCCTCCTCGCGGGTGGACGCCACGGTCATGACGCCCCACAGCCGGCCCTCGACACTGATCGGCGCGCCGACGGACGAGCGGAACCCCCAGCCGCGTGCGACGACGGCGGACGGCCCGCTGGCGCCGGCGTAGTCGTCGATCCGCGCCGGCCGGCGGGTCCGGAACACCACCGTGGTCACGTTCCGCCCGCCGGGGCTCGTCTGGGTGCCGACCGGAAAGGGCACCGCGGCGCCGGTACCGCTCCACGCGCCCAGGACCGTTATCGCGCCGCCCGAGTCGTACCGGCTCATGAGCGTGACATCCGCGGAAAGCAGCCGCCCGACCTCCGCGGCGACCGCGGCGAACACCTCCTCCGGCGGCGGCGCCCGGGCGACCAGCGTCGCCACCCGGCGCAACGCCGCCTGCTCCTCGACGATCCGCCCGCTCGACCTGAGAGCCGTCAGGACCTCCATCCCGGCTGCAGCTCCGCCGCCGCCTCGCCAGACACCCACCGGTGCCCCAGCGTGCTCGCAGCGTGCGGGCCAATCAAGAGCCATCCCGCTGCACACGTGCCGCCACGCGCCGCCACCAAGCCGCGGAGGCGTCGCCGTCGCCGTACCGTGGCGAGCTTGAGCAGCTCACCCCGCAGACAGGAAGTTGAACATGGGCAACCTGTGGGGTGCCAAAAGTCGGCCAGCACCAGTGACCTGGCCATGTGCGTACAGCCTTGAGCGGACGTGAGGGGAAACTGGACACGTTCAGGGTTGCCTGAGGCCTACAGCATCCGGGGTACCTTGAGCCGCGACGGACGAGGGTTCTTCGATGGTGGATAGCCGCCGAACAGTCCGGCCGGGCCGCTGGGCGCACCCGAGCAACCGTGCGGGGTCACACCGAGGTAGACGCAGCCCGAGTCGCACTGGCTCCATTCGAACATAGGCTCGAAGCGAGAGGGCTCCCGTCGGCCCCGCTAGCGGACGGCGTCGGAGCCGCGCGGCACTCGCCCCCGCAGCACCGGCGCCTCACTGGGCACTGCTGGCGTCCCTGACCGGTCCGTGAGCAGGACCGGCCAGAAGTGTGCTGCCGCGGCGTTGAAGTGCGCGCCCAGCACGATCGCTAGGGCGATGAAGAATGTGGCCAGCAGGAACGCGATCGGCGCTGCCAGCGCCCCGTACGTGTAGCCGGATCCAGTCAGCCAGTTCAGGTAAATCCGCAGTCCGGTCGCGCCGGCGAGGAACACCACCGCGGCCAGGACCGCGCCGGGCAGCCCACGGCGCCACCGCGGCCTGCGCGGCAGTGCCACCGTATACAGCGTCGTCAGCGCCAGGATCAGCACGACCGCGATCACCGGGCCATACACCGCGGTGATCACCACGGCGGCCGTGTGCCCCCACGACGCCGGCAGCCACCTGACCAGCCGGTCAGGTCCAATCGCGATACTGGGCAGCGCGACGATCCCGATGATCAGCCCGGCCACGTACAGCAGAAGCGCCAGGGTCCGCTGCCACACCGGGTGTCGGATCTCGTACTGCTCGTGCGCGCGGGTGATCGCGTCCAGGAACGACGACATCGCCGAAGACCCCGACCACAACGACAGCACGAACCCGATGGAGACCAGCTCGCCGCGCGCGGTGGTCAGAATCTCGTGCACGGTCGGGGCGATGAGCTGCTCGACGGCGTCACGGCTGAACACACCGGCGGTCATCGACACGATCCACTGCTCGAGCGCGGCCACCGTGCCCGAGCCGAACCAGTCCCCCACGTAGCTGAGGATCCCGAACAGCCCCAGCAACAACGGCGGCAGTGCCAGCGTCTGCCAAAACGCAGCCGCGGCCGACTCGCTGAAGATGTTGTCCCGCCAGGCGCCCGCGACCGTCCGCCTGACCAGCTCGCGGGCCCGGTGTAGCCACGTGGCCGGGGCGGTGTCCGAGGCGGCCTGGGCCACCGGCGGACCCTTCACGCTGGCGGGTACCCGAACCGGCCCGCCCGCAATCAGCCTGATTGACCCAGCGGCGTACGTTGGCCTGGATGTTGGCGAAGGCACCCCAGCCGTGATCGTCCCCCGGCCGTCGCGGGCCCGTCGCCGACCGAGGCTGGCTCAGTACATCGTGTTGTCAAGATCGACGCCCGCGGTTTGTAACTTGCGGTAGAGGGTCGTCCTCGAGATACCGAGCAGCGCGGCGGCCTCCTTCTTGTTGCCTCCGGTCTCCGCCAGTGCCTCCAAGATCGCGTGTACTTCAGCGCGCTCGAATCGGGTCAGGTTGGCCCGGGTCGCGGCCCGGCGCAGGTCGGTGGGCACAGACCCGAGGCCGATGCGGGCCCCGTCGGGGGTCGCGGCGGCGATTCGGCGCACCGCCGCCCGAAGCTCGCGGACGTTGCCCGGCCAGGGCAACCGTGCCAGCAACTGCACCACCTCGGGCGCCACGGCAACCGGCGCCGCGAATGCCGCTACCAGGGCCGCGAGATCGCCCCGCCGATCCCGCAGCGGGGGCATCCACGCCGTCTCCTGCTCGACGCCGGGCAGGACCGGTGCGTCAGGTCCGTTGGCCGTGACCGCGCACCACCATCCTCGGCCGCTCGCTGTGCTGAGCAACGCGGCGAGGGTCCGCAGGGCAGCGGCGGACAGCACCTCGACATGCCGCACGACGATCCCCGAAGCGCTGCCGCCCAGCACGGTACCCAGCTCGACCAACCATGGCGCCTCACCGGCCTGGGTGACCACGGCCGCGTCGTCCTCGTAGAGCTCCGCGCCATACCGGTCACGCCCGGCAGTCACGGCGAGAGCATTCTTGCCGGCCCCGGGCTCGCCGCAGAGCACCAAAACGCAGCCGGGATGGACGGCGCACGCCGTCCGGAGCGCTTCGACGAACACCGGATCCCGACCCACCAGGACCCTCCAGATCCGGTGGAGATTACCGTCGTCCATCCGGGGCCGAGTCGGCCGAGATGGCGGGGCATGCTCGTGGGCCGGCGGCTGGAACTCGATCATCGCGCCAAGCAGTTCGCCGCCCTCGCTGAGTGGGGTGGTCCGTGTGCGGGCCACCCGACCGTCAGCCAAGCCCAGCTCCCCCCACAGCGGACCACCTCCAGCGTGGGCGGCGGCATCCCAGAGCAGCGCCTGGTCCACGCCCTCTAGAAGGCGTGCAGCGCGCGGGTTGGTCATGACGACCCGCTCGTTGACCACCACGACCGCACCGCGGCCCGGTTTGCTCGCCTGTAGGAACCGTGACAGCAGAGCACGCTCACGCCTGGACTGCTGCTCAACGAGCCGGCTCTCGATGGCCCGGGCCGTCTGCTCGGCGAGCAGGGTGATCAAGCGGTTGTCCCGGTCCGCCGCACACGTCACATCCAGCACGCCGACGGAGCGCTGCCGGAGCGGGTCAGTGATCGGCACCCCAACGCAGCTGAACGCCACCAGGTCCGATGCGTAGTGCTCGTAGCCGTCGATCCGGGTAGTGCGACCCAGCTCGATTGCCGTGCCGACCCCGTTCGTGCCTGCCGCATCCTCTCCGAATACGAAGCCGGGTCCGACGTTGCGGGCGTCGAGCAGGCTGAGCAAGGACGGATGCCGAGCCCGACGGTCGAGGATGCGGCCCTCCGCGTCGCTGATGAGGAAGCTGATCTGCAGATCGTCCAGGCGCTCGACGAGCGCGTCGAGGACCGGGCTGGCGGCGCGCAGCAGTGCTGACTCGGGGTCGACCTCAGGCCGGTAGGGCGGGGCCAACCGGTCTACCGGCACCGACCAGCTCTGGCAGCGGCGCCACGATGAGAAGATTTCGGCACGAACCCGCGCAGGTCCCCCGCCACGGCTGAGGAAACGCTCCCGCTCGCGGGCGAGCTGTCGCTCGGGCGTCTCTGCCACATCGAACTCCGTTGTTCAGCGGTGGTAGCCAGGATTCTCCTCGCCGGAAGCCGTGCGTGTGCAGATCTGGAACACTCGGTGCCCGGCCCGGCAGCTGGGACCGTCCTGACGCCAGGTTCGCCCTCCGGCGGCGGCTACGGCAAGCGGAGAATCGCCAAGACGAGCGCTCGGCTCAACGGATCGTGTCCAGAATCGGGACGCGAATGAGGCCGGGAGCGGTGCGACCCTCCGTGTCATGACTACACAAACCACCGAGGAGCTCGACGTCCTCGTCGTCGGAGCCGGTTTCGCCGGCCTCTACCAACTCGACCAGCTGCGAACGCTCGGCTACTCCGTCACGGTCTACGAGGCCGGTTCGGACATGGGCGGCGTCTGGTACTGGAATTGCTACCCGGGAGCTCGCGTCGACACTTGGGCACCGCTCTACCAGTTCTCCCGCGAGGACCTCTGGCGCGACTGGAACTTCAGCGAGCTCTACCCCGGGTGGGACGAGGTTCGCCAGTACTTCCACCACGTCGACCAGAAGCTCGACCTCAGCAGGGACATCCGGTTCGACACGCGCGTCGTCGCCGCTGAGTTCGAGGAGGAGCGCAGGCAGTGGGCGGTGCGCGCGCGAAACGAGCGCACCGGCGATGCCTCGACGGTCCGAGCCCGCTACCTCGTGCTGTGCACCGGCTTCGGGTCGAAGCCCTACGTCCCCGATATCCCCGGCCTCGACACGTTCGCCGGCGAGTGCCACCACACCGCCCGTTGGCCGCAGAACGGCCTCGACATGGCCGGCAAGCGCGTCGGCGTGATCGGGACCGGCGCGAGCGGCGTGCAGGTGATCCAGGAGTCCGCCCCGGACGCCGCGCACCTGACGGTCTTCCAGCGCACCCCGAACACCGCACTGCCCATGCGCCAGCAACAGCTCGACGACGCGGCCAACCGAGCGATGAAGGAGAGCTACCCGGCGCGCTTCGCGAAGCGCTCGGCGACGTTCGCCGGGTTCGACTACGACTTCCAGGACAAGGGCGCGCTCGAGGTGTCGGACGAAGAGCGCACCACCGTCTACGAGAAGCTATGGGAGACCGGAGGCTTCCTGCCCTGGCTCGGCACCTTCAACGACATCTTCTTCAATGCCGACGCCAACGCCACCGCATACGCGTTCTGGCGCGACAAGGTCCGGGAACGCATCCAGGACCCGGCCGTCGCGGAGAAGCTGGCACCGACCCAGGCGCCGCATCCCTTCGGCGTGAAGCGCCCCTCGCTCGAGCAGCGCTACTACGAGGTCTACAACCAGGACAACGTGGAGCTCGTCGACCTGCGGGAAACGCCAATCCAGCGGGTCTCGCCCAGCGGTGTGCTGACCGCGGACGGCCGCGAGCATGCCCTCGACGTGCTCGTGCTGGCCACCGGCTTCGATGCCGTCACCGGCGGACTGACCGCCATGGACATCCGCGACACCGAGGGCAGGTCGTTCGCCGACGTGTTCGCCGACGGCACTCGCACCCACCTCGGGTCCGCGACCGCGGGCTTCCCGAACCTGCTCTACATCTACGGGCCACAAAGCCCCTCGGCGTTTTGCAACGGCCCGACCTGTGCGGAACTGCAAGGCGACTGGGTCGTCCAGTGCCTGGAGCACCTGCGGAAGAACGGGCTCACCCGGATCGAGGCCACGCACGAGGCGGAGCAGGCGTGGCATAACCACGTCACTGAGCTGACCGAGGCGACCCTGTTCCCAGCGGCGAAGTCTTGGTACATGGGGGCGAACGTGCCGGGCAAGAAGCGAGAGCTACTGGCCTATCCCGGCGGGCTGCCGACCTACATGGAGAAATGCACCGAGGCAGCCGACCGGGGCTACCAGGGGTTCCTGCTGGCCTGAGGCCGGTGCGACCGCGGACAGCTCTCGATAGGGGGAGGATGAGGCGTGATCTCCGCGGTTGTGATGCCCGAACCGTACAGCTGCGGGCTACTCGGTCACACCGAGGGAGTCACTCAGCCGATCCCGGGCGGAGAGCCCACGGCAAGGATCGAGGCGGTGAAGCCGTGCACATGGTTGCGGCCGGCAACCGGTCCGATCTCACCGGCGGCGAAGAAACCGGCGACCGCGTCGAGGCCTAGCGTCTGTCGGACCGCAATGACGTCGTGATCGGCGCTGGGGAACATGGCTCGACCGCGCCCGTTGCAGGAGAACAGCAGGGCTCCCTTGCTGTCGCCGCTCTCGCCGAGCCTCGCCAGCATCTCGCTGAGGTCTTCGTCCGCGGCGGCGCCATCTAGGACCTGGAACCGCACGGTGGTGCCGACGTCCACGGCGTCGCCGACAACAAGTGCACCGGTTTGTTCATCGGCGCCCAAGATCCCGCGGATAAGAAAGTCACCCCGCTCGTGGGTCTCGGCGTACTCGTTCATCGCGACCCCCAGGTGCAGCCCACGCAGCACCATCGCCTGTTCCCCGGGCGGTAGCGCGGCGAGGATCTGCTGCAGCTTGCGGTACGCCGGCATTCCGGCCAGTTCGACCAGCATGTTCCGCTCGGCCTTGGTCACCGTCATCAGCGGCCCGATCGGCCGGCAACCTTGACTCACCGCGATGTGGGCCGCGATCGGGCCGCTCAGCAGCACCCCGACCGCGCCATCGCGCACGACGTCATCGAGAAGGAGCTTCGTCGAGCCTGGTCCGAGCGGCCCGCTGGCGAGCCCGCCGACCAGCGGCAGCCCCGGCCGGGTGTCGTTGCAGTGCGCCACGAATGGCACAACCGGAAAACCGTACGGGTCAGCCAACAGCACCCCGACCTCGTTCTCGCCGCTTCGCGGCGGCAACCCACTGACCAGCAGCGCGTCGCCGACCCGGTGCGCGCTGAGATGAATCGGACGCACCTCGACGCCGGGAAGCACCGCGGCCCACACCGCGACCGCGTCAACCTGCTCCACGCCGCGGCCGGCCCCGATGACACCGCCCGCGCTGCATCCGATCGCCGTGCCGGCATCCGCGATCTTCATTGCGGTCGCCCCGGCTTCCACGATCGTTTCCGGGTTGCCGCCGCAGACAAACACACACAGCAAGTCCGGTCGACACCCACCGAGGCGCTCGAGCGCCTGCCCGACCGCTGACCCGGCCGCCGCCACCAAATCGGTTCCGGTAGCCAGACCGTCTGCGACATCGGCCATCTCCGGTCACCTCCCCGGCCCCGACTTCCATTGTGCGACCTGCCGCCTGCGATCCGAACGCGGTTACGGGCTTCAAGGCCGACTCTAGAAACCCCACCTGGTCAGGCGTACTTAGTACTTGCGGCGGTGAGTACCTCGCCGGCGGAATGCGTCCTTGATCTTCTCGCCGGCCTGCTTGAGGTTGCTCTTCACCTCGTCTGCCCTGCCCTCGGCCTGCAGGCCCTGGTCGCCGGTGACCTCGCCGGTGTTCCGCTTGATCCGCCCGCGCAGCTCCTGAGCCTTGTTCCTGAACCTGTCCGCGAGGCTCATAACGGCCTCCTTCCCTCGTCGTCGAGGGTGGCCCGGGCGCCGTGCGCGGGACGCCGCCGACTCCGCGTAAGAATATCCCCGCGCTCACCTCAATGGCTGCGGTGTTGCGCCCGGGAGGGTGGCTTGTTCTGGAAGAGGCTGATCCCGCCATCCAGGAGTTGGTCTGTCCTGATGAGGTTGGCCCGGGCAGCGGCTGGCGAACTGAATCACCCCGGCGTGTCCGGAGGGCTATCTGGTTGTCTGACCGGCCTCGGCGAGGGCGGTGTGGTGACGGTGGTAGGCGTGCTCGAGTTCGGCGGGTGGGATGTCGCCACAGGCCTGGAACAGCCGTCGGTGGTTGAACCAGTCGAGGTATT
>Ga0137413_10000045_pt1 | contig 27821 bp, 21 predicted proteins | sample CZODoug2_1_16fun_FD_108280 | JGI IMG/M metagenome (GOLD analysis project Ga0137413, IMG submission 108280) | Vadose zone soil fungal communities from Angelo Coast Range Reserve, California, USA - CZODoug2_1_16fungal (Illumina Assembly) | ecosystem: Environmental > Terrestrial > Soil > Vadose... | reverse complement strand
GTCTTTGCGATCAGCGCCTGCACCTTGGGCTGAACATTGCTCGGCTGAAAATACGAAGAGACCCGGGCCTTGAGATTGCGGGCCTTGCCGACATAGAGAATCTGCCCCTCCCCGTCCAGCATTCGATAAACGCCGGGGCGCCCCGGAAGGCTATCGACGAACACCTTGGCGTCGAAGCGTACCTGCGACGTGGACAGTTCAGTACTCACGGCGTGAGCGCCAGATCCCGCGCCCGTTGAATCACGGTCTCGAACATTTCGGTGGTGAGCCGCCGTGTTTGCGTGTTGTAGCGGCTGCAATGATAGGAATCGAGCAACACGCGACCCGCGCCCAAGTCATGCTCGGCCGCATGCGCAAATCGGAATGCCGCGGGCGGCAGGTCGAACGCCCGCAGCACTGCCACGTGCGCAATCGCTCCGAGCGCCAAAATCACCCGGGCGCTGCGGCTCTGCTGAAGCTCCGCCCGCAGATAGGCGTTGCATTCCTTGACCTCCGCGGGGAGCGGCTTGTTGGCCGGCGGCAAGCACTTTACGGAGTTGGTGATTCGGGCGTTCTTAAGCTCGAGCCCATCATTGGCGGCGATCGATTCGGGGCCCGAGGCCAGGCCAAACTTGTGCAGGGTTCGGTAAAGCAATATGCCGGCGTGATCGCCGGTAAAGGGCCGGCCGGTGCGGTTGGCCCCATGCATGCCGGGTGCCAGGCCCACCAGAACGATGCGTGCGAGCGGGTCGCCGAACGGCGGCACCGGGCGACAGTGGTAGTCGGGTTCTTCGGTGTGAACGGCATCGAGAAATGCCGCGAGACGCGGGCAGCGTCTGCAATCGGCATCAAAAATGGGATTCATACGAGAAGGTTACACAACGCGGTGCGCACATGAAAAAACGGGCTACGCGGATCACCGCGTAGCCCGCCATCGATCGCGCTTGGACTTTGGACTAACCCGAGCGCAACTGAACCTGGCCCAGTAGGCGTAAGATCTGTCTGACCCCCGCATCACGGAAAAAATTCCTCGCAGTTAGCCAATTATTTTTGTTGGCTGTCCCTAAGCTCAAGGGCCATTTGGCGCTCAAGTGTCGGGCTGCGGGGAAGGTTCCAGATCCAGAATAGCACCTGCTGCCATCGGGGCAAGCCGGGTTTTTAAAAACTGCCGCCCGAAAAAGACTGAAAATCGAGAAAACCTACATATATTATTGATTTCATTCCATTTTTTAATTATTGGCCTCCCCTGGCCGTCAACAACATTTTCATTCCATAGCGCGCGCGCAAAGTGATCAAGCCCTGGGGCTCGACCGGGTGTCCCGGGACCACTCGAAGGCTGTAGCGCTGCGCCAGGGTCGCCAGCAGAATCGTTGCCTCGGCAAGAGCGAACGCGGCCCCAATGCAGATTCGCTTGCCGCCGCCGAACGGAAGATAGGAAAAACGCGCGCGGGTGGACGATTGCTCCGGCGAGAAGCGCTCGGGATCAAATCGCCCGGGGTTCTCCCAAAGCTTGACGTGCCGATGCAGCAGCCATGGGACGATCATCACGGTCGAGCCCTTCGGTACGCGCCGGCCCACCAGCGTGTCATCGGCCATCGCTTGTCGCGCGATGGTGTGCACCGGTGGATAAATCCGCATGGATTCTTCGACCACCATCCGGGTATAGGTCAGTTTGCTCAGATCGTCGTGGGTCGGCGCGCGGCCGCCGAGCACGGCATCCAGTTCGGCATGCAACTTGGCTTCCTCCGCCGGATGCTGCGACAGGAGAAACCAGGTCCAGCTCATGGCCATGGCGGTGGTTTCGTGGCCTGCCAAAAAAATCGTGATCACTTGGTCGCGGACTTCTTGAGCCGTCATGCCTCCGCCGGTTTGCTCGTCGCGCGCGGCGATCAATCGTCCCAGCAAATCTTTGGGACCGCTTCCAGGATCGCGAGCGCGTTCTTCGATGAGGCGATCGATCACCCGGTCGAACTCACCCAACGTCCTCTTCGCAACCCCGAAGCGCGGGAGCGCCGCCAGCCATTTTGGCCAACCCAGCATGTCCAAAATATTTGGGCGCATTTCCACCTGATAACGCCCCGCACTGCGGCCCATGATGGTGACGATGTCGTCGGAGTCGCTGGAAAACATGGTGCGCGAAATGATATTGAGCGTCACTTCCATCATCGCCGTGGAAACGTCGATGCCGGTGCCGGCCGGAACCTTGCCCCACTCGGCAATGAGTTCCTCCGCGGCGCCGGTCATGATGGGTGTATAGGAAGCGATGCTGCGATGATCGAAAGCCGGCGACATGGTGCGGCGGTGTTGCCGCCACGTCTCCCCTTCCGAGGTGATAAGCCCTTTCCCGAGACCCGGTTCGAGAATGCGGCGCGTGATCTCGGTCTTTTGATAATTTGCGGCATTGTCGATCAGAACGGACTTGATCGCTGCCAGGTCGTTGACCACGAATAAATGGCGCCCAAACATCTTGCGCTCGATGATGTCCAGTTCGTACGCTTCTTGCGCAAAGGAAGTGATTGCGCTGTCGCGCAGCGCGCGCACGAACTCGAAGAAAGACAGGCGACGCTGCCGCGGCACAGGCGCCGGCAATACGGGCGCCGCGACGGGATTGTTCAAGGTAGTCATCCCACCAATCTAGCACGATGCCCAGAGCCGCCCAGCTTGGGATTACCCGAATCTGTTAAATGTCCGTCCCGCGGTTAATTCACGGTTAATTCTTGTTGATATTCGCTGCAGCCACGCAATGAGGGGAGGATAATCGCACCATGAACACCCAACGCGATCTGTTGCCCTGGATTTTAGGCGGACTAGCGGTGGCGACAGCTGCGGTCGTCATCACGGTCACTTCGGCCGGCAAGACCGCGCCCAGCCTGCGCCCGGCGGGCGCAGCGACCACGCAGGTGACGTCGGCGCCTAATCCGGTGTCCTTGCCGGTCCCGGCGGCTGAGGCCGCGATGCCGGCCGTGGCTGCTATGCCGGCCGTGGCGGAGGCGGCACCCCTGCCGGCGGCCCAACCTCAGGCTACGGCGGAACCCGAGCTACAAACCGGCCAGATTTGGGAATGCATGACGAACGGTGTCAAGACATTCTCCAATAACCCCTGCGGCGAGAAGTCGACCCTGCTCGAAGTGCGGGCGATCAACACCATGAATCCGACCCCGGTGTTGCGATACGCTCGCGCCAATGGACCGGAACCGCGTTATTTGCCGCAAGATGCCGACCAAAATAACTACTCCAACCAAGAGGTGTACGGCGAGCAGGGACCCGGAGAAACCGGCGGCAACTCCTACACGATCGTGCAGGGACTTGCATTCCTTCCGCGAAGAGGGCCTGAGCATCCCCATCGGCCGCCCTTTCATCACGACCCTGGTCACAACCCTGGTCACAACCCTGGACCCGGGATTCGAAGAAACTAGAGGTCGTTGCAAAGCGCAAATGGCGGAGATCAAGACAGCGATGGTGCGAGACGTCGCGCCCTAACCTGCCGGCCGTGGCGCTCGTGACCGGCGCCTCGCGCGGCATCGGTCGAGTCATCGCCATGCAGCTGGCACAACGCGGAGCGCGCGTTGCGGTTCATTACCGCAATAACCGAGAGGCCGCCGAGGCGTGCCTGGAAGGTCTTGCGGGCAGCGGGCATGCCATCTTCGCAGCCGATCTGTCGGACCCAAAGACGGCGCTCCTTCTCTGGCAACGGGTTGTCGAACAACTCGGCGCGGTCGATGTCCTGGTCAACAACGCCGGACTGTACGTCGAGCATTCACCTCTGAGAGTCGACTACGAAACTTGGACATCCACGTGGCAGCACACCCTGTCCACCAATCTTTTTGCGCCGGCAAGTCTTTCGCTGCTCGCGGCGCAGAGCATGGCGGCCCGAACCGCTCCGCGAGACGAAGCATTCGGCCGCGGCCGCATTGTCAACATTTCATCTCGCGGCGCCTTTCGCGGCGAACCCGACGCACCCGCTTACGGCGCCAGCAAGGCAGGGCTCAATGCCCTCTCCCAGTCCTTGGCAAAGGCGCTCGCGCCGCGCGCGATCTACGTCTATTGCGTTGCGCCGGGCTGGGTCGAGACCGAGATGGCCACCGGCCATCTTGAAGGGCCCGACGGTCATGCCATTCTGGCGCAGCACCCGCTGGGGCGCGTGAACCGCCCCGACGAGGTCGCGCATGCTGCCGTGTATTGCGCTCTCGATGCGCCCGCCGCGATGACCGGCTGCGTGATCGATGTCAACGGCGCGAGCTATCTTAGGACCTAAAGCCGCGAAATAGCAACGGCAAGTCGGCGAGCAGGTCGATTCGCATTGTTGCTGGAGCCTTCGACGAAACCCATTCGCAACGCCGCGTCTGCCTCGGGCGCCCCAGCCGCGCACGCGATGAACGCGTGATCCAATTGGAGTCCGGAGCGGTTACTCAGGCAACCGGCCCTGCATCAGATCGCTCAATGTCAGGGCCCCGGTCAGTTCGAGGTACGTCAGCACCGGCAGGAGCAGCAGCGAAATCACCGCTGAGACCCGCACAAAACGCGCCAGAAGAGGTGATTTGCAATTCTTGGCGCACAGGTAGGTGGCGACGGTGACGTAGATGCCGAAAAACAGGCCGAGAATCGTATAGACACGCATCACGAATTGGTTCTCCGGATTGAGAAACAATTCGATGGCGCCAAAAAGAAGCGAGCCCACGACGCCATACAGCCAAATAACCTTGGACAGCGAGGTTTTGCCTTGCAGCGGCTCTTTCAGGAATTCGGTGGCGGTCATGCAATCTTTAAGTTCAAGTCGCCAACCGTCTCTTGCCGGGCCGATAGCCCGCGCCTGCCCGGCGCGCAATCAGCATCGCCAGTTCCAGCGCCTGCTCAGCATTCAAGCGCGGGTCGACTTGCGATCGATACGCTCGAACCAGGTCGCTCTCGGTCAAGCCTCGCGCTCCGCCTATACACTCGGTCACATCCTCGCCCGTCAGCTCGATGTGCACGCCGCCGAGCATCGAGCCTTCGTCGTTGTGAATGCGAAATGCAGCTTCGACCTCGCCCAAAATATTGTCGAAACGCCGGGTCTTCACGCCGCCCGCCGTGGTCTCGGTGTTGCCGTGCATGGGATCGCACACCCAAAGCACCTGTGAGCCGGTTGCCCGAACCGCGCGGATCATGGCGGGTAATCGCTGTTCGATATCCTTGATCCCAAACCGATGGATGAATGTCAGGCGTCCAGGTTGATTTTGTGGATTGAGCACCTGGATCAGCTCTTGCAGCCATTCCGCACTCATGGAGGCGCCGACTTTCACGCCAATCGGATTGGAAATGCCGCGGAAGTATTCGACGTGCGCGCCGTCGATGTTGGCGGTGCGCATGCCGATCCAGGGCATGTGCGTGGACAGGTTGTACCAGCGCTTCTGGCGCTCGATGTAGCGTGTCTGAGCCTGCTCTGAGAGCAGGTGCAAACCCTCGTGGCTGGTATAAAAATCGACGCGTGTCGCCGCGTGCACCCGCTGACCGCTCATCGATTCAAAGAAATCCATCGACTCGGCAATCGAGTCGACAATCTGCTGATAAGCATCGCGCAGCGGCGCGTGGCGCAAGAATCCCAGGTCCCAGTATTCCGGATGGTGCAAATCAGCGAATCCGCCGTCGATCAGCGCGCGCACGAAATTCAAGGTCAGGGAAGCCCGCTCATATCCGCGCAGCAAGAGTTCAGGATCCGGTTCGCGCTCCGCCGGCGTGAAGCCGGGGCGGTTGACGTTGTCGCCGCGATACGACGGCAGCGTCACGCCGTCGCGGGTTTCGGTATCCGCAGACCGGGGTTTGGCATACTGACCGGCGAATCGGCCGACCCGCACGATGGGTTTTTTCAGGCCCTGCAGCAGCACCAGGCTCATTTGCAGAAGAATCTTCAGCCGCCGCGCAATATTGTCGGATTCGCAGTCCTCGAAACTCTCAGCGCAATCGCCTCCCTGGAGCAGGAACTGCTCGCCGCGCTGAGCCTGCGCGAGCTTGGCGGTGAGCGCCTCGATCTCCCAGGAGACCACCAGCGGCGGCAAGCGGCTCAAAGCGCCGACGGCGCGCTCCAAGCCTCTCGGATCGGCGTATTTGGGCTGTTGGGCGGCAGGACGGCTCTGCCAGGTTGCGGGATGCCAGTTGGTCAAGGCAGGGGTGGTCGACATCGCAGGATGCTAGCGTTGTAGCCTAGCCCAAGTCAAAATGCGGCCCCTTCACCATTGACCGCCGCCCTACTGAGACTTGAACTATGAAGCACAGCAACAATCCACTCGAGTCTCTGGGACTCGAGGCCACCAACGCCGGCGCATGGTCGGGAAGCCACGGCTGGAGCTCCGATACCACAGGTCCTTTGATTGACTCGATCAATCCCGCGACCGGCCAACGGCTGGCGCAGGTGCGCGGCGCGACAGCGGCGGATTACGAAATTGTCATGGGGGCAGCGGTGACCGCGGCGGCCGCATGGCGACGCGTGCCCGCGCCGAAGCGCGGCGAGGCGGTGCGGCTCGTCGGCGAGGAACTTCGCGCTTACAAAGACGCGCTCGGCAGCTTGGTGTCGTTGGAGAACGGCAAGATCAAGGCTGAAGGCGATGGCGAGGTGCAGGAGATGATCGATATTGCCGACTTCGCGGTCGGACAGGCGCGCATGTTGTACGGCAATACCATGCACTCGGAGCGCCCGCAGCACCGCATGTATGAACAGTGGCATCCGCTTGGGGTCGTAGGCGTCATATCGGCATTTAATTTTCCGGTGGCCGTATGGGCGTGGAATGCATTTTTGGCAGCCATTGCCGGCAATGCCACTGTTTGGAAGCCGTCGCCCAAGACCTCGCTGTGCGCGCTGGCGGTGCAGCACATTTGCAATCGGGTGCTGGAGCGTCATGGGTTCCCAGCCGTTTTTCAAATCTTCATCGACGCGGGTACCGAGCTTGCCGGCCGATTTGTCGATGACAAACGAGTGGCGCTGGTCTCCTTCACCGGCTCGACGCACGTTGGCCGGCAAATCGGTGTGCGCGTCGCCGAGCGCTTGGGAAAAAGCCTGCTCGAACTCGGCGGCAACAACGCGCTGATCGTTGACGAAAAGGCCAACTTGGACCTGGCGGTGCCCGCGATCGTATTCGGCGCGGTGGGAACCGCCGGGCAGCGCTGCACCACGACCCGGCGAGTTCTGGTCCATCGCTCGCGCGCCGATGAACTCGAACGGCGTCTGATTGCGGCTTATGCGCAGGTGCGCATCGGCGATCCTCTCGATGCCGACACACTCATGGGACCCTTGATCGACGGCGGTGCCGTGGCGCGCTATTCCGCGGCCGTTTCAGCCGCTCAGGCCGAGGGCGGAAAGCTGTTGTGCGGCGGAACAGTACTGAAGCGGCCCGGCCATTTTGTGGAGCCCACCATCATTCGAGCCAACACCGGGATGGCCGTGGTGCGCACGGAAACTTTTGCGCCCATTTTGTACTTGATGAGCTATGACACGCTCGATGAAGCGCTGGCAGTGCAAAACTCGGTGGCCTACGGACTTTCGTCGGCGATATTTTCGGACAGCTTGCAGGCAGCGGAGCGCTTCTTGTCCGCCGACGGCAGCGATTGCGGTATTGCAAACGTCAACCTGGGCACGTCCGGGGCCGAGATAGGCGGCGCGTTCGGCGGCGAGAAGGATACGGGCGGCGGCCGGGAGGCCGGATCTGACTCCTGGAAGACATACATGCGCCGTCAGACCAACACCATCAACTGGAGCGGACAGATGGCCCTGGCGCAAGGGATTCGCTTCGACGTCTAGTTATTCGTCAGACAGGCTGCTACCGGCCCAGCCAGGCTTCTATGTCGGCGGCTCGCTGCTCCAAGCGTGCCGCCGATATCGGCGCCAGGGTTTTCAGCTCCTGCGCATACAGGGAAACGCGGTACTCCTCGATCCAAAATCGAAACTCATCAAGCTTGGGCAACCACCGCAGTTCCGCGCCGAGTTGTCTTTCCAGGTCGTGGTAGCGCGCTGACCACTGGTGAACTTCTCGTGCAATGTTTGGCGGCTCTCCGCCGCGCACGGCATTGCGCTGCCATCGGCGCTGCTCGGCTTTTAAGTAGCGCGGCAGTTGGCGCAGCCATTCCGGCGACACGCTTTGCAACACACGCGCATCCAACAGCCGGCGCAGGTGTTGGCAGGTTTCCTCGGCGGCATCCGATGAAAGGCGGATGCGGGGATCGTCCAAGGATTGCCGTACGTTCGCCGCCTCGGCGAGCCACCGCGACGTCATGGCGCTCGCCTCCTCGAGACAGGCGTATAGGCGCTCGCGCCCGCCGTCGACCGCAAGTTCGTACGCCGCGCGCGTGCGGGGTGCGTCGGCCTCACCGAAACACGCGGCGCGAAAGCTAAGCTGCAGCAGCATATCGGTGAGATCGTCGCTGTTGATATAAGGGCTTGCACTCAGCAGCAACGGCACTGAACCGGCAATGGATTTGCTCAAGTCGCGCACTTGGCGCTCGAGCATCGTCCGTGCCAGGCGCACCGCGCCCTCCCGCCAGGCGCGATGTGCTTCCCTGGGTGACCATTCGTACTGAACCTGCAGCGACGATCCCCGCTGCATCAGCGTGGGATACACCTGCAGAGCGCCCTGTTCCAGAATCAATGTCGCGCTGTCAGGCAATTCGTCCACCGCAAATCGACGCCAGGGCCCGAAAAGCGCATAAACCTCCCGCGCCCGATGCTCGAGTTCGAGTCGCCCGGCGGCCGCACAGCGGCGGCGCAATTCCGCAAGTTCGGTACCCCGGGCGACCTCCCGGTCGTTCTGCGTCACCGTCAATTGCACGGTCAGATGAGGCGGTACCGCTGCAAAATCAAATCGGATCAGCGCATCAGGAACCCCGCGATGCTCCTTCAACCACTTTTTCAAGTGTCCGGCATCGGCACCGGCAACGGTCGCGCTCGCCAGAAATGCCGCCGCGGTTTCGGCGATCGGAATCAAACTGCGACGCGCTTCTTTGGGCAGTGAGCGCAACAGCGCCTCGATGCGCGGCGCCGCCAAACCGGGAATGGCCGCGTCGACCGTCGCGCGCGTCAGCATGGGCAGCGCCAACAGCGGCACCTTGAGATTGGCGCCATCCTGGCTCTCCCCGGGCGCGAAACGATAATCGACTGCGACCGACAGCGAGTCCACCCGCGTGTTCTCGGGGAATTGCGCCAGCGCTTCAGCTTCGGGCAGGCGCGCGAAGATCTCTGCGGGTGTCAAGGTCAGGGCGAGCCGCTGCTCGGGGCTTAGGTGTCTGCTGAAGTGCTCCAGAGTCGCGGCGCTCGACACCTGGCGCGGCAAGTGTTGATCATAGAATTCGACAAAGGATTCGCTGCTGCGCAGCAGATCACGGGTACGCAGGCGCTCCTCCATTTGCTGCGCATCGCGCACGGCGGCATCGTTCGCCGACAACCAATCCGGTCGCCGGCGCAGCCGCTGATACACGATTGCTTCACGCGAAAAGATGAGGCGCGACTCCTCCGGCGCAATCGGCCCATAATTCACGAGTCGCCCAGCGCTTAAAGTGAGACCAAGAAAGGTGCTGCGCTCACGCGCGACCACTTCCTCGCGCGACTCATCCCAATCCGGCTCCAAATACTCGCGCTTGACGAGATGCGATGCCGCTCCCTCGATCCACATCGGCTCGACTTCCGCGACACGACGCGCAAAGACGCGGGAAGTCTCGACGATGCTCGCAGCCATGACCCAGCGCGGCCGCCGCCGCGCCAGCGGCGATCCTGGGAAGATATGAAAATGCACGCCGCGCGTGCCATCGTAGACGCCGTCCTCGCGGCGCGTGCCCACCATGGTGCAGAAACCTGCCAGTAGGGAGCGATGCACGCCGGTGTAGCTCGCGGCTTGGCGCTGCGCCACGATGCCGATCTCGCGCGCCCGGTCAACCACCTGGGAATAGACGTCGTCCCACTCGGACAGGCGCAGGAGCGACAGATGGCGCTCCTTGCACCAGCGGCGCAATTCGCGCCGGGTGCCCTCGCGCGCCGTGCGATACGCGCGCCAGAGCTTCACGAGCGCAGAGAATTCCGATTTACTGTCTTCGAAGACCGCGCCCGCCGGTGGATCCTCGCCGATGCGCACGTCGGGCACGCTCAAACCCGACACAATCGCCAACAACTCACTCTCGGCATGGAAGCGCTTGCTCTCCAGCAGCGCTCGGCCAAGCCGCGGATCGAGCGGCAACCGCGCCATGGCGCGGCCGCGGCGCGTGATGCGCCGATCCTCATCCAGCGCCTGCAGCTCTTGCAGCAAACGATAACCATCGTTGAGCGCGCGCGAATCGGGCGGGTCGATGAACGGAAAGTCCTCCGCCGCACCCAAACCGTCGGCGGCCAATCGCAGCAGCAGGGCCGCCAAATTCGTGCGCAGTACCTCCGGCTCCGTGAACGGCGCGCGCTGTTCGAAGTCCTCTTGGCTGTACAGCCGTATGCACAGACCGGGAGCGAGCCGGCCGCAGCGACCCTTGCGCTGATCGGCGCTGGCGCGGGAAACCGGCTCAATGGGCAGCCGCTGCAGGCGATTGCGCACGCTGTAGCGGCTGATGCGGGCCAGCCCTGAATCGATGACGGCGCGAATGCCGGGCACGGTGATCGAGGTTTCCGCCAAATTGGTCGACAGCACGATCCGCCGGCGTGACCCGCGTTGAAATATCTTGCTCTGCTGCTCCCAAGACAGGCGCGAGTACAGACTCAACACCTCGACGCGGGACTGCAATTCGCGCTCCAGCAATTCGCCCACGTCGCGAATCTCACGCTCGCCGGGAAGAAATACCAGGATGTCGCCGTTGCCGATGTCGCCGGGCTCGGTCGCAATTTCCTGGCATGCATCGAGGACTGCCAGCGGCAGATCGGGATCTTCCCGATCTTCCCGGTCCTCGTTCGATTGCCGATAGCGGACCTCGATGGGATAACTGCGCCCGCTGACCGTGATGATCGGTGCGCCGCCCATGAATTGCGATACCCGCTCCACATCGAGCGTCGCGGAGGTCACGATGAGTTTCAACTCCGGGCGGCGCGGCAACAATTGCTTGAGAACGCCCAGCAGCAAGTCAACGTTGAGCGTGCGCTCGTGCGCCTCGTCCACGATGATGGTGTCATAGCGGCGCAGCATCGGGTCGGATGCCAATTCCGCCAGCAGCAGCCCGTCCGTCATGAGCACCAGGCGCGACGCATCGGACACGTGGTCCGCAAATCGAACGCGAAATCCCACGCTGCGGCCGATCGATTGGCCCAACTCTTCGGCGATTCGCGCGGCCAAGGCACGCGCGGCCAGTCTTCGCGGCTGTGTATGCGCGATGACTCCCGCCATGCCCCGGCCGAGCTCGAGGCAGTATTGCGGCAACTGCGTGCTCTTGCCCGAACCGGTATCGCCGGCAACGATGAGCACTTGGTTTTCGCGCAGCGCCTGCATGATGGCCTCGCGTCGTGCGGAAATGGGCAGGTCGGGATCGTGCTTGAATACGAGCGGCGCCGCCGCGCGCGCCGCCGCTTGCCGTGCAGCGCTGTCACCGATCATATCGTTCACCGGCAACGCTTATTTGCAATGCCTACTCGCCACGTTTGACCGCTTGCCAAAGACTCTCCTGTGCGGCGAGGTTCAGCTCCGCAAATTTCCAGCCACGCTCCGCCGCGAGGGCTTCCATGGCGCGAAATCGACGCTCGAACTTTGCGTTGGCGGCACGCAAGGCGGCCTCCGCGTCGACATCGAGCTTGCGCGCCAGGTTCGCGGCCGCGAACAGCAGATCGCCGATTTCTTCGAAGATCTCCGGAGATGCACCGCTCGACTCGCGCGACGCGGCACGAACTTCGGCAAGTTCTTCATCGACTTTGTCCGCACACTGGCCCGCGTGCTCGAAATCAAAACCGACGCGCGCGGCGCGCTTGCTGAGCTTGTCGGCGCGCATCAACGCCGGCAGCGCATTGGGCACGTCCTGGAGCGCCGAAGGATCTGCTCCGCCGCGCTCGCCGGCCTTGATGTCCTCCCAGGCGGCACCTTGCTCGGCAATGCTCAAGGGACCGTGATCGCCGAAAACATGGGGATGTCGGCGGGTGAGCTTGTCGCAAATCGCAGCGGCCACGGCCTCAAAATCAAACCGACCCGCTTCGCGGGCGATCTGCGCATGGAACACCACTTGGAACAGCAGATCGCCCAATTCGCCTTTCAGCTCTTCCATGTCGCCGCGTTCAACGGCATCGGCGACCTCGTAGGCCTCTTCGATGGTATAGGGCGCGATGCTGGCGAAGGTTTGTTGCCGATCCCACGGGCAGCCGTCGGCCGCGCGCAGACGCGCCATGATCGCAAGCAATTCGGAGACTCGCGAGCTCACGTGTTTGCCGTGCGTGTTTGCAGCAGGCGCCTCAGGGTCATCAACATACCCGCGGTTGCGCCCCAGATGTTGCGCTCGCCGTAGGGAATGTCGTGTATGTCGATGGTCAACTCGCCGATTTTGCGCTGCCGGGATTTATGATTGGCGGCATCGAGGATGAAATCGAGAGGTACTTCGAAAACGTCGTGCACTTCGGCCCTCGCGATCTGCAGCTGATACTCCGGCTTGACGAAGCCGACGACGGGCGTCACCCGAAAGCCTGACACCACGACGTGATCCGGCAGATAGCCGGCGAATTCAACCAACTCGGGCCGCAGACCGATTTCTTCGTAAGCCTCGCGCAATGCCGCGTGCCATGCGTCAGCATCCTCGGGTTCAATGCGTCCGCCGGGGAAACTGATCTGTCCCGCGTGATCTTTGAGCGTGGTCGCGCGCTGCGTCAACAGCACCGTCATGCCCGCCGGACGCTCCACGAGCGGCACCAGCACCGCGGCGGGCGTTCGGCGCGTCGTCAGGGTGGCGCGAACACTGGCCACCACCTCAGGCGACGCGCCGGCAAGCCAATGCATATCTTCCTCGGGCGTCGAGGGTGCCGGGTCCAGCGCATTTCGAATATGCGTTTTGGTGTAGAGCGAGTCCATCGTCAAACTTAAGTGCCTGCGCCCTTGATGCCCCCTTCGGTCAGGGATTTGGGGTCGAGCAGCCGGCGCAGTTCATCGATGCTCAGGTCAGTCATTTCCGCGGCAACATCCAGGATCGGCCGGCCCTCCCGATAGGCCTTTTTCGCAATTGCCGCGCCCTTTTCGTAGCCGATGAGCGGATTCAATGCCGTCACCAGAATCGGATTGCGCGCAAGCGCGTCATTCATGCGATCGCGATTTACCGTGAAGCCTTTGATCGCATTATCCGCGAGGTTGCGGCATGCGATGCCGAGCAATTCCAAACTCTGCAACAGGTCATAGGCAATCACGGGCAGCATCACGTTGAGCTGAAAATTTCCCGACTGACCGGCTAGCGTAATGGTTGCATCATTGCCGATTACTTGCGCAGCGATCATGGTGACTGACTCAGCGACGACCGGATTCACTTTACCCGGCATGATGCTGCTGCCCGGCTGCAATGCCGGCAGCGCTATCTCCGCCAATCCGGCCAACGGACCGCTGTTCATCCAGCGCAGATCATTGGCAATCTTCATGAGGCTTACGCTCAGGACTTTGAGCTGGCCCGACAGTTCAACAGCCGTATCCTGGCTCGACAGCGCCTCGAAATAGTTCCCGCTCGGACGGAACGCAATCTTGGTGCTATTGGCCAGGTGACGCGCGAACAGCGCGCCGAATTGCGGCCTCGCATTGATACCGGTGCCGACCGCGGTACCCCCTTGCGCCAAAGCGTACAAGCGGGGCGTTACGGAAGACAAGCGCGATTCGGCGGCAGCGATCTGCGACACCCAGGCACTCAATTCCTGGGCCAGCGTAATCGGCATGGCATCCATCAAATGCGTGCGCCCGGTCTTGACCACATCGGCAAACTCGGCGCACCGCGCCGCCAAAACTTCCCGCAATTTGTGCAGCGCCGGCAGCAAATGCTCTTCCAGCACCAAGGCCGCCGAGACGTGGATGGCGGTCGGCACGACATCGTTGCTGCTCTGGCTCATGTTGACTTGATCGTTCGGGTGCACGGCGGCTCCCAGGATTCGCGTCGCGAGCGATGCAATGACCTCATTGGCATTCATGTTGCTGCTGGTGCCGGAACCGGTTTGGAACACATCCACGGGAAACTGATCGTCGTAGCGGCCCGTAGCCACCTCGAGTGAAGCCTGCTGAATCGCCTTTGCGACGGGCTGCGGCAGATCACCGTGCTCTGCGTTTGCGCCCGCGGCGGCATGCTTGATAAGGGCCAGCGCACGAATGAACGCGCGCGGCATGCGCAGCCCGGACGGCGGAAAATTCTGTATGGCGCGTTGCGTCTGGGCGCCCCACAACGCATCGGCGGGCACATCGAGCGACCCTAAGCTGTCGCGCTCGACGCGGGTGGTAGCTGTCATTGCGCCTTACTCCGCTGGTTTAGGGTCATATACGGTAGAATCTGGATATTCTACCACTCAAGCCGCCGGCTCCTTAGATGCACACCTCTTTCACCGACGCCCTGTCCCCCCTCGATGGCCGGTATGCCGGAAAACTCGCCGAAGTGCGCCACATATTCAGCGAGGCAGGACTCATGCGTGAGCGCGTCCGCGTGGAATGCGCCTGGTTCCTCGCGCTCAGCACGGGGCCCGCCGACAAAGCGCTATCGAAGTTGCCGCTCTCCGCCCGGGAGTTGCTCGCATCGCTCTCGAAAGATCCGGAAGCAACCGACGTCCCCGCCATCAAGCAGATCGAGTCGCGCACCAATCATGATGTCAAGGCGGTCGAGTATTGGCTGCGCGGCGAGTTGCAGTCGCGCGGCGCAAGCCCCGCTCAATTGGAATGGATGCATTTCGCATGCACTTCCGAGGACATCAACAATCTCGCCTATGCGTTGATGCTGAAAAAGGCCCGCGCGACACTGCTGCTGCCGATGCTCGAGAACTTGGGCGGCAAGATCGATGCGCTCGCGGCTCGTCACGCCGGCGTCAGCATGCTGGCGCGCACCCACGGCCAGACCGCCACGCCCACGACGGTGGGAAAGGAGCTCGCGAACGTTGCGGCAAGACTCGAGGCGCAGCGGGCCGGTCTCGAGCGGGTTGCGATCTTGGGGAAAATGAATGGGGCGGTGGGCAATTTCAATGCGCACGTGGCCGCCTTGCCGCGCATCGACTGGCCGCAATTCAGTGCGGCATTCGTCGAATCTTTGGGATTGAAGTCGAATTCCTACACCACTCAGATCGAGCCCCATGATTGGATTGCCGAGTACTGTCATGCACTCATGCGCGCGGACACGGTGTTGTTGGATTTTTCGCGCGACATGTGGACTTACATTTCGATGGGCTACTTCAAGCAGCGGCCCGTCGCCGGCGAAGTCGGTTCCTCGACCATGCCGCACAAAGTCAATCCAATCGACTTCGAGAACGCGGAAGGCAATTTGGGATTGGCCAATGCGCTGCTGCACCATTTCGCCGACAAACTGCCCATATCCCGCTTACAGCGCGATCTGACCGATTCCACCGTCATGCGCAATGTGGGCGTCGCCATTGGACACGCGGTCTTGAGCTTCAAGTCTCTGATGGCGGGCCTGGATAAAATCGAACTCGATCAAGGCCGAGTCGCCGAAGATTTGGATCGCGCGTGGGAGGTACTGGCTGAGGCTGTGCAGACTGTAATGCGCGCTCATGGAATCCCTGATGCGTACGATCAACTGAAATCCTTCTCGCGAGGCCGTCCCGTGGACGAAGGCGCCATGCGCGAATTCATTGCTTCCCTCACCCTACCGCCCGAGGACAAGGCGCGCCTCATGGAGCTGACGCCAGGGGGTTATGTCGGCTTGGCGCCGAGTTTGGCGCTCAGAGGCCGCTCCAAGTAGCCTGTCCAAGCATGGCGCATGGGCTCAAGTTAAGGCTCAACGTTCTTCGAAACGTGACGTAGTTAGCACGGCAATCCTCGGGTCAAACGGTACTATCAGTCTCAAAGTACACGGGTCGGGGTCAATGCTTATGGCGGGTAACACAGAAGAACGCTCGAAACCGGCGGGGGACAAGGTTCCTGCGCCCGGCGGCGACGCTTCTATGGGATCGGGAACCCGCAGCATCTTGAGCACCATGCCCGAAGTTCGCGACGCCAGCCTCAAGGTCGCCAAATCTGCGCAGCGCTTGCTGTCGATTTTTACCCAGGATTTGGAGCCCTTGATCTACGGCGAGGAGCCCTTCCTCGAGGCCATCAAGCGACTCGTGTTGGCCCGTTCCTATGCCAAAGTCAGAGTGTTGCTGGCCGACCCGTCGCGTGCCATGCTTGATAACAACCGTTTTCTTGCGCTCGCTCGGCGCCTCACGAGCTGCATCGATCTTCGTGCCATGAGTCCGGAATATCCGGCCAGTGCGGGGGCATTTATCATCGCGGATGACAAGGCACTGGTGTATCGGTTGCAGGCCGATCGATGGGACGGCATTTCGGATATGAATGATCCGGCCGTCGTGCGTCGCTACTTGAATTTTTTCGATGAAGTGTGGCAGACGAGCATGCAAGAATCGCAAATGCGGCAAATGCTCATGTAAACCTTCGGTTTCACGCATTGCCCGTATAATGGGCGGATGCAGAAGCCCCTCCCCCATCCTAAAGACGGCACCGTCATCGTCGGCATGTCGGGCGGCGTCGACTCGGCTGTCGCGGCTCTGCTGCTGCGCGATGCCGGATATTCCGTGCAGGGGCTGTTCATGTCCAATTGGGAGGACGATGACGGCTACTGCACGACGGCATCCGATTTCCAGGATGCTCGGCGGGTTTGCGAGACTTTGGGCATTGTGCTGCATCGGGTGAGCTTTGCCGAGGAGTATCGCGAGCGCGTATTCAGCCATTTCCTCCGGGAATATGCTGCGGGCCGCACGCCGAATCCCGATGTCCTGTGCAACCGCGAGATCAAATTCGGCGTCTGCTTCGATTACATGCGGCGGCTGGGCGCCGCTTGGATCGCCACCGGCCACTATGCGCAGATTCGTCACACCGAGGCCTGCCCTGAACTGCTCAAGGCCGTGGATACGGGGAAGGACCAGAGCTACTTTCTGCACAGCGTCGCGGTTCCCACACTCTCGAAAACACTGTTTCCCATCGGCGGTCTGCAGAAGGCGCAAGTTCGCCTGATGGCGCATGCGGCAGGCTTGCCGGTCTTCGACAAGCCGGACAGCACCGGCATCTGTTTCATCGGCGAGCGGCCGTTCCAAGAATTCTTGAGCCGTCACCTGCGCACCGAACCCGGACCGATCGAGACCGCCGACGGCATCGTCATCGGCGAACATCGTGGCCTGGCGCTGTACACCTTGGGGCAGCGCTCGGGCCTGCGCGTGGGCGGCCGCGCCGGCGCCGCCGCGGCCCCCTGGTATGTGGCGGACAAAATCAACGCGCGCAACACGCTCATCGTCGTCCAGGACCAAAGTCATCCCTTGCTGTTATCGGATGCCTTCGATGTGGAGCAGATGCACTGGATCCATCCGCGCGACGCCCATGACTCCCCGGCCGAGTGCATGGTCAAGACTCGATATCGACAGAGCGATTTAAAATGCTCGATCGTCAAGAGCGGCGATCAACACTGGCGTGTGACATTGAATCGTCCGGCACGTGCCGTCACGCCGGGCCAGTATGCGGTGTTTTATCGCGGCGAGCGCTGTCTGGGCGGCGGCATCATTGCGCAGCGATTCAATTCCATGCTCGCGCCTGAGACGCCCGGAATCACTTATAATTCTCTTTTCTCGGCGGAGGGGTCATGACGGACAGCTTCAAATCGCGAACGACGCTCAAGGTGGGCGCGCAGCAATACGACATCTTGAGTCTCGCGGCGCTGAAGCCGCTCAATGTAGACCGCCTGCCCTTTTCCCTGAAGGTTCTGCTCGAAAATCTCCTGCGCTTCGAAGACGGCGTCAATGTCACCAAGAGCGATATCGAGGCGCTGCTCAAGTGGGATCCGAAGGCATTGCCCAGCCACGAAATCGCGTTCACGCCCGCGCGCGTCATCATGCAGGACTTCACCGGGGTTCCTTGCATCGTCGATCTGGCCGCGATGCGCGAAGCCATCGTCAGGCTGGGCGGCGATCCCCAAAAGGTCAACCCACTGGCGCCTGCCGAACTCGTCATCGACCACTCAGTTCAAGTCGATGAATATGGCGCCGCCAATTCGCTGCAGCACAATAACGAAATCGAGTTCAAGCGCAACGGCGAACGCTATATGTTCCTGCGCTGGGGGCAAACCGCATTCAGCAACTTTAAAGTCGTCCCGCCGAACACCGGCATCGTGCATCAAGTCAACATCGAGCGTTTGGCCCGGGTGATTTTCTCGGACGACGCGTCCGGCAAGAGGGCGGCCTATCCGGACACCCTGGTGGGCACCGATTCGCACACCACCATGGTCAATGGTTTGGGGGTCTTGGGCTGGGGAGTCGGGGGAATCGAAGCCGAAGCGGCCATGCTGGGCCAGCCGGTGACGATGTTGATTCCGCAGGTGATCGGTTTCAAGCTGGTGGGCGCGCTACCGCCGGGCACGACTGCGACTGATCTCGTGCTCACCGTCACGGAGATGCTGCGCAAGAAGGGTGTTGTCGACAAGTTCGTCGAATTCTTCGGGGATGGTCTCAAAGGACTGCCCCTCGCCGATCGCGCCACCATCGCCAACATGTCGCCGGAGTTCGGTTCGACCTGTGCGATTTTCCCCATCGACGAGGAAACCATTCGCTACCTCGAGCTGACCGGCCGGCCGGCCGAACAAATTGCGTTGGTGGAGGCGTACGCCAAAGCGCAGGGCTTGTGGCGAATCAACGGCGCACCCGCAGCCGACTACACCGATGTCGTTGAACTGGATCTGTCGACGGTTGAGCCCTCTCTCGCCGGGCCGAAGCGCCCCCAGGACCGGGTGCCGCTGCGCAGTGCCAAGGCTGTTTATCAGAGCAGCGTTAAGAAGATGGCGGAGGAGCGCGCCCAGAAAAATCCGAAGGCCGGCGGCAGCGCGATCGCCAAGGTTGGAACAGATACCTTCGAGGTGAAGGACGGAGCGGTACTGATCGCCGCCATTACCAGCTGCACCAACACCTCGAATCCCGCGGTACTCGTGGCCGCAGGACTGCTCGCTCGCAAGGCAATCAAATTAGGGCTCGCTTCAAAACCCTGGGTGAAGACTTCTCTGGCGCCGGGTTCGCGCGTGGTGACGGATTACTTGACCAAGGCGGGCCTGTTGCACGACTTGGAACAACTCGGGTTCTATACCGTGGGATACGGCTGTACCACGTGTATCGGCAACTCGGGTCCCTTGAAGCCGGAGATTTCCGAGGCGGTGAGAAGCGGCGACGTGGTCGCCTGCGCGGTGCTCTCGGGAAATCGCAATTTCGAGGGGCGCGTGCACCCCGAAATCAAAATGAATTTTCTGGCCTCGCCGCCGCTCGTCGTCGCCTATGCCCTGGCGGGCAGCTTGAGTATAGACATCACCACCGAACCGCTGGGCCTGGGCAAGGATGGCAAGCCGGTGTACTTGAAGGACGTCTGGCCCAGTGCACAGGAAGTAGCGGCCGCAGTCGCCTCCTCGGTCGACTCAGCCATGTTCAAGAAGGGCTACGCCAATGTATTTTTGGGAGATGCCAACTGGGGAGCGATCAAGACGCCGGCGGGAAAGATCTATTCCTGGGACGGTTCGTCCACCTATGTGAAGAATCCGCCCTACTTCGACGGCATGACCATGACGCCGGCGCCGTTGGGCGACATCAAGGGCGCGCGCGCGCTGGCCGTGCTGGGCGATTCGGTCACCACCGATCACATCTCCCCAGCCGGCAACATTTCCAAGTCCAGTCCGGCAGCCAAGTACCTCGTGGCGCAGGGAGTACAGGCCGTGGATTTCAACTCCTACGGCGCGCGCCGCGGCAACCATGAAGTCATGATGCGCGGAACATTCGCCAATATTCGATTGCGCAATCTGCTGCTGCCGGGCACCGAAGGCGGCGTGACGCTGCACATCCCCAGCGGCGAGCAAATGTCGATCTTCGACGCGTCGGTCAAATACAAGGCGGCGAACACCGCGCTGGTGATTCTTGCGGGCAAGGAATACGGCACGGGCAGCTCCCGCGATTGGGCGGCCAAGGGCACGATGCTATTGGGCGTCAAAGCGGTGATCGCCGAGAGCTTCGAGCGCATTCACCGCTCGAATCTGATCGGCATGGGCGTGCTGCCGCTGCAATACAAGGAAGGACAGAGCACGCAGAGCCTTGGGCTGACGGGCAAGGAAACGTTCGAAATCGCGGGACTGAACCGCGGTGCGGCGAAGTTCGTCAGAGTCATCGCCAAATCCGACGACGGCACGCGGACGCTTACGACGGAGTTCGAGGTGCGATTGCGGATCGACACGCCGAAAGAACTCGACTATTACCAACACGGCGGAATTCTGCAATACGTATTGCGGCAACTCGCGGCAACATCCAAGGCGGCCTGAATCATGACTCTGACGATGCATCAAGCAACCGTATCGACTTGCAGCCGCGCATTGAACAGCCTGGCAGCGATTCTCGAAAAAGCAGCCGCTTACGCAGAAGCACGCAAGATCGACCCGGCGGTGCTGCTGAATACCCGGCTCATTCCCGACATGCTGCCGTTGAGCGCGCAGATTTTCATCGCCAATGACATCGCCGGCGGCGGAGCCGCACGTCTCGCAGGCGTCGAAGTACCGACGTTCGATGGGAAAGACAAGACCTTGCCGGAATTGATTGCCAATACGCGCCGCACGGTTGCATACCTGGGCTCATTGAAACCGCAGCAGTTCGACGGCGCCGAAGATAGAACGATCAACTGGCAGACGCGCAGCTCCAGCAAAAGCATGCAGGGTATGCCCTATTTGCTGAATCACGTCCTACCCAATGTGTACTTCCATGTCACCACGGCCTACGACATTCTCAGACAAGCGGGCCTACAGGTCGGCAAACAGGACTACTTGGGGAATACGCCGACAGACCACTAGTACGCCGGCACCGTGAATTTGACCGGTTCTCCGTTGGCGCTGTCAACGCCGGACCGCTTAACATCACGGTGCCGTGATGTTGATCGGTCCGAGTACTCGCAGGTGCTACACCAACCGATCCACCATCACGGCGCTTTGGCGCTCGCCGGGACGCTGCCGGCCTCCACCAACACCATGGTGCTCGGGTTCAGATGGGTTTTGATGGCCGCGTTGACTTGTTCGCGGGTAAGCGCCTTCAGCGCCTTAGGGTACGCATCGAGCCAACCGGGGTCGAAGCCCCGTTGCGTGTTCACCAGGATGGTTTCCGCCAACCCCAAGGTCGTCGACAAACCGACAAAGTAGCTGCCGATGACCCCCTGCTTTCGCGTCGCCAATTCTTGATCGGTGACGCCGTCCTTCCACCACTTCGCGAGCTCGCGACGAGTCGAGTCGACACCCTTGACCAATAGAGCCGGCGCAAAGCTTGCGGAAATCTCAAACATGCCATCGGCGATGCTGTCATCGCCCACGCTGGCACCAATGTTATAGGTCAGCCCTTCCTTGTCGCGCACCGTGCCCATCAATCTTCCGGTGAAGCCGTGTCCGAGAATCGCCGTGCCGACACGCAACGCCAAGGTATCGGGGTCGCTGTAGCGAAGCCCGGTCGCTTGACCTAAGAGCATCGTGACGCTGGGCTTGTCTGCAAGAGGTACCGTCACCTCGCTCGCGGCAGTGGCCGCAGCAGGCTTCAAGGGTCGAATGTAATCCTGGCCGCCGCTCCACCCTGAAAATGCCTTGGTGACTTCGGTTTGCGTGTCGGCATCGAAGACGTCGCCGACCACCACCACTGCCATATGCGCAGGACCGTAGTATTTCCCTTGAAAGCTTCTGACCTGATCGAGGGTTGCGACGCGCGCCGCCGCGATGTATTCGTTCAAGGTATGCGGGCGATTCGGATGACCCTCGGGGAATATCGCGCGATTAAAGGCCTCCGCCGCCCGAGCGCCGGTGTTCTGTGCGGAAGCCTCCAGCTCCCCGATGAACTGCTGCTTCGCTTTGTTGAATTCCGCAAGCTGCAGCGCCGGGGTGCGCAGCTCCGCCGCAATCAACTCGATGATCAGCGGCAAATCCTTCCTCAGGCACTTCGCACGGATCTCCAGCGACTGCACGCCCACGGAGAAGCTGATCTCCGCACCGACATTGTCCAATTTGTCGGCGATCGCAAACTTGTCGAGCGCCTTGGTGCCGCGGTCGAGCATCATTCCGGACAGCGTGGGAATCGCAATGTTGCCGGATTCCGCCATGGCGTCGCCCGCGGGCAGAACGCCCAAGATGACGACCACATCCTTCACGTTGGTGCGATAGGTGATCAGATCGATCCCATTGATTTTCGAGCGGTGCGTCTGATCCGCCATATTCGCAGCTGCGGCAGCGCCTGACATCAGCAGCGTCAGGATCATGAAAAGCCGAATCACGAGCCCTTCTCCGTTTTGGGCGCCACCGGCACGAACCAGCCGGTCGTGCTCTGATCCGCACCGAAATATTGCTTTGCGACGCGCTGCACATCGGCCGGCGTCACTTGCTGCACTTTCTGCGGAAACGTGACATACAGCGTCCAATCGCCGACGCCGATCCATTCGCTGATTTCGCTGGCCACCGCGGCAGTTCCATCACGCTTGTAGGCATCTTCGGCAATGTATTGCTGCTTCACGCTGGCCACTTCGGCCGCCGTTACGCCGCTGGTCTTGATTCTGTTGATTTCCGCGAGCAGCGCCCTTTCTACCTGTTCATGGGTGGTTCCCGGCGTCAGCGCGGCAAACACCGTGTGCAAAGACAGGTCATGATGCAGATTCGTGCCGGCGCCCGCGCTCAATGCCAGTCCTTCGTCGACCAGAGCGCGGTACAGGCGCGCGTTCTTGCCCGAGCTCAAAATGGCATCGAGCATCTCGAGCGGCGCCTGATCGGCATCTCTGCCATTCGGCACCTTGTGCGCCACGATGATCGAGCCGAGCTCACCCGGACGCTTGACCACGACCCGGCGCTCGCCGCTCTGCGCCGGCTCCTCGGTGTAAATGGCCGGAATGGGCGCCGGTGAATGGGGATACACGCCGTAATATTTCTTGATCAATCCCAATACCGGCTCGGCGTCGATATCGCCCACCACGGTGAGCGTCGCATTATTCGGCCAATAGAAGGTGTCATAGAACTCACGCAGCTTAAGAATGGGCACGTGCTCGATATCGCTCTTCCAGCCGATCGTCGGATGGTGATAGGGCAGAGCCACGTACGCCGCCGCGTTCACCTCTTCCAATAGGACGTTTTCCGGATCGTTCTTGCCGCGTTCGTACTCGTTTCGCACCACGGTCATTTCGGCTTGTCGATCGGACTCGTGCAGCCAGAGATGGCGCATGCGGTCCGCTTCGATCGCGATATAGCTCTCGAGGCTCTCGCGGCCTATGGTTGCAAAGTAGTTGGTGCGGTCGAAAGAAGTGCTGGCATTGAACTGCCCGCCCACATGCTCGAGCAACTGCTTGATGCTGTTGCCCTTTGGGTCATTGAACGCCTCGCTACCCTTGAACATCATGTGCTCGAGGATATGCGTGGCCCCGGTGACGCCGGTCACTTCATTGCGCGACCCGACCTCATAGGTAACTTCGAAAGTGACCACGGGTGCAGAATGGTCCGGCACCAGCAATACGGTCAGACCGTTGCTGTCGAGTCGATATTCGTCGATTCCACCGAGTGATTTGACGTGCGAAAAACCGGCGGCCGGCATGCTCTCTGCGGGTTTCGCCGCGGCCGGGGCAGCCGCGGGCGGTGCGGCATGAACGGCGGCGGCCAAGGTGAGGCCGGCTACGCCCGCCCAATACGTGCACAATTTGCCAATGCTCATCTCGCACATGCTCTGTACCAACGTGACTTTTGATGAGCCGCAAGTATGCGGAATTTACGCGGCGATTGCCTGAACTTCGTCGGTCCACACCTTGAACAGCTGCAAGGTGTTGGGGCCAAAAGTCATGCTGATGGCCACGTCAGCCGCATCGCGACCGCGCGCGATCAGTACCCGCCCGATGCGCCGTTGATTATTGCGCGGATCAAACACATGCCACGCGCCCCCGAGGTACGCTTCGAACCAGCCTGCGAAATCCATGGGCGCATCCTCCATTGCGCTGACCCCAATATCGCCAAGATAACCCGTGCAGTATCGAGCGGGGATATTCATGCACCGGCACAGCGTGATCGCAAGGTGCGCATAGTCCCGGCACACGCCGGCTCGTTCGTTGAAGGTCTCCCATGCGGTCTTGGAGGGACGGGCGCATTGATAGTCAAACCTGACATGCTGGTTCACGAAGTCGCATATCGCCTGGACCCGGGACCAGCCGGGCATCATTTCGCCAAACATGTTCCAGGCCGCGGCCGACAGATGCTCGGTCTCGCAGTAGCGGCTTGGCAGCAAAAACGCCAACGTCTCATCCGGCAATGATTCAACGGCATGCTCAAATGCGTATGGGAAGGACGGTTCAGGCACGCCGCTGTCCCGGATCAAGGCATCGGTGGTGACCGTAAACCTTCCTGGAGGCGCGACGGTGCGCGTGCACCAATTGCCAAAGCTGTCGCGATACATGGAGAGCGGCACCGCGGGGGCCGTGATCAGGGTATCGGGCCTGACCAAGTCCGAGGTCCGGCTGTAGTGCACATTGAGATTCAAGAGCATCGGTGTCGCTTGCAAAAACTCATATGCCAGTTCATAGCCAAGTCGTATCAGCATGCCGCTCACCGCTCGTTCTTAAAGTCGCGGGACTATGCCACGGCGGAACTAGCCTCCGAGTCGGCAGCGCGCCGGAGTAAGTGTAGGGCGGGTCCTACGGAGCGGCGAGCGTGGTCAACCCAAGAACCGCTCGCAGAAAGGGTGTGGGAATATCCAGCAGGCGAGCGATCTCAACCACCGCACCGAGTTGTGGATCGAGTTCGAGCGCACGCCCCGCCTCCATATCCGCCAGCATCGACGTTTTGAAATCGCCGAGGCGCTGCGTGACGGCGATGCGCTCCGCCGGGGACATGGCAACTCCCAAGTTGAGCCGCTGCGCGCAGTGCTGCATCTCATCCATCATGTGAACACACAGATCGCGTACATCGGCATTGGCGAGCATCTTTGCAGTACCGCAACGCGTCAGCGCGCTCAAGGGATTCATGCTCATGTTGCCCCAGAGCTTGGTCCAGACATCGCGCCGGATGCTATCCGACCCTTGAGCGTTGATACCCCCCTCGCGAAGCGCACTGACCACCGCTTCAACCCGCGGTGAGACCGCGCCGCCTGGTTCGCCGAGGATGAATCGATCGGCGGCCACGACTCGCACATTTGCAGGCGATGCGACGCGCACTGAAGCATGCACCACGGACCCCAATATGCGTTCCCGCGGGAACGCTCGCTCCTGCGACTGATCAGGATCGACCGACCGGAGGCATCGATTTGCCAGAGGGCCGGCGAAATCATGGAAGAACCACCAGGGAATGCCGTTGGTGCCGCTGATCACGACCGTAGACGGGCCGATGAGAGGACTCAATTGCGGTGCGAGTTCCGGCAGGCGCTGCGCTTTGACGCTGAGAAACACATAGTCGTGCACCCCCAGTTCGGCGGCCGAGCCTGCCCGTGGCCGGCTTGCCCGCGTCTCATCGCCCTGTGCGACGCGCAACCCGGACGCGCGCAGCGCTGCAAGCGTCGCGCCCCGCGCCAGCATGGACACCTTCCATCCCGCCCGGTCGAAGGCGTCGCCAATCCAGGCCCCAATGGCGCCTGCGCCAACGATTGCTACGGAGGAAACCATAAAGGGACAATATCAGGACGTAGCAATTTGCGGCCGCCGTATAGGAATATGGGTGGAAGCACGAACGCAACGTAGTGATATTAAATTGAGATAAAGAATATATCTTACTGTATTATAAGGAACTTATTTGACTAAAGAGAGCGCCGACAACTCCGTCTCCCAGCCCTGGATGGCGCTGTTCGATCTGGACGGAACGCTGACTTGGCGCGATACGTTGCTGCCTTTCCTATTGGGATTTTTAAGAAGGCGTCCTTATCGGGCATTGGGGCTTTGGCGGCTGCCGTTCGCGCTCGGGAGCTATTGGCAAGATCGCGATCGTGGAGCGCTCAAGTCACGGGTGATCCGCATGATCATGGGCGGCGAGAGGCGTGCCGTGATCGATGCCTGGGCCGAAGCGTTCGTCGACGATCTGAAACCGAAGCGGCGCTTCCGGCCGCTGGCGCTGGCCGTTGTGGAGGCGCATCGCGCGGCGGGCGATCGCCTGGTTTTGATGTCCGCCAGCCCGGATCTCTATGTCCCGCTCATCGGCCGGTTGCTGGGATTCGAACGAACCGTCTGCACGGAGGTTGAGTGGCGCGGAGACCGGCTCGACGGGCATCTGAAGACGGCCAATCGCCGCGGTGAGGAGAAACTGCGCTGCATGACCTGGCTGCGAGAGCAATACCCCGCGCTGCCCATCATCGCCTATGGCAATTCCGCCTCGGATCTAGATCATATGCGCCACGCGGACCGCGCGCTCCTGGTCAACGGCGATGATGCTGCGCGTCGCCTCGCCGCAAAATGGGATATTGCAGTGTCCTACTGGAGCTAGGAGCCGCGGTCTCGAGCCTTGCTCGACAGGCCCTCCAAAGCGTGGTGCATCTTGAGCACCAAGCGCTCGGTGGTGTCCCAGTCGATGCACGGATCGGTGATCGACATGCCGTACACCAGCTTGCTCAAATCCTTGGGTATCGATTGGCTCCCGCCTTGCAAATGACTCTCGAGCATCAGGCCGACGATCGAACGGTTGCCGTCGACGATCTGCGTGACGCAATTTTCCGCGACCAGGGGCTGCAGATCCGCATCCTTGTTCGAGTTACCGTGACTGCAGTCAACCACGATGGTGGCCGGCAGTCCGGCCGAGGTCAATTGCCGTTCCGCGACCGCAATGCTGACGGCATCGTAGTTCACCCGCCCGCCTCCGCCGCGCAGGACGATATGCGCGTGTTGATTGCCTCGCGTGCGAAACACAGCCGATTGACCCTGCTGCGTGATCCCGAGAAAATGATGCGGATGCCGCACTGACTGCAGTGCATTGATCGAGGCGGCAAGCGCGCCATCCGTGCCGTTCTTGAAACCCACCGGCGTCGACAAGCCGCTCGCCATTTCCCGATGCGTCTGCGACTCGGTGGTGCGGGCACCGATGGCCGTCCACGTGATCAGTTCCGACAAGTATTGCGGCATGATCGGGTCGAGCGCTTCGGTACCCGCGGGAAGCCCAAGTTCAGCCACGTACAGCAGCAGTTCCCGAGCCAGCAGAATGCCCTTTTCGATGTGAAAGGAATCATCGAGGTCAGGATCGTTGATCAATCCCTTCCAACCCACCGTGGTGCGCGGCTTCTCGAAGTAGACGCGCATGATCAGCAACAGCGTGGAGTCGACCTGCGCCGACAGACTCTTGAGCCGCTGAGCGTATTCGCGTGCCGCCGCGACATCGTGAATGGAACACGGCCCGACGACGACGAACAGGCGCCGATCGCGGCGTTCCAAAATAGCCCGCACGGCCTCACGGGATTTCAATACCGTCTGCGCCGCATGGGCGGTCAGGGGCAGGCGCCGCTTGACCTCTTCCGGCGTCGCCAAGAGATCGCTGGATACGACATTGACGTTCTGCAATTGCTCTTGAATAGTCGCCATTGCCTTCGCCTACATCGAGGTGCGAATGGACCAAAGTTCCGGAAAGAACTTCAGTTCCAATGCCTTGGTCAAGTACGAGACGCCGCCCGTCCCGCCGGTGCCGCGCTTGTCGCCGATGATCCGCTCGACCGTCTTCACGTGCGCAAATCGCCACAGCTGGAATTTGTAATCCAGGTCGACCAGGCGCTCCGCCAG
>Ga0137413_10000038_pt1 | contig 29737 bp, 28 predicted proteins | sample CZODoug2_1_16fun_FD_108280 | JGI IMG/M metagenome (GOLD analysis project Ga0137413, IMG submission 108280) | Vadose zone soil fungal communities from Angelo Coast Range Reserve, California, USA - CZODoug2_1_16fungal (Illumina Assembly) | ecosystem: Environmental > Terrestrial > Soil > Vadose... | reverse complement strand
TCCGTCGGCCACACGAAAGGCTGCTGGCATGCCCGCTCGCGCCAGGGTGCCAGTGGTCGACGCGCACCGGTTGGTCCTCGAAGAGGTGCTCCGCCACGGCCCGCTGACCCGCAGCGACATCGCTCGCCGGCTGCGGATGACCAACGCTCGGCTGAGCCAGGTCTCCACCGTGCTGCTCGAACGCGGCCTGCTCGCCGAAGCCACCCAGCCTCGCCCCACCCCAGCCGCCGGAGTCGGCCGCCCTGGCCGCCCCCTCGAGGTGGTGCCCAGCCTCGGTCTGTTCGTCGGCACCTGGCTCGGCGAAGCCGCGGTCACCAGCTGCCTGACGAACCTGCGCGCCGAGATCATCCACACCGTCGAGACTCGGATATCCGGGCACACCGTGGCAGAGATGACCGCGGTCATCAGCGACCAGGTTGACGCTCTGCGTGTCGGTCAGGACGCGGTCCGGGGCCTGGGCGTCTGTCTTGCCGGCCAGGTTGACCCGCCTGGCATCGTCCGCCGCGCGCCGTTCCTGGGTTGGCACGGCGTCGCGCTGGGCCCGGAACTCGAGCGCGCCACGGGGATCAGCGTGCAGGTCGACAACGACCTGACCGGGCTCACCCAGGCAGAGCACTGGTTCGGCGTTGGTAAAGATCACGATCAGTTCGCCGTGGTATCCCTCGGGGCCGGAATCGGGCTGGGCATTGTCGCGGGGGATCAACGCATCGACGGCCCGGACTCGGGACTGGGCCTGATCAGCCATGTGCCGGTGTCCGACAGCGGGCAGCTCTGCCAACAGGGACACCGGGGGTGCGCCAGGGCGATGCTGTCGCTCGGCTGTGTGGAGTCCGCGCTGTCCCAGGGTCGCGGCCGCCGCACCTCGTTCGACGACGGGCTTTCGCTGGCTCGTGACGGCGACCCGGTGGCGGGCCGGGTCTTCCGGGACGGCGCCGCCGCGCTCGGCCGGATGCTCGCGCTGATCGCGAATATTGCGCTCCCGCGCACCATCGTGATCACCGGCGAAGCGGCCGGATTGGCGCTGGACAACCGGGATCTGGTCGAGCGCACCTTCGATGAGCACCGCCACGCCCTGGCCCAGCCGGTGCCCCTGGTGATCCGCACGATCGACCGGAGCCACTGGGCCAGGGGCGCCGCGGCCAGGGCCATTCAGCAGTTCGCCTTCAGCGACTAGCGCGTGTCTCTCAATCCTATGCCGAGCGAGCGGTGATCCAGGTGGATGCACCGCAAGGCCGAGGAGGCGCCGATACCGCTGTTGTATCGGCGCCGACGAGAACGCAGCGGGGCGCCGCCTGGGCGCCGCGCAGCCGGCTGGATGGTTTGGGAGACACGCGCTAGGCCTGACCGGGTACGCGGAGGTCACAGGACCGAAACGCGGCGGATATAGCAGCTCCGTAGGTTCAGCGATTCGGGCTCCTCGAACAGCTGCGGAGCGCAACGCCTGGGCGAGGGGCACACAATGAGTGGAAACACGGTCCGCTTGCAGGCAATCAAGGGCGTTGAGGCCTACCTCCCGCCCGCTGTCAGCTTCACCGACACCGAGGCGCCCGGTGAGATTTTCGGCGAGAACGTCTTCAGCAAGGACGTGATGCGCAGGCGCCTGCCGAAATTGGTCTACAAGTCGGTGATGGCCACCATCGAGCACGGAGCGCCGCTCAATCCCGTGGTCGCCGACGCCGTCGCCTCGGCAATGAAGGACTGGGCGCTGGAGAAGGGCGCGACCCACTACGCGCACGTCTTCTACCCGCTGACCGGGCTGACGGCGGAGAAGCACGACAGCTTCCTCGAGCCGGTGTCCGACGGTTCCGCGCTGGCCGAGTTCGCTGGCAAGACGCTCATCCAGGGCGAACCGGACGCGTCCAGCTTCCCGAACGGCGGACTGCGCAATACGTTCGAGGCCCGCGGCTACACCGGTTGGGATGTGACGAGCCCGGCGTACGTGCTGGAAAACCCGAACGGCCACACGCTGTGCATCCCCACCGTGTTCGTCTCCATGACCGGCGAGGCACTCGACCACAAGACCCCGCTGTTGCGTTCACAGCAGGCGATGGGCACCCAAGCCGGGCGCATTCTGAAGCTGTTCGGGCACGACGACGCCGGCCAGATCGTGTCGTTCTGCGGTCCCGAGCAGGAGTACTTCCTGGTCGACCGACACTTCTTCCTCGCTCGCCCCGACCTGCTGAACTCCGGGCGCACCCTGTTCGGCGCCAAGCCCCCCAAGGGCCAGGAGTTCGACGACCACTACTTCGGCGCCATCCCGGAGCGGGTGCTCGGATTCATGATGGACACCGAGCGTGAACTGTTCAAGCTGGGCATCCCCGCCAAGACCCGGCACAACGAGGTCGCGCCCGGGCAGTTCGAGGTGGCACCGATGTTCGAGCGCGGCAATGTCGCGGCCGACCACCAGCAGCTGCTGATGACCACCTTCAAGACGATCGCCAAGAAACACGGGATGGAGTGCCTGTTCCACGAGAAGCCGTTCGACGGCGTCAACGGCTCGGGCAAGCACGTCAACTTCTCACTCGGCAACGCCGATCTGGGCAGCCTGCTTGTCCCCGGCGACACCCCGCACGACAATGCGCAGTTCCTGGTGTTCTGCGCGGCGGTCATCCGGGCGGTGCACAAGTACGCGGGCCTGCTGCGGGCGTCGGTGGCGTCCGCGACCAACGACCACCGCCTCGGCGCCAATGAGGCCCCTCCGGCCATTATCTCGATCTTCCTCGGCGACCAGCTCGCCGACGTCTTCGAGCAGATCGCCAAGGGCGCGGCGACCTCGTCCAAGGGCAAGGGCGTGATGCACATCGGGGTCGACACGCTGCCCGTGCTGCCGACCGACCCGGGCGACCGCAACCGGACCAGCCCCTTCGCGTTCACCGGTAACCGGTTCGAGTTCCGCGCGCCGGGCTCGATGCAGACCGTCGCCGGGCCGATGGTCATGATCAACACCATCATGGCCGAGGCGCTCGACCACTGCGCCACCGAGCTGGAAACCGCGGTGGCGGCGGGCACCGACTTCGACACCGCGGTGCAGAACCTGCTCACCGAGATCATCACGTCGCATGGTGCCGTCGTGTTCAACGGTGACGGCTACTCCGAGAAGTGGCAGCTCGAAGCGGCGGAGCGGGGCCTGCCGAACCTGCGCACCACGCTGGACGCGCTGCCCGAGCTCATCAGCGAGCCGGCGATGGAACTGTTCGAGAAGTACAAGGTCTTCAACCACCGCGAGATGCACAGCCGGTATGAGATCGGGATGGAGCAGTACGCACTCACCATCGAGGTCGAAGCCAGGCTGACCCTCGAGATCGGCTCAACCCTGATCCTGCCGGCCGCTGTTCGCTACCAGAGCGAGCTGGCCGGCAACATCGGCGCACTCAAGGCGGCCGGCGTCGAGGCCGACACCTCCACGCTGGTGGAGGTCACCGCCCCGCTCACCGATCTTCGGGCAGCGCTCGCCGCGCTCAAAGCCGCACTCGTGGCGGAGGCGGGCGAGACAGCGCTCGCGGAGGCCGAGCATGCCCACGACGCCCTGCTGCCGGCGATGGCCGCGGTGCGATCGGCCGCGGATCTGCTCGAAGCAGTCGTCGCCGACGATCTGTGGCCGCTGCCGACGTACCAGGAGATGCTCTTCATCCTCTAGGAGGGTCAGAGCGTGAGCACCACAGAGGTCACCACGATGAGCGCGATGACCGCCCAGCCGATAGTGGTGACCTGGCGACGAGGCGCGAGGCGGTCGGGCAGCGGGCGCAGGTTGAGCACGGCCCGGCGGCGTCGTCCGATCAGGTAGGTGGCCCCCGCGATGACCATCGCGGCGGCCGCCGGCAGAAATCGCAGCGGACCGCCGTAATGCGCGGTGTCTCGGAGCAGGAGCAGCGTCCCGTTGGCCAGGACGGCCTGGGAGGTTCGGCTCCACGCCAGCGCCGTTCGTTCTGGCTGGAGTCCGTCCTCGGGTGAGCGTCGGGCGGTCATCCGGCAGCCAGGTTGGTGACCACCAGGGCCAGCGCGAAGAGCCCGACGAGGAGCAGGCCGGCGGTCAGGATCCGCGGACCGCGCAACCTGGGCAGCGGTAGGCCTCGGCGGATCGCGTAGTCGACCTGTTGCCATCTGCGCAGCCCGGTGGCCGCCGCGAGCAGGCTCATCAGGGACAGCAGCCCGCCGAGGATGTGGCGCGCCCCCGGAATGGAGAACTCCGGCACCAGCTGTACGACCGCGACCGCCGCCGCGAGCAACGCCAGCGACGTTCGCACCCAGGCCAGGAACGTCCGCTCGTTGGCGAGGGTGAATCGGTAGTCGGGTTCGAACTCCTCTCCCTCGGCCGGGCCGGCGTTGTCCGGGTGATCGGGATGCGACACCAGGCCACCCTAGGAGACGCCCACCTACTGCTCGCCAGGCCGGCGCGCTGGCTGGAGTGCCTCGAAGGGAGCCCCGGCTGTGAAGCGGTCCGGCCGGAAGTCGCGGAGCATGGCGGCGTCCGCACCGTAGAGCTCCTGGGTGGCCAGTTCGGCCAGCAGCGGGGCCAGGGTGATCCCGCTGTGCGTGGCCAGGACGTAGAACCGGCCGGCCCCCTCGGCGAACCCGGCGACGGTGCGCCCGTCGGCGGGCATCGCGCGCCGACCGACCTGCACCCGCTCCGCCACGGTGCCCTCGGTGCCGCTGAGTACCTCGGTCAGCCGGCGCACGACCTCACCGGGCAGCGGGTCGCCGGGGCTAGGTGGCTGGCCCGGGTCGGCGTGCTGGTCGAGGTCCAGCGCCTGCAGCAGCAGCCGGCCACCGCCGTCCGGGCGCACGTTGAGTGCCGAGGTGGTGAGCACTCGGGACAGCCGGGCCGGTTGTGCCGCGGTGGTGGTCAGCAGGCCGACGGTGGTGGACCCGGGGGTGGCCGTCTCGAGCATGGGCACGTGCGCGCCGGCGAGCTGGGCCACCTGGGCGGTCCACCGGCCGGCGCAGCTGACCACGATGTCCGCCGAGTGCCGTTGGCCGTCCTCGGTGTGCACCGCGTCGGTGGTGATCTCGGTGACGGCGGCGCGGTACCGGATGCGTGCGCCGCCGTCCTTGGCCTCGCCGAGCAGGCGGCTGAGCAACAGTGCGGGCAGGACGTGGGCCTCTTCCGGGAAAAAGGCGTAGTCCGCGTCGGGCGGGCAGATCAGATCCGGCTCGAGCTCCCGGGCCTGCCCGGCGGTGATCCACCGCGCCGGGTAGCCGCGGGCCCGGAGCTTCTCCATTCTGGCGCTCAACGCCGCCCGGTGTTCGTCGGACACCGCCCATTCCAGGTTGCCGGTGGGGAAGAACCAAGGGGTGGTGCGCTGCCCGGCGAATTCGTGGTGCGCGCGAACCCCGGCGTGGTTCAGCGCGAAATAGCTTTCCGGATCCTTGTTGGCCGAGTTGACCCAGGCGAAGCTGGTGGCCGTGGTGCCCGATCCGGGGTGTCGGGCCTCCAGAATGGTGACCTGTGCACCGCGCCTGGTGAGGCTGGCGGCCACTGCCGCGCCCACTATCCCGGCGCCGATAACCACAATTCGCAAGGACGTTCTCCTAACGGGATGACTCAGCCGGTGCGGCGTCGGCGGACGAGGAGTCCGTGCCGAACAGGTGGGCCACACCGACAACTCGTTCGATGACAACGACGGCCAGCGCCGCGATCAGCACCATGAGCGTGCCGACCGCGGTGACCGTGGGGTCGTAGTTGTACTGCAGGTAGTTGAAGATCCGCACCGGCAACGTCTGCAGCTGCGTGGTCACCACGAACAGCGCGACGGTGAGGTCGTCGAACGAGGTGATCAACGCAAAGAACGCCCCGGCGATCAACGAGCCCCGGACGGCGGGCAGCGTGACGTGCCAGAAGACCTTCACCGGCGTGGCTCCGAGCCCGGCCGCGGCGCGTTCAGCGGAACGGTCCAGGCCGGCGAGCCCAGCCAGCACCAGCCGGACCGAATAGGGCACGGTCAGCACGAGGTGGGCCAGCAGCAGGGTGAACGGGCTGGAGGCCAACCCGAGCTGGGAATACCACTGCAGCAGCCCGATGCCGAGCACGATCGTGGGCACCGCGAACGCGCTGGAGAACAGGCCGTCCAGCACGGACCTCCCGGGAAACGGGTAACGGTGAATCGCCAATCCGGCGGCCAGCCCCAGCCCGGTGGACAGCACCGCCGCGGTCAGCGCTACGCCGATGCTGAGCAGGAAGGAAGACAGGAACTCCGGCCTTTTCAGCAGTTCGGCGTACCAGTGCAGGGTCAGCCCCTTGGGCGGGAAAGTCACGTAGCTGGTGGTGGTGAGTGAGGAGGCGACGGTCACCAGCACGGGGGCGAGCAGGAATAGGCCGACCAGCGTGGCGAACGCCGCTCCGAGGAAGCGCCCCAGACGAGTCATGCGAATGTGCCCTTTGTGGTGCGGCCGCGCAGCAGACGGGCATAGCCGGCCATCAGCACGGTGGTCACCAGGACCAGAATGAAGCCGATCGCGGCCGCGTACGGCCAGTCCAACGACACGGTGGCCTCGGTATAGACGAAATAGGGCATCAACTTCACCGTCGGGCCGCCCAGGATCGCCGGGGTGACGAAGCTGGACACGGTCAGGCTGAACACGATGAGCGAACCGGCCAGCATGCCCGGTGCGGAGAGCGGGACGATGATCCGCCAGAAGCAGGTATAACCAGTGGCGCCCAACCCTTTCGCCGCCGGCACCAGGGTCGGGTCGATCCGATCGAGGCTGCCCATCAACGGCAGCACCATGTACGCGAGCATCACGTGGACCATGCCGATGATCACGGCGGTGTCGTTGTAGAGCATCGGCGGAGCGGGCAGCCCTACGGCGTGCAGCAGCGCGGCCACCGGGCCGTTCGGGCCGAGCACCACCAGCCAGCCATAGGCCCTGATCACCATGCTGATCAGGAGCGGTGAGAGCAGCACCAGGGACAGGTAGTTGCGCACCGTCGGTGATCGCCCGCGCAGGTAGAGGGCGAACGGGTACCCGATGACCAGGCAGACCGAGGTGGTGAGCACACCGATCAGCAGCGTGTGCCAGAGCACGTCCCGGTAGAACGGGTCACCCAGGAACCGGATGTAGTTCTGCAGCGTCAGCGCCCCCTGCTGGGTACGGAAACTGTTCCAGACCAGGGTGAACAGCGGCGCGACGAACAGCAGCGCAAACACCGCGATCGCCGGCGAGGCGAGCAGAATCCCGGTACGCCGGGGCGAGCGGGCGCTCAGCCGGCCGCGCTGGTCAGGGAGGCGTGCCGCGACTGCCACGTACAGCTCACCTCCTCACCGAGGCGTGGTACTGATCCATCGAACGGCACCATCGCCTCGATCTGTCCGGCGGCCGTGGCCACCACGCAGCGCACCCGGGTGCCCAGAAACCGGGTCGAGGTCACCGAGCCGGGCAACCCGGCCGCCGAGCCCGCCTCGATCCGCACGGCTTCGATCCGCACCGCTTCCGGCCGGACGTACACCCGCACCGGGTTACCCACCGAGGGTTGCTCGCCGACCACCGTCGCGGCCACCAGGTGACCCCCGGTGACCTGGCAGTCCTGGCCACCCGCGTAGCGCCCGGCGAGCACGTTCACCTCGCCGATGAACTGGGCGACAAAGTCGGTGGCCGGGCGCAGGTACACCGTCTCGGGTGTGCCGAGCTGGGCGATCCTGCCCTCGGCGAGCACGGCGATCCGATCGGACACGGCGAGGGCTTCCTCCTGGTCGTGGGTGACCAGGATGGTGGTGGTGCCGATCCGGCGCTGTAGCCCGACCACCTCCTCGCGGAGACGGACCCGAAGCTGCGCGTCCAGGTTCGAGAACGGCTCGTCGAGCAGCAGCAGGTCGGGTTCCACGACCAGCGCCCTGGCCAGTGCGGCCCGTTGCTGCTGACCGCCGGACAGCTGCCGGGGGTAGCGCTCGGCCATGCCGTCCAGCCCGACCATCTCCAGGGCGTCGGTCACCTTGCGCTTGCGGGCCGGGGCGGCGACCTTGCGCATGCGCAGCCCGAACCCCACGTTGTCCGCGATGCTCATGTGCGGGAACAGGGCGTAGGACTGGAACACCATGCCCATGGACCGCCGGTTGGCCGGGGCGGTGGTCAGGTCGCGGCCGTCGACCTCGACCGTGCCGCTGTCCGGCAGCAGGTGTCCGGCCACCATGCTCAGCGTCGTCGTCTTGCCGCAGCCGGACGGACCGAGCAGGGTGAGGAACTCACCGGGTTCGGTCTCCAGGTCGATCCGCGCGACGACCTCCCGGCCGCCCAGGGACTTCCGCAGCCCGGTCAACCTCAGTCGGCCTCGGGTCTGCCCACCGCCTGAGTCCCTGGCGCTGGCCTCGGCCGGCGCGGTCACCGGTTCTCCAGCTGCTTGTTCCACTGGTCGGTCCACGCCGCGCGGTTGGGGTTGATCGTCTTCCAGTCCAACTTCCGCAGGGTGCCCACTCGGTCCGCGCCGACGATCTTGCCGTTCAGCGCCGGATCCACCGGCACGCCCTTGACCACCGACCCGTCGTAGGTGGCCTTGGCCAGTTCGGCCTGGACGGATTTGTCCAGCAGGTAGGCGACGAACTTCTGGGCGAGCTCGGCGTGCGGCGCCTTGTTCACCACGTTGGCGGTGGTGATCAGGGCGATCGCTCCGTCGGCGGGATAGACGAACTGCACTGGGAACGCCTTGTCCGCCAACGAGGAGGTGCGGGACACACCCCACACCGAGGCGGCGGCCTGGCCCTGCAGGAAGTAGTTGGACACGTCGGCGGTGGTGTCGAAGGTGACCGCGTTGGCGACGATCTTGCGCAGCGCATCGAAGCCCGGCTGGATGTTCCGCTCCGAGCCACCGTTGGCCTCGGCCGCGCCGACCAGCAGGCCCACCCCGTAGGTGGTGGTGATGGACGGGAGGACCAGCGCGCCCTTGAGTCTGGGGTCCGCGAGATCCATCCATCGCGTCGGCGCGGGCACGCCGTGCTCGGAGAACCAGGTGGGGTTGAAGGTGATTCCGGTGGCGGTGAGCCCGAATCCCACCCCGATGTCGTCCGCCATCCTGGCCACCTCGACCACCTGGTCGACCGGTACGACCTTGGTGTCCAGCGGGGCGAGCAGACCGGCCTGCGCCGCCTGGGCCTGCGGGCCGTCATCCACCAGCGCCACGTCGATCTGCGGGCTGGACTGCTGGGCCTTCAACTTGGCCACCGTGTCCGTGGACGATCCGGGGATGTAGCTGACCTGGCAGCCGCAGGACTTCTCGAAGGCGGGGATCACCGACTGTTGGAACGCCGTCTCGAAGGAGCCCCCGTATCCGGCCACCACCATGCTCGCGCCGCCGCTGGCCGAGGGGTTCGGCGCGGCGCAGGCGGTCAGCGCGAGCGCGAGCGCGGTCGCGCCGAGCGCGACGAGGATGCGTTCTCTGGGACGCACGACTACCTCCTGGTGGTCAGCCCGGTCAGTTGGGAGAGGAAGTGCTCAGCGCGGTTTCGACAAAAAAGTGGGACGACCGGGCCGGCAGGATGGCCTGCAGGTGCTCGACCACGTCTCCCGATGCCGTCCAGGTGATCCGTAGCCACCGGAATACCGCCGTGCCTTCAGCGAGCCCGAAGATCTCCGCGTGCGCGGCGTCGAGCGTGTGTGGCTCCACGTAGAGTCGCGCGCGGTCCAGCACGATGCCTCGATCGCGCAGGTAGGCGTGCGTGGTCGCGGTGACCAGGGGTTGGTCGAGCAGATCCGGCGCGAACCTGAACGGCAGCACGGCCAGTTCGGTGGCGACCACGCCGGCGCCGTCGGGAGTCAGCTTGTGCCGCTCGAGCTGCACAACGGCGTCCTCATCGGCCAGGTCGGGCAGCCTCAGCAGGGCGCTCCCGGCTGGGACCACCTTCGCGGCCAGCACCCGGTGCTCGCCAGGCATCTCCGGCCCGCTGACCAGCAGGCCCGCCGACCGGAGCAGGTTGTGTTCGCTGACCGTCCGCGCCACGAATGTGCCGCGGCGGCGGTACCGGACCAGCAGCCCCAGGTCCGCCAGATCACGCAGCGCCCGCTGCACGGTGATCCGGGAAACCCCGAACTGCTGGCCCAGCTCGGCTTCGGTGGGCACCCGGGTCCCCGGTGGCCACCGGCCCTCGCTGATGTGCGACTCCAGCTCCGCGCGGATCTTCGCGTGCAACGGGAGCTCACGCTCGGCCATGGCTAGGGATACTGCGGGCTCACATTTGTTATGTCAATATGGCGCTATGACATGACACAGGCCGTTAACGGTGGGCGGGGTCGCGCAGCCCGGTCCACCGGCTGACCGCGCCGGTTTCGATCTCGAACAGGTCGAGGACTCGCCCCACGGTGTGGTTGACGATGTCGTCGATGGTTTCCGGGTTGGCGTAGAAGGCGGGCACCGGCGGGGCGATGATCGCGCCCAGCTCGGCCAGCTCGGTCATGGTGCGCAGGTGGTTACGGTGCAGCGGGGTCTCCCGGACCATCAGCACGAGCCGTCGGCGTTCCTTGAGGACAACGTCGGCCGCCCGGGCCAGCAGGGTGGAGGTGACCCCGGTGGCGATCGCCGACATGGACTTGATCGAGCACGGCGCGACCACCATGCCCATGGTGCGGAACGAGCCGCTGGCGATGGTGGCCCCGACGTCGGTGTCCGGGTGCACCACGTCAGCCCGGTCGGCCAGATCGGCCAGCGTCAGGCCGACCTCGTGCCGCAGCGTGATCCGCGCCGAGCGGGTGACCACCAGGTGGGTCTGCACCGGCGTGTCGGCGAGCAGCTCGAGGAGCCGAACGCCGTAGATCGCCCCGGACGCCCCGGATATGCCCACCACCAGGCGGGGAGGTGTCAGCTCAGGCATCGGCATGGTTTTTCTCCTCGGGCGCGACGGCGTCGGTGTAGGCGCCGGTCGCCTGCCGCAGGGCGGTGAGCTTCTCGCTGAGCACGTCGATGAACCGGGTGGTGGCCGTCGAGACCGGGCGCCCCGGATCGCTGACGCACAGCATCCGGCGGGAGATCCCCGGAGGTGCCAGCGCGCAGGCACGCAGCGAGCCGTCCCGCAGGCCCCGGTTCACCAGGCTGGCCGGCAGCAGGGAGACCCAGTCGGTGCGGGTGATGAAACCTTCGATGACCGTCGCGTCATCCACTTCGAACCGAGGGTTGACGTGTACCGAGTGGGCTCGCAGCACGTCCTCGATCGCGATGCGCAGGCCATGCCGGTGCGAGGGCAGTACCAGCGGCAGAGCGCTGAGCGCGTAGAGCGGCACCGGTATCGGGGTGGGCAGCGGGGTCTGCGCGCCGACGGTCAGCACCAACTGCTCGTTGAGGATTTCCCGGGTGACCAGGTCGCCCTGGCCGAAGCTCTGGTTGATCACCGCGCAGTCCAGCTCACCGGCTCGAAGCTTGTCGACCAGCTCCATGCTGAACCCCGGCGTTAGGTAGACCTGGACGTGCGGGTGGTGCTCGGCAAAGTGCGCCAACGTGCTGCACAGCGCGTCGTTGGTGGCCGAGGCGACCAGGCCTATCCGGATCCGGCCGGTCACCGCCAGCGTTCGGCCGGCCAGCGTGCGCCGGGCGTCCAGGAGCTGTTCGAGCAGCGGGGCGAACAGCCGGTAGGCGTCTTCCCCGGCCGGCGTCGGGGTCATCCCCTTCGGCGTGCGGTCGAACAGCGTCTGGCCGAGCTCGTGCTCGAGCTTGGCGATCTGCATGGACAGCGCGGGTTGCACGATGTTCAGTCGCTGCGCGGCGCGGGTGACCGTGCCTTCCCGGTACAGACAGGCGAAATAGCTCAGCTGGCGAAGTTCCACAAGGGAGTCCTACGCCGTGCCGATTCGGTCGCGCCAGTCCGAGGGCGCTGGAGCGACCAGCTGCTCCAGGTCCAGCTCGTCCTGTCCGGGAACCCGGATGCGGGTGAACCGCCCCTCGGCCGCGTCGGCGGGAACAGTGGCGTCCATCCCCATCTTCGCGCCCACACCGTCCACGGTGGACGGGTCCAGCTTCGAACCCTGTGCTCCGGGAACCACGATCAGATCCCGGTCGGCCTGGAAACGGGTGGCCACCGCCCACTCCACCTGGGTGGGGTCGTGCACGTCGACGTCGGTGTCCACCACTGTCACGTGCTTGATGTCGTAGTGCGCGCCCAGCGCGGCCATGATCACGTTGCGTGCTTCGCCGGGTTTGGGCTGCTCCAGCTGCACCGCGAGGTGATAGCGGCAGGTTCCACCCACCGACAGGTGCACATCGCGCACGCAGGAGAAGCTCGCGCGCAACTGCGACAGGAACGAGGCTTCCCGGGGAACCGCGCCGAGCAGCAGGTGCTCCAGACCGCCGCCGACGATCGTGTGGTACATCGGCGCGGTCCGGTGGGTGACCAGGTCGACCTGGATCACGTGTCGGAGCGCGCGCTCGCCGTAGTACTGCGGGAACTCGCCGAACGGGCCCTCCTCCTCCCGCACGCCGGCCAGCATCCGGCCCTCCAGGACGATCTCCGCATCGGCCGGCACCCGCACCTCGTTGGTCAGACACCGGGCCACCGGCAGCGGTGCCCCCCGGAGCGCACCGGCGATCTCCAGCTCGTCGTGGTCGATCGGTACCACGGCCTGCGAAGCCATCAGGGTCAGCGGGTCCACCCCGACCACGATGGCGATGTCCAGGTCCGCGCCCCGCGCCTCGCGCTCGGCGAAGAAGGCCAGGGTGTGCCGGGGCAGGATGAGCGCACCGAGCCGGTCCGGTCCACTGATCTGCAAGCGGTGGATCGAGACGTTCTGGATGCCCGTGTCGGGCCGCCGTGAGACGAGCAGGCCAGCGGTGATGTAGGCGCCGAAGTCATGCTCGTTGTGGGTGGGCGCCGGCAGCAGCTTGCGAAGGTCGACGTCGTCGTGGATGACCTGCTGGCAGGCCGGTTCGGTGACCTCCCGCCAGCGCACCGGGTGCCGGCAGGCGTGGTCGAGCCGGGCCAGCAGCTCGTCCTCCGGCACCCCCATCGCCTCGGCCATCCAGGCTCGGCGAGACAACAGGCCGGAGATCACCGGCACCGGGTGGCCGCCCGGCGCCGGGAACACCGAGGCGCGAGTGCCGTCCAGTCGGTTGGCCACGCCGGCGACGCCGAAGCGCAGCGCGATCCCCGGTCGGGCCAGGGCGAGACGGTCGGAGTTGCGCAGGTGGTCGAGCCAGCCGCGCAGGTTGCCGCCGACCGGGGCGTGCGTGTTGGAGGAGCTGGACTCCGGGGCGAAGGTGTCCATCAGGATGCCGGTTCCCGGGCCGGCTCCAACGGGGCATCGGCCGCGGAGTTCGCTGAGGAACGTCTCCGGAACAGGTGGCTCGCGGACATCACCACAAGGGGTGTCATTACCGCGATGTAGGCATTGTCGATGCCGAATGGATTACCGGCCAGGAACCAGCCGATGGTCGCGGGCAGTGCGAGCAGGATCGACCAGAACGCGCCTGTCCTGGTACCGAATCGCGGTGAGAAGAACATCATCAGAACCAGCAAAGCCAATGCGGCCCGGAGCGACTTTGCGAGGAAGGTTACCGTGAGCACATCTTGGGCAAATAGGGCAAGTGAAATGGGCAGCAGCCCGGTCGCTACCGTGGCAAGCCGGATGAAAATCAGGTTCCGGCGCTCATCACCAGCTCGGTTGAAGTACGGTTGATAGAAGTCCTTCAGCAGTAATGTCGAGGCGCCGATGGTGAGCGCGGCAATAGTCCCGAACATCGCTCCGGCCAAGCCGGCGACCACGATTCCGGCCAGCACCGGGCTCAAATCCACCACGAATACCGGCAAAGCCTGGATGGTGTTGATCCGCGGATAGAGCGCCGCGCTGCACATTCCGATTACAGCAGCCAGCAGCCCATAGGGGACCAGCACCAGCGCCGAATAGAAGCTGGCGATCTGCGCTTGGCGTGGGCTCGCCACGGTGGTCACCGCCTGCACCACGTACTGGGTGGCGAAGGTCGCGCCGATACCGGCCAGCAGCCACGCCCCGATCTGCGCCCAGCCGACACCGTCCCAGCTGAACATCCGCGCCGGCAGCGCCGCGTGCAACTCGCTCAGCCCGCCCACCCGGTTGACCGCGACCAGCGCCAGGAGCACGATCCCGACCATCTTGACCACCGCGTGCAGGAAGTTCGTGTACACCACCGAACGCATGCCGCCCACGCTCACGTACGCCGTGGCGAGGACCCCGACCAGCACGATCGACCAGCTTCGGTTCAGGTTGAGCAGGCTGGCCAGGATCGCGCCGCCGCTGGCATACACCGACACCGCGACGATGAGCAGCGCGCAAATCATGATGACCGAGGTAGCCGTGCGGACTCTTTCGCCGTAGCCGCGGGCCAGCGCTCCGGAGATGGTGATCTCGCCGAGGTCGTTGAAGCGGCGGGCCAGGAGTATCGAGAACAGCACAAAACCTATGCCGAGCGCGATGATGTTCCAGGCCGCTGATACGCCGCTGCTATAGGCCTCCTGCGCGGTGCCGATACTCGCGGTGGTGCTGATGAATTCCGAGGCGAGCAGGAATCCGATCAGCGCGGCCGGGAACTTCTTGCCCCCGGTGGTGAAGGTCGTCGCGGATCTGGACGCCCGGCGCACCAGGAAACTGATCGCGGCGAGAATCGCCATATAGATCACAACGATGAGGATGACCAGCCACGCTGCCTGCATCCGTGCCTCCAGCAATGCTGGGTGAAACTCGGTCCGGTCACGCTAAGTCGGGCTGGCGACAGGGTCCAATGCCGGTTGCTCATGGGGCATATCACTCGAATTGATGGACGAGGCCGCCCTGCTTCGGAGCCGGAAATGGCGATCAAGGAAAGCTTACGGCGGCAACATCATGTTGCTGCCCACCCTTGCGTGGGCGAGCCGTCCGGAGTACGCCAGGCAGTCCAGAACTGCAAGGAGGAGCACATGGGAGGCAACAGGATCGTCGTCTACAAGGAGCCCGGCGTCGTCGCGGTGGAGGACCACGACATCCCCAAGCTCGAGGTACCACCCGATGTGGCCAAGTCCAAGGGGTTGACCCAGAAGGCCGTGCACGGGGTGATCCTGAAAAACATCGCCACGAATATCTGCGGTTCCGACCAGCACATGGTCCGCGGCCGCACCACGGCCCCGCCAGGGCAGACCCTCGGCCACGAGATCACCGGCGAGATCATCGAGAAGGGTGAGGACGTCCAGTTCCTGCAGGTCGGTGACATCGTTTCGGTGCCGTTCAACATTGCTTGCGGGCGCTGCCGCAACTGCCGGGAAGGCCAGACCGGCATCTGTCTCAACGTCAACCCGGCCAGGGCTGGGTCGGCCTACGGGTACGTCGACATGGGCGGTTGGGAGGGAGGTCAGGCAGATTTTGTCATGGTGCCGTTCGCCGACTTCAACCTGCTGAAGTTCCCCGACCGGGACCAGGCGCTGGAGAAGATCCGCGACTTGACCATGCTCTCGGACATCTTCCCGACCGGGTACCACGGCGCGTACACCGCGGGCGTGACCACCGGGTCCACCGTCTACGTGGGGGGTGCCGGACCGGTTGGGCTCGCCGCGGCCTACTCCTCGCAGCTGCTCGGCGCCGCGGTGGTCATCGTCGGAGACCGCAACCCCGACCGGCTGGCGCAGGCACGCTCGTTCGGTTGCGAGACGGTGGACATCTCACTGGACGCGACGCTGGAGGACCAGATCGCGGAGATTCTCGGGACGAACGAGGTGGACTGCGCCGTTGACGCGGTCGGCTTCGAGGCCAGCGGGCACGGGCGGGGTGCCGGCGAGGCGCCCGCCACGGTGCTCAACTCGGTGATGGCGCTGACCCGCGCCGGCGGCCGCCTGGGCATCCCCGGGCTCTATGTGACCGGCGACCCGGGTGCTCCGGATGAGGACGCCAAGCAGGGCACCCTCAAGGTCCGGCTCGGGCTGGGTTGGGCGAAGAGCCACACGTTCACCACGGGGCAGTGCCCGGTGCTGAAGTACAACCGTGGGCTGATGATGAGCATCCTGCATGACAAGGCCCACATCGCCCAGGCGGTGAACGCCACGGTGATTCCGCTGGACGATGCTCCGCGCGGGTACCAGGAGTTCGATCAGGGAGCGGCGCGCAAGTACGTGCTGAACCCGCACGGCATGATCCCGCAAAACAACTAGCGTCTCGTGTCCGATGGGCCACGGCGGGGCTAGGACGGGATGCAGCCAGTCCCCCCTTGCACCGGCGTGGTCCCGGCGGGGCAGTCCCCGGCGGCGAGAGTGACCGCCGCGGCGGGTGCGGGTGCAGCGGTAACGGCGCCGAGCACGGTCAGAGACAGGGCGGCCGCCACGGCCACCGCGGCGAACAGACGTTGCATCTGGTCATGCTCCTCATCGTCGACACAAAGGGTCGTTACCGAACCTAACAAAAATGCCGGCGGTGGCCGCTGACTGCTGAGTCGGACCCTCAGCGTGAGCCAGCACCGGCGTGTCGTGTCGCACGGAGCCTGCATGGCGTTGCCGAGCTGCACAGGGGGCCGGTTTTCCGCGCGCAACCTGCCTGCGGTGTAGTTCGGCAACACGCGGCCGCCGCGTCGCAATGACTCCGCCTTGCACTCACTGTTGTGCGGTATTGCGTCATCGTGAGCGAAAGAATCCCTTATCGGATGGTTTAGCGATTTCCGCGCTGTCGCTATTGCTCGTGTCGATCTAGTCTCCTGGAGCTCGGATGGTTTCCCGAGCTCCAGAGAGTGACCGGTCGAGTCAACTACCGCCGTTCCCGGTCGGTCAGATCGGGAACGAGTCGCGAGCACAACCGATAAAGGCGTCGGCAATGGAGGAGTGTTCACATGATGCGACCTAGTCTCGGGATTGTCGCGGCCGCGGTGGTACTGGCCGGGCTTGCCGGATGCTCGAGTGCCCAGGATGTCGCCGGACAGGCGGGTGGTGCGGCTCAGAACGCGGGCAACCAGGCGGGCGATGCCGCCCAGAAAGCTGGCGGCCAGGCGGCCGGCGCCGCACAGAATGTCCTGGATCAGGCACCCGGTGCACTCGGTGAACGAATCCAGGCGGTACTGCGGGCGCACCCCGTCACGTTCACCCCACAGAGTGCGGACCTGTCCAGCGAGGACAGCCAGACCCTGCAGCAGATTGCCGCCGCGATGAAGGCTTCGAACGCACCGGTGACCGTGGTGACCCACGCCGGCTACCCGGACACAGCGCAGGCCCAGCAGCTGTCCCAACAGCGCGCGGACAACATCGCCAAGGCATTGACCGACGCGGGCGCGGACGCCTCGCGGATCAAGGCGGAGCCCAAGGGCAACACCGCCGCGCAGGGAGACGAGGCCCTGCGCAGCCAGATCAGCTCGCCGTAACGAACGGCAGGTGTTCGGCTCGGCGAGCCGACTGTGCAGGGGCGCGCTGGCCGGACTGCGGGGTCGTTGCCTGTGATCGGCAACACAGCTACAGTCTTTTCGCGTTGTCTCTATTTGCTGACTCTGCTCGTGTGACGCCCGGCAGCGTCGACGGGGGGTTGGTGACACGTGGACCTGTCCGCGGTATTTCCGCTGGTGCACGCCGAGGGAATCGTCAAGCATCTCTCGGTCCCGTTGTTCACCGGGGTGATCGGCTGGATCACCAACTGGACCGGCGTGCTGATGCTGTTCTACCCGATCCGGTTCAAAGGGATCCGTATCCCGGGTCTGAGAACGCTGGCCCAGTTCCTACCCCGGAAGGTGCTGGAGGTCCCGCTGGGGTTGACCAAGGGCAAGTTCGGTTGGCAGGGAATCATCCCGTCGCGGGCGGCGAAGATGGGCAGCATCGCCGTGGACAAGGGCCTGACGAAGCTCGGCACGCCATCGGAGTTCTACGAACAGCTGGACCCGAGCGCAATCGCGGAACACATCCTCAGGACCTCTCGCGACGAGATCGACCGAATCATCGACCAGCTGATGATGCGGCACTACCCGTTGCTGTGGTCGAACGTCCCGCCGACTGTTCGGCAGGCGATCCACGCGCGGGTGGCCGGCGAACTCCCGGACATCGTGCACGAGCTGACGAAGGAAATCGGCGTCAATCTTGACCAGCTCCTGGACGTCAAGCTGATGGTGATCGGGTACATGGAGGAGGACCCGACCCTGGCGAACATGATCTTTCAGGAGATGGGTCGCCGGGAACTCAAACTGATCGTGCACTTCGGCTTCGTGTTTGGGTTCGTCCTCGGAATCCCGTTGCTGTTCCTCACCCTCACCTTCCCGATCTGGTGGTTGGTGCCGATCTGTGGCGCGATCATCGGCTGGGTTACCAACTGGTTGGCGATAACGGTCATCTTCGAGCCGGTCAGGCCGGTGAAGATCGGGCCGATCGCCCTGCAGGGCCTGTTCATCCGACGCCAGCGGCAGGTGGCGGACGTGTGGGCGCGAATCATCTCGGAGCGGATCGTCTCGATGACCAACATCGGCTACGAACTGTTCAATGGCCCTCGGGGCGACCGCACCCGAAAGCTGATCGAGAACCTGCTCCGGCCGGCGGTCGATCGTGCCGTCGGAGTGGCCAGGGTGCCGATGCGCGCGGCGATCGGCGGGCGGAACTACGACACAATGTCCCGCTTCGCGGTGGCCGAGGCAACCGATCTGGCCAGCCACTCACTGTTGGACGCGGAGTTCAATCTCCGGCAGAGCGCCCGGATTCGCAATCTCGTCGCGGAGAAGACCAGGACGATGAATCCGCACGACTTCGCCGACATGCTCCGATCCGCCATCAAGGCGGACGAGTGGTTGCTGATCCTGCACGGCGCCGTACTCGGGATCGCCGCTGGGCTGGCCCATCTGATGGTATTCGGGGCCTGAAATGGGTGATCAACGACAGGTTGCCCGGCTACCCCACACCTCGAATGCCGGGGCTTCGAACGGCGCGGTCCCCAACGGTGCGGCCCGCAACGGTGCGGCCCTGTCCGGGTTACGGTCCGCCCTGACTGGTGCCACCACTGGGCTGCTCGCCGGGGTGACCCCGGCGGCCGCGGTGCAGGCGCTGCCGGATGTTGTCAAGATCGCCGGCTCGGTCTGGTGGCGGACCAACCGGTGGACCATCAACGCGTCGCTGCACATCGGCAACATTGTGATCCGGGGTGCCATCTCCGGACAGTCGGCGCAGAGCCTGATCGAGGAGATCAGCGCCGAGGCCAAGCAGTCGGTACGGGAGATCCTGGGTGTTTCCGATCCCGATCCGATGCCGAAGTCGCTGCGCGCGCGGATCATCCCGAACGGCTCATCCTCAGCCACTCCGCAGATCACGTTGCCGGACCGGATGGCCGCATTGTTGGACGCCTCGGCCGACCTCGATTACCCCGACTCTGGGCACCCGGCGTATGTGCGGCTGCTGTCCGAGCTCGCCCCGGACGAGGCCCGCATCCTGCGACTGTTCGCCCAGCGCGGCGCCCAGGCGGCGGTGGATGTGCGTACCAGCCGGCCGTTCGGCGCCGGTAGCGAGCTAGTGGCGCCGGGGATCACCATGATCGGCCGCTACGCCGGCTGTCGGCACGTGGATCGGGTGCCCGCCTACCTGAACAACCTGTTTCGGCTCGGGCTGGTCTGGTTCTCCCGGGAGGCGATCCCGGAGCAGAGCGCGTACGACGTGCTCGAGGCGCAGGAGGAGGTCGAGGCGGCCATGGCGCGCGCCGGCCGGGGGATGACCGTGCGCCGTAGCATCGAGCTCACCGCGTTCGGCCGGAACCTGTGCGCGCGGACCGGGCTGCTGCCCGCCACCGACGAGATCGCCGGCGCGAGCCTGGAGGAGAGGAGTAAGCAACTACCGCCGCCGGACGCCCGCTGACCCGTCTCCGGTCACTCCTGCGCACAGTCACGCGGGGGAGGGCAGGATGGCGGCGGCGACGGTGAGGAACCCGGCGAGCACCGGGGAGGGGTCGGCCGATCGCCAGGCGAGGGTGATCGGCGCCTGCAGGTCGGCGCCGGTGGCGGGTCGGAATACCACGCCGTCCAGCTGCAGTTTCTCCGCCGACGCCGGCAACAGCGCCACGCCCACGGCGGCACCGACCAGCGCGACCACGGTGTAGGTGTCCGGAGCCTCCTGCACCACCCGGGGCCAGAAGCCCACCGAGGTGCATGCCCGCATCGCGATGTCCCGCAACGAGGAGCCCTGCCCCGCCGGGTAGCAGACGAACTTCTCCTCGGCGAGGTCGGCCAGCCGCACGGAGGGCCGGTTGGCGAGCCGGTGCCCCTCCGGCAGGACGGCCACCAGCGGCTCGTCGAGCAGTACCCGGCTGGCCAATGGCGGCGGGACCGGCGCACGCAGGAAGCCGACGTCGATGGCGCCGTCCAGGAGCGCCCCGAGCTGCGCGCCGCTGAACACGGTGGGGTGCAGCTCGAGGCGGACCAGCGGGTAGCGCGCGCGGTAGGCCCGGGTCATCCTCGGCAGCAGCCGCCAGGTGGTCACGCCGGTCAGCCCGATCCGTATCTCGCCGCGCTCGCCCACCTCGGTGAGCAGCACGGATTCCCTGGCCCGGTCGGCCTCGGCGAGCACCCGCCGGGCGTGCTCGAGGAAGACGGCACCGGCGTTGGTCAGGCGCACTCGCCGGGTGGTGCGCTCCAGCAGCGGCACGCCCAGGTCGCTCTCCAGGTGCTTGATCTGTTGGCTCAGCGGGGGTTGGGCCATGTGCAGCCGCGCGGCGGCCCGGCCGAAGTGCAACTCCTCGGCCACCGCGGCGAACGCGCGGAGTTGGCGGAGTTCCACGGTGCCCCCAACGGGTTGGTATTGAGACGAGTTCGGTCTTACTGAGCTCCCTATCTTGTATTGGACCAGATCATTACGCGCTCCATAGTGTTACGGGCCACAACGGTCCTCCTCGGAGATGAGGTGGCGGTGGATCGCTCGAGCGCGGCTCCTGAGCGCGGCGCGGCCGAGCGTGGCCTGGAGCGGGGGCTGGCCGGGCACAGGCCGGCGGGGCGCTGGCCGCGTGGACAGCTGCACCGAATCGGGCCCCTCGTGGTACTCGGGGTCGGGGTGTCCGCGCTGGTCGGCGCCGCCGGGCTCGCCCTGGGCGAGCTGACCGCGCCGGGCGCCGGCCTCTGGCCGTTCATCGTGGCGCTGCTGCTCACCGGGACCGGCGCGGTGCTGGTGGTCGTCGACGACCCGGCCGATTACGAGCCGTGGACGCGAGGCACCGCTCGGATCGCCGGTGGCCTGGTCGGGCTGGGTGTGTTCGTGGCGGCGTTCGGGGCTGTCGGCTTCCTGCTTCCCTCGTTCCTGATGCTCCTGCTGTGGCTGCGGGTCTTCGGCGGCGAGCGGTGGCGCTGGGCGATCGGGTTGGCCCTGGCCGGTTCGGTCGGCATGTACCTGCTTTTCGCCACCGCGCTCGGTGTGCCGTTCCCGGCAGATGTCCTTCTGATCTTCTCGCGGGGCTGATGTGGATCTGCTGGACGGGATTTCCCAGGGCTTCGCCGTCGCGCTCGACCCGATCAACATCTTGTACGTGTTCCTCGGCGTGCTGATCGGCACGGTGATCGGGGTGTTGCCCGGCCTCGGCCCCACCGCGACCATTGCCCTGCTGCTGCCGCTCACCTACGAGATCGAACCCAGCTCGGCGGTGATCTTGCTGGCCGGCATCTACTACGGGTCGATGTACGGCGGAACGATCACCTCGGTACTGCTGCGGCTGCCCGGGGAGGCGGCCTCGGTGGTGACCACCTTCGACGGCTACCAGATGGCCAAGCAGGGCCGAGCCGGGCCGGCGCTGGGAATCGCCGCGATCGGCTCGTTCGCCGGCGGCATCCTGTCGGTGATCGGGCTGATCCTGCTGGCCCCGCCGCTGGCCAAGTTGGCCGTCTCGTTCGGGCCGCCCGAGTACGTCGCGCTCGCCGGGCTGGGCATTCTGCTGGTCACCTACCTGGGCACCGGGTCGGCGCTGAAGAGCCTCAGCATGGCGGCGCTGGGCCTGCTGCTCTCCACGGTGGGGCAGGATCCGATCGCCGGCACCACCCGATTCACCTTCGGCCAGGTGGCGCTGTACGACGGGCTGGACTTCGTGGCCGTCGCGATGGGGCTGTTCGGGGTCGGCGAGATCCTCTACAACCTGGAGAACACCGAGAAGGTCCGGGCGATCAAGGGGAAGATCGCCAATATCTGGCCGAGCGGCAAGGATCTGCGGGACTCCTCGGGTGCGATCGTCCGGGGCAGCGTGCTGGGCTTCCTCATCGGAGTGCTCCCCGGGGGAGGCGGAGTGGTCTCCTCGCTGGCCTCCTATGCCCTGGAAAAGCGCCGGGCCAAGGACCCGAGCCGGTTCGGCAAGGGTGCCATCGAAGGTGTGGCCGGGCCGGAAACGGCCAACAACGCCTCGTCCACCTCGGCGTTCGTCCCCCTGCTGACCCTTGGCATCCCGGCCAATGTGGTCATGGCGCTGATCTTCGGGGCGCTGCTCATCCAGGGCATCACGCCCGGCCCAAGGTTGATCCAGGAACATCCGGACGTGTTCTGGGGCGTGATCGCCTCGATGTTCATCGGCAACCTCATGCTGCTGGCGCTGAACATCCCGCTGGTCGGCGTGTTCGTCCAGATTCTGCGGGTCCGGGCCGGGATCCTCGCCGCGTTCGCCCTGCTGATCACCATGGCCGGGGTGTTCTCAATCAACAACGACATCACCGACATGTGGGTCGTGCTCGGCTTCGGTGCGCTGGGCTGGCTGATGAAGAAGACCGGGTTCGAACCGGGCCCGCTGGTACTCGCCTTTGTGCTCGGCCCGATCCTGGAACGGGCGTTCCGACAGTCGATGCTGCTCTCCGGCGGTGACCTGGGCATCTTCGTCTCCCGGCCGCTCTCCGGCGGGATCGTCGCGGCCATGGCACTGATCATCGTGTTCAGCGCGGTGGCCTCCCGGCGCCGGCGTCGAATGCTCGGCCGGGTAACCGCTCCCGTCACCGACACCGCCGACGGGGACGATCCCGCCCCTGATCCGGCCGCCCGCGCCGCATCCCGCGGCTCGACCTCGGGAGAATCGTGAACCGACTGCGCCTGTGGGCCACCGCTCTGATCCTCGGCCTGCTGGTCGTCTCGTGCGGCCAGCGCTCCAGCTCGGATCCGGCCGCATATCCCCAGAACCAGATCCGGCTGATCGTCCCCTACGTCGCCGGGGGCCCGACGGACATCGCGGCTCGCTCGCTCGGCCGGTTCATGCAACAACGGCTCGGGCAGACCGTGGTGGTGGAGAACGAGCCAGGGGCGTCCGGCTCCACGGCCTACAAGCACCTGATATCCGCCAAGCCGGACGGCTACACGCTGTCCATGTCCGCGCTGCCGACCGCGGTGCTGAACTATCTGATCAACGACGTCGGCTATACCCGGGCCAGCTTCGCGCCGGTCGGCGTGATCACCCAGGTGCCCTCGGCGCTGGTCGTCCCGGCTTCCTCGCCCTACCCCGACCTGGCGGCGCTGTTCGCCGACGCGCGCGCCAACCCGGGGAAGGTCACCGTGGCCACCCCGGGCTCCACCAACACGCATGCCTCGGAGACCCGGCGCGCCACCAAGCTCTACGGCGTCCCACTGACCGTGCTGCCGTTCAACGGCAACCCCGAGGTGCTCACCGCGCTGCTCGGCGGCAACACCGTGGCCGGGTTCGTGAACGTCTCGCAGGACATGCTGCCGGCCATCGAGTCCGGCGACCTGCGGGTGCTCGCCGTGGGCACCGCGGCACGGCTGCCCTACCTGGACGCCCCGACGTTCGTCGAGCAGGGATTTCCGGAGCTCACCCAGAGCACCACCACGTTCGGGGTGATCGCGCCGGCCGGCACCCCGGAACCGGTGATCAAGAAATTGGAGGAGGTCATGCGCGCCGCGTCGGCCGACCCGGAGGTGGTGCGCGCACTCGACGCCCGGTACGTGCCCAAGCAGTTCGTCGGCAGCACCGAGCTCGCCGGGCTGTTCGAACGGACCGAACAGACCTTCCGAGGTATCGCCGGTGGCTGACTGGGCGGCTCGCCGCCTCATCCTGGCCGTGCGGATGGTCGTGGTCGCCGCGCTTGCCCTGGTTGCGGCGTGCGGCGGACCGGCCGGGGACCGGGGGGACGCGGCGTTCCCGAGCGGACCGATCCGGCTGCTGGTGCCCTTCGTCGCGGGCGGTCCGACCGATCTCACCTCACGGGCCTACGGCCAGTTCCTGGAGCACGAGCTCGGCCAACCGGTGCTGGTGGAGAACAAGCCCGGCGCGTCCGGTGCGCTGGCCACCCGTGAGTTGATCAGCGCCAAACCGGACGGGCACACCCTCGCCCTGGTCACCGCGGGCACCATGGTGTTGACCCCGTTGGCCAACGACGTCGGCTACAGCACCGCCGACATCACCGCGCTCGGGGTGATGTCCGAAGTTCCGTCGGTGCTGGTGGTGGGGGCCAACTCCGGGTACCCCGACATGGCCGCGTTCGCCGCCGCCGCCCGCGCCCGGCCAGGCGCGATCACCGTCGCGGTGCCCGGCGCGTCCACCCCACAGGGCATCGAGCTGCGACGACTGCGCGAGCTGCACCGGGTGGAGGTCACCGCCGTGCCGTTCAACGGCAACGCGGAGATGACCACGGCGCTGCTCGGCGGCAACGTCGACGCGGTGCTCATCAACGCCTCCCGGGACGTGACGGACAACATCGACGCCGGCCGGTTCCGACCGCTCGCGGTGTCCACCGAACAGCGTCTCGACTGGCTGCCGGCTACCCCGACGCTGGTCGAGGCCGGCTTTACCGGCTTGACCCTGTCCGGCTCGACGTACGGGCTGGCCGGGCCGGCCGGCCTGCCCGCGCCCGTTGCGGCGCGGCTGGAGGCGGCGCTGCGGCGAGGGCACACCGACCCGGGTGTGGTGGCGAAGATCGGGGAGCGCTACCTCGGGCCGCGCTTCCTCGACGCGAACGAGCTGCGCGCGATCCTGGACCGCACCCGGGCGGTCTACCAGCCGATCCTGGCGAAGTAACCGGCGGAGGGAAAGCTCATGTGGCAGCGCACAGCCGCCCACCTGGTGGCGGCGGCAACCCTGGCGGCGTTGACCGTCTCCTGCTCGGCCTCGAGTAAGGCGCCTGAACAGGCCAGCGGGTACCCGTCACACGAGATCAGGCTGAGCGTGCCCTACACCGCCGGCGGGCCTACCGACGTGGCGGCCCGGGCGATGGGGGAGTTCCTGGAACGCCGGTTCGGCCATCCGGTGATCGTGGAGAACAAGCCCGGCGCCGCCGGCTCGTTGGCCATGACCGAGCTCGCCAAGAGCGATCCGGACGGCTACAGCCTCACGCTGCTCGCGGTGCCGGCCACCGTGGTGACCCCGATGATCCAGGACGTCGGCTACGGCCCGACGGACTACCAACCCGTCGGGGTGATCAGCCAGGTACCGTCGGTGCTGGCGGTGGCCACCGGCTCGCGGTTCGCCGACGCGGCGGGTTTCCTCGACGCCGCCCGCGGCCAACCGGGCAAGCTCACCGTAGGTACCCCGGGCGCCACCACGTCCCAGGCCATCGAACTGCGGCGGCTGGCCGGCGAATACGGCATCACCGTCACCGCGGTGCCGTTCAACGGCAACGCCGAGATCATCCCGGCCCTGCTGAACGGCTCGGTGGACGCGATCCTGGTGAACGCCTCGCGGGACATCCGCGCCCACTTCGACGCCGGGGAGTTCCGGCCGCTGGCGGTCAGCCCGGCCACCAGGGTCGCGTACCTGCCGGCCACGCCCACGTTGTCCGAGCTGGGCTTCCCGAAGCTCACCTACAGCACCTCGGTGTTCGGGCTGGCCGCGCCCAAGGACACGCCCCCGGACATCGTCGGAAAGTTGGAGGAGGGACTGCGCGCCGGCCACGCGGATCCGGCCGTCCGCACCCGGCTGGGCGAGGAGTACGTCCCGGAGCGGTTCATCGGGGCGACCGAGTTCCGCGCCATGCTGGACAAGATCGTCGAGGTGTACCGCCCGGTCGCGGCCCAGCTGCGCGGGCGGTAGGGCGCCCGGCTGCCGCGTCGGTGACTTTATCGAGCTCGCGCGGGTACTCGGCTGCTGATGCGAGTCCTGGAGGGATGCTGTGCGGCTACGAATTCTGACCATCAACGTGCAGAACGACGAGGGTGATCCACGGCGTCTCGACCTGCTGAACCGGGAGGTGCGCCGAATCGACCCGGATGTGGTGGCCCTGCAGGAGGTCCTCTCCGCCGGCCCTCGCCAGCAACTGGACGCGCTGCTGGGCGGCACCGAGCTGATCGGTACCCATCAGGCTCAGGCGATGGCCTACACCCCGCCCTGGGCCGACCGCTACGGCGGCAGCGCGGTGGCCTCCCGCTGGCCGCACCACGTTGTCGAGGTGCTCGACCTTCGGCTGCGGGGGGCCACCGATGTGCCGTGGTGCACCCTCGCGATCGCGATCCCGCTGCCCGGCGAAGGTGAGGTGCTGTTCATCGCCGCTACCGCATCCTGGCGGCTGGATGCCGAGGATGCCCGTGAGCGCCAGGCGGTGGCGCTCACCGATCTCGACGCGCGACATCGGCGGGCGCTGCCGACCATCATCGCCGGCGACTTCAACGCCCCGCCGGAGGCAGCCAGCATCCGCTATCTGACCGGCCAGCAGTCGATCGGTGGGCGCAGCGTCTGCTACCACGATGCCTGGGCGGTGGCCGGATCTGGGCCGGGATACACCTGGACCGTGGACAACCCGAACGCCCGCTCGGTGATCGAGCAGATCGTCGGGCAACCTCAGCACCGACGCCGGATCGACTACGTGTTTCTGGGTTCGCGCCGCGCACACCCCACGGCGCACTGCCAGGTCCAGGCCGCCGCCCTCGCGTTCGATGAGCCCAGCGACGGGATCTGGCCGAGCGACCACTACGGCGTCGTCGTCGATGTCGAGATCGGCAACGACGGCTGATCGCGCCGTGCCCGATCCAGAGAGGCCAGACGAACTGATGCGGTGTTAGCGGTCTGAAAGGAAACATAAATGTCGGCTTGCCACGATGTGCCGCGCGTTGGTGCCGCGTGTCGGTGTCGCGCGTCGTTCGCTCGGCAAGCTGGAGGGATTACGTCGTTATGCGATCAAGGACGATCAAGATTCGGTCTCTCCGGGCAGTGCTCGCCCGAAGCGGTCAGCGCGGACTGAATTCAACGTCGACTTGGTGCGCGCACATCGGCGGCAGAGCAAGCAGCCGCTCCGGAGGTGCTCGTCAAGACGAGCGTTGACCTGGAACTTTGCATGTATTCGTGGGTCTTGGAGTGTCGTGTTCTGGGTCCGACTGAGGTGGCCGTCGATGGCGTCGGGGTGGAGCTCGGTGGCCCTTTATCCCGGCGGTTGGTGACCGCGCTGGTCGCTGCCGGAGAGCAGCCGGTACCGGATAGACGCTTGATCGAAGCAGTGTGGGGATCGGACGAGCCGGAACGGCGGTCCGCCGTTCTGCATGTCTATGTTTCGCGGTTGCGCCGGGCGTTGGGCCCTCGGGCACGAGAATTGTTGGAGCGCACCGCGTCCGGATATCGATTGAGGCTGGCGCCCGGTACGACCGATGTCGCCCGCTTTTCTCGGGATCTCGATGAGGGGCGCCGGCTGCTTACTCAGGGCCAGCCCGAGTTGGCGGTCCGGGTGCTGACCGACGCGTTGGATTTGTGGCGCGGTGAGGCCTTCGAGGACCTGCCGGCTTCCGCGTTCATCGACGGTGCCCGATCGCGGTTGACCGAGTTACGGGAAGCGGCCCTCGAGGAGCGGTTGGCTGCGCGGGGTCGCGCGACCGGGCAGGGGCGGGGCCGCCGGTTGTCATCGTTCCTGGGTCGGGAAGAGGAGCTGGACGCGGTCGCGGCGGCCCTGGCCGGGTACCGGCTGGTGACCGTGGCCGGGCCCGCGGGTGTCGGCAAGAGCCGGTTGGCAATCGAGTACCTCGCGGACCGGTTCGAGGGCGATGGCCCGTGGCTGGTGCGTCTGGCCGAGGTGGGCCATCCCGGCGGAATCGCGCCGGCGATCGCCGAAGTGGTGGGTGTGGCCGAGGAGGACGGGGAATTGTGCGGCGCGGTGGTCCACGCGCTGGCCGCCCGCCCGGGCCTATTGGTACTCGACAACTGCGAGCATCTGGTGGACTCGGTGGCTGAACTGGTCACCGACCTACTGGAAAGCTGCACGGACCTGCGCATACTGACCACCAGCAGGGTGCACCTGGGGGTGGACGGCGAGATGGTGGTGCCGGTGAGCCCCTTGCCGGTGGTGGCCGATGACGGTTCAACCGGGCCGGCGGTGGCGCTACTGCTGGATCGCGTGCGCTCGGTGCGGCCCGACTGGGTTCCCTCCGCGCACGACGAGGCGTCGGCCCGGCGAGTGGCCCAGGCATTGGATGGGTTGCCGCTGGCATTGGAATTGGCCGCTGCACGGGCTCGACTGTTGGGACTGGACGAGATCGCCGAGCGTCTGGATGGTCATTTCGGGGTGCTGGGGGCGGTGCCCAAGGGTTCGTTGTCCCCGCACGCCTCGCTGCAAGCGGCGATCGGCTGGAGCGTGGAGAAGCTGCCGGCGGCCGATCGCGCGTTGCTGGTGCGGCTGTGGCCGTTCGACCGGGGCTTCACGTTGGAGGCGGCTGAGGCGGTGTGCCCGAGCGAGGTCCGGGTGGTTGAGTCGCTGTCCTCGTTGGTGGCCCAGTCCGTGGTGGTCGCGGACACCACCGCGAGCCCGACCCGCTACCGGCTGCTGGAGACGCTGCGGGCCTACTGCCGCGAGCACGACCCCGATCCGGGAGGCACGCTGGAGTCGCACGCCCGCCGGCGAGCGAACAATGCCGAGCGCGTCGATCGGCAGGTCAGCCCGCGCCGCGGCCCACCGGCTCAGCCCAATTGGCCCAGCCGGTGTGCTGAGAGCCCCGACTCAGTGTGCTGAGAGCGCCGACTCGCGGGCGTTGGGCGGCGGGTTAGGTTAGGCGGCGGGTTAGGTCGGCGGCGGCGGTGCGGAGGTGCACGGCCGCGGCGTGGACCATGGGCGCGGGCATCCGGGCGAGCGGGGCGGCCAGGCTCAGGGCGGCGACCGGGCCCCGCTCGGGGTGGATCACCGCGACGCCGACCGAACTCACGCCGTCCTCGCTCTCCCCGGAGTTGGTGGCGTAGCCGCGTCGGCGGACCTTCTCCAGCTCCGCCTCCAGCGCGGTGCGGGTGCTCAGGGTCTTCTCGGTGGGTCGGTCCGGAAGCCGCTCGTCGGGGTAGAGCGCCCGCAGCTGGCCGGGGTCCAGCTCGGCGAGCAGCGCCTTGCCGATGCTGGTCGCGTAGGCGGGCAGGGTGCGCCCGGTGCGGCCGGCGACGCGCAGGGCGTGTTCGCTCTCCACGCCGTCCAGGAAACGAACGTTGGGGCCTTCCAGCTGGGCCAGGTGGGCGGTCTCGCCGGTGGTCCGGCAGAGCGACTCGAGCACCTCGCGGGCCACCGTGCGGATGTCCATGGAGCGCACCACGGACAGCCCGATGTCCAGTAGCGCGGGACCGGCAAGGTAGGTGCGGGAGAGCGGGTCCTGGCGGACGAAGCCGTAGTAGACCAGCATCGCCATCAGCCGGTGGGCGGTGGATTGTGCCACGCCGAGCTCGTCGCGGGCGGCGGAGAGCCGGACCCTCGGGGTCTTCTGGAACATCATCAGCAGCCGCAGCGCGTTCCCCACTGATTCGATCGGGTACTGCGGCCGCTCGCCGGACGGCTCGAAGGCGGCCACCGGCGCGACCCTAGTCATCACCGGGTCCCGGGCGGGCGCAGGTCGTCCGGGAGCCCCTCGAAGGAGTCCTGGATGACGTCCAGCACAGCCGGGCGCCCGGAGTCCAGCGCGCGGTCCAGGGCGGGGCCGAGCTGCTCGGGTTTGTCCACCCGCTCGCCGTATGCGCCGAGCAGCTCGGCGTA
>Ga0137413_10000033_pt1 | contig 30929 bp, 26 predicted proteins | sample CZODoug2_1_16fun_FD_108280 | JGI IMG/M metagenome (GOLD analysis project Ga0137413, IMG submission 108280) | Vadose zone soil fungal communities from Angelo Coast Range Reserve, California, USA - CZODoug2_1_16fungal (Illumina Assembly) | ecosystem: Environmental > Terrestrial > Soil > Vadose... | reverse complement strand
GCGGCGTCAGAAATCGAGAGCCGTATCGCTGAACTGGAAGAGGAGATTTCCGGTCTTAAAATTCGCCGTGAAACAACAGAGGAAAATCGACGCGGTTTAGACACCGCCGTTTCGAACACAGAGGGCGCTCGCACTCGCATCCAGGACGAGATGGCCGCTGTACGCACGACGGCCGAGAACCTCAAACTCGATCATTGGCGAGCCGCTGTTGAGACTGGCGGCGAGAACCTGCGACAGCACCAGCAACTTGTGGCAAGCATGGAAAAAGAGCTCGCCGCAATTGATCGTAGCCGGGCAGAAAAAGAATCGCGCCTTGAAATTCTGCGTCAGCTTAACGAGGAGGGCGAAGGTCTCGCGCAAGGGTCACAGGCTGTGCTCAAAGGGCTGCATGACCAGTCGCGAATCAAGGCTGCGCTCGCCGGCGCTTTGGTTGCAAATCTCGATGTAGATCAAAATTTCATCCCTTCGATCGAAGTTGCATTGGGCCGAAATTTGCAGGCGATTGTTCTAAAAGACGCGCAATTGGCGCCCGAAATTATCGCGACTTTGAAAGAGAAGAAACTCGGCCAGGCGGCGTTGGTCCTTCCGCAACTCGCCAATGGCATCGCAAAAGAGCATGGAAAGCGCGCTCCTGAGAAATCGCTCGGGTGGGCAATCGACAAAGTGAAAGCGCCCGAGCTGCTCGTACCCCTTGTTGCACGATTGCTTCACAACGTCGCAATCTTTCAGAATCTCGAGGACGCGCTGACTGCCAAGAACAAACATAGCGAAATCGCAGCTGCGACGCTGGATGGCGAATTGATTTCGACCGAGGGAGTTGTGTTTGGCGGAAGCCGGGAAGCATCGGCAGATTCGCTACTCGAACGCAAAGCGCGAATGTCGACCCTGGACACGGAGTGTTCCGAGATCCGTAAGCAACGCGAGGCTCTGCTTAAAAAATGTCACGACGCCAGGGGGGCCGTGGAAAAAGCGAGCGGCGAGCTGGAAGACGCCCGACGGGGTTACGAAACTTCGGAACGTGAAAAGTCCGATTGCGACAATCGAATTCTCTTCCTCACGCGAGAACTCCAGGAAGGCGAACAGAAGCAGACCCAGATTCGCTCTGAGCAAACTACGTTGGCCCGACAAATCCAGGCGGCAGACGAACGCATTGCAAAACTGGAAGACGAACTGGCTGGAGAACAGGCGACTTTGGAAGCGAACCAAGGCGAGCAAGAGGTACTGCAGGCCTCGCAGGATGGCCTCGCGAAGCGCGAAGATGAGGCAACGGAGCAACTGAACGAATTGCGTCTCGCCGTCGCCACAGAGCGACAGCGCTACGACCATCTTATCGCGCAGCGCCAGCCGATGAGCATTCGTGAAACCGAGCTTGCAGAGGCAGTCGCGACGCGCCGGGTTGAGATCACTAATTTCGAAAAGCGACTGACCACACAGGCAGAGGAATCACGAACCGCCGAATCCGCCATCGAGAAACAAACCGGGCAGCGCGCGGATATTGAGGGAGCGCTAGCCGCGCTCACTGACCAGCGCAGGGAGCGCTCTACAACAATGAACGAAGCGGAGTCGAATCTGCGCACGATTCGAAACTCGTTAAATGACCTGCGCGATTCGCGTTCCAACGAACAAGTGCGGCATGCTGAGCTGCAGTTGAAAATCGACAATCTCACCGAACGCGTTTCTCGCCGGTATCAAATTCATTTGCGCGAATTTAGTTCTGACCGGTTCGCGTTTGAAAAAACACTTCGCGCGCAGCTGAAAAAGTGGACCGACCGCTCCGCGGGCGATGTCACAAATGGCACCGAGGACGCGGCGGATTTACAATCGCGTTCGGAGAACGCGATTCACGTCACTGACGCCGATGTCGACAAGTTGATAGCAGATCTTCGGACGCAGCTCGACAACATGGGCCCTATAAATCTGGATGCTGTTCATGAGTACGACGAGCTGGAAGAGCGATACAAATTTCTCGAAGCGCAGAATAATGACCTTACCAATTCGCGTCGCGAATTGCTCGAAGTGATTGCTCAGATTAACTCGACTACGAGGAAGTTGTTTAGCGAGACCTTTGCTCAGGTACGCATCAACTTCCGTGAAATGTTCCTGGAGCTTTTCGGCGGCGGACGCGCGGACCTGTCCCTGCTCGATGAAAACGATCCGCTGAGCTGCGGAATCGAAATCAGCGCCAAGCCCCCGGGAAAACAATTGCAAAGCGTTTCTCTGCTGAGCGGAGGTGAACGCTCCATGGTCGCGGTAGCGTTGCTGTTCGCAATTTACATGGTGCGACCAAGTCCGTTCTGCATTCTCGACGAAGTGGATGCGGCGATGGATGAGGGCAACATTAACCGGTTTGTCCGCATGCTGGATCGCTTCGTAGAACAGAGCCAGTTTATCATTATTACGCACAATAAACGCACCATCGCCAAGGCCGACGTGCTGTACGGCATAACGATGGAAGAGCGTGGGGTGAGCAAGCTGGTTGGAATGAAATTGACCGCGCCACACCAAGTCTCCACTGAAACGTTTGCGAACGCAGAACAGAAGCCGAGACAACAACGCCTGGCGCTTGCGACGCGGTAATTTTCTCTCTGGGGAGCACAGGCTGCTAGTCCGCCACTGGACGGATTCGCCTTGGCGAGCTTGGAGTTATCGGCAGCTTGTGTCTCCCTGGAGAGCAGGTCGCGAGGCTATAAAATCTTTTTGCGCGGGCTGCCTGATCTCGCGTAAAATTGCCAGATGCTCCAGACGGCACAGCGCCAATCAAAAACCAAAAAGCCAAAGCCAGCGTCGCCGCACGAGCGCTTCCTCGAAGCATTTCGTTGGATGCTGCTGACGCGTACGCTGGAGGAAAAACTCGTTAGTCTCTATCGGGGCGGCCTCATCACTAGTGGCGTCTATATCGGCAAGGGCCAGGAAGCGGTGAGCGTGGCATGCGGCATGTTTTTGAAAAAGAGCGATATCTTCGCACCGTTAATTCGCGACCAGGCAGGACGATCCGCATTCGGCGAAGCGCTGTTGGACGTCACCCGCACTTATCTGGGCTCGCGCCTTGGCCCAATGCGCGGTCGCGACGGCAACATCCATCGGGGTCGGCCTCAGGAGAACCAGCTCGCCATGGTCAGCCATCTCGGCGCGATGGTTTCAGTCACTGTCGGCGCGCTAATGGCCAAACGATTCAAGGGAGAGAAAGGCTTCATAGGGATGACGTGCATTGGCGAAGGCGGGATGCAGGCCGGTGCATTTCACGAGGGAATGAATATCGCTGCCGTCGAACAGGTGCCGCTGGTGATCGTCGCGACAAATAATCATTATGCCTATTCCACGCCAAATGACCGCGAGTTTGCGTGTCATGATCTGGTCGATCGCGCAATCGGTTATGGTTTTGAAGGCTACAACCTTGATGGAACTGATCTCAGCGCGTGCCTCGATGTAATCGGTGGCGCGGTTAAACGCGCACGCGCGGGGCGTCCGCCGCAGTTGGTTGTCGCTTCGGTGCTGCGGCTTTCCGGGCACGGCGAACACGACGATGCCGGTTACGTGACGGAGGAGATCAAGCGCGAACCGTTTGCGCGCGACTGTTTGAAGGTCGCCGAGCAAACAATCGCTGATTTGAAACTGGTCGATGCCGAAACGCTGGCTGAGTGGCGCAAAGAGGCAGCCACGAAAGTGGATGAAGCAATTGCTACTGCACAACAGGAAGCTCCGCCCGAAGGCGATAAGGAAGATTGGTGCGCGTTATCGACACGCGACCTCGTCGACAGGTGGAATGAAATAAATGAGGAAGGAAATCCCAGTGACGAATGACGAAAAGGCGCAGTTCGAATGCCGCACCATTTCCATATTTGCGTTTGGCCCTCACACCGGTATTCGGAATTCGGGCTTTGTCATTATTTCGTCATTCGCCATTCGTCATTCGTCATTTCCCTCATGAGCATCACGTATCTCGAAGCAATCCGCGAGGCGCAGGCGAAGCTGCTTCGTGACGACGAACGCGTCTTTATCTATGGGCAGGATGTCGGCGGCGCGTTTGGCGGCGCCTTCAAAGCAACAAAAGGTCTCGCTAAAGAATTTCCGCGACGCGTGCTAAACACGCCAATTAGTGAAGACGCGATGGTGGGGACCGCCATTGGAGCTGCGATTGAGGGAATGCGACCAATTGTCGAAATGCAGTTCGCTGATTTCTCCAGCATCGCGCTAAACCAAATCCTAAACAATGCCGGCACGCATTACTGGCGTACGAACATGCCTGTGCCCATCACAGTTCGGCTGCCTTCCGGCGGCACGAAAGGTAGCGGGCCGTTCCATAGCCAATCCATGGAATCAATTTATGCGCATTATCCGGGGCTCATTGTCATGACGCCGGCAACGGTGGAAGACGCGTACACCATGCTCATTGAAGCGGTGGCTATCGATGATCCGGTTGTCTACTGCGAGCACAAATATCTCTATTATCATCTCAAAGCGGACAAATTGCCGACTGAGGGCTTGCCCACAGGCAGGGCGCGCATCGCTCGGGAAGGACGCGACCTGACCATTGTGAGTTATAGCGCGATGGTGCACGAAGCGCTCGCAGTCGCGGAACAATTGGCCCCCGAAGGTTTCGAAATTGAGGTCGTCGATCTTCGCTCGGTTAAGCCGCTCGATACCGACACCGTGCTTGCGTCAGTGGCGCGTACTGGCCGCCTGCTATGTGTAGGAGAATCATTCCCGTGGGGCGGCGTAACAGCCGAGGTAATTGCGCGCGTTACGGCGGAAGGTTTTCATCTGCTAGACGCTGCGCCGCAGCGTTTGAACGCGAAAGACACACCGATCCCTTATCATCCAAATCTTTGGTCGACCCATCGACCCAGCGCAAAACAGATCGCGCGAAAAGCTCGCGCGCTGCTTCGAGAATAAAAATTTATGCCGCAAGTCCCAATCATCATGCCGCAGCTGGGCGAATCGATCGCCGAAGCCACAATTGTCGACATTAAAATAAAGCCGGGCGATGAAGTTGCCGATGACCAGGAAATCGTAGAGGTGGAGACCAACAAAGCGGTAATGGGCGTGACGACGCCGTGCAAAGGCAAGATTGCGCAAGTCACCGTGCAGTTGAAAGAGACTTACCCGGTGGGCGCCGTTCTCGGATATGTGGAAGCGAGCGAAGCGGACGCCGCGAGATTTGCAAAGCAAGCGCCGACTCCACCACAGCGAGAAGTCGCAGAAGAAATTCCCGCGCGCGCTGATCAGGAGGTCGCTCCCGCACGCCAGAAGAAGGTCGCGGCGCGTGACGGCGACGGCGCACGCGCTGGCGGATTGTCCGTTCCAGTTGCGGCGAAAGGCGCAACATTCATGTCTCCGCGTGTTCGAGCACGGATGGCCGAGCTGCAACTAACAACCGCCGATCTCGCAGGAATCATGGGCACCGGCACGGGCAACCGCGTTACAGTCAAGGACCTCGAAAATTTCCTGCAGAAGATCGAGAACCAAACGGCGCACGAAGCTTCTGCTATCCGCGCAGGTGTGGCCGACGCGATGCGGCGAAGTTGGACACGACCGCTTTCAACCATTGGTTCGTCGGTGAATCTTGATCTCGTGCTGCAGGATCGACAGTCGCGCGATCCCAAACCCGGCCCGGGCCTCTACGCACTGCGCGCGCTTGCGCTGGCCCTTGCAGAAACTCCGGGCGCGGCGGCGAAGTTGATCGGCAATCGCGTCGTGCAATCAAACTCCATTGATGTAGGCATCGCCGTTGAAGCCGAGGATGGAATCATGGTGCCTGTGATCCGGGCGGCCGACAAAACTTCGCTTGCTGATCTCACGGCGAAATACAAGGAGCTCGTCGATCTCGGCCGACAGCGACGCATCTCGCCGGACATGCAAGCCGGCGGCGTTGCGACCGTTTCGAACTTTGGAACTTTTGGAATGGAATGGGGCACGCCAATCCCACTGCCGGACCAAACATTGTTGCTTGGCCTGGGGGCCGGAAAAAAAGTTCCGTCCTGGGATGAAGAGAAAAAAGAATTTGTTCCCAGGACCGAGGCCCAGATCACATTGAGCTTTGATCATCGCAGTATTGACGGTGGCGGCGCGGGACGCTTGCTAAAACGCATAATCGAACTGCTCGAGACTCCCAAACAACTGTGATGCTCATCGGCATCATCCAGGGCGCCTCCTCGATTGCCGCGACATAAGCGGTGCCCTTCTCCAGAATTTTTTGAACCCTGCAATTTCTTACATCATTGCTTCTGTTCAGCGCAGCGGAACGCATTTGCTTTGCAGCATCCTTCGAAGCATCGGCATAGCCGGATCACCAGAGGAGCATTTTTTGTCCAAGCCCGGAGAAACCTGGGAAAAGCGTTGGGGCGCGCCATCGCGCGTCGCCTATGTGCAAAACGTTTTACGAAAAAATACAGCAGCCAATGGAGTCTTCGGTACTGTCGTGATGTGGAGTTATTTCGAACGAATGCTCCAGATGTTGCAGGAAATTCCCGCATACAAAACTTTGAATGGAGCGCAACTTCTCGCGGCTGTTTTCTCCAAGCCGAAATACATATGGATGCGGCGCCGGAACCATGTCGAGCAGGCAGTCTCCTGGGCTATGGCATGCCAAACCGGTGTCTGGACTCAAAAAGCCGAGGAGAAATCGCAACCACCGAGCATGCCCAAGTTCGATTTCAAGGTAATCGACGAATGGTGCAATCGCATCGCGACGCACGACGAAGGATGGGGAAATTATTTTCGTGAGAATCAAATTGAGCCTCTTGTCCTTTTTTATGAAGACGTCGTTGCGTCTCATCGCGCCGCTGCAGAGCACGTTCTGGAATTTCTGGGATTGCCATTTGCGCTGGATATCGAAATCCCACCGCCAGCAGTCGAAAAACAAGCCACTCGAATCTCTGAGGAATGGGCAGCACGTTACTTGAAGCTCAAACGAGCGAAGATCGGCAGGCTTGGGCGCATCATCCGGCGCATGCGAATCTAAACATTGGCCGGTGAGGTTGTCTCGTGACGCCTGCACGGGGGCGGCAAAATTCAGTTGTTCGCTCTGCCTCTTACGATGACTGCGAGCAGAATTAAAAGAACGCAGGCGGCAGCGGTCGCACCCCCAAAAATTAGCCAAGCTGGTCGATATACGAGAGCAATCCGTCCATGAGCGCCGGCTGGGACTTCGACCATTGGAAACAATCCGCGATAAGAGGTGACGGCGAGTTTTCGATTGCCCAGTCGCGCTTCGTATCCGCGAAAATATGGCCGAGAAAACGTGAGCAGGGCCGGACGCTGGCCATTGGGCACATCGACATCTACTTCCGCTCGATTTCGCGAATCATTGATTTGCGAGACAGTTGCTGTGGCAAATTGCTCCCCAGGCCGCGAATCAAGGGATGTTATCGAACGCACTCGCGCGAACGGAGCGCTGCGTCGGTGAAAGACCCGGCCTTCATCAGTTGTAAGCACCGCTTCCCATTCGGAAGACGGCTGCGGGATCAGATCCAATTCGTGTGCAACGATAACTCCATCCACCCCCAACAAGGCTAGCTCACCATCCTTGCCGGCCTGATTACTGAGCAGGTAGCTGCCTACGCTGGGATTGATCTCGCCGTGAATCGAGGTCGCGAATTCCCGGGCCACGCCTGCTGGCCGAATCGGGCTGTAGCCATTGATGAAATGTAAACCTGCCCACATTGGCGTGCTACCGGGTCGCAGGGTCTCGCCAACCGGCTGCGGTTTGTATCCTACACAATAGGTCAGCTCCGCCCATGGATAAATGCTGAGATAAAGACGCTCTGGATCGAGCGGCGCGGGTTTAAGTAGTGCCTGAGAAAAATTGTACTTGGGGACACCGCAGTTCGTCGGGATGTACATATATGTCGCGAGTAACGCTAAAAACGTGATTGCCGCTGGTGGCCATTTCTGAAATTCAGAGCCACTCAACGAAAGCGTCGACAGGAACCAAAACGCTGCGAGCCCAAGAAAAATCCACGTGAGAGGGAAAGCGTCCGAGCCAGTCACACGCAGGATTACCATCGCAATGGCGGTAACGGCGGTGAGCGAGAGCGCCACTGTAGCGGGGATTGGTGATCCCGGTCGCAGGTGCAACGCTTCTGCCGCGCAGATCGCGAGAACCAAATGAAAAAACGGCAGCCAGCGAAAGCTCCACCGAAAAAGCCCCGCTGTCGGAATCATGGAGAGCAAGAGCAAAAGCAGAAGCAGAACCAGTTCCCATTTGATTTGCCTAACGAGCGCCCGTGCGCGCCAGACCAACCCGGCGATCAGCGCTGCCGGAGCGACAAGGCCACAAGCCAGTTCCGCTGCCGTGTGTGGCAAGTAGCGGTTGGAAAAATCGGCCCATTTAACGGTCCAGCATGGCAAGATAAGGCCGGGCAAAGCCGCTGGTGAGACAAGCCATTGCCAATGCGCTCTCGCCGGCTGCAATTCGCGCGCTGAACCTTGAACCAGATCAAGAATCGCGAGCCACGCGGGAGCAGATAACCCGAAGCCGAGCGCAACACCAAAGAGCATCGGCGCGATCGAACGAATGCTTCGAGTTTCGATCAACGCTTTGATTGCCAGCCAGGCAATCAGGAGAAGCAACATCAAAACCGTGTAGGGAAATCCGCCAGTCACGACGAGGTAAACGAACGGCGCCGGCCAGAGGAATCTCCATTTGCTTCGCCGTGGATCGAGCGCGCGCGCGGCGCCCCACCACGCCCAGGGTAGCCATGTAAAGGCGCCAAGCGCGCCAAACCAATCCGTCGCGCCCCAGCAGATGATCCAACCGTTTAGAGACGCGATCAGCGCGACGAAAATCGACAAGGGACCTGAAAACTGACGATCGCGCGCGAGCAAAAACGCGCCCATCGCTAGAGCAAAAAGATGTGCAATGGACACAGCAGCCGCTTGCTCCGGAAAGGTGAGCGGGAATTTCCAGACAACGGTAACGACTGCGTTCACAAAAACCGAGAACACTCCGTACTGAAATTCCCCGGCGAGATTGCCGCAGACCCACGAATAGGGGCTTAAGATTGGCCAATGGCCTTCGGACCAGCTGCGCGCCATGTCGGCGAACACGGGAAGAACAGACAATTCATAGTCGTCGTTCCAAAAAACCAGCGGATCGTGCCAAAGAAGAATGAGGCAGAAGAAGACGACAAGTAATCCGGCTGATACTGCGCCAAGAACTTCCGAACGCGTGGAGCGCGAAGCGGACATTTAAGACAGCAAACGCCCAACGCCCAACGCCCAACGCCCAATCCTAAATTCAGAAGAACAACTCATGGTTTCGCGTTCCTTTCTACTGTCTTAACACTTGCCGCGAAGATTCTGACTAGTTCCTCTGTCTCGTTTAGGCACACCGACAGATTTGCCGGCTCACCAAGTCTTTTCAGTCGGCTAACGAGGCGCATCCAACGTTTCGTTTCTCGAAGTTCTTTTAGGCAGATTCGCAGCTTGTGAAGAAAATCTTTGCGCGATTCCGCTGCTTCAACCTCGCCGTGATTGGAAAGCGGCGCCGTCCCGCAGCGCAAAAGCTGTCCTGCGATATGATTCCCAGCCCTCGTGTTCGGCAGGGACTCGGTTAACTCGACGTCCTCTACCGCGAAATCGAGCAATCTGTCTTCAAGATCGTAGCGCCTGTCCCTCCTAACGCCGTAATGGGTATGCGCTAACTCGTTAACGCGAGACCCCGGCAGACTCCATTTGATGTTCAATATTGGACGTTCAACGTTCGCTGTTCTCGATTTTTTTAGTTCGACGTTGGGTGTTCGACGTCGGGCGTTCGGCGTTTTTCTCTTCATAACACGACGGGTTTCCCCTCGGTCATCACCAGGATCTTTTCTTCAATCCTGTGTTCGCGCGCGGATTTGAGCAAACGTTGCGGCGGTTCATGCAGCGGTTCGAAGCCGAGGCGAAAAGTCCCGTAATGCATCGGGATCAAAGTCTTGGCACCGAGTTCGAGAAATGCTTTGACCGCTTCTTCTGGATTCATGTGAACTTCACGGCCGGTCGGCGCTTCGTAAGCGCCGATGGGAAGCAGAGCAATTTCGACCGGATAGCGGTCACCGATTTCTTTAAACCCGGGAAAGTAAGCGCTATCGCCGCAGTGAAAAATGGTTCGGCCATTCGCGGCAATGACGAACCCACCAAAGTCGCGGTGCAAATCTGCGAGAAACCGGGCACCCCAGTGATGACAAGGCGTGAGGGAAATTTTGAGTGGACCCAGCTCGACTGTCTGCCAGTAATCGAGTTCGTGCACGATGTGAAAACCAAGATCGTGCACCAGGTTTCCCACGCCCATCGGGACAACGATCGGCTGGTCGGCCGCCACGCGGCGCAGCGTGCGCCGGTCAAGATGATCGAAATGAGCGTGAGTCACCAAAACGAAATCAATCGATGGCAAATGATGAATTTCGAAGCCCGGCTGTTTCAGACGCTTGATTACCTTGAGCCACTTCGACCAGTTCGGATCAATCAAGACATTGACCTCGTGGGTCTGAACAAGAAATGATGCGTGACCGATCCACGTAATACAAATCTCGCCTTCTCGAATTTTTGGGAATTGCGGAGGGCGCGGCGCCTGATCACCTGCCCGTTTTACAAAAAGTGACGGAATCAGGACGCTGGTAAGAAAATTGCGTTTATGCCAGTCGGCTCGTGGACGCAGCCGGACCCGGGTGGAACGCTCGGCAATTGCACCGTCCGACGATTGGCGAACAACGTTTCTCCGGCTTTTTTTTGGGAAACGAATTGGCACGACGTTCAAACGATATGAGAGAGTTAAAAAGTTAAAAGGCTTAAAAAGTTACCAAATCTAGCCAGGCGCTGCGATCGTGCTCTCCTTTTAACGTTTTGACCTTGTAAGCTTTTTAACCTTGTCACGTTATCCATTTCGGCTTGAGTTGTGCCCGTTATGCGAAGTTGGAAGATTGTGGTTCCCCTGCTTTTGCTTTGTTCGGTCGCGTTCGCGTCTGAATCTCGCTTGCCGTTCGGCACTGTCTTTAAAGGACAGGACCAATTCAATCGACTGGCGGCAAAGGCGAAAGCGGGAAATTGGAAAGCCTTGCCAATCGGGGAACGCACCGCCGCAGTAGGGCAGGCGCTGGTAGGAACACGTTACAAACATTTTACTCTTGAAATCGACAATCGGATCGAGTCGCCATCGGTAAATTTTCAGGGAATGGACTGCTGGACCTTTTTCGAGATCGCTCTGAGTTTCGCCCGAATGCTGAACGAACCAGAATCGAATTGGACCCCGGAACGTCTGCTGCATTATATCGAAATGGATCGATACCGCGGCGGCCAATGCACCGGCGATTATCTTTCGCGTCTGCATTACCTGGAAGATTGGCTGTACGATAATGATCGCCGGGGTCTTGTTGAAGATCTGACCCGCGACCTGGGCGGGCGCAGCGTTTCACATTCTGCGCGCGAGATGACCGCGGGATGGCGACATTACCGGTATCTCGCCGCGAATCGCTCGTTGCTCGGTCCCCTTGCGCGCATGGAAGCAAATGTTTCCTCACGCGCCCTATACGAAATCCCAAAGGATCGTGTCGCAGGAATCGAATCAAAATTGCGCAGTGGTGACATCGTCGGGATCATTTCGCGTGACCGGAGCGGACTTTATTCCACCGCCCATGTTGGCCTCGCATTGCGCACAAGTGACGGCGTTTTGCATTTCATGCACGCTTCTTCGCCCAGCAATTACGGCCACGTGGTCGTAGACTCCCAACTTTCGAAATATCTTTATCGATACCGCTCCGACAGCGGAATCCTGGTGGCGCGACCTTTGCGTTAGTCGGATTCCTTTTCGTTGAATCCCGCGAGTAACTTCTCCAAGTCCTCAAGAGCTTCATCTGCGTCGACTCCGTGCGCTTCAAGCGTAGCGATCGCGCCGCAATCGAGGTTAGCACGTAGAACGTCAATCAGGCTGGAAGCAGAAAATCGTTTACCCTCTTTTACCACCCAAATTTCCGATCGAAAGCTCCTCACGCGCTTGACGAATTGCGCAGCCGGTCGTGCGTGCAATCCGAGTTTGTTCGTGATGCGCACCTCCCGTTGCGCCGAAATGGGCGCTCTCTTGTGTCCGATTTTCATGCCTGGCTCGTCCCCCAGCGTCGGTGGAGAAACCTTTCGACCGGCGAAAAGAAGATTTTGTCGGCTAGCAAGCCGATCACGATAATGACAATCATGATCCCAATGACCTGCTCCATGGCGTTCAGTTCGCGGCCATAATGGAGAAGCTGGCCAAGGCCAAAACCGCTCAGAATTGTCACGAAAATTTCAGCGGCCATCAGGGAACGCCAGGCAAAGGCCCACCCTTGCTTCATTCCGCTCACGATAAAGGGAAGCGCGGCGGGCAGGATCACTTTGAACCACATGTGTAATCGCTTGGACCCCATGGTCAACGCGGCGCGGCGATAAATCGGCGGAACATTGCGCACGCCGGTCTCGGTCGCAATGACTACCGACCAGAGAGTTCCCATCACCACCACGAAAAGCATGGCCGCCTCAGTTTGACCAAACCACAAAAGCGCAAGCGGCACCCAGCAGACGCTGGGCAATGTTTGCAAGCCAAGGGCCAGGGTTCCAATCGTGTCGTGAAACAGTTTCCATCGCGCCGTCAGGAGCCCAAGAGGAAGTCCCATCACGAGTCCAATCAAGTAGCCGACCACCAAGCGGCGCATTGTTACCACCGTCGCTTTGAACAGGGTTCCATCGGCAGCAGCGCTCTCCAAGTACGTTACCACCTGCTTCGGCGATGGCAGCAATACGGGTGACCAAATTTTTGTGCGATACGCTGCTTCCCAAAGCAAAACGAGCACAGCAAAAAATGCGGCCGCCAGGAGAAATCGTTTCATTTAGCAGCAACAGCCTCGGTTTGACCGATGCTCTTCAGAGCCTTCGTAATTCGTGTGGCGTACGCGGCAAGATCGACGCTGTTAATGTCACGCGGCCGTGGCAGATTCACCGTGAATTCCTCCTGAACGCGACCAGGATGTGGAGAAAAAAGCAGAACCCGGTCGCCCAGACACGCTGCTTCACGAACATTGTGCGTGACAAAGACGATGGTTTTGCGACGCGCTTTCCAAATCTCTTGAATATCGCCGTAAAGCTGCTCGCGAGTGAGGGCGTCAAGCGCGGCGAACGGTTCGTCCATGAGAAGCACGCGTGGATTCGGCGCCAGCGCGCGTGCGAGAGAGACGCGCTGCTTCATTCCACCGGAAAGTTCGTGAATGTTTGCATGTTCGAACCGGCTCAAGCCGACGAGTTCGAGATAATATTTCGCGACGTCGCACCTGTCCTTGTTTGTTAAATTCGGTTTGAGCCTCAGTCCAAAAAGGACATTTCCAAAAACATCGAGCCATGGGAAAAGCGCCGGTTCCTGAAACATAACAAGCCGTTCACGACCGGGTCCTGTGACAGGCTTGCCGTCAGCCAGCACTCTGCCGGAGTCGGGTTTTTCCAGACCGGCAATGATGTTGAGCAATGTCGTTTTGCCGCAGCCGCTGGCACCGACAAGACAGACGAATTCAGCTTCGGCAACTTTCAGGCTCACCCGGTCGAGGGCCAGGATAGTGCCCGACGCACTTTGAAAGCTTTTCGACACGGTCTCGATTGCGAGCTTCGAGGGTGCAATGACCTCGAGTTCCTGAGTCGCTGAGGAACGACGGCGTGCTCCATCCATCACGGAGCCTCGATCAGTTTCGACGTGTCTGTCGAGCCCTTTAAGAAACCCGCGTCCTTGCCGTCCTGCACCGATTTGGAAATCAAATCGCGCGATACTTCGCTGGTGAACTGAATCCGCTTCCACGCTTGCGCAACGGCGTCTGGCCGGAAGTCGGCTCGGGTTTCCGCTTTGAGTTCCTCGATCAATAACTTCTGCGCTTCTGCTTCATTCTGTTGAATCCACTTTGTCAGGTCCGCGTTTGCGGCCGCGATTTTCTTCGCAAAATCGCGTCGATCGCGCAGGAACTTCGCACTGGAAACAAGCCACGTAGTAATGGTGTTCCTGTCTTCGAGAAAAACGCGCGCCTTCGCATCGCGTTCCAGGCGAGTCACCCATGGTTCGACTGTCCAAACGGCATCAACTCCGCCACTTTGAACGAGCCCCAGCTGATCGGGATTCGCTGTCGGGATCACCGTCACGTCGCCGCCGGTTTGCGTAACGTTGAATCCGTGGGCCTTCAACCATGCCCGGCAGGAAATGTCCTGCGTGTTGCCGAGTTGTGGCGTTGCAATTTTTTTTCCGCGAAAATCGGCTGGCGTTTTGATAGGCGAGTCAGCTTTTACCACCAGAGCGGCACCGGCATTGGCTGCACCGGAGATTACACGAATCTCTTCGCCGTTTGATTTCAAGTACGCGTTAAGAGCGGGACCGGGGCCTACATAAGTTACGTCAAGCGATCCGGCGAAGATCGCTTCCATCGCTGATGGTCCCGCATTGTAGGTAAACCACTGAATCTCGACATTCGGTCCCAACCGTTCTTCAAACCACCCCTTGCCTTGCCGTGAAAGGGCATGCGCGATTACTCCCTGGGCATGCGTAATATTTGGAAAATGCCCGAACCGAATCACCGTTTTCTCTTCCGCGGTCGCAAATGATGCCCAAAATAGAAACATCCCAACGATTGCTATTATTGTTATTTTCATAGTTCGTCTCTGATAGCAGCGCGTGCTTACAAGTGGAGCGATGATCGGCATCTTCTTGCTAAAGCGTGGCTGACTAAAACATTAGCTGCATCCGGCCGATAACTTCATTGAATTGATCCTGGCCAAATTCAGGATTCGCCTGGCGGAAATCAGACCAGGTATGAATGTAGTTGACCATCAGCTTGAGATCATCGCCGTGGATGTAGTAATTGAGCCCACCGGTAATGGAGCGAATGCCGTCATTGCCCTTTTGCCCGGGATTCAAATCTTCCCACCGGACCGCCAGTTGAAGTTTCTTTGGGATCAGGAAATAGGCCGCCGTGATGTAGTACCCGTTCGTTGTGAAGTCCGCGAACCCGGGAGGCATGCCATTCACCGTGCGACCGTTCACCTTCTCTTGAAGATATTCACCGATCAAATCAAATGGTCCCAAGTTAAACCAGGCGTCCACGCTCCACGCCGTTCTTTCGTCAGCACCCGGCAGGACAAACGGCGAAAGGGAACCATCGGCGTTTACCAACAGGTTCAACGATTGCGAGATGTTGGTGCCCGCATCGTCGCGGCTGTTTAGGACGTCTGCTCCAAGCTTCAGACTGGAATCCTGACCGACGATTTTGCCTTTGAACGGTATCGACTCCAGCCGGCCGACATACATGAAGTTATTGTTGTCGTTGTTCGTGGTGTTGCGCCCGTTCCCGTTAAAGATGCCGGCGTAATACGTCAACAAATCCTTCTCACCCGGCCAAATGTTCGTAAGCGGCTTGCCCCAGAGTTGCACGCCAATCTGCCGTTCTGGCGTGATGGCCCCGGTTGGCAAACTGCGCTCGATTATGATCAGGGAAGGATCTGGAGTAAGTTGCTCCAAGCCAAACGGCGCTTTCCATTGGCCGGCCTTGACGTTCGCTTCCGCGAACTGATGCCAGTTAACGAAGATGTCTGTGGCCTCAAAGGCGGTGCGACTGGAGTTGAGACCATCGCTATTCTCGAAGTCGCCCTCGACTTTGAAATCGAATTGCTCTGCAAAATCGCCTGTCAGATTGATGCGTGCGCGGCGCAGCCGGAAACGATCTTTCAACGCAGTCTGGCCAAACCGCCCTTCGAACGCGGAGACATCGCCGTCTTCAAAGTTGATCTGAACGTATCCGCCCAGCACCAGCTTGAGTTCCGATCCACTCTGCCGGACGTAAACCGGTAACTTCTCTTCCTCGACTACAGCTTTTTCGACGTAAGTTTTTCCATCGTAAGTCACCTTGGTTTTCATTTTGCCCTCAGGGGCGGATACATTCTCTTTTTTTAACCTGGCGACTTCCTGTTTGAGATCGGCGACCGCGCGTTCGAGCTCTTCGATTCGTTTTGATTCTGAGGATGTTTCCGCTCCGCGCACCTGGACTGCGAGTAGCATCATCGGAACGAGGACGTTGATCGGTACTAAGAGCCATTTCTTGTTGGGCATATTTTTCTCCTTCTTGGGTTTTTTGCTCCTCGGGCATATCCCCCTGATGGAGCATTGATGGATGAGCGTGTGAAAAAAGGCGGTGTGACCTTGTCCCGGCGATATTTGCGAAGTGTGATCTCGACGATGTCCGCGAGAGTAAAACGATCAAGCAGGGCGCTGATGGCGTTTCTAACGTCCAGCATCAACATTCGCAGGCCGCAGTGAACTTCATCCGGACACGTGCAGCGCGCGTAGGATGTTTGGCTAACGCAGCGAATCGGTGCCAGCGGTCCGTCAATTAACCGAATGACGGCGCCGAATCTTATCTGGTCCATGGGCCGCGCGAGCGAATAGCCGCCAAACTTTCCGCGCTTGCTTTTCACGTATCCGGCCGCCTTGAGCTGCGCAAAAATCTGCTCGAGGAATTTGATCGGCAGTTTTTCTTTCCCGGCCAGCTCGCCCGCCTGGAGCATTCGCCAGCCCAGTTCGGAGGCGATTCCGAGATCGATCAAGGCGCGAAGCGCGTACTCGCCGCGTTTAGATAGCTTCATATCCTATCAGGCCAGTAGGAAATCATACCAATTCCTAGGATGCAAGTAGGAATTAGGCGCCGTATCGTTTGTGCGCGTTTCGCTTGTCGCCTTGCCTGACTTTTACGACCTCGTCGGGCCGGGCTCTCTCAGGCGTTGTAGCTAAACTGAGGATCAAGCTTCCTCAGCGCATCGGCAGCATATCGCAGATCTTCGTCCGACAAATACTCCCGGTAACCCCCGACTTTTCCGCGACGCACTTTGAACGACTCCGGATCGCGCACGTCACCCGGATGCAGGATTTTCGAATCGAAAACTCCGGCTGCTTCCAATTTTTGCATGTTTTCGAATCGAGAAAACTCAAGCGCCTCCTGAAAAATCGACATATCCAGCGTCGTTTCGCCGACCACGGCAAGCAGGTCTCGAAAATGCTCGGCTGGAGATGCACGCAACGCCTCGTACCGGACGATCGTGAAATCCTTTCGGCCTGAAAATTCGTCAAGCCAATCGTTCATTGCACGGACAATGCCGCGGATTCCAAATCTCTTGTCGCGCAGGAGCGCACTGACGGATTTTTGCTTCAATGCTGCCTCCGCGCCGGGGTCGCGCCGGGTCATTTGTAAATACAGAGAGACGAAACAATCCCGGGGTTCCCGCACAAGCAGGATAATCTTTGCCCTTCGAAGTTCTCTTCTCGGAACGAGATATTTGCCGCGCAAGCGGTCCCAACGATTGCCCTTCGTTCGGTGTTCAAAACGATCGTGGGAGAATATTACCCGGGGAAATCCCGGATGATCGTACCGCCCGGGCTGCAGCGTGAACTCAAGACCGTGACTTTTGCATAAGTAAGCGCAAAGAAATGTCCGGATCCATGTGCGTCCGCTTTTTGGCGCTGAAAGGATGACGACTTCCCCGCCTGAAAGCAGCCTCGCGCGACTGCTGAAGTTTCGGCGCGACCACTGCAGAGAGCGCCGCAAAAAGCGCGAAAACGGGATAGACTTCTCGGGAAGCCCCGAAAGTTCCCTGGGCTGGATCGCTTCACCGGAGGCCATGTCCGTCCGTTGCGTATCGGTCAAGGATCGAGCTGTCATTTGAATCGCCATTCCCCAAATTACTTTTTAGAGCCGCACCTCTGCGAGTCTTGCGGTCCTGTTGCATAAGAGCTCAAAAAGGGGTATCTGTTCAAGCACAAAAAAAGGGGGCGTACTGGCTTCGACTCATCGTTGGAAGCGCAGGCGGCATGCCGAGGATGGTTCGTTGGCCTCGTTAAAAACCGGACCAAAAAACAAACGCAGACAACGAAGGTCTAGCTCTCGCGGCTTAATTGATCGCGACGTTTGTCGTGGGACGCCTGCTACGACGGCAAACGTGGACAGCAGGCTGGCGAATCGGCGGAGCGACCGCGCCGGTTCGTGAATCGATTTCGTGGACGCTCGGGAGTCGGCAATGTGCCGGCGCATGGCTTGGCTCCTCAGAATTTATCGTCGGATAAGCATGTAGATGTTTGCGCGGAGAGCGGCGAGGACAGGGGTTCAACTCCCCTCGCCTCCAGCCTTCGCTTTAAGGCACGAAAAGCGAAGGCTGTCAGGGTGGCGCTTTAGCGTAGGCCGGCACGCAGACGATAGGATAGCTCTGTTGCGAACTGCGGCCGGGCAAGCCAGCTCATTGTGACCCGGACCTCAACCATTCACTCCAGAGCTGCGGCCGACCATTTGGATTAGCGCAAGCATATTCGTAAAACACGCGAACAAATGCGATCCGATCTTCTACGTAAGGAGCCTTCCAGTTCCCAGGCCCAACTGGACGCAGTACATCGTAGTCAAATGAGAGTAATTTCTGCCGGCGCGCAATATCCTCTAGCGATACACGAGTCGCATTTCGGAGCATGTCGTACAGCACCATGAATGTGGTCGTTCGTCCAAGTCCGGCTTCGCAGTGAAAATGTGCCCAGGCGTTCTCCGGAAGTCCGCGAACAGCGAGGATAAATAGATCAACCGCGTCATCGAGTGGTCGCGTATGGTCCGTAACGGCGACGCGCACATAACTGATACCTGCGGACGACACAAGATCGCGTTCGATACTCGCTTCCTTTACAGTCACGTGTTGCGGGACGGCAGAGTCAGCGTCGCCCTTTTTGACCGGCGCACCCGGCCGAACGGCAATTTCGCTATCCGGTCCAAGCGATTGCGCCCAAGCAGCTTCGGCCTCTTCGATTTCAGCCTGGCTGCGACCGACATTCGCCCAATCGCGTGTCGCAAACCAACTAACAGGCAGTCCGTTGACAAATATGTGTGTTTCTTTCCGTAGATCGAAAATGGTGACCGGACCATGCATTCGCGTCAGCAAGAGTTTGAGGTTATCAGCGGTAAACTCTCCGCTGCCAGAGGCATGAAGCTCGACCAAACCAGTGATCGAAGGGGTTTTGCCATCGCTCGCCTTCAGCGGGTCATCAGTTGTGCGAAAGTTACGTGGCAAGTTGCTGGCCAGCGTTAGGTCAATGTCCCAAATCAGCACTGGCGCGTCCGCAGAACGCACCGGCGGATTCTTTTGAACCAGCGTGACTGCGAGAAGAATTGCGGGAGAAAAAAGAAAACAGAATGTGCCGAGCCGGCTGCCGGGCAAGTGAGCAGTGAAATTCATGCGGGCGGCGCCGAGTCTGGAGACGAACACCTCAAGCAGGCAAGGAATTTTTACCAATCCACATTCCAAACTCGCAATTCGCGCGGGCTGATTTAATTCTGAAATCATGGTCGACGCGCTCACTCCAATGATGCAGCAATACCGGCGGCTCCGAGGCAGCATCCCGGCAGATACGCTTTTGTTGTTCAGGCTCGGCGACTTCTATGAACTGTTCTTTGAAGACGCCAAAGAAGCCTCGGTCTTGCTGAACGTCGCACTGACCAAGCGCAACGGCGTGCCGATGTGCGGTATGCCGTATCATGCAGCGCCAACCTACATCGCAAAATTGATCAAGGCTGGCCGACGTGTGGCGATTTGCGATCAGACGAGCGAACCGCAACCGGGAAAAATCGTTTCGCGCGACATCACCCAGATCATCAGCGCGGGAACTGTGAGCGACCTCGACTTACTCGAAGCGAAACGCGCGAATTATCTGGGCGCGGTTTACGCCGACGGCGGCATATTTGGTTTTGCCTACGCGGACCTCACCACCGGCGAGTTCCGACTCACCCAACCGCAAGACCGGCAATCGCTCCTTGACGAACTCGCGCGTGTTTCGCCGTCGGAACTGCTCATCAGCTCCGAACAGAAAGATCACATCGGTGAGATCGGTCACGCGCTCGAGTACGACAGCTACGCGTTCCTGCCGGAGCAGGCGATCTTCACCTTGTGCGAACATTTCAAAACGAAATCGCTGGACGGATTCGGCTGCGGAGAAATGTCTCAGGCAGTCGCTGCCGCGGGCGCAATCGTTCATTACTTGAAGCACCAGCTTCGGCGTAACATCGATCATCTCACCTCGTTGCAGTGCGATGCGCCGGCGGAATACGTCATGCTCGACGCCGCGACCCAAGCCAATCTTGAGCTGGTCGAATCACGCGGGGCACGCAACACCAGTTTGCTCGCAGTTCTTGATCGCACGGTCACGCCGATGGGCGGCCGGAGATTGCGTTCGTGGATTTTGCAGCCGTTGCGCAATCTGCATGAGCTCGAGCGACGCCAGCAAATGATCGCCGATTTGTTGCAGGAACCAGACTTACTTGCGGCAATCCGCGCTCAACTGAAACCTATTCGCGACATCGAACGCGCAACGTCGCGACTGAGCCAGGCCTCGGGAAACGCGCGCGATCTCGTGGCGCTGAAATTTTCTCTGCAAGAGATCCCGAAGCTAAAGAGCGAATTACAGCAACTAATTGAGAGAAGCGAATTCGGTAGGGCGCGACCACAGCCTGCTCGCCACGGCGAAGCTTCGCCGATCAAGGCAGAGGAAGACGGCGGGCTCGCCGAGCTCGCCCTACCAATGCAACTGCAAAGCGCGATTCACGAAATGCCGCTGTTGACTGAGAAGCTCGCAAAAGCAGTCGTCGACGATCCGCCGTTGACTCTAAAAGAGGGTGGAATTTTTCGGGATGGATACGACACGGATCTTGACGAGCTGCGGCGGGCGTCCCGCGATGGAAAGAATTGGATCAACCATTTGCAGGAGCGCGAGATCGCTGCAACGGGGATCAAGTCACTCAAGGTACGCTACAATTCCGTTTTTGGTTATTTCATCGAAGTCACCAAATCGAACCTTGCGAATGTGCCTGCGCTCTACACGCGCAAGCAAACCACCGTGGGGGGCGAGCGCTTCGTCACACCCGAGTTGAAGGAGATCGAGGCAAAAATCATCGGCGCAGACGAACGCGCGCGGCAACTTGAGTACCAGCTCTTCCAAAAACTGCGCGAGGAAACTCTGCGGGAACTGGAGTCGATCCAGCAAACTGCCGCAGCCATCGCTGTGCTCGATGTCATTTGCGCGCTGGCTGAGACTGCGCGGCTGTTCCGTTATTGCCGGCCGCAATTAAACAATACGCTGCGGTTGGTGATCAAAGACGGACGGCATCCCGTACTCGACCAGAATCTGGTGGAAGAAAAGTTTGTGCCTAACGACACGTCGCTGGATGGCGAGAGCGTTCGACTCGCGATTGTGACCGGCCCAAACATGGCGGGAAAATCCACCTACATTCGCCAGGTGGCGTTGATTGGGCTGATGGCTCAAATAGGCAGTTTTGTTCCGGCAGAGAGCACCGAGATCGGGTTGGTGGATCGCATTTTCACCCGCGTCGGCGCGAACGATGACATAGGACGCGGCCAATCGACATTCATGGTCGAGATGAACGAGACTTCGAATATCGTCAATAATGCGACCGAACGCAGCCTGGTGATACTGGATGAGATCGGCCGCGGCACATCCACGTTTGACGGCCTTTCCATCGCCTGGAGCGTCGCCGAATTTCTCCACGACAAGATCAAAGCACGCACGTTATTCGCTACGCATTATCATGAGTTGACTAAACTCGCCGAAGAACGCAAAGGCGTTTGCAATTTCAACGTCGCCGTGCGCGAATGGAACGACCAAATCATTTTTCTGCGCAAAATTATTCCCGGCGGCGCCGACAAAAGCTATGGCATCCAAGTCGCCCGTCTGGCAGGTTTACCAAAGGAGATTCTCGACCGAGCGAAGGAGATTCTTTCGCACTTGGAGAAACCGGATGGCATAACCGCGCCATCGGCCAAGCCGCCCAAACGATCGGCAAGAACACAGGCCAAAATGGAAAAGCCGCAGCTGGATTTATTGTGAAACCGATTCGTTGCCCGTGAAACGCGGCTCGCTGATCGTGTCTAATGTGCTCGAAACCAGATCCCGCTAGCGCACGCCTGTTCGCGTTCGCATTTGCGAAAGCCAGACTGGCGCGCCGGGCCTGCCCCGCTGAAACATGCGCCGAAGCAGAATTGTATATTGTGGTAAACTATCCACGATGGCGGTTAAGACGGAAAAGGAACTGAACGAGACACAGCGCAATCTTTGGCTCAAGGCGGTGGCTGCTGTTGAGCTGCGCAATCTCGGTTATGCAATTTCTCTTTTGCAGGAAATCCTGAAACAGGAACCGCAATTTCTGACCGGACGACAATTGCTGCGGCGTACTGAAGTCACGAAAAACAAGTCAACCAAGAGAAGTTTTTTCAATATTTCGACCGCGCCGATTGCTATCATGAAAGCGCAGCGAGAAATCAAGAAGGACCCAAAACGTGCCGTCGAAATGCTGGAAAAGGTACTGGAAGACGAACCTTATAATCGACAGGCGAACCTGGCTTTAAAGGAAGCGGCGACAGCAGCGAGCTGGCCCGAAATTGGCGTGTTCGCGCTGCGCACGTTGCTCGAAGAAAATCCGCGCGACGTCAAAGTATTACACGAACTTGGGCGTTTGTACAGCGAGCTGGGAGAGAACGATCAGGAAGTCGAAGTCTATAATCAAATCATCGAGCTAAATCCATTGGATGCCGAAGCACTCCGTCGTGGCAAAGACGCAGCGGCCCATGCATCCATGAAAAGCGGTGGATGGACGCAGGCTGAAAGTTACCGTGATCTGATCAAGGACAAAGAGATGGCGATTTCGCTCGAACAGCAAAGCCGGGTGCGATTGACCGGCGAATCGCTCAAACAACAGATCGCCGAAACGCACGCGCGTCACAAGGCGGAGCCGACGAACGTCGACCTTGCGCGACGCCTGGGTGCGTTGAACGAGAAAAAGGAGGACTTGGAGGCAGCGATCGGTTGGTATCAATGTGCAGCCGATCTGACCAAAGGTGCGGATACTGGATTGGTCCGGAAAGTTTCCGATCTGAAAATCAAATGCCTGGAACACGAGATTGCCGCGCACGAGGAATTTCTTTCCACACACAATGCAGCCCATGAATTGCATGCGAAAAAGTCTGAAGAACTAAAGGCCGCCAAAGCGAAGCGCGCAGAAATCCTCATCGCCGATGCACGTGAGCGGGTCACTCGAAATCCGACCGATCTTCAACTTCGATTCGAATTGGGCGAGCACCTCGTCAGTGCCAGACGTTTTCGCGAAGCCGTGCCGGAGTTGCAGCGGGCGCGGCAAAATCCACACGCCCGCTTGAAAGCGATAAACTTGCTCGGTTGTTGTTACGGCGAGCTTGGGATGCTTGATCTTGCGACGAAGCAATTGGAACAGGCGTCGAAGGAAATTCTGTCGATGGACGCGATTAAGAAAGAGATCGTCTACAATCTTGGACTTGTTTACGAGCGGATGGGCGACCGGGAAAAATCGCTCGCCTGCATGAAGCAAATTTACGAAGTCGAACACGGCTACAAGGATGTGGCGACCCGCGTGGAAAGTTCGTACGAACAGAGAATCCCTGAAATCTAATCGTCTTTCACGCGTGCGATTCAGTGCGCAATCGCCGCGTGGATAGAGTCGCAGGCGTAGTCCGCCATCAAATCAAATCAGGATTCATTCCGCATCCAATCGAGCGCCTGTTTTCGATTCTTAATTGGCTGGATTACTCCGGCACATTCAATCGAGGAAAGTCATGAAAAGCAAAATCACAATTGTTTCGCAGTTTTGTATTCTGCCTTTGATGGTTGCAGCGCTCAGCCTTGCTGGTGTGGCGCTGGCGCAAGATGTCCCAGCAACCAAAAGTTCGTCACTTAGCGTGAAGGACAAGACTTTCATGAAGAAAGCCGCGAAGGGTGGAATGATGGAAGTGGCTATGGGGAACCTTGCTGCGCAAAATGGCCAGAGTGACGATGTAAAATCATTCGGCAAGCGGATGGTCAGCGACCACAGCAAGGCGAATGACGAACTCAAGTCGATTGCTTCACAAAAAGGAGTCACTCTACCGGGCAAAGAGCCCACGCTTAAATGGAACTCGGACAAGGCCTACGTGACCATGATGGTCAAGGATCACGAAAAGGACCTGGCCGAATTTCAGGAGGAAGCAAAAACCGGTAGCGATCCCGAGGTGAAAAAGTTTGCTGAGGACACTGCCAAAGTTGTCCAGGAGCATCTTGACCTGGCCAAAGAAACTCAGAGCAAGCTGCAATAAGGAAGAGACTGATTGCGAAGCGGCGCGCCTCGAAAGGCGTGCCGCTTTTTTTATGCTGCAACCTTTTCGAGTTTTGCACCTGGTTAAGAACGTTGTGCCAATTAAAAGCGCCTTGGCTTTTCCAATGCGAAACTTGATCCTCTAGTCCCATGCGCAAGACAAAAATCATCTGTACCTTGGGTCCTGCGACGGAAAAGACGGAGGTCTTGCGCCAGCTAATACATAAAGGAAGCGATGTCTTCCGATTAAATATGAGCCACGCCACCCACGAATGGGTGCGCGAAATTGTTCCACGCATCCGAATGCTCGCGCAAAAAGCGGGCCGGGCGGTTGCGTTTCTTCTTGATACGCAAGGCCCAGCTATCCGGACTGGCGATCTGAAGGCCAGTCTGCATTTGAAGCCGGGCGACATTCTGGAGTTCACCGTGCGTGGCGCAAAAAGTAAGGAGCGCTATTCGGTGGACGTGAATTACCGCGGTTTTGCCGATGATGTGACGGTTGGCAACACGATCCTCGTCGATAATGGCTTGATCAAATTGCTCGTGCTCGACAAGGGGAACAATCGTGTGCGCTGCAAGGTTTTGACACGTGCGATCCTCGGTTCGCGGCGCCACATTAATCTGCCCGGCGTACACGTAAATCTTCCCTCGCTCACGAGTAAGGACCACGCCGATGTATCCCTCGGCGTGGAGATGGGGGCGGATTTCATCGGGCTGAGTTTCGTGCGCGAGAAGAGCGACATCGAACAGCTGCGAAAACTTCTGGCGAGGAAAAAGAGTAAGGCGCAGATCGTGGCAAAAATCGAGGATCAACTCGCGGTGCGTTCAATCGACCAGATGATCGAGAGTGCTGACGTAATCATGGTGGCGCGCGGCGATTTGGGAATCGAATGCCCAATGGAAGACCTGCCAATCATCCAGCGTCGAATTGTGAAAAATTGTCTTCGCCTGGGCAAGCCGGTCATAGTCGCAACTCAGCTGTTAGAATCGATGATCACCAATCCTCTGCCCACACGCGCCGAGATCACCGACGTGGCAAACGCCGTTTTCGAACAGGCCGACGCTCTAATGCTGAGCGGCGAAACGACAATCGGCCGTTACCCGGTTGAGTGCGTCGAAGTGTTGCGCCGAGTGGCGATGCGTATCGAACGCAGCGGTGGGGCGGGTTATGCAGAGAACGCCCTGCTGGAAAACATTCGACAGAAAACGGTGGCTTCAGCCGTCACGCTGGCAGACTCGGTGCAAGATTCAAAACTAGTTGTCTTTACGTTACAGGGAAGGATGGCGCGGTATGCCTCAAATCTGAGGCCGCATCGCGCGCCGATCTTTGCTTTCACTCCTAGCGAGGAGGTTTACAGGCAACTGGCACTTTATTGGGGGACGTTTCCCGCCTGCATCGATTTCGCGGGCGGCCCGGACAGGGCGATTTCAGCGGCCGAGAAGTTTCTGCGCAAAAACAAGTGGGCTAAACCCGGAGACCGTATGGTAATTATCAGTGACGTGCGTATGGGTCGCGCGCTTATCGATTCGATCCAACTGCGCGTAGTGAAATGAAAACAAAAACGCGCGGACTGCAGGTCCGCGCGTTCTAAACCGAAGAGATTGATCCAGCTTAAGCTTCCACGGGCAACTCGACATCGACCGGCCGCTCCTTCTTGCTGAGCGCGCGGCGCAACTTCGATAGCGCGATGTTTTGCAACTGACGAATCCGTTCGCGGGTGACACCGAATTTCTTGCCCACTTCCTCAAGAGTTTTCGGTTTGCCGCCGTCTAGTCCGAAGCGCTGGAAAATGATCTTCTTTTCGCGGTCGTCGAGCACATCAAGCAAACCGCCGACCTCGTTGCGCAGGTTTTTGTCGCGCAGCAGCTCAAATGGCGTTTGTGCGTCCTCGTCGCCAACAATCTCGCCGAACTCGGTGGAATCATCGTCGCTAATTGGCGCATCGAGCGACGCCGGGCGGATCGACACAGTCTTTAGCTGCGAAACTTTTCCACTCGCAATTCCAATTTCATCACCCAGCTCGTCGTCAGTGGGTTCGCGGCCCAGCTCCTCGCTCATTTGCAGGGAAACCCGGCGCATCTTCGAGATTTTGTCCACCAGATGCACAGGCAGACGGATCGTCTTGCTCTGGTTCGCCAGCGCCCGTTTGATGGACTGCTTAATCCACCATGCGGCGTAGGTGCTTAGTTTCCCGCCCTTCGCGGGGTCGAACCGTTCCACGGCCTTCATCAGACCAATATTCCCCTCCGAGATCAGGTCGAGAAGCGGCAGCCCGAGATTCGCGTAGTCATGCGCGATTTTGACGACCAAGCGCAAATTGGACCGAATCATCAGCGCTCGCGCTTCGCGATCGCCTTTTTTAATCTTAGCGGCCAGCTCGATCTCCTGGTCCGGAGTCAACAACGGGATTTGCCCGATCTCGCGCAGGTAAATCTTAATTCCGGTATCGCTATCCTCAGCAGCCATATAACTCTTTTTCATTAATCACTTTGGGGGGTTGGATTGACAACCTCCCGTACATCTTCTTCGTGGCAGGCTTGTCGATCACGCGTTCTAGCATCCTAGGAACTACTTAACAAGGTTAAATATTCTGAGTAGTGACAATGATCGGACGCCTCCTGTTCAATTTTTTTGGAGCCCTCACTTGCCCCATTGTCTCTAGGGCTCTTTTAGCATTAACCCTTACATATTCTACGAGATTTGTAGACGTAAGTGACCTCCCACTTTAGAGGGATATTTGACGCTTTTCCACGCAGCGATTTTCTGCAACGCTGCAAGGGCTATGCTGGCAAAAATTTACTCCGCGGCTGTTTATGGCGTGGACGCATATGAGGTTGAGATCGAGGTCAACGGCGCTGGCGGCGATCCGAACATTGTTATTGTTGGGCTGCCGGACGCCGCTGTGAGGGAAAGCCGCGATCGGGTTACTACGGCCATTGCAAACAGCGGCTACTACTGGCCGCGCGGTCGCACAACGATTAATCTGGCTCCCGCCGACATCAAAAAAGAAGGACCGAGCTTCGACCTGCCAATCGCCCTTGGAATGATCGCAGTGACAGAAGGACTGGACAGCTCGCCGTTTGAAAACTTCAGCTTTGTAGGCGAGCTCGCGCTGGACGGCACGGTGCGATCCGTGAAAGGAGTGCTGCCGGTCGCTTTGGAGGCACGTCGCCGTGGCAAACGGGCATTGTTCGTTCCGGAACCGAACGCGCTCGAGGCCGCCATGGTGGATAAGATCGACATCTACGGCGTGCAAAATTTGCGGCAGACATTCGCATTCCTACGCGGCGAGACTCCCCTTCTTCCGACACGCGCCGATCTGAGCAGATTTTTTTCAGCACACCAAAGCTATGACGTCGATTTCGGAGACGTGAAAGGCCAGGGTCATGTCAAACGGGCCGTCGAAGTCGCGGTGGCTGGCGGTCACAACGTCTTGATGGTCGGGCCGCCCGGCTCGGGAAAATCGATGCTGGCGAAACGTATCCCTACCATTATTCCGCCTCTTTCACTCGAGGAAGCAATTGAGACGACAAAGATTCACAGCATCGCCGGGTTGCTCGATGCCGAAAAATCCTTCGTCTCCACGCGGCCATTTCGTCCGCCGCATCACACCATCAGCGATATCGGCTTGCTCGGCGGCGGCACGTTTCCAAACCCTGGTGAAGTCAGTCTCGCGCACAACGGCGTCCTCTTTCTCGATGAGCTGCCTGAGTTCAAAAGGTCGGCATTGGAGGTAATGCGCCAGCCACTTGAAGACGGAAAAGTCACCGTTTCGCGCGCTGCGGGCAGCGTTACTTTTCCCTCAGAGTTCATGCTCGTCGCGGCAATGAATCCGTGTCCATGCGGCTACTTTGGCGACCTCAAACGCGAATGCCGTTGCGGTCCGGCCCAGGTGCAACGTTATCGCCAGCGCGTCTCCGGCCCGTTGCTGGATCGTATCGATCTGCACATTGAAGTGCCAGCTGTCGAGTATCGAGACGTCGCCAGCGAGCGGGCTGAAGAGACGTCTGCCACGATCCGTGAGCGCGTCGGCAGCGCACGTCAACGTCAGCTAGAGCGGTTTCGCGGCGACGCAAAAGTAAATTGCAACGCCCGAATGGCGACGCGCCACCTTAAGCAATACTGCAAACTCACTCAGGATTCGCAGGAACTGATTCGCGTGGCCATGAACGAATTGAACCTGAGCGCCCGCGCTTACGATCGGATCCTGAAGGTTTCGCGCACTATCGCTGATCTCGATGGCAAGACTGAGATCTCACCTGAGCATGTGAGCGAAGCGATTCAATATCGGACATTCGACCGCACCTTCTGGGTGTAGCCGATCGATCAGGGATCTGCACGCCTGCTCGTGCTCGGCGCCTCCAACTACGACCGCCAACACCAGCATCGGCAGGAGCGAACAGTTTTGAATCCAATGAGCGAGTGAGATGCATCTCAAAGGAAACAAAAAACGCTCGAAACATGAAACCAATACCCTTAACGACTCCTAATCACAGTCGTCGCGATTTGTTTGATCCCATAGAACGCAAACACCGCCCAATGCCCGTAACGGATTACAGTTATCATTCCGTCGCATTCGGAGGATTCAGCGGATGTAAGATGCGCAATTCTGAGCAATCGTTTTGGAACATCGCTGGCAATTACTTGAAAGATGAAGCGCGCCACGATTTCTGGACTGAAGCTACGCTCTTTGCATTTATCGCTATTACGGCAGCTCTGGCCTTGATGAATAACCTGCACGTGCTGATAGAGTTCATGCGTGCGATCACCTCTCACCAAGGCACGTAAGTTTCGACAGATTATTGCCGTACTGCTGTTGTCGCTTGCTGGTTGTGGCTCGGAAAGCGATCGGGTGCTTGAGGAGACTTTCGACCGGGTCTACACGATCCAGCCAAACACGGACATAAGCATCCAAAACGCCGACGGCGCGGTTCTGGTCTACGGTTCAAACACCAACGAAATGCGGGTGTACGCGACGAAGAAAGCATATGGCCGCACGCAGCTGAAAGAGATTGCGATCGATGTCTCTGTGCAGCCGACCTCCGTTTCAATCACCACCAAACTTCCTCCGAAACCGAAGTGGGCCCTGTTTGATCGCTCCGGCACGGTTGATTACACCATTGTGGTTCCTGCAACCGCCCACATATCGCAGCTGCGTCTTGATGCAGGCGAACTTCTCGTGGACGGAATGCACGGACGAAGTGTACACGCCTGGCTGGGCGATGGTCGAATGATAGCTCGCAACTGCTTCACTAACATCGATTTTGCGCTGCGGCGTGGCAATCTCACCCTCTCTTACGACTGGTGGCAACCGGAAAGTTTTTCGATCCAGGCAGATATCGCGCGCGGAAACGCATGGGCGTTTCTTCCCAGTAATGCGGTTTTTCATCTTCTTGCCAGAGCGACACACGGAAAACTCGCCAGTGATTTTGATAATTCTGCGACTGCTGGGAAAGAAAGCGCTGAAGCGACAACGATCGACCAATTTGTCAACGGCGGTGACAACGCCACAATCGAAATACGGGCAGAAAGCGGCAACATCAAGATCGTTGAAGCCAATCCGTAAGGGAAATAAATTGACTCCGAAAGGCTTCGCGAGTTGATCAATCCGAAATCCACAATCTACAATCCGCAATCCTAACATGCCTTCGTTCGACATCGTCTCAGAAGTGGACAAGCAAGAACTCGATAACGCGATCAATCAGGCACGCAAGGAGCTGGCGACTCGTTTCGACTTCAAAGGCATAGCAACTGAGATACTTCTCGAGAAGGACAAGATCACGCTCACTGCGCAGGATGCAGCTTACCTCCGGGGATTGCGCGAAATCCTCATCGGCAAGCTTTCAAAGCGGGGAGTGGATTTGCGCAATATCGAACAAGGCGAGCCCGCCATTTCATCTATCGGCCATGCCCGGCAGGAATTAAAGATTCAACAGGGTCTGGAGGGAAACAAAGCAAAGGAAATTATTCAGGCGATCAAGTCGCAGGGTTTCAAGGTGCAAAGTCAACTGCAGGATCAACAGATTCGAGTGACCGGAAAAAAGAAAGACGAGTTGCAGGAAGTCATTCAATTCATCCGCAACCGAGACTTTGGCGTTTCCACGAATTTCAAAAATTTCCGGGACTGACTCCAAGGACGGGCGGTTTCCAATCCACCCTTTTGGATCGGCGGACTAGAGACCGCCGCTCCCTGATTAACCGCCTTGCACCGGCGGCATGATGGAAATTTCGTCTCCCGGACAGAGTTTGTAATTTCGATCGACGAATTCCACGCCTGCGCCAATCAAAATGCTCTTGTCATGCGGCCGAAGCTTCGGTTGTTGCGCGTAGATTTGCCCAAGCAAGTCGCGGACAGTGGCCCCGTCGGCAACATCGACGTCCAACTGGCGCGTTTCGACTAGATCGCGCAGTTGCGCGTAAAACAGCACTCGCACTTTCATCTGATCATGTTATTCCGAGCGGAGTCGACACATCCCGTGGCGCCAGCTTACCGGTAAGTTCGCGGGATATCTCGACTTCGCCCCCGACATGACGGCTCAATCCTCCTCGAGTAATTCCTTCCGCAAAACGCCAATGTAAGGAAGATTGCGATAACGTTCCCTGAAATCGAGCCCGTAACCGACAACAAATTCGTCTTCAATCTCGAATCCAACATAGTCTGTATCGACTTCCCGGGTGCGTTGTTTCTTTTTGCTCAACAGCACGCATACCCGGATGCTGTGGGGTTTTGCTGTTTCCAACGTTTCGCGAACGGCTGCGAG
>Ga0137413_10000032_pt1 | contig 31708 bp, 28 predicted proteins | sample CZODoug2_1_16fun_FD_108280 | JGI IMG/M metagenome (GOLD analysis project Ga0137413, IMG submission 108280) | Vadose zone soil fungal communities from Angelo Coast Range Reserve, California, USA - CZODoug2_1_16fungal (Illumina Assembly) | ecosystem: Environmental > Terrestrial > Soil > Vadose... | reverse complement strand
GAGAACGAACTTTACGTCCGCTCACAAGATGGCAAAGGCGAGCCGCAACAAATCACAAGCGGCGCCGACACCTATTACTATGCACCGAAATGGTCGCCCGATAGCAAGAAGCTGCTCTGGAGCGATCGGCTGCAACGATTGCGTTATATCGATGTTGCAACCAAAGCGATCACACTCGTCGATCAAGACAAATTCGGCGAAATCCAAGGCTACAACTGGTCGCCCGATAGTCAGTGGATCGTCTGGGCACGTCCGGAAGAGAACGACATGCCTCGTATCTACCTTTACTCGCTCGCCAACAAACAGCAGACGGCTGTCACTGATAGTTGGTATGGCTCTGGCGAGGCAGTCTTCAGCGACGATGGAAAATATGTGCTGCTCGCCTCAGCCCGCGATTTCAAGCCGACATTTGGCGACCAAGAATTTGCAAATGTGTATCGCGACATGCAGCGGATTTATCTCGTCACACTCGCCAAAGAAACCGCCAACCCACTTGCCCCGAAGAGCGATGAAGTCGGCAAGGCTGAAGAAAAACGACAAAAGGAAAAAGCGAAGGAATCCGAAGCGAAAAAGCCGGAAGAAAAAGTCACTGGCAAGAAACCCGAAGAAAAACCAAAGAAACCAGTCGTTGTGAAAGTGGATACCGACGGAATCCAGAACCGAATCCTTGGCCTGGAAATTACACCGGGAAATTATCGCAACATCCGAATGCTGGATGACGGGCGGATCTTTTATCTACGCCGTACAGCGGCTGATGACATCGGCGAAGATGACAACGAAGGATTCCCTGAAAGAGACAGGAAATCACACCTTTGCGTTTACAACGTGGACGATCGCAAGGAGACCGTCCTGGGCGACGTGAACAATTACCAAATCACGTTCGACGGCAAAAAGATGCTGGTGAAGATCAAAAAAGATTACGCCATCATCGATGTGCCAAAAGACAAACTCGAGACCAAGGATCACGAGCACAAGATCGCGGGGCTCGACACGCAGTTGGATCGACATGCCGAGTGGAACCAAATCTACTTCGAATGCTGGCGGCAAATGCGCGATTTCTTCTTTTCACCCACGATGAACGGCGTCGATTGGAAGGCCATGCGAGACAAATACGCCGCGTTGCTCCCGTTCGTGAATCATCGCAATGATCTTACCTACTTGTTAGGCGAGCTCATCGGCGAATTGAACAACGGCCATACCTACGTCGGCGGCGGCGAACGCCCTGACACTCCACGCATCAAGCTTGGCCTGCTCGGCGCGGAATTTTCTCGCGACCCGGCCACGCGCGCTTATCGCGTCGAACGCATTTTGCCAGGTGAAAATTGGGATAAGGAAACCCGCTCGCCCCTCACAGATGTCGGCGTGGACGTGAAACCCGGCGATTATATTCTGGCGATCAACAACACCCCAGTCTCCACATTGCCTAGTCTTTACGACGCACTCATTGGCACCGCAGACAAACAAGTAATCCTGCGCGTGAATTCCAAGCCGACTGATGCTGGCGCGCGCGACGTGACTGTTGTCCCCACTGATAATGAAGCGCCGCTTTACTATCTGGATTGGGTGCAGAAGAACATCGATTACGTTAACAAGAAAACGGGCGGCGAAGTTGGTTACCTCCACATTCCCGATATGGGCCAGCCCGGCTTGAACGAGTTCACAAAGCTTTACTTCCCGCAAATCCGCAAACACGCCCTCATTGTCGACGTTCGCGGCAACGGCGGCGGCTTCGTCTCCCCGCTGGTGATCGAGCGGTTGCGGCGGGCGCTGGTGATGGTCGGGATGGCACGGAACGGCATGCCGCAAACCGACCCGTCGCAAACGTTTGTTGGCCCAATGGTCACGTTAACCAACGAATTCTCTGCATCCGATGGCGATATTTTTCCGTATCGCTTTAAGACTCTTGGGCTCGGCAAGCTGATCGGGAAACGCACATGGGGCGGCGTGATTGGTATTCGCGAGTCGCTGCCGCTTGCCGATGGCGGTCAATTCTTCAAACCGGAATTCGCTCCGTACTCAAAAGACGGCAAACAATGGATCATTGAAGGTCGTGGCGTCGATCCCGACATCGTAGTCGATAACGATCCTGGGAAGGAATTCAAAGGCGAAGATCAGCAGCTCGACCGGGCGATCCAGGAGATTCAGGAAGAACTAAAGACGAAACACTACGACCTTCCGCCGCCCCCACCCTGGCCTAATCGAAATCCCGCCAGCTGAACCTAGAGTTTTAACAAGCGACGCCACTCAAGCTCGTTGTGGAGCACACGCGCCACTGCACGCAGAAGCGAAATCTAAGAGGAAGGTGCTCGCCCCGGCAGCATGAAGCGGCGAGATTAGCCGCATGGAACGGGCTTTTCCAAACCGAATCGAAGCGGGGCGGATACTCGCGGAGAATCTCGAGAAATATGCGGATCGCGACGACGTGATTGTGCTCGGGTTGCCCCGCGGCGGCGTTCCTGTCGCCAACGAAGTTGCAAAACGTCTTCGTGCGCCGCTCGACGTTTTTATCGTGCGCAAGCTCGGTGTCCCCGGTTTCGAGGAACTGGCTGCCGGCGCCATTGCTTCCGGCGGAGTGCGTGTTTTGAATGAAGACGTGATGCGTGCGATACCGCACGCAGACCAGGCAATCGAGGCCGTTACTGCGCGAGAAAAAGTAGAATTGCAGCGGCGCGAACAAATCTATCGGGAAGGCCGCCCCGCACCGGAGTTACGGGATCGGATTGCCATCTTGGTGGATGATGGATTAGCCACGGGCGCGACCATGCGCGCCGCGGTGAAAGCACTGCGGAAGCGAGGTGCCGCGAAAATTGTCGTGGCCGTGCCGGTCGGTCCGCCGGATACCTGCCACGAGATTGAAGAACAAGCCGACGAAACGATTTGTCTGAGCACGCCTGAATTCTTTCAGGCTGTCGGCCAATATTACGAGGATTTCTCGCAGACAACCGATGAAGACGTGCGCGAACTGCTTGGTCGCGCCGCGGAGGAACACAAATGACGGAGGCCGAATTTGTTCGCGAAATCGCACAGCCGCTCTCTGGCGTGGCAGAAGATTACGACGGCCTTCTCAAGCTGATCGGTGATGCGCGATTTGTCCTGCTGGGCGAAGCGACACACGGCACACACGAATTCTATTCCGAGCGTGCTGCGATCACGAGGCGACTCATCGCCGAGAAGGGCTTCTCTATCCTGGCGATTGAGGCGGACTGGCCGGATTCGTCCCGAGTGCATCGCTATGTCCGGGGCGCCACGACCGACGCCAACGCAAATGAAGCGCTCTCGTGTTTTCGCAGGTTTCCGACCTGGATGTGGCGTAACACGGTCGTGCTGGAATTCGTCGAGTGGTTGCGTCATTTCAACCGCAATATCGATCGGAAGCGAGCGCCAGTTGGATTTTATGGGATGGATCTCTACAGCCTGCATGCGTCAATTGAGGCTGTGCTCAGGTATCTGGACAAAGTCGATCCTGATTCGGCGAAGCGTGCGCGGCAGCGATATTCCTGCTTCGATCATTTCGGCCACAAGCCCCAGGAATACGGTTACGCTACGACTGTCGGTGCCGCCGAACCATGCGAAGAAATGGTCGTCGAGGAGCTCGTCGAACTGCGGAGCAAGGCTGCCGAATTTCTGAGTCGCGATGGCGCGGTCGCTGCGGAGGAACTTTTCTTTGCAGAACAAAACGCGCGACTGGTCAAGAACGCGGAACAATACTACCGATCCATGTTTCGTGGGCGCGCGTCATCGTGGAATTTGCGCGACCGGCACATGGTCGAGACGATCGAAAATCTGATTGCGCATCGCGATGGAGGGAAGCAACCTAAAGCAGTTGTTTGGGCGCACAATTTGCATCTCGGCGACGCGCGCGCCACGGAGATGAGTCATTACGGTGAAGTGAACGTCGGCCAGCTCATACGCGAGCGTTTCGGCAAGGAAACTGTCCTGATCGGCTTCAGCACCCATCACGGCTCCGTCACCGCTGCGTCCGATTGGGGTTCCTCCGCCGAGCGCAAAAATGTTCGCCCTGCTTTGCGAGGCAGTTATGAGGAGTTGTTTCACGAGACCGGACTGCCTCGTTTTTGGATCGATTTGCGAGGCGCAGGTCAGATTGGCGTTCTGCAACAGCGGCGGATCGAGCGCGCCATCGGCGTGGTTTACCAACCAGAGTCAGAACGATTGAGCCATTATTTTCATGCACGCATTCCGGAACAGTTTGATGCGGTCATTCACTTCGATGAAACACGCGCAGTCGAGCCCTTGGAACAAACCAGCATTTGGGACGCCGGCGAGTTGCCAGAAACTTATCCCTTTAAGGTCTAGTTTTAATCTTAATCTTGCTCATGCTCTTACCGTCATGTTGAGCGAAGCGAAACATCTCTGGTTGTTGCTTTGATGGGCCGATCATGAGCGAAATTCAAATTCAGTCCGGACGCGCGATTCTCTCAGGAAACTTGCATATTCCTGAGGGCACGACCAACCTCGTTCTTTTTGCTCACGGCAGCGGAAGCAGCCGGCATAGTCCGCGGAATCAATTTGTCGCGCGTACGCTCAATGAGGCAGGACTTGGAACGTTGCTCTTTGATTTGCTCACCTCAGAGGAGGAGGCGATCGACATGCAGACTCGCGATCTACGGTTCGACATCCACTTGCTGGCCGAGCGCCTCGTGCATGCGACAAAGTGGGCGAAGGAGCAAGAGCAAACACGCGATTTGCACATGGGTTATTTTGGCTCCAGCACAGGGGGCGCGGCAGCTTTGGTCGCAGCGATAGAGGTTCCCCAAGAGGTCAGGGCGGTTGTATCGCGCGGCGGTCGTCCCGATTTGGCGGGCGAAGCTTTGCCAAAGGTGCAGGCACCCACGCTGCTCATCGTCGGTGGGAATGACGACGTCGTCATCGAGTTAAACGAGCAGGCACGGGATAGGATGCGCTGCGAAGTGAAGCTGGAGATTATTCCAGGCGCGACGCATCTCTTTGAAGAACCGGGTGCGCTGGGAAAAGTCGCAACGCTCGCGAGCGATTGGTTCCTTAATCATATTGGCGCGGACAACGCTGGTCGCACTGAAAAATGACGAAGCACGAATGAAATCCTAATGATCAAATGACGAACGATCCAAAAGCCGCTTCATCGCCCGGATTTCGTCATTCTTTCGTCATTAGACATTCGTCATTCGTCATTTTTTGTATGTCACCACCCTTCCCCACAGACTTTTCGTTCCCCAAATACCGGCTCGAAGGCATTCCAATTGCACAATCTGACTGTGATCGACAAACAGGTTCACATCTGCCCCGTAGTTTTTGATGTACCATGCGAATACATCGGGATCAGCGGCTTCAAACATCAGTTTTCCCATCCCTAGCTCATTGATGAATTTCGCGGGAACATCCGTGCGCCATGGATCGACATTTTCGGTAATGCCTTCGCTCTCAATCATGATAATGTCGGCGCCGGCATCCAGAAATCGTTTTGCCTGCGCGATCGCCCAGTTTGGATCGCGAGTGCCTTCCGCTTGGAGTTCTGCAGGCGCCGTTGCGCCGCCAGCGCCGAATTGAATCCCTACTTCCGGTTTCGCCTTTAATCCCGATTTGCGCACCAATTCAATCAGTCGCAGCCAATCATCGGTCGGGATCGAGACAAACCCAGCTGAGATCTCAATGGTATCGAATCCGAGCTTCTTGCATTCGGGGATATACTGCCGCACCGCCTCGCCGCCTTGGGCGAGCACCCGTTCGATGAAACCGCCGGTAGAAACGAGCACATCGTGCTTGTGGCAAACCTCGATGATGTCTCGCACAGCTTGTTGTGGCATGAGCGTGAATGAGCCGCCCGCAAACTTCAACGAATCGACGTAGGCACCCATTGTTTCAAACAAATCCTCAAGGTAACGCCGACCCAGGACCGAGTAATACGGCCCACGGATCTCGGTCAAGCCACGCTCCCGCGGTTTGCCTTCCCGTTCATTGATTGTCAGGAACGGAAAACTGCGTTCAGGCTGTTTTGCTGTCATTTCCCAACTAAGGAACGGAGCAGGAAGCAGGAATGGTCGTCTGGTAGCGCACACGTTTCGCGTGCTGGCGATCGCGGTCTTTTATGTAGGTCCTGAATGATGACTTCGGACACAAGTCAAAGAAAGACTATTTCGGCGCGACGCGAGACCAATACACACAGACGCGTACGTTACCCAATCACTCGCGAACGCTCACGGATCGCCTAAATTCAAGCCATTGATGACTCCGTCGCGAAATAATTTCTCTGCTCTAACCTCGGCTTGAACACGCACGTCATCCTCGATGGGTGCCGCGGAATCGATCTCGAACCTGGTGACATCGACCGCGCGCTTGATGAAATGAAGCGCGCCGGCGCCACAATCTTGAAAAGCAGCGACCTGTAACCGGCATCGTTGACTCCGGCAGCGTTGGCGAATTTTGCCCAGCCACCGCGGTCAGCGACCACGGCTACCGCTACGCCGGAAGAACGGTTGAGAGCGTCACCTCGCTGTCGATAGTCTGCTCGAGAACGTTGTCCACTGTGGCGCCGACTTTCGATCCATCGTTGTCGACTATCCAGACTTGCTGGCCCTGTTCGAATGGGCCGCGTGCCATCACTTTGAGCAAAACGCCTTCCTCGGTAGCTGGATTTTTTAGGATCTCAACGCAGATTGCGTCGGTTTCCCCGAAGTCCGCCAACAGCCTCAGTTTATCGTCTATTTTCGGCAGCTTCATCGAAAGGAAGGCGCAGCGATACGCGACGCAAAACTAAATCGCTGCTCGGCCTTTCTGCGAGCGTGTCCGTGCTCATAAACGAATCATTCACAAATGGCCCATTACCGGATCATGCAGATCGAAGATTACGAACCGCTCGTTGCAAGACAGTTGAGCGCATTCGCCAGAAGGCGGCCAAATTGAAAGGCCTGCGGGTCGCAAATTTCAATTCCACCTACTACGGCGGCGGGGTGGCTGAAACGATTTCTTCGCTCACTCTGCTGATGAATAGCCTCGGACTGCGTACGGAGTGGCGAGTGATTCAGGGCACACCTGATTTTTTCTCTATTACGAAAAAGATGCACAATGCCCTCCAGGGCGGAGAAATCGCTCTCTCCAAGATTAAAAAAGAGATCTTCGAGCAAGTGATCTACGAGAATAGCGTGCGCAACTTTCTCGATCACGACTTCGTTATTGTGCACGACCCGCAGCCACTGCCGTTGATCGAGCATTACCAGAAGAAACGCCCGTGGTTTTGGCGCTGTCACCTCGACCTTTCCCGGCCGGATGCCGAAACGTGGAAGTATCTGCGTCGATGGATCGACAATTACGACGTTGTGATTCCGAGCTGCAAGGAATTCGCTCAGGAGGTGAAGCCGCCACAACGGGTGATGATGCCGGCCATCAATCCATTCACGATCAAGAATCGTCAAATGAGCGATAGAGAAATCGCCGAGCGTCTGGCGCACTACGAGATACCCGTCGATTTGCCGCTCGTCGTCCAGGTTTCGCGCTTCGATCCGTGGAAAGATCCCAAAGGGGTCGTGGAAGCGTTCGAGTTGGCGCGCAAAAAGATCGATGCCCGTCTGGTCTTGCTCGGGAATTTTGCGACTGACGACCCGGAAGGCGAAGAAATTTTCCGCTCGCTCTGTGCCTGCCGGGACGATCGGATCGTAATTCTGACCAGTGGCGACGACACCGCTCTGGTAAATGCGCTGCAAACGCGGGCAGCGGTTGTGTTGCAAAAATCGTTGCGTGAAGGTTTTGGGCTAACGGTGGCCGAAGCGATGTGGAAAGGCGCGCCGGTGATTGGCGGAGACGTCGGCGGGATTCGCTACCAGATCGAAGACGGCGTGAATGGCTTCCTCGTTGGATCAGTCGAAGAAGCCGCCGACCGAATGATAGAACTAGTCAGCGATAAAGAATTGCGCGATGAGATGGGACGTAAGGCGCGCGAGACTGTTCGGAAGAATTTTCTCCTGACGCGTTACCTCGAACAATATCTTGATCTGTTCGGCGAGCTGTAAACCTGCGCGTAGCAAGGCGCCGCCGCGAAATAGACTTCGAATATCTGCCCTAGGGTGTCTCCACCAGTACGCGGGGCGGCGCGACGTGCGCTTTCGCCTTGTCGCGCTTAAGCACACGATACAGAAACCAGACAATGAAACAGTTAGCCAGCAGAATAAGCACTCCCACCAAACCCGGGCGATGCCACACATGACGAACTTCTAGTGGAATTAGCGTCGCAGTCGCAAAAATCATGAGTAACTCAGCCCAGCGTTGCTGCATGTAAACGCCGATTCCTTCAGTGAAAAGAACTGCTGCATAAAAAAGCGCCAGAAAACCTGTGGCCCGCAGCGTGCCACCCGCAAGCACGGCCTGCAGCTTGTGAAGCAAATAGGCAATACCCTTGCTATGCTCCAGCAGAATTTCGTCAGCAGTCCAACTCGAAAGGGCATCCATCCAGCGGGTCCGCGCGTTGAGGAAAAGCAGTGAGACGCCCAGGACCAGGAGCAGCAAGCCCTTGGCGATTTTGAAAATCGCGATCAGCCTGAGATAGCGAATACGACGCGTGCCCTGCAGAATAGCAGGCTCGTGCGCCGGTTTGTTCATGCTTCAACCCTTCGCTGAAACCAGGTCATTTCGCAATGATCGGACTTTCACGGCAGCAAATCTCCAACTTGTTACCATCCGGATCCTCGAAGAAAAATGCATAGTAGCCAGCACTGTACTCCCTACAGATTTCCGGGCCTTCAAGTGCTTTGCCGCCCGCCTTACGCACCAACTTCGCAAGGCGATCCACTTCTTTCCTTGTATCGGCCCAGAATGCGATTCGCGTGCGATTTGGCTTATGATTTTTGTCTCGCTCGAAAACGAAAAATTCTGACGGCTTGTCGCCGCCAGCGGAATAAAAGGTATGATATTTCCTGCCCGGTCTTTCCTCAACAAATCCAAGCTGCGGCAAAAATTTTCCATAAAACTTTCTTGCGGCTTCCATGTCTTTCACTCGTAAGTCGATATGATCAAAGTAACGCGCCTTCATTTTGTGATTCTCAATTGATTCGTGTCGCAATTCAATCGTGTGCGATGTGGGACTTCTTTGCAGAAGAATTGGAGGCACTGCGTAAGCGCGCACTGGATCGACATCTTCGCGAAATCAGTAGCGCACAGGGGCCTGAAGTTGTAATCGCCGGTCGCCATTTCATTAACTTCTCGTCAAACGATTATCTGGGCCTCGCAAACGATCCACGATTACGCGAGGCAGCGGCCTCGGCGATCGACGAATTTGGCGTGGGCGCCGGGGCTTCGCGGCTAATCAGCGGGACTCAATCACCACATCTGCGCCTGGAACGCGCGCTGGCGAAGTGGAAAGGAACCGAAGCCGCGCTTTGTTTCAGCAGCGGCTATGCGGCGGCGCTCGGAACGATTCCTGCCCTAGTCACCAAAAACGACGTCATTCTGCTCGATAAACTCTGCCACGCATCGCTGATAGATGGCGCAAAGCTAAGCGGCGCGGTTCTGCGTGTCTTTCCGCACAATCACGTGGGCAAACTGGAGAGTCATCTTGAGTGGGCTCGCCGCGAACATCCGAGCAAGCGCGTTCTCATCATGACTGAGTCCGTCTTTTCCATGGACGGCGATCTCGCGCCGCTACGGGAGTTAGTTCAACTAAAAAAACAGTTCGGCGCACTGCTAATGCTCGATGAAGCACACGCGATTGGCGTGATTGGCCTCAATGGCCGCGGTCTCGCTGCGGCCGAAAACTTAAGCCACGAAGTTGATGTTCAGATGGGAACGTTGAGCAAGGCACTTGGCGCAGGCGGCGGCTACATTTGTGGTTCGCGCACACTGATCGAATGGCTCATCAATCGCGCCCGCTCCTTTATTTATTCCACCGCGCCGCCGCCAGCAATCGCGGCAGCCGCACTCGCCGCAGTCGATTTTCTTGCATCGCCGGAAGGCGAGGAACGGAGACGTTTGCTTTGGCAAAAGATCAAGTTGATGCGTGAGCTCTTTCTATCTTTGGAGGTTGGGCGTTTCGATGCGGGGAATAAACGCTCAACGCTCAACGCTCAACGTCCAACATCGAATGCCGGCGGTCAGAGTGCGATCCTTCCATTGATTGTGGGCGACGAGCAATCAGCGCTCGATCTCGCGTCCGCCCTCCAAGACGAAGGATTTCTCGTCCCAGCAATTCGCTATCCAACCGTCGCCAAAGGCTCAGCGCGATTGCGCATTACCGTGACGGCTGCACACGAAGAAGGTCAAATCGAAGCGTTGTGCGAGACGATCAAACGCCGAGGCTGCTGAGGAAAACTTCAATCGACGAGAAATCGCTCCAAGATTGGTTTCAGTTTTTCGATGGTAGCTTCCGGCCAAAGCTTGCGCTCTGTGATCAACGCAGTATCCAGGGCAAAATGTTCCGGCCAATCCGCCTCTGCCGGGATTTGTGGGATTACGTCCATAATTATTTTCCTTGCGGTTTCCGCATTCGCCACCAAATGGCTGAGTACGATTTCTGCCGAGACAGGTTCCTCTTCTACTTTCCAGCAATCGTAGTCGGTAATCATCGCCATCGTGGCGAAGGCGATCTCCGCTTCGCGGGCAAGTTTTGCCTCCGGTAGATTCGTCATCGCGATCACATCGAAACCGTTGCGATGATTGAATTCCGATTCCGCGCGGGTGGAAAAAGCAGGGCCATCCATGTTCACGTAGGTACCGCCGTTATGCGCGGTCACGCCAAGAGATCTCGCTGAATCGGCCAGAAGATTGCGCAGCTTTGTGCTGATCGGCTCGGCAAACGCGATGTGTGCGGCGACGCCCTCGCCGAAAAATGTATGAGTGTCGCGCCGGCTCGTGCGATCGTAAAACTGCGATGGCAGCAACACATCACGTGGCGCATATTTTTCCTGCAGACTACCCACTGCCGCCACCGAGATGATCCAACGAACGTTTAGCGAGCGAAGCGCATAGATGTTGGCCCGGTGATTGATCTCGTGGGGCAAAATCCGATGCCCGCGGCCATGGCGCGGTAAAAAATAAACCTGCCTTCCGCCTAACTTCCCACCAACGAGCAGGTCCGATGGCGATCCAAACGGTGTGCTAACATGGTGGTCGGTTGCATCGCGCAATTCTTCTATTTGATACAGGCCACTGCCGCCGATGATCCCGATTGCTGGAGCTTGGTCGTTCATGCGCGCTGCGATTTAACCGCAAGTATCGCCAAATTGAAAAGCGGAATTCCAATTTCCCGGCTTGATCTCGTCACTGATTGTCCCTCACTTCGTTCGGGATGACACATTTTGGCAAAGGTGGCATGGGAATGTATCGTTTTCGCCGTCCATGCCGAAATTTTTCATTAAGACTTACGGCTGCCAGATGAACGAGCGCGATTCGGAGCAAGTGGCCCATTCGCTCATCGCACGTGGCTACGAACGCGTCGCGCACGAAACCGAAGCTGACGTTGTGCTGTTGAATACGTGCAGCGTACGCGACATGGCCGACCAAAAGGCGCTTGGCAAAATGGGAATGCTGGGACGGATGGCGAAAGAGCGTCCCCACGTGCTTTTTGGTTTTCTCGGCTGCATGGCTCAGGCGCGAGGCGCGTCCTTGCTGAAAAATTTGCCTCACGTCGATCTTGTCGTTGGCACACAAAAATTCCATCACGTGGCTGATTACGTGGAAGAGCTGGTGGCGAAGAAAACGGCGCGCTCGGCGATCGCGCCCTACCAGAATCGCGCAATGGACGACCTGCGTTCTTCGATCGTCGACATTGCGGAGGAACCAGGCTCGCAATCGACGATTCGCGATCAACAGCTGGCGCCGAGGCAGGCCGCTGCGTTCGTTTCCATCATGCAAGGGTGCAATATGCATTGTACATTTTGCATCGTGCCGCAGACGCGCGGAGCGGAGAGGAGTCGGTCGATTGCCGAAATCGTGCGAGAGGTGCGCGACCTGGTCGCGAATGGAGTGAAGGAAGTCACGCTGCTCGGGCAAATCGTAAATCTGTATGGCCGCCACGAGTTCCCGAAACGCGAGGGCAAAAGTCCCTTTGTGCAGTTGCTGGAAGCGGTGAATGAAATTGAGGGCCTCGAACGGCTCCGGTTTACTTCTCCGCATCCCATTGGTTTCCGTAGCGATTTGATCGACGCGATCTCGCGTCTGCCGAAGGTGGCTGAGCACATTCATTTGCCGTTGCAATCCGGTTCCAACAGAATTCTTAAAGCGATGCACCGAGCCTATACGGCGGAGAAATATGTCGATCTTGTTCGCCGCATCCGGCACGCACGCGAGGGTATCGCGATTACCACCGATATCATCGTGGGATTTCCAGGCGAGAGCGAAGAGGATCATAAACAGACGCGCGATTTAGTTGAAGAACTCCAGTTTGATAATGCGTTCGTTTTTCGCTATTCGCCGCGTCGCCATACGCCAGCTGCGGAAATGCCTGATCAAATCGATGAATCCATCAAAGAAGAGCGAAATCGGGATTTGCTCTGCGTTGTCAACGAAGCGGCGCGCCGGTCTGGTGAACGTTTGGTGGGCCGCAACGTTCAAGTTCTTTGCGAAGGTCCGAGCAAAACCAATCCAACCCGGTTGATGGGCCGAACACGCACAAACAAGATTGTCGTGTTCGAAGGCAACGAAAAAGTAATCGGAGAAATTGTCGATGTACACGTGCAACGCTCCAACGGATTCAGCTTGTACGGGACGCCGCTCCAGAAAGATCCCGGCACTTTTTAAGTTGCATCCACCGAACGGCGAGTTGAAAATTCGCCGCCGCCGAACGAATCCGCCGGGGCACACTTTCACCGCCAGTGATTTACCATCTCTCTTTACAAGCTACTGGAATCATCGCAGGTGTATTTCTCGTTTTGATCAGCCTGCCCGGCTTATTAAAACCAGGCCTCGCGGCGGGCGCACAAAAGTTTCCGCGGTCTCACCTCGCGGGAGTATTTTTGCTGACGATTTGTCTTGTCTGGACGTTTTGGCTGCTCGCCACCATCCAGATGGGTGAATTCTCCGCGTTTCGGCGTCCCCTGCTCATCGCGTTGCCCATCGGCTACGGACTCGTGTTGCGTTTCGTTGGGGAATTCCTCGCTGTGCGCGCTCTTGGAATTCTTTGTCTGCTAGCTGCCGAGCCACTGCTCGACGCGGCCTTCCTGCGCTACGAGCCAAGCCGTTTGCTCGTAACGGTCCTTGCTTATTTACTGGTTCTTGCCGGCTTGTTTTGGGTCGCCATTCCGTACGTGCTGCGGGATCAAATTAATTGGAGCACACGGAGCGTGTTTCGTTGGCGCTTCTTACATGTCATCGTGCTGATTTACGGCTGCGTGATTCTCACATTCGCCTTTATGCGGTTTTAAAATTGTAGCGGTGGTCTGCGGACCGCCGACAATGCGGAAAAGTTGAGTCATCATTGATTTCGGCGCTCATAGAGCGCCGCTACAGTAGATCTTAATGAACCGTATTCTGGTTATCCGCGGCGGCGCGATCGGCGATTTCATTGTTACGCTGCCAGCACTCAAGGCGCTCCGCGAGGCTTGTCCACACGCCCACATCGAGATTCTTGGTTACAAACATATCGCGGTGCTGGCGGAAAACCGGTTCTACGCGCAAGCAGTTCGCTCAATCGAATATGGATCTCTCTCCGGCTTCTTCGCGAAGAATTCGGAGCTACCGGCAGAATTGGCAGATTATTTCGCGAGTTTCGATTTGATCATCAGCTATCTGTATGACCCGGATGGGGTCTTTGAAAGTAACCTCCGCCGGTGTGGTGTTAAGAATCTCCTTTGGGGGCCCGCCAGGATCGTCGAAGCGAGCGACCATGCCGCCCGGCAGCTCACGCGACCCATCGAAGAACTCGGAATTAGTGTTGTCGATCTCACGGAAAAAATTTTCCTCTCCGAAGAAGATCGCCAATTCGGCTGCGAGTTTCTCCAAACTCCATCGCAACCCATCATCGCTATTCATCCTGGAAGCGGCAGCAGGGAAAAGAACTGGCCGCTGCAAAATTGGATCGAGTTATTCTCAAGAGAACATTGGCAGGTCGAAAACCGTCCTTCACTGATCGTCATTTCAGGCGAAGCAGACAAAGCGCAGACCGCGCAGTTGGAGCGCATTTGGAAGGACCGGAATATCGGTCTCGCAAAAAATTTGCCGCTGCCTCATCTGGCCGCCGTGCTTGAGCACTCAATCTTCGTCGGCCACGACAGCGGAATCTCGCATCTGGCCGCGGCTGCAGGCGCAAATTGCATCCTGCTGTTCGGTCCGACCGATCCCAACGTCTGGGCGCCCAGGAACGAGAATGTACAAATTCTTAGAGCGCCAAGCGGCAGACTCAATGACTTAGGGATCGCGCCAGTAAAGGCAGCCGTAGCTGCGGCGTTGTTCAAGCAAGAAATGCTTGTTTAGCGTCACGCGAAACGCGGGTGACGAAAAGCATGACAATAACGATTGAAGCGCGATCGAGATCCCTCGCCGTCTTCGCGTCTCGGGATGACACGCGGCTTGACTAGTGGACGCCTGCGCACGCTAAACAGACACAACAAAAGGTGTCTGCGGGATCGCAGCCATTTTTAATCCTGATAGCCGTGTGGAAATTTTTCGTGCCATTTCCATGCGCTTTCGACAATCGCCTCCAACGACTGGAACTGCGGTCGCCAACCGAGTTCTTTTTTAATCCTTTCTGACGAAGCGATGAGGCGGGGCGGATCGCCCGGCCGGCGCGGCTTTTCAATAGTGGCGATGTTTTGTCCGGTGACTTTGCCGCAGGCCGCGATTACTTCGCGAACACTGGAGCCGCCTCCAGTGCCGAGGTTATAAAAAGCGCTGTTGGCTGAGCCAAGCGCCAGAATGTGTGCCCGCGCCAGATCCACAATGTGGATGTAGTCGCGAATACATGTTCCGTCGGTTGTTTCGTAATCAGTGCCGTAAATTTCGACATTCGGTTTTTTGCCCAGTGCGACCTTAAGCACGTTGGGAATCAAATGTGTCTCCTGCCGATGATCTTCACCGAAGTTCTTCGTGGCCCCAGCTGCATTGAAGTAACGCAATGACACAAATTTTAGTCCATGGATTCGATCGTACCAGTGCAGGACTTTTTCGAAGGCGAGCTTCGATTCGCCGTATGGATTGATCGGACGCGCCGGCGTCGTTTCCTCGATTGGCAACCGATCGGGCAGTCCGAAAATCGCGCAGGTCGAGGAAAAAACGATTCGCTGAATGCCTGTTGCAACCATGGCATCGAGCAGATTCAACCCGTTGCAAATGTTGTTGCGAAAATACTTGGACGGATTGCGCATTGATTCACCAACGAGCGCGTCTGCTGCAAAATGCATCACTGCGTCCGGACGCGCGTTAGACAGCGCAGCCTGGATTTGCGCGCGGTCGGCTAACTCGCCGCGAAAAAAGTTAGCGCGTGAATCGACAGCGTGCTGGTGGCCTTCAGTTAGATTATCGAAGATCGTTACTTCGTGGCCCTCATCCAATAATAGCTCGGCGCAAACGCTTCCGATGTAACCAGCGCCGCCAACAACGAATATTCTCATGCGCCGGGAAAATGCGACGCGATTGGACTTAAATCAAAGCGAACTGCGAGGAGGGGAGGTTTGCGCGACGGTTGGTTTCCCCTTCTTTTTCTCAAGAGCTGTCACCATCTGCTGGATTCGACGATGTTTGCACCGCGGTGCGAGGACTTTCAAACTTTGTTCCTCCGATCCCCATTGCAAGATGTCGATGTCCACGTGGCGTACGCCCCAGCGTCTCATTTCCAGCCGGCTCGGTTTATACAGGTCGATGGTATCAGTCCCTACGAGTGCCCACCCATAATCGTCGATAATGTATTCGTCGTTCGTCGATGCGATGCGAAACCGTGTGCCGAGCGGATAACGCGACCAATCAGAGGCGGCACTCATCACGTGGCGGCCGGAAAGATAAGTGCCAATTGCGTTATGGCATCCGCTTCCTTCACTGTGTGTGTAGGCAGTAGTGCGGACATTCGGCATGCGGCGCGCTCCACCAAGATTTGATTTCGATTGCGTGGCACACCCAACAATTAAACAAGCGCCAGCTGCTGCCACCGCGAGGTTAAGGCACTTCGGCATTGGCAGTTCTCCTAGCAGCCGAAGCTGCCGAGGGCAAGCAATAATTTACGGAAATTCCCTAGGACTGAGACGGCCGATCCCCGTGAAGGCTTCGAGAATGGATTTTTTCTGGCCGGCATGAACAACGCCGGCTACCACATCACTGCGTGGTCGCTTGCGCTAACTCAGTCGTGCAATGCGGACAACGAGTCGCCTTGATCGGTATCTTCATTGCACACGCCGGGCAACTTTTCTCGTCAGGTTCTTTTTCGGCTGTCCGTCGAAGATTATTAATGGCCCGGATCAGAAGGAAAACCGCCCCGGCGACAATTAAAAAGTTAATGACGAGGGTCATGAAGTTGCCGTAATTCCATGTGATAGCCCCGGCTTTCGCCGCGTCGACCGGTGTGTTGAACATGACGGAACCGTCTTTGGCAGCTCGCAGCACGAGGAACTTGTTAGAAAAATCTAGTCCGCCGGTGAGGAGACTGACTGGCGGCATGATTATGTCTTTGACCAGTGAATTGACAATAGAACCAAACGCTGCGCCGATAATCACGCCCACGGCGAGATCGACTGCGTTACCCTTGACGGCGAATTCCTGGAATTCCTTCCAGACCTTCTTCATACGACGAGATTGACTAGCTTTCGAGGAACCACAATCACATTGCGCACTGCCTTGCCCGCGATTCGCTCTTGAATCTTCGGGTTCGACAGAGCGGCGGTTTTCATTTGTTCGTCCGTTGCGAGAACCGACATCTTCATTCGATCGCGCACCTTTCCATTAATTTGAAGGACTATTTCCACTTCGTCTTCGACGAGCAGCCGCTCATCATATGAGGGCCAGGATTGCCCGGTAATATCGCCGCGCGCATCAGTAAAACTCGCGGTCAACCTTTCCCATAACTCGGAGGCCATGTGCGGCGCGAATGGACTGAGCAAAACCAAAAAGCCGCGCATCGACGACAACGGAATCGCTTCGGCGCCGGTGAATGCGTTTACGAAAATCATCATCTGTGAAATTGCTGTGTTAAACGAAAACGACTCGATGTCCTCCGTGACTTTCTTGATGGTGGCGTGGGTAATCTTCTGTTGCGCCTTGTCTGCGTCGATCTGTTTGATTTTACCAGCTAATTCCCAGTCGCCGCTCTGGTTTTCGCTCATGAACAAACGCCAGACGCGCGCAAGGAAACGCGATACTCCTTCCACACCGCGCATGCTCCACGGTTTCATTTGTTCCAGGGGTCCCATAAACATCTCGTAACAACGGAAAGCGTCCGCGCCGTACTGGTCGATCACATCGTCCGGGCTCACGATGTTCCCACGCGATTTCGACATTTTCTGATTATCTTCACCCAGGATAATCCCTTGATTGACCAGCCGCTGGAACGGCTCCGGCTTCGAGACGTAACCGAGATCGAACAACACCTTTTGCCAGAACCGTGCGTAAAGCAGATGCAGGACCGCGTGCTCGATGCCGCCAACGTACAGATCGACACCACCCCGCTGCTCGCCGCCCATCCAGTAGCGCTCGGCCTGTTCTCCGACGAAACGCCGATCATCGTGCGGATCGCAGAATCGCAAGTAGTACCAACACGAGCCCGCCCATTGCGGCATGACGTTCGTTTCGCGAGTCGCTTTTTCGGAATAACGAACCCAATCTTTCGCCTTTGACAGCGGCGGCTCCCCGGTTCCGGTTGGCTTATAATCTTCCAGCGGCGGCGGCACGACAGGAAGTTCGCTTTCGCCTAACGAACGGTGATTGCCATCCTCCCAGATAATCGGGAACGGTTCACCCCAGTAACGCTGCCGCGAAAAAAGCCAGTCGCGCAATTTGTAATTGATCGCGCGTTTTCCCTGGCCACGTTCCTCCAGCCATGCCGTGATCTTTTTCTTTGCTTCCGCGCTCGTTAGACCGTTGATGACTGGAGAATTGATGGCAGTGCCCTCGCCGGTGAATCCAAATGCCGGTTCATCTCCTGTTGGCTGAACGACAATCACAGTCGGCAGATCGAACTTTCTGGCGAATTCCAAATCGCGTTCGTCGTGCGCGGGCACGCCGCCAATCGCGCCGGTCCCGTAACCAATCAGCACATAATCAGCGATCCAGATCGGAATCTTTTGGTTGGTCGCTGGATTAATCGCGTACGCGCCGGTGAATACGCCGGTTTTGTCTTTCGAGAGATCGGCGCGTTCGAGATCGCTCTTGCGCGCAGTCCGTTCGCGATACTCGCGCACCGCGGGCCATTGCTCCTCGGTGACAATGAGATCGACCAGCGAATGTTCCGGCGCGAGCACCAGGAACGTTCCGCCGTAAAGCGTGTCGGGACGAGTCGTAAAAACACGGATCCTTTGGTCGCTTTCATCGATCTTGAAATCGATCTCTGCACCTTCGCTTTTGCCAATCCAGTTTCTCTGAAGCAACTTGACCCCTTCAGGCCAGTCGAGTCCGTTCAGCTCAGTCAGTAGCCGCTCTGCATACGCGGTAATTCGCAATGTCCATTGGCGCATTGGCCGACGGACTACTGGAAAACCGCCAATCTCACTCTTTCCGTCAACGACTTCTTCATTAGCCAAAACAGTGCCCAGCTCCTGGCACCAGTTCACCGGCACGTCAGCGACATAAGCGAGACGAACTTCATCCGGATTTTTGCCCGAATAAGTCGAAATGGGTTCGGCTTTATTTGTGGCCGGATTGAACCAGGAATTATAGATCTGGAGAAAAATCCACTGCGTCCATTTGTAATAACGTGGATCGGTCGTGTTGATCTCACGCTGCCAGTCGTAGGAAAAACCAATTCGCTTGAGCTGGTTCTTGAAGCTACTCACATTTTCGCGCGTAGTGATTGCAGGGTGCTGGCCGCTTTTGATCGCGTATTGCTCCGCAGGGAGACCAAATGCGTCCCATCCCATCGGATGCAACACATTGAATCCGCGCATCCGCTTGTAACGCGCGATGATATCCGTGGCAGTATACCCTTCGGGGTGGCCAACGTGCAGGCCTGCGCCACTCGGGTATGGAAACATGTCGAGGACGTAAAATTTTGGTTTGGCGTGTTCGAAACCTTTCTCGCCGGGATTGGAGGCGTGAAAAAGCTGCTGTTCTTCCCAGATGGCTTGCCATTTTGGTTCGAACTGGTCGAATGGGTACGGTTTGCGACGCTCGTCCATGGTTCAACCACGAATGGACACGAACGAACACAAATTCACAAAAAATCTCTTCACGCTCATGACTTTCCGTTATTCGCAGTCATCAGTGTGGATTAGTGGTCGACTCTGAATCCTGTCAAACGCGCATGCAATTGATTGTGGCGACGCGCAACACGCATAAAACGCGCGAGATTGAGCAAATTCTCGGATCAGATTTGGCTGCACGGGACCTGACCGCGCATCCCGAAATTTCCGAAATAACGGAGAGTGGGACATCCTTCGAAGAAAATGCGAAGCTCAAAGCGATCACAGTATCAAAAAAATTGCGCGGCTTGGTAATCGCGGACGATTCAGGACTCGAAGTCGAAGCTTTGGGAGGCGCGCCGGGAATTCATTCAGCGCGCTACGCAGGCGCGAATGCGAACGACAAAGAAAAAATCGCCAAGTTACTGAGGCAACTTGCGAAAGTTGATGCGAAGAGCGATCAGCGCCGCGCGCGATTTCGTTGCGTCCTGGCGGTTGCGCGCGATGGCCAGATCCTTGCGATGGTCGAAGGAGTCGTAGAAGGAGAAATCGCCGAACAACCGCGCGGCTCACACGGATTTGGCTACGATCCGATCTTTATTCCAGATGGATTCGAAGAAACCTTTGCCGAATTGCCCGAAAAACTGAAAAACAATATTAGTCACCGGGCAAAGGCGATTCGCAAATTGCGAGATAAACTGCTGGCTCTCTGCGGCGAGGTCTAGGGCTTAGGTGCCGGCGGAGGCGGTGGTGGAGGAGCACCCGGGGGCTGAGCACCCTGAGCTCCCGCAGCTCTGATCTGGTAACCAACTTTCGTGATTCCTGCGGACCGAACTTTGTCAAGAATGGCAATCACATCACCATGCATGGCCATCAAGTCCGCGCTGATTGAGACCTTAATTTCTGGATTTGCCCGGTGAACGTCGTACAAGCGCGGTAACACCTGGTCATCGGTCACAATTTGATTATCGAAAGTAACTACGTTGCCTTCACGGATCTTGATGGAAACATAATCCTTTACCGGGCTTGGGGGCGGGGCAACTGCAGCCGGCAGATTCACCCGAATTCCTTTCATGTGGGTCTGGCTCAAACTCACCATCATGAAGCTGGCGAGTAGAAAGAACATGATGTCGATCAAAGGGATGATCTCGATACGCGCTCTCTTCTTCGGAACAGGTGAAGAGACTTTCATATATCAAAAACTTTAGATCTTCAGTACTGGGCGCCCGTCATTGTAAATGTGATCGGGATTTTGACCTTTGAAACGGAACCCGGCTTAAATCGCCACTGTCGGAAAGCACTCGTTGCCGCGTTATCCAATATAGGATTTCCGGTACTCGATGCCATCGAAGCGCTGGTTACGTTGCCACTTGGACCGACTTCGACCACACACACTCCGCTGCCTGTAACGTGCCGCGAACGCGCTTCATACGGGTACTGCGGGCGCGGCGCATAAGTGGCCAGAGCTTTCGCTGAGGAGATTGACATGGGACCAGGATGACCGGCAGCTTGCGGCGCCTTAATGGGGGTGAATGTTTTCGCTTGCGGTTTCTTTGGCGGAGGGGTTGTCTCTTCCACGTACTCCGGCTGGATCTCGGGCGGCGGTGGAGGCTCCGGCAAAGGAATGTCTTCCGGAGGTGGAGTAGGCTCTTCACTGGCCTGAAGTGTTGCCTCCACCACAGCTGTCGGTATGTCAGGAGGCACTTCGACCGCCACCTCGTGTTTTTGAGCAAGCGCAACCGCAGTCAGATGAATTGCCAAAGCGGCGCCGAGAGCGCTCCAGAAATACCACGCCTGCGGTGGCCGATAGAGAAGTGGTCCTGGTGTTTCCTTGGCCATAATTAAATCAGGCGCCGGGTCCTGGCACCCCCTTCAGTGACTCGCTCTTTATCTCGAACGAGATTTTGTAGAATCCCGCCGACCGAAGCATATCGAGCAGATGGACAACGTTTCCATGAACAGTATCGCGATCGCCGCGAACGAACACTTTTGCTTCCGGATCTGATTGGTGCACCTGGGCCAGGCGCGCCTGCATATCAGTTTCGGTCATTTCATTCTTGTCGAAGAAGTAATGGCCATCCTTATCGACCGAGACACTGATGTAATCCCGTTTTGATTGCGTTTCACCTGAAACGCCGCTCGGCAGGTTCACCTTAATGCCTTTCATGTGTACCTGGCTCAAGCTCACCATCATGAAACTGGCGAGCAGAAAGAACATGATGTCGATCAACGGGATGATCTCAATCCGCGCTTTCTTGTGAGGAACAGGTGAGCTGAGGTGCATGGAAAATTCCTAAATTGAAGACCGGGTTGCCGAGGCGGGTGTGCCGTGCTCGATCTCCACTCCTCTGTGCTCTCTGTGCTCCTTGTGTTGTGCTTCGAGCATAACTTCCAGGTTCGTGGCTGCTGTTTGCAGTTCGAACTCTAAGTTAGACACACGCGACGTGAAAAAGTTAAACGGAATCAACGCGAAGATCGCAATACCAAGACCGCACGCTGTGGCGATTAGCGCTTCGGCGATACCACCAGTGACGGCTTGTACAGCTAGTTCTTCGTTGCCCAGAAAACTGAACGACCTGATCAGACCGGTAATGGTGCCCAACAGACCGAGCAACGGCGCCAAAGTCACAAGCGTGTCCATGACTACCAGGAATCGACCGGCCCGCTTGATCTCGATACCAGCCGCTACCTGCAACGCGCCTTGCAGCGAAGTGTGTTGATGATTGAGGCCGTTCCACATCATTCGCAGGACCGGGTCGCGTGATCCACGGGAAAGCCTGGAAGCCTCTGTCGTATCTCCCTGCTCAATCGCAGTAAACACTTTCTCGATGCGTTTCGGATCGCGCCGGAACCATCGGCCACCCCACCAAAAGCATCGTTCGATCACCACAGTAAGCGCTATGATCGACACAATCAGAATCGGCCACATCACGGGCCCGCCTTGGTGGAACTTGCTGATTAACCAGTTGCCGGCCAGAAAACCTGTTGGTTGTGCTTCGGCAGCGGGAGAGACGGCTGGGGACGGACTTGTCGCGGTGGCCGCAGCGGGGCTGGTCGCGACTCCTGGCGCTGGGCTCAGCGTGACAGGAATGGATGCGCCCGGTACCGCAGGCTGCTGGCCTGCAGGCACGTTCGTAGCGGGTGACTGAATGGGCGCGGCCGGATTCGCCGCGGCGGGATTTGCCGGCGCTTGGGCGCCCGGATTGGTGCCGGGCACTGTAGGCGGATTTTGCGCAGGCGGCTGATTTTGCACAGGTGGCGGAGATTGCGCCACGGATGTTAGTACAAGCACTAGTGAGCAGACACAGGCGATGAATGGTGTTTTCATAGTTTTGTTAAATCAGCAATTTGATGGAACGATTGCGGTACAGAAGTGTCTTTATCGCAAAATCACGACTGGCGAGTCCAGCAAAACTTTTCACTTTTTTGCTCCCTGAGAGTGATCCCTGCTTCCAATATCACCAGAGGCAGGATGTAAGGCAAGTCTTTCACATTATAATCGTTGCGCAGGTTCCATCGGATGTGCGACAACGATCGCGCGCGATCGCAACGCTGTTCTGCAAACGCGGCCAATCATCGATTTCTGCTTCAAGTTCGTCTCCCGGATGAATGGGGCCGACACCGGCGGGCGTTCCAGTTAAAATAACATCCCCTGGCAAGAGTGTGAGCGACTGACTGGCGAAGGAAATAATTTGCGCAATCGAGTAAATCATTCTGCTGGTCTGCGTTCTCTGGCGCACCTCTCCATTCTGCCGCAACTCGAGGGAAACATCGCTCACATCGACATCCGCATAAACAAAGGGCCCAATCGGTGTGTAGGTATCAAATGATTTGCAGCGGCCAAACTGTTTTTCGGTCTTTTGCAAGTCCCGATCGCTGATATCGAGACCAATTGTGTAACCGAAAACAAAATCCAGCGCTCGCTCTGCCAGAACATTTTTCGCGGACTTGCCAATGACAACTGCCAACTCCGCTTCGAAATCGGTTTGATGTTTGGGAAACGCAATTTCGATCGTGCCATTATGTGGCAACAATGAGGCGGGTGATTTGAACCAGATCAAGGGCGTTCCCAAAGTGGTCCGCTTCATTTCCGCAATGTGGTCCGCATAGTTCAAGCCAACTGCAATCAATTTCGATGGCGACACGGGAAGATCGACAATGACATTCGTTAGGCGGACAACCTCACCGGTCGGTTCAATGCCGATCCAAAATGGATTTCTTAAGACGTGAACTTCGTCGCCACGAATCTCGCCGTAAAAAAATCTATCCCCAGATCTAAAGCCGCCGAACGTACGCATGTGAATTTTAGATTACGCGGTTTGCCGTATCCGTCATCCTGAGCAGAGCGAAGCGGAGTCGAAGAATCCCCTCTTGAAAGCTCAAAGGTAACGCAACGGGATTCCTCGACTCCGCTCGGAATGACGGGGCGAACTACTTTGCAACAATCCCTACAAAATCACGCACGGGCTTCTGTTCCGGAATTGAAAATGCGCTGCTGTTTTCCCGAGCGAACCAAAATCCGGTCGACGATCCGCCGTCGAGATTTAGCGCGCGTGCGATTACCAAATCCTCGGCGAACGATGTTGTCGCAAGGATCGTCGACAATTCTGCGAGCGAAACATCTGAGCAAACACCGATTAACGCGCGATCGCCCTTTGTCGTCGCCGCAAAAGTACGCCGGGCCAGATGCGAATCGTTCAGACCGCTGATGTGCTCACCTCGATCAACAAGGAACGGGCCGCACTGAACTGCTGCGGTTACCCCGGCGCGCCGCGAAAATTCGCCGGAGCGCACGATTTGCACTCCGCGCGCTGAAGCGACAAGCACGCCCGTGATTAACCGTGCGCGCAGTAGCGGAGCAATCATTTGCCCATTCGCCATTCGCAAACCGATTGGAGCAAACTTTTTGTCGAAATAGCCGCCATTCACTCCAGCGAGGCAATTTTCATGTCTCATCACATCAGCTAGACCGTCCGCGCCCCCCTCATTTTGAAGGATGCGCAATGTGCAGGATTTGGTAGAAAAGATTGCAAGGTCTACAGTGATGCGTTCACTGCGAGCGTCGTTTTCCAGAACAACATGTCTGTGAACTACGCCGCTGCGTCCCGGCTCGGACGCGCTGGAGAGAATCGTCCAGTCAGCCTGTGCGGTTGCCGCAAAGACAAGCAAGAAAACGGCGTACCTAAGTCGCATGTGTCAGATGCCGTTTGTCAAAATTGCGAGAGCCGTTCCCAGCTAGGCGTTGCCGCCGTACTTCCGCATCAGGGTCTGAAAGCGCGGGTCGCTGCGCAACGAATCCCAAATAGGGTTTACCTTCAGACCTTGCACGCTGACAGCACTGGGCCGGCTTAACAATCCGTCCAGGATTTCGATCGCGCGATCGTTTTCGCCAAGAATGGTGTAAACCTCTGCCATTCCAGCCGTAATTTCCGGACCACCAAACGCGTCTTTGCTCTCCGGCAGTAATTCAACGGCACGGTGCGCCTCGGCCAGGGCAGCGTCCTTTTCGCCAAGTTGCGCAAGCACTTTTGCCAGCTGAATATGGGTCTTTTCGATGTCGGGGCTTCGTTTCAGCTGCTCTTCGACTGCGTTCTTTGCTTTTAGGAAAGCCTCGCGCGCGCCCGCATCGTCATGCAAAGCTTTTCGTGCAAAACCGATGGAATAATATTTGCCGGACAGAGCTCCAGGAAAAGCTGCGAGCTGATCGTCCGGCAGACTTTCGGCGACCTGCAATCCGTCCCTGTACTTACGTTCGAGGAGAAACACATCCGCCCGGGAAGAAGCGGTCTTGAGCTTCTGGTCTGCGCTCATTGGCACAGATTTCACCGTATCAAATGCTTTCTCTGAGACGCTGAAATCGCCCTTTTCAGCGACGGCCAGCTGGCACTTAACCTCCAAAGGTCCCAAGGCGTTAGGATCCGACGCAAGGGCGCGATCAATGGTTTTGTTAGCGGAATCCCAGTTCCGCAGCATCTGGTAGTTGAAGGCGAGATTTTGCAGCGCCCAGACGTCCTTCGGATTTAGACTCGTTGCTTTTTCGAGATTGGCGGTCGATTCGGCCCATTTTCCCTGACGTCGCTGGATCGCACCAATTGCAAGATAAACTTCCGATTCGTTAGGCAATCCCCTTTGCGCAATCTCAAATTCTTTCAGCGCAGCGTCGTAATTGTTGTCGCCATAGTAATACGAAAATCCGCGAGCCAGGTGCGCTTCAGGCAGATCGGGCTGCAATTGCAGAGCCCTCTCGGCCAGAGTCTGAGCTTTTTCGCGACGTTCCGGCGTCCGTTCGAAAAGATGCAGGATCAAGCTTTCCAACTGCGAATAGCGCGCAATGGCAAGGGCAAAGCTTGGATCCAACTCAATGGCGCGCGCGTAAAGCTGCTCGCTCTGCCTTAATTTCTCAAGATCCTCAAACGCGCCTGAAAGATTGTGAGCCTGGACAAAGGCAAGATAGGCCTCGCCGCTCTCCGTCGGCTTACGTTCCATCTGGGCTTTTTCGTTTGGCGATAGTTGTGCCCGCAGCTCAGTCGCAATCTTTTGAGCGAGGTCGGTTTGAATTGCGAATACGTCGGTCAACTCGCGATCGTAATCTTCCGCCCAGATGTGCTCGTCGTTCTCTGCGTTGATCAATTGCACATTCACGCGGACGCGATTGCCGATGCGGCGGACACTGCCTTCGAGAATAGTCCCAACGCCCAGCGCTTTTCCAATTTCGCGAAGGTTGGATGCTTTTCCTCGATATGGCATCACGGACGTGCGTGAAATCACCTTCAAATCGCCAATCTTCGCCAAGTTCGTGAGCAGGTCGTCCTGAATGCCGTCTGCAAAATAGGCGTTCGCCTTGTCGTCGCTAAAATTTTCAAACGGCAACACTGCAATCGATTTGTCGACTTTGTGTGCTGAAACGCGAGGCAGCAGAAAAAACCCGGCGGCAGCGGAAATGATCACGCCGGTCGTCACCAGCATGATGATGTTCCTGCGACGATGCGATCCGGGCGCCGCCGGCGTTGGTGTTGCCCGGACGCCTTGCGGAGTGATGTCGTACGCCCAGGCAAGTATCAGCGCGATCGGAAAGCCGAGGAGCAACACGGCGATCACCAAACGCAGCGCCCAGTTCGGCAATTCCCATGCCGGAAATGCAGCAGACGCCAGCTGTATCGCGCCTCCCGCAGCGATGATGTAAGCCACCGCCACGCGGTACACCTTGCGCCGTTTCACTTCTTCAAAGAAGCCGCTGCTCATAACAGGAGATTTGGATCGAGCAGCATTATATTCAACGGCGAAGAAATAGACACGAAAATGAACATTGCCGGTCGGTTCCCGTTGATGGCGGTTACAGACAGCGTGGACGAAAACCGCGCTACGCTTTCGCTTCGTGGCTGTCGATCAAAGCCTGAAAGCGTGGATTGCTTCGCAGCGGTTCCCAAATCGGATCAAGTTTAAGGAAAGAAACTGTGATTCCATTTGGCGTACTTAACGAGCGATCGAGAAGCCGAAGAGCGTCGTCGCTTTCGCCTGTCCAGGCGTAGATTTGAGCGAGTGCCACGGTCATCTTTGGGCCGTCGAGGGCGTCTTGCGATTCGGGCAGGAGCTGGACGGCACGTCTGCCTTCCGCAATGGCCAACTCCTTCTCACCAAGCCCAGCGAGAATTAAACCAAGAGTTACATGCCGGGACGCGTCACCCGGCCCTTCGCGCACGGCCTTTTCGGCAATGGGTCGAGCGCGTTCAAAGGCAGAGAGCGCCTTTTCTTTATCGTTCAAAAAGGTGTAGATCGCGCCCTCGAAGAGTTCTCTGGGCTTATCAAAGTGAGAGGCATCTTGTGGCAATTTCTTTACAACCGCGAGCGCGTCGGAGAATTTTCGTTGCAACAGCAAAAGCTGCATACGTGCGAACGTGACGAGTCCGTCTGGATCGACACCTGGCGACATTTCGGCCAACTGTTTCTCCATTACGCTAAGGTCTCCCTTCCAATCAACCGCAAGCTTCGCCTTCTCTGCGCGCGGGCCAAGTGACTTAGGGGCAGCTTCAATGGCACGGTCGAAAATTTTGTCTGCGGCATCAAAACTTCTGGTAGCGTAATAATTGTCAGCAAGATTTTGCAGTACCCAGGAATCCTTCGGACTGAGGGACGCCGCTCTCTCCAGATTAACAGTGGACTCCTTCCATTTGCCCTGGCGACGCTCAATCGCACCAATAGCCATATAAACCTCCGGGGAGTTTGGTAAACTCAGCTTCGCAATGGCGAATTCGTTAAGCGCTCCCTGATAATCACGCTCGCAATAGTAGTAATAGAATCCCATTGCGAGATGGGCTTCAGGCAGGTTCGGCTGCAAACGGAGCGCTTCCACTGCTGCGGCTCGAGCTTTTTCCTTTCGTGCGGGTGTCGGATCGAAGTCGTGATAATTCCAATCATGCACCCATGCCAATGCAGCAAATGCACCGGCGAAGTTTGGATCGAGTTTCGTGGCCTTCTCAAAGAGCTGCTCAGCCTTTTCTGTATTGCTGCGGAATTTGTCAGCCCGATAAAACATTTCGTGTCCCTGCATGAACGCCAGATAAGCCTCACCATTTTCAGTAGGTCGGCGTTCGATTTGCGCCTTCTCCATTGGCGACAGCTTCGCCTGTAATTCGCGAACGATTTGTTGGGCCAGGTCCGTTTGAATGGCAAACACATCGGTTAAATCACGATCGTAATCTTCCGCCCACATGTGCTCGTCGGTGTCGGCGTTGATCAATTGCACGTTCACGCGGACGCGATTGCCCATGCGGCGAACGCTGCCTTCCAGAATGGCACCAACTCCCAGAGCCTTCCCGATTTCACGAACGTTGGATCCCTTCCCTCGATACGGCATGACCGAGGTCCGTGAGATCACTTTTAAATCGCCGATCTTCGATAAATTGGTGAGCACGTCGTCCTGAACGCCGTCCGCGAAATACGCGTTCTCTTTTTCGTCGCTCAGATTTTCAAACGGCAACACCGCGATCGACTTGTCGCACTTGTGGGCCGAGACGCGCGGCAGGAGAAAGAACCCGGCGGCAGCGGAAATGACCGCGCCGGTCAGTACAAGCATGACTATGTTTCGACGCCGATGCGAGCCGGGCACCGCTGGCGTTGGTGTGGCGCGAACGCCCTGCGCGGTGATATCGTACGCCCAGGCAAGGATAAGCGCGATGGGAAAACCCATCAGCAACAGCACGATCACCAGACGCAGCGCCCAGTTTGGCAATTCCCATGCTGGAAACGCAGCTGATGCCAGTTGTATGATGCCGCCGGCAGCAATGATATAGGCCACCACCACCTGGTAGACTTTGCGCCGCTTCACTTCGTCGAAGAAGCCGCTCACGACTACAGATTTGTCGGTCGAGACCATAAACCAACCGCGACTATATTGACACGCGACCTGGCTCCGGCGTTCACTTAATGCCAGTAGCCAGGACGGTCTGAAAGTGGGAACTCTGCTTTTCCCGCGACACAACGCTCACTTCGATTTGCCGGAAGCTGCTTTTTTCGAGGAATTGGTGCAACTGCACTTCGCTAAACCCGAGCCAATGGTCTGCGTATAATTCCCGGGCTCGTTCGAATCGGTGGCTCAAGAGATCGAGGATCGCCACTCGGCCGCCGCGTTTTAGAATCCCGTGGGCCGCAGCGACAGCTTGCTGGGGATGAATGGCATGATGTAACGCCTGACTTAAAATTGCCAGATCGACGCTGTTTTTGGCAATCGGCGGATCTTCAATGTCGCCCAGCCGGTATTCCAGGTTCTTGATTCCGTGTTTCTTCGCCAGTTGCCCCCCGAACTCAACCATCTTCGGCGAATTATCGATGGCGATAACTTTCCGCGCGTTTTTGGCCAGCAATTGCGAAAGCGTCCCCTCGCCGGCTCCCAGATCGGCGACCGTCAGCGGCGGAAGCAATGTAATGAGCGTATGTGCCAGCGCTTCCCACGAGCGGCCCGGCACATAACTGCGGCCAAACTTGCCGGCAAGCTCATCGAAGTATTTGCGCGCTTTGTCCTGACGTTTGTGAAGAACAAGCTTCAGACTGGTCCGATCGCGCGATGTTTCCGGCAGTTCGCGGGCGAGCAAACGCGTAATTTCTTCAACGCGCTCTCGCTGTGAATTTCGTGCATGATGGTTGGCGCCGTAATACACATTCTTGCCTACGCGGCGATCGGAAACGACACCGGCCCGCTTTAATTGGGCGAGATGACTGGAAATGCGCGATTGGCCCATTCCCAGAATCTGCTGCAACTCGGCCACCGAGAGTTCTTCCTGCTCCAAAAGGAGCAACAAACGCACCCGGGTCGGGTCGGCCAGAAGCCGCAACAAATTAATGGTTGACGCCATGAGAGCAGCCAACGATATATCGACGCATCATGATTGGTCAATATGTCTTGTGGCAGCGTGACATCGTCAGATACGTTGAATCGTGACACGGCGGAACGCGTCCCTGGGGCTAATCCAATCTTAACGTTGTAACTTTTCTTAACGAATCACCGTCTTCAAGCTATGTCTCGCCGTTACATCTTTTCATCCGAATCCGTCACCGAAGGCCATCCCGATAAAGTTTGCGACACGATTTCTGATACCATCCTCGATGCCTGTCTCGCGCTGGATCGCCACAGTCGCGTGGCGTGTGAGACCTACGCCAAGAGCAACATCGTAATCGTCGGAGGCGAAATTACCAGCAAGGCAAAACTCGATTACGTGCAGATCGTTCGCGATACCGTGCGCGAGATCGGTTATGTGAATGATGACGACGTTTTTCATGCGGACAAGATTTTCGTCTCCAACATCATCACCAGGCAGTCGCCCGATATTGCGCAGGGGGTGGATGCGTGCGCGGCTGACGGCAAGGAGACTGCCGAACAAGGCGCCGGCGACCAGGGCTTGATGTTCGGCTATGCCTGCGATGAGACGCCGGAATTGATGCCCGCGCCGATCATGTTTGCGCATCGGCTAGGCCGCGAACTCACTCGCATTCGCAAGAGTGGAAAAGTGGGTTGGCTCCGGCCGGACGCCAAATCGCAGGTGTCCGTGATTTACGAAAATGGGAAACCGATTGGAATTTCGTGCGTCGTCGTATCCACGCAGCACAGCCGAGACGTAAAGCATTCGGAAATTCGCAGCTTCATCATCGAGGAAGTCATCAAAAAAGTTCTGCCTGCTGGCATGTTAAGCATCGACACGCAGTTTCTGGTGAATCCGACCGGCAATTTCGTGATCGGCGGCCCGCAGGGCGACACGGGGCTTACTGGCCGCAAAATTATTGTTGATTCCTATGGCGGAATGGGCCGTCACGGTGGCGGCGCTTTTTCTGGGAAAGATCCGAGCAAAGTCGATCGCAGCGCGGCTTATATGGGACGCTGGGTGGCAAAGACTGTGGTCGCCGCAGGGCTGGCAAAAAAATGCGAAGTGCAATTTGCCTACGCAATCGGGCATCCCAAACCGCTGAGTGTGCACGTCGATACATTTGGCACAAATACCGTCGATGAAGCGGCGATCGAACGCGCTGTGCTGGCAACGTTTAACTTCAAACCCGCTGAGATTATTCAGCAACTCGATTTACTCCGACCGATCTATTCAAAAACGACCAACTACGGCCACTTTGGCAAGATCGATGATCCGGATATCACCTGGGAAAAGACGGACAAGGCGGAAGCGTTAAAGCAGGCCGTTAAATAACACAGCGAACACTTTATGAGCACGACAATCACCGAATCGAAGACAAAACAGGATTTCAAAATCGCAGACATCAATCTTGCCGATTTTGGAAGAAAAGAAATTTCCATCGCGGAGAAGGAAATGCCGGGCCTGATGGCGATCCGCGAAAAATATGCGCCCCAGAAGCCGCTCTCCGGCGTGCGCATCACGGGGTCGCTGCACATGACCATCCAGACGGCGGTGTTGATTGAAACGCTGATGGACCTTGGCGCAAGCGTGCGCTGGGCGAGCTGCAATATTTTTTCAACGCAAGATCATGCTGCGGCAGCAATCGCCAAGGACGGCATCTCCGTATTCGCGTGGAAAGGCGAATCGCTGGAGGATTACTGGCGGTGCACGTATCGGGCGATTTCACATCCGGAAGGTAAAGGCCCACAACTGCTGGTCGATGATGGCGGGGACGCTACTCTGCTCATTCACAAGGGCTACGAGCTCGAAGAGGGCAGCGATTGGGCAAAGACAAAATCGGCGAATAAGGAAGAGCAGGTAATCAAAGATTTGCTGCTCGAGATTCATCGTGAGAATCCCTATCGCTGGCACGAAATCGTAAAGGATTGGCGTGGCGTTTCCGAAGAGACCACCACGGGCGTGCATCGGCTTTACAAAATGCATCAGGAAAACCGGCTCCTGGTTCCTGCGATCAACGTGAACGATTCCGTCACCAAGTCGAAGTTCGATAATCTTTATGGCTGCCGGCACTCGTTAGTCGATGGATTGAATCGCGCGCTGGATGTGATGCTCTCCGGCAAG
>Ga0137413_10000028_pt1 | contig 32413 bp, 23 predicted proteins | sample CZODoug2_1_16fun_FD_108280 | JGI IMG/M metagenome (GOLD analysis project Ga0137413, IMG submission 108280) | Vadose zone soil fungal communities from Angelo Coast Range Reserve, California, USA - CZODoug2_1_16fungal (Illumina Assembly) | ecosystem: Environmental > Terrestrial > Soil > Vadose... | reverse complement strand
GGGATCCGCCGCTGGACTCGTATCGAGCCACCGAGACAAACGCCGGGCACCCGTGATGCGGTGCCCGGCGTGGTGCCTGCTCAACCGGCGGAGGATACGAGATTTGAACTCGTGAGAGGTTTCCCCCAACACGCTTTCCAAGTCTGAGGTCGCGCGTTCTGCCAGGTCCGTGGCGGTCCGTCGCGCTGGGCTCGGCGGTCGGCGGGCGCCCACGGTCGGGGGCGAACGTCGGTGAATGAGACCACAACTGAGACCGCGCAAGCCGAGAGCGTCGCGGAAGTTGAGGTGTCCTGCCCTTGGCCGCGAGAGGGGACCGGGGCCACGCATCCTGCCCGTTAGGACCTTCTCCGTCCGATCGTGGAGGCCCTGAGCCGGATCCGATCATGTCGAAATCCCGCACGTTCGCCTGAATTGCCACCCCTGCGAGGTGCCCGTCCGCGGAACGGGGCCGGGCGGTGATCTGCGCCGCGGACGGCGGTTCGATCCGGATCTCGTCCCCACGATTGCGACCGGGCGCCACCTTCAGGACGAACAGGCCCGCGTAGGCGTGCTTGATGCGGGTTACTGCCTGCGCGGGCCGGTATAGCGAGGGTCAGACGGGCAGTAGGCACCCATTGCCACGCAGGTCGCCTTGACCTGCTGGTCGAAGGGCACGGCACCGGTGCCGATGATCCGATAGTCAGCCTCGTAAGACGTGACGGTCACGCCCGCATCGAGGCCGTCGGCTGCCGGTGCGCGTTTGGTGATGCGGGCTGCCGATGGCGGTGAGATTTCCACGCGTTCGCCGTGGTCGCAGTCGGGGGTCAGACGAAGAACGAACACCGAGGCGTCCGTGATGGGCGGCGGGGTCGCGCCTCGTTTGAACGCGTCGAAGTGCTCATAGGCGGCAAGTCCGTAGCCCTGGCCCAGCTCGACCCCGCAGACCGGATCCTGCATCAGTGGTGAGGGCGAAGGTGGGGGCGGGTCGTTCGGCCCGACCGGCGCGGCGCGACCGGCGGATGCCGGTGGGTTCGCGCCGGAGGAAACGGTGGGCGTGGCGGAGTGCGAGGCGGCCCCGCAGGCCGCGGACAGGCCGGCCGAAACCGTTACTGCCGCGGCCGCGAGGATCCGGCCGGCTCGTCTGCTGGTCGTCAATCGCAATTCTTGTAGGTGTCCGTCCAGTTCTGGGTGCCGCTGAAGTTTGATGTCTGCAGAGTGCGACCGCTGGCCGTCGCTACCTCGTTGATCGCCGTCCAGTAGTAGGTGGATGGGTCGATGGCCGCGTCGTTGGCGTGGGCGTATGTGAAAGTCCGTGGTGTTGAGGAACGGTTGGCGCAGCGGAGCCTTCGGGTCGGCTGGCTTGCACATCAACGCCACGTCCCGAAAAGCCCTCGGAACGTGTGCGCCTCTTGGGCCAGTTTGCGGGACCCGCGCCCGCACCGCCCGAGCGCGGTCTCCCGTCCCAGACCAGCACCCGCGGACAGGCACCAAGCGCGGCGATCAGTGACCACCACCCATACAAACTCTGCGCGGAGCGCGAATGCACCAACACGGCCATCGACCACGAGTACCCGGTCACTATCTTCAGCACCGGCAGCTGCTTCGCCTGGCCGCCACCGACCGGCAGCTCGCTCGCCGGGGACCAGAAGTCGTACTGGGCGATCTCCCCGACCTCACAGCCGGTCCGGCTGCACGTTCGATCGGCAGGTAGTACGGCTGCGCCGCGAACCCTGGGGCGACGTTCGCGCCCAACACGGCCAGCCGATCAGCTCACCGATGACCGTCGCTGGCATCGTCGGCGTCGCCGCCAACAACTCCCGGATCATCGACTCCAACCCATGGGCCACCGACCCCGACCACGCCCGCACATACCGCGGCGGCCCGTCCCGCCGCAGCACCGCCAACACCGCGTTCCGCGAGATCATCATCGTCCGGGCGATGTGCGAGATAACACTCTCCGCCGATGCAACCGGCGGATCTCGGCCCAGTTCTTCACGTCCAGCACTGCTTCCTCGCAGCTCGCCCGAGTCAGGCTCATCAGGAATCTGGTCAGCCCTTAGTGCCGGCGGCTGGTCAGTTGCCGCGGACCCGCAAAATCTGGGATTCTTGCCTGGAATCCCTTGCAGCTACATAGCACTCGTAGGGATCAACGGCGCAAGCACGTGTGCTCCAAGATGTGGACCGCGAAACATATGTCCTAGCCTTGGCGCCGCGCGATCGATGTGCTTGACGAGCGAAATGGCGATGCTCACGATGAGAACGATGGTGAGGCCCTCTCCGTCAGGCCGATCGGGCCGAATGATGGCGGTGACGCTGATGCTCGCCGGCGCGCTCGTCGCGCCCCATGGTGCGGCCTACCGGTCAGCCGATCTTCCTAGCAGCTCGGATTGCGTGCAGTTGGCGGAAGACCACGCCAGCGCTCTGAGGCCCGATGGAACGGAAACGAAGGCGGTCCATGGCGACGGCCTGGGGCGCCGCCACTATTTCCGCACCATGGAGGGCGGCCTGATACCCCAAGTCACGGTACGCCCAGGCTTCGATCCCGAAACGGCCTCGTCGCAAGAGCTCGACACCTTCGGGTACCCCCCAAGACCGGCGGCTTCGCGTGCGGACCGGCCGACGTGGGACAAAGCATGGGGCCGGAAGCCGGACACCACGTCATCGCAACTGGCGGGCTACTGCGAGGTCCATCTGGGTCTCGGCTCCGGAGCGACCGGCACTCCTACGCCCGCAGGGGCGTCAACATCGTGGGCGACATCCGCCGACTCGTTAGCCAACTGCTTCAACAATATCCACGCCACCACCGGTTCGCCGTCTTCGTGCTACAGCGATAAATACGCGGGAGGCCTGGTTACCGGTGTCGGCACAACGAAAATCGATGAGGTGAGTGGTGGCTGGTACCAGAGCAATTTCCATAACGGTCATTGCTCCAATGACGCCTACTTGACGTGGATCGGGATCGGCGGGTTCTACGGACACCTAATGCAAGCCGGAACGATTAATAGGTTTGACGACAGTGTAAACGGTGATAATTACGCGCTTAGTCCGATGTTCTGGGAGGTTGTTGCCAACGACTCGCTGACCGCTCCGACGTACGTGTTCAAAACTGGGGACGCTTCAAGGACCAACACGACCGGGGGCGACAACGTCCACGTATACGTCGGTTACGGGACGAGTGGAACGAACGGCAATGGACACCCGGCTGGTTACGGCGAATTCACAGTGAACGACACAACGAACACCTTAATCGGCGTGCGGACCACAGGATGGATTCCCAGCATAAAGGACACTACCGGAGTCACTCACCCCATGAGCTACTACTACGACGGCACCACAGCCGACTATATCACCGAGGTCCCTAGCGGCTACCAGTTGCGCCAACCGTACACGAACAACACACAATTTAATTTCGCCAAAGCCAACGCAACACAGATTTCCACGGCCATGCCTTCCGAGAACATCACGAACATCTACACGCATCAGCTCCAAACCTCAGCCTTCGCCGGCACGGACACCGTCTGGCAGAACGACGCTTCCACCACCTACTGCCAATGAACACTTCCCTCACCCGGCGATTGAGGATGCTGGGTTTCCTTGCCCCCATTTGCCTTTGTGTTGCGTGCGGTTCGTCTGCTGGTACGAACCAGGCGGCGACGACCGGTTCTCCGGTACCTACAGCCGTCGAGGACCAATTCGCCCAAAGCCGTACGGCGGACTCGTATCCTGTCTGCGGTGTCGGATTGGGGACACCCCAAGCCCTGAGCGGCGCCCCAGGCTTGGAGAATGATTCGTATCGCGGTGCTCCTAGCCCCGCGCCGATACTCGATTCTGTTAGCGGAAACATTATTCTCAGACTGGTTCCCGACTGTGAAAAGGGTGACTCCATACAATTTTCACCCGCATCCGCTGCGCGGATCATCCGCCAGGCCCCGGCGGCGGACGGCCTCTTGGCAGGCGCGCGAATTGAAGCGCACGTTCGACATTTTCATATACTTGGAACAGGAGCAGTCCCGTTCGATCAACGGGTGGATCTGGACTGCCCACCGGAGCCCGATAAATGTCCTACGAATCCAATGGAGCAGTCGCAGATCGCGCATCCTTCCACTATCGATCCGACGCCATTCAAATGATTTCGGTTCCCAATCTAGCGACGGGCCGCGCCAAGGAAAGAATCCCGTCGAGCACGGCCTGACGAGCGAGCGCGTCTGTGTCCGTGCCGCCTCGAAGGGTGCCACTGGACCACCGAAGCCCATCCATGCCATGGCGGCCGGATTGGACGGAGCGAAGCCCAGGTCAGCGCTGGTGTGCAGGGCTCAAGCGGGGCCGCGGTTAACCATCATCGTCCGCCACGACGGCTGATTTTCTGCTGACTCCGGCGGTGTCCGTCGCTGGCCCGTGGTGGCGATCTCCGGGATGCGTCGCCGCGCCACGGCCAGGGGCGGCCCAAGACTCGCGCTTCTGAAGGGTCCAGGCCGCTGTGTCTGGTCTACGGCGCGCGGGCGGCATCGCCCGCCTGCCGCATGCAGTATCAGGAAGTGCGCTACCCAAGGTCGGGGTGTCGCTAGTTGTGGAGGACATTCTTAGAGCGTAAACAAGATCGACAGCGAAGCCGTGGCGAAATTTGGGAGCCGGACGCGGTCCGGTCCCACGCGAGCGATGAAGGCCCTTAGCCGACGTTCCAGTTCCTCGGGCTCTGACGCGGCCCCGACTATGAATCAGGCGGGGCGCCGTCTGGTCGCGCGCGATCACCCAACCGTAGGCGTATCGTTCGATGCCGCTTGGGCAGTCAGCGCTACTGCGACTCGACTCAGTCCGAATGATTTATCGTCCGCACGCTGTTTATCAGGAGCAGCCCACCGTCGTAGCACGCTTTCGGAAGGCGTTTCGGCAGGCCATCGGTGCTCCCATCTGGAGCCGAGCCGCCACCAGTTGTGAAAGTGTCGCCGACCCAGATGGTCCCGCCGGCGGGGATTTCGAGACCCAGGTGGTCCCCCTGGCGCACCGCGCGAGTATTAGGTGGCCACACGGCAGCGGCCACTCTCACCGGCAGTTGCCCAGCCGTGTTCGGGAGGAGAGCGGGGTTTCCCGTGTAACTGGGGTTCGCCACAGCAAGGCACTTTTGCTGCGAGAGATAGACCAGCCGCGATTTGGTCAGCGCGGCCAGGGAGAAATTGTCTGCAGAGGTCGATACCAGGATCAGCGGGTCGGACTTCGTGAGTACGATACCGCGGTCGGTGTGGTGCCCGTGAGCGATAAGGCCGACGGTCACCGCAGCCACCAGCACGGCGGCTCCTGCACCGGCGCCGCGATGACGGCGGATTTTCATGCGAGACTCCTTGTCCGCTTCATCGAATGGGCTTGAGGCATGATAGGGCTGCGTCATTTCACGGCCAGGAACACGCCGTCGCCGAGAGCGGCGGAATGAGCCGCTAGCGCAGTTCGGAGGGGGAGGTACCATCCGGTGCGGCCGTCAGAGGCGCAGGCGACAATGAGCCCGAACACGTGCACCTTCCCGTTGAGTTTGGGATTGGAATTACCCTGCACCACGGTGTAGACGAGACCTCCGCTGTCGCCGTCCTGACACACGGCCACCCTGGAGGCGTCCTTGACACCGATTTGGATCAGCCCGCAAGTCTTCACATGGGTGTTGTCAAGTAAACTGACCAGGAGGGTTCTGCAGATAGTTTTCCCGGTGCTGATGGTGGCTCCGCAGCTGTACCCAGTAGTGGCCCCAGATTCGCAAGTGCGGCTACCCTTCGGGTCCGCAGTCGCGCCCATTCCGACGTAGCGGTACGGGGTCGTGGAGTCCCCCGTCCATATCGACGGTCCATACTCGCCACGCCCTGAAGCGCTCGTGTCCACGAGTCCGGTGTCGATCTGGTGATTACCCCAAATACGATCCTTGGAGAGTCCGAGGAAATTGATTGGGGCACCGTCCTGGGTAGACGTGGTTTGGGTCGAGGAATAGATGTGGTCGTTATCCCGGGACGAACAGTGGCCGTCCGTGAGCATGTAGTCGGCTGCCAACGAGTGCACTGTGACACCCGCAGTGCAGTAGCCCCAGCCTCCGATCTTCTCCGGGTTGACGATGGCCATCCCGCCTCGGCGGGGCCGGGCAGTGTCGTCGTAACGGCTGCTCGCGTCTTGAGCAATCGCTTCTTCAACCGCGACTGCCTTGGTGCCGTACCGAGTCTGCACGTCCTGCGCCAGCTGGCTGGTCAGCCCGTCGAACCCGATGCGGACGCTGTCGGATGCAGGATCGATGCCCCAGCTGGACAGATTCGCCAGCAAAGGGTCGTTGTTGTTATCGCGGGCGTTGATGTCATCGATCACCGCCTGCAGATCCTGCTGGCTGTAACTCACCACACTTACGTGCAGAGCGTTTTGCGACGGTGAGAGCTCTTCCGGGAACAGCGCACCATACAGAGCAGATACCGCGGCGCTCGTGGCGTTGGCGATGGTGGTCGAGTCGGATTGACCGCTCACGCGCTTGGCCATCAGGTACACCGCGTTAGTCTCGTCCGAGCTGACCCCACCGTAGACGGATGGATTCTGGTCCACCATGGCACTCAGGGCCGCTTGCACCTTCTCGTCGGTCGCATCGCTCAGGACCTGGACGGCGCAGTTGCTTCCCGCGGTGGCGGTGGAGTCGACAATGAAGTCTCGCCAGTCCGACCAGTAGGGCGAGGTGTCGAGTGCAGCGCCGTTGAGGCTGTCGTTGGCGATGGCGCGCCAAACGTAGTCCGCCCCCCCGACCAGCGGGCTCGTTGACGGGACAGCCCATGACATGGTTTGGCTCTGCGGCACGTACAGCGAATAGCCGCTGATCACCAGGGTGGCGGGGTCCGGCACGCCGGTGCTGGAGTCGTCCAGTGCCGTGCGCGGGTAGATCTCCACCTTCATCCGCACGTTGTCGTTGCCGTCGAAGGTGTCGTTGTCGAAGGCGCTGCCCTTGAAAGTCGGCGTCGTGGTGGTGACGCGATCCGCTCCTCCATCAGGACACGTCGCAGGCGACTCGTTGGTGTTGAGCACCTTTGCCGGCGGCGTGTTGTAAGTGACGGTGAAGATGGGCGTGCGAGACGGGGTGTTGCAAGTCGTCCCGCCACCGTTGATGTTGTACGAGCAGAATCCCTTATAGGAGTTGGGATCGGTGTCGTCACCGGTCAGGGTCATGCCGAAGTACGGGATGCCGCTGACGCCGGGGTTGTAGTTCATCCACTGGTCGACCAGCGGCTTGACGTTGAAGTCCTCGGTGCCGTTGCCGCACGAGGTGCCGTAGCCGTGTGTGAAGTTCTGCGTGGTGATGGCGTACGGCGAGCTGGTGTTCGTCGACGGCCGGTGGTTCCAGGTGATGGTGCTGGCATCCCAATAGGCATCGATCGGGTAGATGGTCATCGGCGTCTTGGTGCAGGAGGTGGCGTCGTACTCGTAGAGCCGCAGGTTAGCGGAGACCACGCGCCCGCCGACCCGGGTCGGCAGCACCGGGTAGAGGTAGGTGCGGGTCTTGCCCCAGCCACCGCTCGGGTTGTAGCCCTCGCGGGTTAGACCCGACGTGGCGTAGTTGGTGTCGGCGTGCGATGAGGACACCCAGGTGCTCTGGATGCCGGAGGAATCGGTGTACACGTCGGGGTCGACGGTGACCGGCCAAACCCGGGCGTCGTCGGACAACCAGGCCATGTCCGGACGGAGCTCCAGCACCTGCCCGCCGTCGGTGTCCGTCACGAGCTTGGCGTCGACCGGCACGGTCTGCTCGGGGCCGGCCTCGAGGTTGTCCTGGGTGTGGTCCCACATCATGGGCGGAGCGATGTGGAAGACGGCTTTGCCCGATGCGGCCTCGGCCGCGAACCCGCCGCCGTTGACCGCGACGAGGTGCACGCCCTTGCCGGTGACCGGCAGCCGGTAGACGGGGGCCTCGGTCGGGGCCTTCTCCAACACGACGTGGAGGTTGAAGCCGGCGTCGGTGGCGGTGACCTGCACGTCATTGGTCGAGCTGATTGCGAAGTTGGCGGTGTCGCCGTCCACGGTCGCCTTGGGCAAGTCGGCCGCCCAGTCCAAGGCAAGCGAGTCCTTGCCGTCGGACAGCTTTGCAAGCGGCTCACCGTGCGCAGCGCCGTCGCCTACACCGTCGCTGATCTGCACATCGGCGGTCGTGGCCTCGGGCGCCAACACACCGTCGGACATCGAGAGCGACGGGTCGACATCGACCCACTCGCCGTCCTGCTTGGTCCGGGTGGGGGTCTGGGTGATCACCACCGAGGACGTGCCATCGGGATTGGCGTAGGTGGTCGAGGTCGCGGTCTGCGAGCCATCGACCTCGACGGGCGCCCCTGTCGCCGCCGCCTCCGCGGCGGCTTGGCTGGTCGGGTCCGACGGGACCGGAGAACTGGCCGCCGCCGAGCTGTCCGTGGCGGCGGGATCGGCGCTTGCCGCCGCGGCGCCCTGAGCGACCGCCACCAACAGGCTGACGGCCGTAGCGGTGCCGACCACGCGAACCATCCGGTGACGTGCAGGGCGCTCCAGCGCGGAGACGAACAGGCGTGAGCGGGTGTACCAAGCCATGCGAGAAGCCCCAAGCGTCGAATCGAGCAACAACGTCGACACCTTGGACGAGCCTTGGAACGGGACAGAGCCGCTCTAAACGTGTTACTGGACCTTCGGCGGAAGAGTCGAGCCGTTCGTCCGCGGCGGCTCGGCCGTTCGGCCGGGCCGGCGCCTGGAACACGAAATCGGGCGGCCACGATCGATCACGTCGTCCTGGTGCCGGCGCGGCCTGTGCGGGACACCGACACCACCGACAGTGGTGCCCGCACTGGGACCAGCGCCCGACCGCCGTAGCGCGCCTCACCGCTCTGTGGCAGGCCTACGAGGCGCTGCACCGCGAGGGCTGGACGGTGCCGTCGGCATGGTGGACGCACCACGCTGGCCCGCACCGGAGGGGCGGTACGCGCGGTGCGGGCCGGGACGGCACCTGGCGGCGCCGGCGCTGCCGGTCGACGACGCACCCTGACCGGTCATCACTCACCCGCACCCGCCGGCTGCACGGTCGCGACGGGCGCCCCGTCATATCGGACTGCCGTCGGCACAGCTGCGCAGCGGCAGCCGGCCTTTACCCACCTTGCTCGCGCCGGGACCCGAAGCGAGGGCGCCCGGGTCGGGCTGTTGCGGGCAGGCCGGGAACGACCTGCCCGACCTCGCCGGCAAGCGTACGGGCGCCCTCGCTCCCGGCCCGAGCAAGGACACCGGCCAAAGGCCGGCCGGGGACGACTGTCGCGGCTCGGCGCCCACCACGATCACCTCGTCTTCCGCCCAGGGCGGTAGGGGCCTCTTTTCGCGTGGCTGCGCCGTCGACGGGACGTTCTGAGAGGTCAAGCGAAATCTCGTTCGCCGATCAGCGTCGTTGAACGCCGCCCATATCCGCGAGTGACCGATATTCACCGCCACATTCGATATTCACTTGCGGAGTGAATTCGGATCCTCAACGACAGCAGACATGTGCATTCTTTGAATGTACGATCGGCGCCGTCGGGGCAGTGAATTCGGGGGCGGCGGCCGTGTTGAGTTCGGCGAAGATCGGGACCTCGTCGTGGCGCTACTACACCGATTCGGTGGCGTGCGCCGCGAGCGAGTACTACCTGGGTGCGGGTGAGGCGCCGGGCCGTTGGCACGGTCGCGGTCTTGCCGCACTCGGCCTCGAGCCGGACGGGCTCGTCAGCGAGGCGCAACTGGAGGCGTTGTTCGCCCGTGCCCTGCACCCGGTCAGCGGGGATCGGTTGGGGCGGGCTTGGCGGGTGGACGGGGTGACCGGGTTCGACCTGACGTTCTCGGCGCCGAAGAGTGTCAGTTCCCTGTGGGCGCTGGGTGATCCGGACACCGCGCGGGAGCTGCGGGCCGCGCACGCGGGCGCGGTGGCGGCTGCCCTGTCCTACCTCGATGGGCATGCGTCGTGGTCGCGGCGCGGTGTTGACGGCACCGAGCAGGTCGCCACGTCGGGGTTGGTGGCGGCGTGCTTCGAGCACCGGACCTCGCGGTGCGCGGATCCGCAGTTGCACACCCACGCGCTGGTGGTGAACAAGGTCGCCTGTACCGACGGGACCTGGCGCACGATCGACGCCACGGAGTTGTTCCACCACAAGAAATCGGCCGGAATGATCTATCAAGCGGCCCTGCGCAGCGAAATACATTCCCGGACCGGTCTTGTTTTCGATGTCGCGGACAACAACGGTCAGGCAGAGATAACCGGGGTCCCTTCCGAGTTATTGAAGATGTGGTCGAAACGCACCGCACAGATCGCGCCCGAAGCGGCCGCGAAAATCTCCGAATACGAGAATTCGTTGGGCCGGTCGTTGACGAGTGGCGAGCGGGCGGCGGTCATCAAGGAGGCGGTGCTGCGGACCCGGCCGGGCAAGGCCCACCACGACGCCGGGACCTTGCCGGACCGCTGGGTGACCGAGGCCGCAGCCGCCGGGTTCGACCCCGGCCAGGTCGCCGACGCGGTCCGGGCCGCGGCGCGGGACGCGGTCCGGCAAGCATCCCGACAACTCCTCGAAGCGGACGTGGCGGTCACCGTTGGTGCCGTGGCGGCGGCCGCGGCGAGTCGGGCGGTGTTCTCCCGCGCGGACGTCGCGTGTCAGGTCGCGGCACGGTTGCCGGTGGACGGGCGCAGCGCCGCCGGGGTCGTGGCGCTGGTCGAGGGGCTGACGGACCGGGCGCTGGGACTGGAGGAGACGGTGGCGGTCGGGGAGCACCCGACCGGCCGCACAGTGCGGGCATCGGACGCCCGCTGGGCCGGCGCGGGCGTGCTCGCCGCCGAGGCCCGGGTCCTGGCCCTGGCCGAACGTGGCCGCGGCGGCGGTTACGGGAGAGTCCTCGCGTCCTCGCTGATCGTCGCATTGGACGACGCTGGCCTGGATTCCGGCCAGCACGCCGCGGTGTGGTCGCTAGGGCAGGACGGGGACTTCGTCTCGGTGGTGACCGCACCGGCCGGGGCGGGCAAGACCCGCACTCTCGGGACCGCCGCAGCCGCGTGGCAGCGCGCCGGGTACCGGGTCATCGGGCTCGCGCCCTCCGCGCGTGCGGCGGCCGAGTTGGGCGCGGCGACGGGCGGGCCGGCGGACACCCTGGCGAAATGGATCGTGGAGAACGACCGCCGCGGTCTGCTGCCGGCCGATGCGCGGGCGCGGTACGTGCTCGACGAACGCGCCGTCGTGGTCGTGGACGAGGCGTCGATGGCGAACACGCACGACCTCGACGTCCTGGTCACCACTGCCGCCCGGGTGGGGGCGAAGGTGGTGCTGGTCGGTGACCCCGCCCAGATCGGCGTGATCCGCGGCCCTGGCGGGATGCTCGCCGCCCTCGCGAACGCCGGGCACGGCATCGAACTGGACACCGTGCACCGGTTCACCCACGACTGGGAAGCGACCGCGTCCCTCGGGCTGCGCCACGGCAACCCCGACGTCCTCACCCAGTACAGCGACCAGGGACGGGTGCACGCCTGCCCCGACACGGCCGACGCTCTGGCGGCCGTGCACGCGCACTGGGCCACCGAGTCCGCAGCCGGCCGGGAGGTGTTGATGATGGCCCGCACCCGCGCCGACGTCGAGGCCCTCAACCTCGCCGCGAGAGCCACCGCCGTGGCCAGCGGTGACGTGCAGGGCCCGGTCGTGCGGCTCGGGGAGCGGGACTGGCAGACCGGGGACCTGCTTCGCGCCCGGCGCAACGACCGCCGGCTCACCGTGGGCGAGGACGGGCACGTGCGCAACGGCGACCGCTACCGCGTCACCGCCGTCCACCCCACCGGTCTGCACGTGGAGCACCTCGACCGCGGCGAACGGGCGTTCCTGCCCACCGACTACGTGACCGTGCACGGCGAGTACGGGTGGGCCACCACCATCACCGCCGCCCAGGGGGCGACCGTCGACGTCGGCCTGGTGCTGGTGCGGCCGGGGATCGACCGCGAGCACCTCTACGTCGCCATGACCCGCGGCCGCGAGGCCAACCACGCCTACATCACCCCCGACACCACCTGCGACACCGAGGACCGTCATGGCCTGCCGGCCGTGGGCCGGCGTGATGCGTCGCCGGACGAGCGGGCCCTGGACACCCTCCTCACGGCGCTGGCCCGCAGCGGCGGGCAGGACGCCGCCCACACCGCGCGCGACAACGCCCGCAACCGAACCGTCGATGCAGCCCGCCGCGCGGCCGAGCAGGCCGCCCGAGCGGCCGCGGAACCGCAGGTCCCGGCCGAACACGCCGCCCGCGCCGGACAACTGACACAACATCAGAGCGACCGCGACCGCCTCGCCCACGACCAGCAGGACCACCGCCGGGCCGCCGCAGAAGCTCGCGCCGAACTCGCGCGCACTTCCCGGCTACGCCCCGGCCGGCGCCGTGACCTCACCGACGCCGTCGCGCGTCACGACAACGCCCTGAACGCCGCCTTCCCCGAGACGGTTCGTCTGGATCGCGAGATCACAGCTCTGGCCTGCGAGGTCGCGGCGGACACCCGGGCGCGGGAACTCGAGCAGCGCGCCCGCGCGACCCGGCCTACCCGTCTGACCGACGATCGGCAGAACTCCTACCTCGCGCCTGCGTCCTCCGTCGAACTCGGATCGGGTCCTGTCCGGGCACAGCGAGTCTCGGCACAAGGCGCCGCGCGCGACGACCTGGTGATTGCCGAGCGCAGCCGCCGCCTCGCCCATGACCGGGCACGCGAGCGGAATCGGGACGATGCTCCCGGCATCGGGTGGTGAGGCCACGCGACGTCGTGGGTGCGGACTCACGGGATGAGTTCGAAAGCCTGGACGTGCCGGGGGCGCACGACAGTGAAGTCACGCCGGTTGAGGGTCGCGAGAGTTCCCGCGAACCGCGGATTAAGAGTCGCGGGAACCGGTGCTTCGAGTGGGCATCTGGCCTGGTCAGCGGACGTGGGCGGATGTTCCAGGACGGTAGCGGTCGGGGTCAGTTGCCGTCATCGTGGCCGTCAACCAGCGGCGTCCAGCGTCGGGCTCGCGGCATTCATCCCACTCCGGCGCTTCGCGGGCCGCTGCGCCCCCGCTCTCCTAAAGCCGCTGGCCGTCGACATGAGTGGCCACAGGCGTCCTTTCCGCAGGTCGGCGCCGGGCCAGTGCTGGCCGGTACTCCTCCACACCGGACGGTCTGCTGAGCCGGCCCGCATGATCCTTCCGGTCAGGCCCTGAGCGCCTTGGTCCGGTCGGTTGGTCTTGGTCGCCACCTCCTCGGCGGATGCGGAGAGGGCACGCGCGCGTGAACCGCGTCGGGCGCCACCGCCGGGTGGTGGCGTTCGGTGTCACGATGCGTGCGATGGCTTCACGCCCGGGGGAAGGTCAACCGGGCTAGGCCTTCCCTGCCGCGTAGTCGTTCAGCGTGCCGCCGCGGAGGAACTCGCCCGTGGCGGCGTCGATGAACACGACCAGGGTGGTTTTCTCGGCGGTCGGTGCGTCCGGGACGCCGGCCGGGGCCGATAGCGCAACCTCGACGTTGTCGAACAGCACAACCCAGGAAAGCCGATCGTTGAGAGCGTTCGGGACCTGCTTGCCGCTCGCGTTGGGCGTGTTGCCAAGTCCTGCGGTGTAGCGGACGAGCGAGACGTAGCTCGGGGCGACACTTTCCGCGAACGGGAATTGGTTTTGTGCGGTGCGTACGGCATCAGCTCGCGCGACCGCGGCAGGATTCGTGGCCGGATCGGCGGGGCTGACCAGGTAGTTGCGGTTCTTCATGGCCAGCATCGCACGGTCCGGCAGCTTGTCCGAGGGTTGCGGTGTCGAAACGGCGGCGCCTGTGGAGGCTGCCGCCGTCCCCGCTGCCCCAGACTCGGCTACCGAGCTGGTATCGGTGCAGGCCGCTACTGCTAACACGGTGATCGCCGCGGCGGCGGCGAGGATTATCCGTCGATGGAACATGCGGTTACTCCTCCTCATGACAGCGGATCGGTCCAGATGTTCACGCCGCGTGTGCCATCGCCCTGGTCGTAGACGTCGCGGTGATACCGGTTGCCGGACGTACCGGTCAGGCCACCAGTGAAGTAGTGCAGGTATGTGGTCGAGTCGTAGTAGCCGAGGTTGGCCATCGTCGTGACGTCGCTGACGGTCCCCGGGATGTCGCTCTGGAGTTGGTGGACCTCGCCGAGGAACTGGGTCTGCCACTTAGGGTCCCAGTGTCCGGTCGGGTTGTAGCCGGTTTCCCCCAACGGTGCGCCGAAGTTGTAGGCCATGTAGATGTGGCCACTGCCTCCGGAGTTCTCCTTCCAGACCTGGTAGGTCGTGCTGCCTCCGGACGGGGCAGGGCCGTAGTCGGTCTCGGTGTGGCCGGCAACGAGGCAGGTGCCGTCGGACACGCACTGATCGGTCCACTGGCTGAAGATCAGTCGCCCTTGCCGGTAGCCGGAGGCGGCGCCGAACTGGCCGTAGCCGATCTGCGCCCAGCCCTGCCGTGCGGGCGAGGTGCTGCCGGCGCCGAGCGCGGTCACCATGACCCAGGCACTGCTGAAGCCGCTGCCGGTGGTGTCGTCACCGCACAGATCCGGGTTGTTGTACTCGACCAATCCTTCAGCGCCGAAGATGCTGGTCAATGGGGCGCTCGTGGCGCCCGCGAACCAGTGGCCGGTGGTGCCACACGGGTTGATAGCCGCCTGCGCGGGCTGAGGTGCGCTCAAGCCGAGCATTGCGGTGACGCTGAACGAAACCGCCACAGCGCGCGAAACTCCGCGCGACCGGAAACTTGGCACTAGGTCCTCCCTCGAGGGCTTCACGTTCCCTGGACGGATCCAGGGCGCTGAATGTTCACCGCTCGAGGGAAACGGTGCGGCTCTTTTGGTTCAGGTGACCGCTGCTTGACCGAACGTCACACACGAGCGTCCGAACGGCCGATGAGCAAACCCGTTACGCCGCCGCAAAGACGGTCAAACCCTCAAGGCGACCAGCTGGAGACGAATCGGAAGGTGTCGGTCGCCGAGCACACGTGGAAGGTTGACCGGATCCTGGTCCACGGGCGCCTCGATCCGTCGCCCTGAACATCGCGGCCTCGCCGTAGGGCTCTTGGCGGGCCAGCGGCACGGGCACGAGGCGCGCCCGCCTTGGCTGTTAGGCGCCGCCAGCGTTCGGTGCTGTGCGTTCCCGTGAGAGCCCGGGTCAGAGGCCCGAGGCGCAGGGGGCTGGCAAAGCCTGGGCGGCTAGCACAGGGTAGCGGTGCCTTGCTCCCATAAAGCCCTGTTCGGCGCCACCCCACAACACCACGACGCGATGCCTTGGGGCCGCCGTTCGGTGCCTTGTGCGCGTCGTCGAGGTTCCATGCTGGACCTGGTTACAACGAGCCTGCCGATTTCGGGTTACCCCGACCCAAGTGCGGCTCACTCGTCTTGCTCGCAACCGAGGCTGCTGCCGATCTGGCGACCGCCGACAACGTCAACGTCAACGACAACTCGCGTAAACCTGCAACACCACCACCAGCGGCGCAGGCTGGCTAAGCCAGGTCGGCGTCGTTGCTCTTCTCGGCGAGCAGGCCGCGGATGCCGACCTGGCGCAAGTGGTCGAAGAACGCCCCGATCTCATCAGCTGCGGCATCGACGCCATCTCCGTGCTCGGCCAGCAGGGCCAGAAGCAGTTCCTTGCGCCGACGCCCGTAATCGTTGAGCACGGTTCGGGTCGGGGTGCCCATCACCGCGGCGAAGGCCTCGTCGTGTGCGTCGGGTTCGGCCATGCCGAGTTCCCTGAACCGCGTGGACAGGTCAGCGAGTTGGTCCTCCCGCCCCAGCGCCAGCCGGTAGAGCTCGTTGACCCGACCCGAGGTGCCCTGCAGGCGGCGGGCGTCCCCGGGTGGGGGTAGGAAGAACCACAGCAACGGCAGGTCGAACGCGCAGGCGAAGGCGAGGATCTCCTGGGCGTCGAACTCGCGGCGCTTGTCCCCGCCCCAGGACCGTTCGATTGCCGAGATGCTTGCCTGCGGCAGCCGTTGGCCCAGAAACGGCTCCAGCGCCGCGGCGGCCTCCGGCTGGGTCAGGCCACGCAGTTCACGAGCGCGGCGGAAGTTGTAGGCGATCACCTCGTTGAGGTTCACCGTCGGGTCGGGCACTGCAGCGGCGGCTCGTCGGGGCATCCCCACACCGTACATGGCCGCCAGGAGCTGTTGACAACACCGAGCCGCAATGTAGCGTGACAACGTTCCGGCCATTGTGGGGGAACTACCGCCGGCAACTGCCGAAGGCACCGGGAGCCGGGTTATCCAGGACCCTGGCTAACCCCAGTCACCTTCACCAACGCGCACACACCATCCATGTTGGACCGACACACACCGCCCGCGACCACGACGCCACTGCCGCTCCCGCGGGCACACGAGGGGGGTTCTGCATGTCAGAAGAGCTGTACACCGTCGAGCAGGCCGCGGTTCGGCTGAACACCACGCCGCGGTTCATCCGCCGGCTGATCGCCGAACGCCGCATCGCGTTCACCCGACTCGGCCGCCATGTCCGCATCGAGTCCGATGTGCTCGACGCCTTCATCGCCGCCGGGCGGGTCGAGCCCACCCCGCGCATCCCCAGCCCGCTTCGGCCCTGAATGGCGCGTCGCCGGATTCCGACAACCCGTCCCGAGCCGCGAGGAGCAGCCCCATGAAACCCGCGAACCCTGCCTTCCCGTCGCAGCGCGCCACGAGCGGGAGCAAGGCCGTCGCCGAACCCACGACGTCTGCGCGCGCAACACCGGTCGCGCCGCACGTGGTGCTGACCGTCGAGGAGGCTGCCCAAGCACTCGGTATCGGACGGACGCTGATGTACCGCCTGATCAGCTCCGGCGCGGTGGAGTCCGTGACCATCGGGCGGCTGCGGCGAGTCCCGGCCGACGCGCTGGGCGCCTTCGTGCAGCAGCTTCGCAGTGACAACCACGATGAGGCGGCGGCGTCGTGACCGAACCGCGCAACCGCCGACCCAACGGCGCGTCGACCATCTACCAGGGAGCCGACGGTCGCTGGCACGGCCGGGTCACCGTTGGTGTCCGCGATGACGGGCGGCCCGACCGTCGCCACGTGGGACGGCGTACCGAGGCCGAGATCATCCGGGCCGTGCGCGAACTGGAGAAGGCACGCGATGGCGGCAAGGTCCGGCGGGCAGGGCCTGCCTGGACCGTCAAGACCTGGCTGGAGCACTGGGTCGAGAACATCGCCGCGCCGGCCGTCCGGGAGAGCACCTTGTCGGCTTACCGGGTCGCGGTTCGGGTCCACCTCGTGCCCGGCGTCGGCGCGCATCGTCTGGACAAGCTCGAGCCCGAGCATCTGGAGAAGCTCTACGCCCGGATGATCCGCACCGGGAGCAAACCCGCCACCGCGCACCAAGCACACCGCACCCTCCGAACCGCGCTCAACGCGGCCATGCGCCGGGGACATGTCACGCGAAACGTCGCGTCGATCGCGGGCGCACCTCGCCTGGAGGACGAAGAAATCGAGCCCTACTCGGTCGACGAGGTCAAGCGCCTCCTGGAGTTCGCCGGGCGGGGCCGCAACGGGGCTCGATGGGCCCTGGCGCTCGGGCTGGGACTGCGCCAGGGCGAGGCGCTGGGGCTGATGTGGTCCGACCTCGATCTCGACGAGGGCGTGCTGTGGGTCCGCCGAGGGCGGCAGCGACCCCGCTACGACCACGGCTGCGACCCGCCGTGCGCGCGCAAGCACCCCGGCTACTGCCCGGCCAAGCGCAACGTCCGGCCCACCACTGCGGCGACGAAGTCGCGCGCCGGGCGACGGGGAATCGGCCTCCCGGACGCTCTGGTCGGGTTGCTCCGCAAGCACGCCGTCGAGCAGGACGCCGAACGGACGGTCGCCGGTCAACTCTGGCACGACGAGGGGTGGCTGTTCGCGAGCCCGATGGGTGCGCCCGTCAACATGAACACCGACCACCATGACTGGAAGCGGCTGCTGAAGGAGGCCGGGCTTCGGGAGAGCCGACTGCACGACGCGAGGCACACCGCGGCGACCGTGCTCCTGCTTCTCGGGGTCTCGGAACGGGCCGTGATGGGGATCATGGGCTGGTCGCATTCTGCGATGGCCGCGCGCTACCAGCACATCACCGCGGCCGTCCGGCGTGACGTCGCGCAACAGGTCGACGGCCTGCTCTGGCCCGCATCGCCGAACGGCGAATGAGACCACAAGTGAGACCACGAGACGATGAACGCCGGGGCCGTTGGTGCTGGTCCCGGCGTTCTGCCTGCTCAACCGGCGGAGGATACGAGATTTGAACTCGTGAGAGGTTTCCCCCAACACGCTTTCCAAGCGTGCGCACTAGGCCGCTATGCGAATCCTCCTGGAGCGCGGGAAAGCTTACCGGTCCTCGGTAGCCCCGGCTGACTCCCGGTGCAGGGCCCAGTACTCCAGCGCCCACCACACCTCGAACGCAGATTCCAGGTTCTTCAACGCCACCCCGGTGAGCGCCTCGAAACGCTCTACCCGGTGGCGCAGCGTGTTCTGGTGGATGGCCAGATCCGCGGCGCACCGGGCCACATTGCAGTCCGCACGCAGGTACGCCCGCACCGTCTCCAGCAGCACGCCCGGCGACGGCGCGCCGGTCAGTACCGGGACCACACACCGAGCGAACAGCGCCTCGCCGAGTTCGTCCTCCTCCACCACCGCGATGCGGATGCTCAGGCTGGACTGGTCGACCAGGCCCCTGCGGCGGAACCGGACCGCGACGTTCAGCAGCCGGGTGGCCTCCGCATACGCATGGCTCAGCGCCGGCAGGTGGACGGGCCCGCTGATCGCGGCCACGCCGTCGAGGTCCGGCAGTTCCGGGCGGGTGGACAGGATCCCGGCGAGGTCGCCGTCGACCGGACCGGCCAGCGCCACGGCCCGGCGCGACGACCGACCGGCGGCCTCGATCGCCTTCAGCGCCGCCGGTGCGCCGGCCGGCTCCACCCGGGCCCGCAGCACCCAGTACCTGCCATCCGGCAGCAGGTTGTAGGCCCCGCCGACCTTCACCAGCTCACCGGCCTGCAGGCTGCCGGACAGCACCCGGGCCAGGAACGTCAGTCGTTGCTGTTCCTCGCGACGCGCGATCTCCACGTCGATGGCGTGCCGCGCCGCGACCAACTCCGTGGAGAGGTCATCGGTCAACTCCCACAGCCGGCACAGGGCCCGCAGCGTTGCTTCGATGGGCACATGCTGTGCGGCCGCATGCTCGACGACGGCGTCGCGCATCACCCCCATGACCGCCCGGTACGCGGCGACGACGTCCTCGGGTGGGATCCCCTGCATCGCCCGCTGCTGACCCGAGGCGCGTTCGTCCTCGCCGACCTCCGCCGGTAGATCTCCTCGTCCCCGCAGCATCTCGGCAACGCGCACGACATTGCGCCGGCAGGACTGGCGCAGCGCAACTACCGGAACCCGGCGATAGGACCGGATCGCCCGTAGCTGGGCCATCTGACGGGTGATCAGGTCTTCGTCGGCGTCCAACAGGGACTGGGCCACCGGCGCCATAATCTGCCGGTCGGCCGGGTCGACCACCGCGTTGGACTTTTCTCTGCTTTCGATGCCGGGATTCTAGAGGTTCCTACGTTGGCTCAGCCGGCGTTGACCTTCGGCAAGATCTCCTCCGCGAGCCGCTTCATGTCGTCGAGGGTCTTCGAGGTCGGGACGTCCCGGAACGGCGGCCAGATCAGCGGCATGTCGAGGCCCGCCTCCGCCAACCGCTTGAGGTTGTCCTCGATCTGCGCGGCTGTCCCGATCAGGATGTTGGACACCTTGCCGTTGTCCGCCTGGTCGGTCTCCGTGTCGGTGATCACGAACCACATCATGCTGGCGACCGCGAGGTCGTCGATGGACCGGCCGACCTTCTCCAGCTCCGCCGCGATCGGACCCCGCCACTCCTGCAGCCCCGCGGGGGTGTCCTGAATGCCGATCCACCCGTGCAGGTTGTACTTCGCGATGCGCTTCGCGGAGATCTCCGGGTTCTTCAGCCCGCTGAACCAGATCGGCGGGTGCGGCTGCTGCACGGGCCGGACGCCGAAGCCGGACGGCCCGAAGTCGGCGAACTCGCCGTGGTACTCGAACAGGTCGTTCGTCCACGCGCCGATCATGATGTCGAGGGCTTCGCGTACCTGCTTGTGCCGACGGGGGAACACGTCGGTGGCGCCGACCGCCGCGAACTCCTCGACCATCCAGCCCGATCCGATGCCGACGTTCAGCCGGCCGCCCGAGAGCTGGTCGATCGTCGCGCAGTCGGCGGCCATGATGCCCGGCGCTCGGTACGGGAGGTTGAAGACGCTCATGCCGATGCGGATCTTCGAGGTCTTGGCCGCGAGCCAGGGGATGAGCGGCGGGCCCTGGTAGAACCCGCCGCGGGCGTTGACCGGGATCTGTTTCGGCAGGCCCTCCATCATCCCGAAGGGGTAGGTCAACTCCGCGCGGTCGTTGGACTCCGGCACGATGACGCGGTCGACGGCCCATACCGAGTCGAAGTCGAGTGCCTCCGCGAGAAGGGCGAGATCCTCCATCTCCTTTACCGTCACTTCGTCGCGCAGGTTCGGCAGGAGCAGGGCCAGCTTCATCGTTGGCGTCCCTTCTGAGTGGCAGATTCAGCGCGTTGGCATGTGGCCATCGTCATGCAACGGCGCAACAGCGGCAATGGAGAAAATTCCCTCAACGCGCCTCGAAACTTGGAGCTCCCTCCATTGTCTCGACCGCGAGGCGGGGCGCACGATCCCTGCATGAACATCGGCGTCCTGCTCGACCAGGCAGCGACGGCCTACGGCGAGCGGACCGCGTTCGTGTTCGAGGGTCGGGAGCGCACGTGGGCCGAGTCGGCCGCGCGCGCGAACGCCCTCGGACACGTGTTGCGGGCGGCGGGCGTCGGGCCGGGTGACCGGGTCGGTCTGTACCTGCAGAACTGCCCGGAGTTCATCGAGACGATGTTCGCCACCTGGAAGATCGGCGCGGTCATCGTGCCGTTGAACGCCACCTACACCCCCGATGAGTTGGACTACCACCTCACCGACTGCGGCGCCTCCCTGGTGCTCACCGACGGCGTCGGGCTGCCCACGGTGAGCAAGGTGGCCCGGGTGCCGTTCGTGGTGGCCGGGGAGGACGGCGACCTGGAGGGCCTGCTGGCCGCGCACCGCGGCGTGCCACTGCCCGCGGTGGACCGCGCCGCGGAGGATGTCGCGTGGATCGGCTACACCTCCGGCACCACCGGGCGGCCGAAGGGCGCGATGAACTCCCATCGCGCGTTGCTCGCCCAGGCCATGAGCACGCTGGCCGACGTGCAGCGGTTGGAGACCGAGCACGTCACCATGCACGCCGCACCGCTGTCCCACGGCAGCGGCTACAACGCGATCGCCTACACGATGAAGGCGTGCACCCAGGTCATCCATCAGCGCTGGGGCTTCGACCCGGCCCTGTTCTGCGAACAGGTGGAGCGCTACCGGGTCACCGCCACGTTCCTGGTGCCCACCCAGATCAACATGATCGTGAATCACCCCGACGCCGGCCGGCGCGACCTGAGCAGCCTGGAATGGATCATGTACGGCGGCGCCCCGATGTACCGCGATCACCAGAAGCGGGCGCTGGAAGTGCTCGGCCCGGTGCTGGTGCAGATCTTCGGGCAGACCGAGTCGCCGATGTCGGGCACCGTGCTGCGGCGCGAGGAACACGACTTCGGTGACGACGACCCGCGCGCGCACTCCGTCGGCAGGCCCCGGGTGGGCAACGAGATCGCGATCCTGGACCACGACGACAAACCCGTCGCGCGCGGGGGGTCCGGCGAGATCTGCATTCGCGGTGCCACGTTGATGAACGGCTACTGGAACCGGCCGGAGGCCACCGCGGAGACCCTGCGCGGCGGGTGGTTGCACACCGGGGACGTCGGCAAACTCGACGAGCACGGCTACCTACACATCCTCGACCGCCTCAAGGACATGATCATTTCCGGCGGGTTGAACGTGTACCCGCACGAGATCGAGGATGTGCTGACCGCCCACCCCGGCATCGCCGAGGCCTGCGTGATCGGCATCCCGGACGAGAAGTGGGGCGAGGCGGTGCACGCGGTGGTGGTGCGCGCGGACACCGCCCTGGATCCGGAAATGGTGCTGCGCCACGCCCGCGAGCACCTGGCCGGCTACAAACGCCCGAAGTCCGTGGAGTTCGTGGACGCGCTGCCCAAGACGTCCTACGGCAAGATCGCCAAGCGCGAGGTGCGGGCGCGGTACTGGGCGCACCTGGACCGGGTGGTCTGAGCGTGGATCCGGAGCCCGGCGACGCGGCGCCCGAGGACTTGTTTCAACAGGCTTCAGTCGGCTCGGGAACGAAAGCAAGCTTTCGTTCCGCTCGCCTCCATCGCCTGTAGACTCGGCCCCGGCTCCCCGCGTGGTGCCATCTTTCTGAACTCCCCCAGGGCCGGAAGGCAGCAAGGGTAGGAGAGCTCTGGTAGGTGCGCGGGGCGCTTTTATTTGTCGGGCCGTAGGGTCGTTGTGTGCTCGCGCTGTATCGCCGCTACCGCCCGGAGACCTTCGCCGAGGTCATCGGGCAGGAGCACGTCACCGAGCCGCTGCAGCAGGCCATTCGCAACGGCCGGGTGAATCACGCGTACCTGTTCAGCGGGCCGCGCGGGTGCGGCAAGACCACCAGCGCGCGCATCCTGGCCCGCGCCCTGAACTGCGAGCAGGGGCCGACGCCGACCCCGTGCGGTGTGTGCCAATCCTGCCGGGAGCTGGCCCGCGGTGGCGGCGGCGGGATCGACGTGGTGGAGATCGACGCGGCCTCACACGGTGGCGTCGACGATGCGCGCGACCTGCGCGATCGGGCGTTCTTCTCCCCCGCCTCATCCCGCTACAAGATCTACGTGATCGACGAGGCGCACATGGTGACCACCGCGGGCTTCAACGCCCTGCTGAAGGTCGTCGAGGAGCCGCCGGAGCACCTGAAGTTCATCTTCGCCACCACCGAGCCGGACAAGGTCATCCCGACCATCCGATCGCGCACCCACCACTACCCGTTCCGGCTGGTGCCGCCCGGCGTGCTGCGGGATTACCTGGCCGAGTTGTGCGAGCGGGAGAAGGTGCCGGTGGACCCGGCGGTGCTGTCGCTGGTGGTCCGCTCCGGCGGCGGCTCGGTGCGGGACAGCCTGTCCGTGCTGGACCAACTGATGGCCGGTTCGGGCGCCGACGGCCTGACCCTGCCGAGAGCCACCGCGCTGCTCGGCTACACCGATGCCGCGCTGCTGGATGACGTCATCGACGCCTTCGCCGCACACGACGGGGCCGCGGTGTTCACCCTGGTCGACCGGGTGGTCGAGGCCGGGCACGACCCGCGCCGGTTCGTCGCCGACCTGTTGGACCGGCTGCGCGACCTGGTCGTGTTGGCCGCGGTGCCCGACGTGTCCGACACCGGGCTGATCGACGCCCCCGTCGACCAGTTGGCCCGGATGCGGGCCCAGGCCGCCCGCTTCTCCCCGGCCGAGCTGTCCCGAGCCGCGGACCTGGTGAACACCGGGCTGACCGAGTTGCGCGGGGCGACGGCACCACGGCTGCAGTTGGAGCTGATCTGCGCCCGGGTGCTGCTGCCGGGCGCCGGCCCGATCTCCGACCACGCCGAGGCCCGCGACCTGCATGCCCGCCTGGACCGCCTGGAACGCCGCCTCGCCGCCCCCACCCCCGCAACGTCCGACGAAACGAGGCCTATAGCCCCCACTTCGTCGGACGTCCCGAAGGAAAGGGCGGCTCCCCCAACTGCGGCACCGAAAGGTGCGGCGCCGGCACCCCCTTCCACCTCCGCAACGTCCGACCAAACGAGGGCTATAGCGCCCACTTCGTCGGACGTCCCGAAGGAAAAGGCCGTGCCGCCACTGGCGGCACCCGCGGTGGCGGCACCCGCGGTGGCGGCACCCGCGGTGGCGACACCCGCGGTGGCGACACCCGCGGTGGCGGCACCCGGGGCGCCGGATATCCACACAGTGCGGCGGATGTGGCCGGACGTGCTCAACATCGTCAAGACCCGGCGCCGGTTCACCTGGATGATCCTCATCGACGGGGTGCAGGTGTCCTCGGTGGACGGCGACACGTTGGTGCTGGCCTTCGCCGAGGAGGGCAAGCGGAAGAACTTCCTGAGCTCGGGCAGCGACGAGTTGCTCAGCACGGCGATCCACGAGGTGCTGCGGGTCCGTTGGCGGTTGGACGCGGTGCTCGACCCGGCGCGGGCCACCACCACGACCCCGCCTCCCGCCGGCCCGGCGCACGCGGTGCCCGCGCCCACCCCGGCAGCGGCACCCACCGCTTCGGCCTCCCCCGCTCCGCCCTCCGCCGCTCCCGCCCCCGCGGCGCCACCGCCGCGCCCCGCACCGGTGCCGGTGGTGGACGCGGCGCAGGACGACAGCGCGCACGAGGACGACGAGGCGATTGACGACGCGGGCCTGACCGGCCGAGACCTGCTCATCCGTGAGTTGGGCGCCAGCGTGCTCGAGGAAATCGAGCACGACTGACCGTCAGCCGGCGACCGCCTCGGCGGCTTCCTCGGCGGCGGCCGCAGCTGATCTGGTGCTCGCTCCGGCGGCGTCCAGCCGGTCGTGCGCGACCACGCTCTGCAACGCGCGCAGCGTGGTCGCGGCCTGGCTGCCCCAGTGGCTCAGGTAGGAGAACTGCCACCACCACAGCGCTTCGGTCTGACGGCCGGCCTTGTAGTGCGCCAGGCCGTGCAGCAACGCCGAGGCCACCCCGGACAGGTCGTCGGAGATCCGGCAGATCAGCAGCTCGGGCTTGGGCTCGTACGGGTCGAAGACCTCGGCGTACTCGTCGATCGGGTCCAGCAGCTTGGCCAGCGCCGTACGCAGTTCGTCGAGGTCCTGATCGGCCCCGGCGTCCGGCTCGAAGCGCTCCTCGAGCATCACATCGGAGGTGGCGCCCAGCCGGCCACCGGCCAGCAACACCTGGGACACCGCGATCAGCAATATCGAGACGGCCTCCTCCGGCCGCGCCTCCCGTGCCACCTCACGCAGCGCGATCAGGAATCCCTCCACCTGATCGGCGATCTGCGTCGCGAAACCGTCCGGATCCTCGATCATCTCCACCCCGTTTTCTCACCGTCGTTGCCAACCGCTGCACCGGACGCTACGACCCCCGAGGGTCAGACGTCGAGGGAACGCCTGCCCTCGAACGCCCGACCCAGGGTGATCTCGTCGGCGTACTCCAGGTCACCGCCCACCGGTAATCCACTGGCCGGCCGGGTCACCCTCAGGCCCATCGGTTTGACCAGCCGGGCCAAATAGGCGGCAGTGGCCTCGCCCTCCAGGTTCGGATCGGTGGCCAAAATCATCTCGGTGATCTCGCCCTCGCCCAACCGGACCAGCAACTCTCGAATGCGCAGGTCATCCGGGCCGACGCCGTTCATCGGATTGATCGCCCCACCGAGCACGTGGTAGCGGCCGCGGAACTCCCGGGTGCGCTCGACGGCCACCACGTCCTTGGCTTCCTCGACCACGCACAGCACCGTCGGGTCGCGACGCGGGTCGCGGCAAATGCGGCAGCGCACGTCCTCGGTGATGTTGCCGCAGACCTCGCAGAAGCGCACCTTCTCCTTGACCTCGCTGATCGCCACCACCAGCCGGCGCACCTCGGCCGGCTCGGTGGCGAGCAGGTGAAAGGCAATGCGCTGCGCGCTTTTCGGACCGACGCCGGGCAGCCGGCCCAACTCCTCGATCAGATCGGCGATGATCCCGTCGAACACCCGCGGACTCGATTACCGGCCGGGCGGCAGGCCGAATGCGCCGCCGCCGCCCTCGACCTCGCCCACCATGAAGTCGCTCAGGCCCAGGTCGGCCATGATTCCGTCGCCCAGGCCCATGCCCGCGGCGAACGGGCCCATGGTCTGTGCGGTGACCTCGGCGGCGACCCGGTGGGCGTCCCGGAACGCGGCCAGGATCAGGTCCGCCAGCGTCTCGGTGTCCTCGGGGTCGACGGCCTGCGGTGAGATCTCCAGCCCGATCAGCTCGCCGGCGGCGGTGACCGTGGCGGTGACCAAGCCACCGCCCGCGGTGCCCTGGACATGCACGTTGGCCAGCGAGGCCTGGGCAGCCAGGATCTGTTCCTGCATCTGCTGGGCCTGCGCCAGCAGCGCGGCCATGTCCGGCATGCCGGCCGTCATGTGAGGCTCCTTCGCTTCGCCACGTGATCGGCACGAGCCTATGCGTCGACACACTCAGAGCGGCGGCATCGGGGCCCGGAGCGGGCAAACTCGGCGACCGCGCCGGCGATCCGCATTAGAATTCGCCCTTGGCGGCCCCCCGCCGACGCCGCCCGCGATCCAGTTCGCTCGCCCGAGGAGCCTCACCGTGCCCGCACCGCTCAGCAGCGTGCTCGCAGCCTGGTCGTGCAGAAATACGGCGGCTCATCGGTGGCCGACGCCGAGTCGGTCAAACGGGTGGCCAAGCGCATCGTGGACACCAAGCAGGCGGGCAACGACGTGGTGGTCGTGGTCTCCGCGATGGGCGACACCACCGATGAACTGATCGACCTGGCCAAGCAGGTCACGCCGCTGCCGCCGGGCCGCGAGCTGGACATGCTGCTCACCGCCGGGGAACGCATCTCCATGGCGTTGCTGGCCATGGCGATCGCGAACCTGGGCCACGAGGCACGCTCGTTCACCGGCAGCCAGGCGGGGGTGATCACCGACTCGGTGCACGGCAAGGCCCGCATCATCGACGTCACGCCGGGCCGCATCATGCAGGCGCTGGATGCCGGGGCGATCGCGATCGTGGCCGGATTCCAGGGTGTCTCGCAGGACACCAAGGACATCACCACGCTGGGCCGGGGCGGCTCGGACACCACCGCCGTGGCGCTGGCCGCAGCGATGAACGCCACGGTCTGCGAGATTTACACCGACGTGGACGGCGTGTTCTCGGCCGACCCACGGATCGTGCCGACGGCACGCAAGCTGTCGGCCGTCTCATACGAGGAAATGCTGGAGATGGCGGCGTGCGGTGCGAAGGTGTTGCACCTGCGGTGTGTGGAGTACGCCCGACGCTTCGGGTTGCCGATCCACGTGCGCTCGTCGTTCAGCCAACGCGAGGGCACCTGGGTGCTGCAGGGACATGAAGGGGACGAGATGGAAGATCCGATCATCGCCGGTGTCGCGCACGATCGCAGCGAGGCCAAGGTGACCGTGGTCGGGGTACCGGACCGTCCGGGTCAGGCCGCGGCGATTTTCTCCGCGGTGGCCGGTGCCGGCATCAACATCGACATGATCGTGCAGAACGTGTCCGGTGCGGCCACGGGGCGCACCGACATCTCGTTCACCGCGCCGCGCGCAGACGGTGCCGCCGCGGTCGCGGCGCTGCAGGCGATCCAGGAGGAGAACGGCTTCGAGTCGCTGCGCTACGACGACCAAATCGGCAAGGTCTCGCTGATCGGCGCCGGCATGCGATCCCACCCGGGGGTGTCCGCGAAGTTCTTCTCCTGCCTGGCCGATGCCGGGGTGAACATCGAAATGATCTCCACCTCGGAGATCCGCATCTCGGTGGTGGTCCGGGAGGACAGCGTGAACACCGCGGTACTGGCCGTGCACAAGGCGTTCGATCTGGACAGCGAGGACGAGCAGGCCGTGGTGTACGGAGGTACAGGTAGATGAGCACCAAGCCCACCCTGGCCGTCATCGGTGCCACCGGCGCCGTGGGCACCGTGATGTTGGACCTGCTGTCCACCCGCGAGGACGTGTGGGGCGAGATCCGGTTGATCGCCTCGGCTCGCTCGGCGGGCAAGCGGCTGACCGTGCGCGGCGAGTCCGTCGAGGTCGTCGAGCTGTCCGAGGACTGCTTCGACGGGGTGGACGTCGCGATGTTCGACGTGCCCGACGAGGTCTCCGCGCAGTGGGCGCCGGTGGCCGCGGCCCGCGGCGCGGTGGCGGTGGACAACTCCGGGGCGTTCCGGATGGACCCTGACGTGCCGTTGGTGGTGCCCGAGGTGAACCCGGCGGCGGCCCGGCGGCGGCCCCGCGGCATCATCGCCAACCCCAACTGCACGACGTTGTCGATGATCGTGGCGATGGGCTCCCTGCACGGCGAGTTCGGGCTGGAGGCGCTGGTGGTGGCCTCCTATCAAGCCGCCTCGGGCGCCGGACAGGCCGGCATCGACGCGCTGCGCGAGCAACTGTCCAAGGTCGCGGGCTCGGACACGCTGGGCACTCAACCCGGCGACGTGCGCCGTGCGGTCGGCGAGTTCGGACCGTTCCCGGCCCCGTTGGCGCTGAACGTGATCCCGTGGGCCGGCTCGTTGAAGGAGGACGGCTGGTCCTCGGAGGAGATGAAGGTCCGCAACGAGTCCCGCAAGATCCTCGGCCTGCCCAACCTGCGGGTCTCCGCGACCTGTGTGCGGGTGCCGGTGATCACCACGCACTCCCTCGCCGTACACGCCACGTTCGCCTCGGAGGTTTCCGTGGAACGCGCGCACGCTGTGTTGCGCGACGCCCCCGGCGTGGTGCTGGTGGACGACCCGGCCAACGGGGAATTCCCGACCCCGGCCGACGTGGTCGGCACCGACCCGACCTGGGTGGGCCGGGTGCGTCGGGCGCTGGACGACCCGAACTCTCTGGACCTGTTCCTGTGCGGGGACAACCTGCGCAAGGGCGCGGCGCTCAACACCGCGCAGATCGCCGAACTGGTGGCGGCCGAACTGCGCGGTGCGTGAGCGCCTGAGCGCCGTCAGGCGTAGACGGCCATCTCCACGCCGAAGCACAGGTTGAGGATGTCCGGCGTGCCGAACGGCAGCGCCTGGGTGTAGATCGCGCCGGCGATGCCGGAGGTTCGGTCGATCCAGAAGTGCGTGTTGAACAGGCCCGCCCAGGCACCGGAGTTCGCCGCGCGCATGCCCGGCAGGTCGACCTGGTTGAGCAGGAACCCGTGCCCCCACGTCCAGCCCGGGCCGAGGTTGAAGTCGCAGGCCAGCGTCGGGTCGGCGGAGGGCAGCGCCTCGGGGAAGGCCAGCGGCGCAATCTGGTCGCTGAACGCCTTGGCCACGGTCTCTGGGGCGAGGATGGTCACCCCGTCGAGCGTGCCGTCGTTGAGCAACATGCGCTGGAAGCGCAGGTAGTCGTTCGGCGTGCAGTGCAGGCCGTGCCCACCGGCCCACCACTCCGGGGTCTGCGACAGGTCGACATCGGTGGCCACCCACTGGCCCTCGGCCGGGACGTGAATCGGCACGCTGCCCGCGCGCTGCTCCGGGCTCATGATGAACGTCGCGGAGTTCATCCCCAACGGGCCGGTGATGTTGGCCTCGAGGTACTTGTCCAGCGACTCCGCGCTGGTGGCCTCGACGACCTTGCCCAGCCAGTCGGTGTTGATGCCGTAGGACCACTTCGTCCCCGGGTCGAAGTGCAGCGGGGAGGCGAAGCTCGCGTTGAGGCCGGCGATGACCCCCGGCGTGCCGGTGACCTCCTCCCAGCGAATCTGATTCGGGGAGAAGAAGGAGTATTCGGTGCCGGCGGTGTGCGCGATCAGGTTGCGGACGGTGGCCGGCTGCGACGGTGCTCGGAACTGCGGGGTGTCCCCGTCGAAGCCGGTGAGCACCTGCAGGTCGCCGAACTCCGGCAGGTAGTTGGCGACCGGGGCCTCGATGTCGAGCAGGCCGCGCTCGGCCTGCTGCAGTGCGGCGATGGTGACCACGGGCTTGGTCATCGACGCGATCCGGTAGGTGGTGTCCGGGCCGATGGAGCCGCTGGCCGCGTCGCCCGCGACCCGGGTGCCGGCCGAACCGGCGTAGCGCGGCCCGTCGCGGTCACCGATCACCGCGACGACGTTGGGGACGTGGCCCGCGTCCACGGCGGCCTGCAGAAGCTGGTCGATTGCGCTGGAGTTCATTGCTCACCTCAGCAAGTCAGCTGGCACGTGAGGTGAGTCAATCACTGATGTCTTTAAAGCCGAAGACCCCGGGGCGGCGGTGACCCGGGGCTTCGGCGGTGAGGGTCCAACGTCGGGGCGGGGGCGGCCCGGCGTTCGGTGGCTCCGGCCGTGGTCCGGACCGGGGAGGTGGTCCGGACCTTCGGCTCTTCGGTTTGCAGCACCCCCGGCGGGGGTTCCGGGGCGATGCGGTGCTGACAGCTTGAATGTCGGAGGCGCAGGGGGCGGGCTTGAGTCCGGGGGTGAAAAAACTTTGGCCAACGTCCGGACACTCCCCTGCCAGTCGGCCGGTCGGGCCGACCGGTGGGGCCTAACCTGCGGCGGTGAAGCGAATGCGGGCCGTGGCCCGGGCCACCGCATTGAGCGGTGCGGTGCTCGTGTGCGCAGCCTGCGGCGGCGGGTCTGCCGCGCCCGCACCGGCCTCGGCCAGCCCCGCGGCCAGCGCGGATTCCGCCCTGCCCGCGCCGGATTGGCACTGGGAGTCGTTCCGCAACGTCGAGTTGGCGGTGCCGCCGGGCTGGGCGCACGGCACCGGTGACGTGGCCGCCGTGCAGTGGTGCATTTCGGACTCCACCTATGCGGCGCCGTATGTGGTCCGGCCGGGCATCCCGGCCGAGGACACCTGCCCGATGGCCTCCCCGGGGCCGGTCGACCCGGCGAACCTGGTGGCCAAGGCGGGCTCGTTCGTCTCCTTCGCCGATGTGTCGCCCGCATCTTCGTTCCGGGTGGCGGACGGCCTGGTCGGGGACCGCATGACGCGCAACGAGGGTGCGGTGCGGGTCCGGGTGCAGGCCGAGCAGGGGGTACGGGACAAGATCATCGCCTCGATCCGCCGGATCACCGTGGACGCCGCGGGATGCCCGGTGACCGATCCGATCAGCACCGACCCGGGGTCGCGGCCCTCGCCCGCGGTGGCGGTGGCCACGCTGAAGGACGTGACCCGGGTGGTGGCCTGTCGGTACTCGTTGATCGGCCCCGCGCTCGGGACCCCGGCCACGGCGTCACCGTCGCCGGTACCCGGACCGCTCACCGGGGCAGCCACGCTGTTGTCCTCGGTGGCGGTCAACGGCGCCGTGGCCGCCGACGCGGTCCGGGCAATGGGCGACGCCGCACCCGGCGGCGGTCCGAACAGCGAGCAGAACTGCCCGAATCCGGCGGGCCGCGGGACCGAGGCGATCGTGCTGCACATCGTCTCCGCGTCCGGGTCGTCGCGGGTGTACCTGCGTTACGGGGGCTGCAACGGCCTCGACGATGGGTTGGTCCAGCGGGTGCTGACCCGCCGCGCGGTGGGGCCGTTCGTGGCCGGGGCCAACTTGGTCCCGGAGTACAGCGATGTGTTGGGCGGGATCCTCGACGATCCCGATGCCCCGGCCACCTCCGGCGACGCTTCCGGTACCGGCTACTAACGATCCGTCAGCCCGTCCGGTTGCCGGGCTCTGGTGCCCGGGGACCAATCAATGCCTGTCGCACTGTGCGGCGGGACCGATGCCGCGGCCGTGGTACCGCCGGTTGAGTAGGTCTCACTGCACAATCAGGCCCGAACGTCACAGAACGATTGTCCCTATTGTCCGGTCTGCACTGTTCGGGCAAAGTGAAGAAGATTAAGTGCCTCACCGCCCCCGGGAGAGGCCCCCTGGCGGCGGCGTCCCACCATCCATTCAGAAGATGCCTGAAGGGGTTATCGCATGACACCCACCCGACTTGGTCGGGCGACGCTGGCCGTCCCGGTGCTGGCGTCCCTCGCGCTTGTCGTTTCCGCGTGCGGGAGCGGCTCGAGTTCGTCCACCGCCCAGCAAGACGCCGCCGCCGCCGTTCCGGCTGCTGCTGCTCCGGCGGCCGCCGCTCCGGCGGCTGCGGCTCCCGCGGCGGTGGCGCCGGCCGCTCCGGCCGCTGCTGCCCCCGCCGCGAAGACCGCGAAGACCACCAAGGCTGCCAAGTCGGCCCCGGTCGCCAAGGCGGTCAAGGCCGCTCCGGCTTCCGGTGGTGCGGCCACCGGGGCGGACCAGCTCGCTGCCACGAAATCGGACACCTCGGCGGCCAACCAGCAGGCCTACAACGACAAGAACGGCGCCACCGACATCGGTGTGACGAAGGATCAGATCAAGCTCGGTTCGGTGAACATGCACGGCATGGCGCTGGGCAACCTGATCACCGGCCCTCAGGTCCGCGGTAACCAGGCCACCGCCGCGGCGATCAACGACCGCGGTGGGGTGCTGGGTCGACGCATTCAGATCCAGGACTGCGACGACGGCCCCGGCGAGGTCTCCCGCGCGAAGGCGTGCATCAAGAAGCTGGTCGGTCAGGACCACATCTTCTCCATGATCACCGGCATCGACTGGGCGACCGCCTCGATCCACGACGATTTGAAGCAGTACCACCTGCCCTATGTCGGGGCCTGGGCCTACTCCCAGACCGAGTGGCAGGACCCGTTCATGTTCCCCAGCCACATGTCGATGATCCACGAGGCCATGGCCGGGGCGCACTGGGCGGCCAACACCATCCAGCCCAAGACCTACGGGTTGATCTGCCTGACCTCCCCGGAGATGCAGCTGGCCTGCAACGCGGTGC
>Ga0137413_10000026_pt1 | contig 33855 bp, 65 predicted proteins | sample CZODoug2_1_16fun_FD_108280 | JGI IMG/M metagenome (GOLD analysis project Ga0137413, IMG submission 108280) | Vadose zone soil fungal communities from Angelo Coast Range Reserve, California, USA - CZODoug2_1_16fungal (Illumina Assembly) | ecosystem: Environmental > Terrestrial > Soil > Vadose... | reverse complement strand
GCGAGCGCTGCCCGGATCACCGCGCGGTCCGTCCACGTCCGTGAGCCGGTGATCAGTATCCGCCCGTCAGACAGCATGGCACACCCCCGGGCGACCAGAACGGTGGGGCAGCCCGCGGCCCCACCGGTTAGGCGTCCGAGAGGTGCTGGCAGAGGCTCACAGGTCAGGGGCGGACCGAAGGTCCGTCGCGCAGCGAGCGCGTTGCGACCCTTGACGTGGGAGGGGCCAGCGGCTCAGCCTAGCCCGGGGAGTGGGCACGAGCGCAGCGAGTTCGCTAGCGTTCGTGGTCAAATTGAATCTCTCGTAAGTCGTGCATGTGCTGTAGGGTCGCGCGACCATCACACGAGTCCCTGGAGTAAACATGTTCCGCAGAATGATACTGGCGTGCGCCATCGCGGCGTCGGCCATACTTCTGAGTCCCGCGGCAGCGTCCGCGGCTCCGCCCGCACCGACGGCTAGCACCGCACTGCATCTACAGCCCACCCTCGACCGCGGCTCCCGGGAGTACCAGCAGGGCTACCGGAGCGGCTACCGCCAGGGGTTCGGCGACGGCATCCGCACCGCCCGACAGACCTGCAAGGAAGAGCGCAAGTACGGCACCCGACACGGCGACAACGCGAACGGCGCGGACTACGACGTGGGCTTCACCACGGGCGTGAGCGACGGCTTTGACAAGGGCTTTGATCGCGGTCTGCGTCGGTACTGCCGATGAGGCGGCTCCTGACCTGCGCGCTGATCGCCGCGGCGTGCTGGACGGCCCCCATGCCGGTAGCGGCGGCGGCCACGCTGTACCCAGCGGAAAGCAACCTCGGCGGCGTCGACCTGGACGGGTACTGCCGTCACAAGGGCTACCAGGGCACCAAGCTGGTGAACAACACCGGCTACGGCTGGACCTGCTACAAGGGCAGCAGCTACGTGGCGATCAGCATGACTGACGTGTGTCACTGGACGTACGGGAAACGGGCCATCGATCGAATGGGCGACTACAACGACGTGATGTCCTGGCGGTGTTGGGGCTAACGAGCTGGACGCGAGCGCGGGGCCAGCACCTGGCCCCGTTGCCGCAGAGCGTAGAAGCACTCCCCCGCCGCGGTGACATCGGACTCGGCCGTGTGCTTGCCCGGCTCGATGCCCAGCAGTTCGCACAGCCCCAGTAGTCCCGGAAGGTTCCCGGTCAATCCGAGTACATTCGCGGCGAAGTAACGTAGGTCAAATAGCTCGTAGCGAGTGATCAGCCCGAGTTCCTGCGGGAATTGCCGCAGGAGCGCGTAGTTCACTTTCCCCGCGTCGAATCCTGGGTTGGACCCGACGATCACGCTATCCGTGAGCAACCCGTGCAACTTGCGTAGCTGGGACCCGTCGACGTCTTGCGGGTCTTTATCAAGGCCACGTTCATAGAACCGATTCACGGCCAATGCATGCGGATCGGCGCCTCGAATATCGACCTCGTCGAACGGCGGCACAAACCGCCCGCGCTCCCCAGTGTCTAATGCCCAATAGGCGATCTCGCAAGCGGCATGGTGGCGTTTCAGACCAAAGCACTCCGTGTCCAACACCACGAGTGCCTTATCCACGGATCGCATCCCGACGCAGTGCGCACCCGTCACAGCGACAACGAAAACAGGTCCGCATCACCGCTGCGTACGCGATCACGTACATATTCAACACCTCGACCGTGACCATGCGCGCGTAGCGGCTCACAGATCTTTCGCCGCTAGCCAAACACGCAGCTCAGTGGCGAGTGCGGCATCAACGTCATCTGGCAGGGGCACCGGAATAGGTGGGGTCGGATCAACGGGTCCGTCGGACAGAAAGGGACCCGGCCGACCGGTAATGGTCAGGAACGCGGCATTGGCCGCGTCCACATCCAACCCACTCGGCGTGGCATTGTTCTTGACCCAGGTCTGCGACACGGTACTATATGGCTCATCGACATAGCGTAGCCAGAACGCGGGGGTCATCTCTTGCAATTGGCCCCAGGTGCTGACGGTTATGTTCCCGCCTTTGACTATCTTGTGCACCGCGACCGCGTGTCCGCCGATAATCTGCGAATTGCGGCGCGAGACGTCCCATACCGTGCCGCCCTGGTTAACGGTGTCCATGGCGGACTGCGGTAGGTAAAACCCGATGTACAAATTGCCGAACAGATAGAGCGCTGCGCGCATTTCTTCGAAGTCGCTCGGATCCACGGCGAAGTACGCGGCGAGTTTATGCCCAGCAAGCCCGACATTCTGCCAATACTTCTGCACGGTGAGCATGTCACCGCCTTGATCGGTACTCGGGCGTCCCGGCACGTAGCCGGTCGAACCGGAGTAGAACGCGATGACGTCCGCGACCGACGGCACCATGCGTAGCTTCTGGCCGAACGCACTGAACGTGGTCTCCACGTGGGCCGCCGCTGCCGCCGTGCAATTTCCCAAGGAGTCATTGGCGTCGATCGGGAGGTCCGCGGTGGGTGGCAGATAACTGACTGTGTCCGGCACGGTGCCCAGGTAACTGGCCTGAAGGAAGTGCTTCAGGCGTAGGCGTCGCTCAAGGTCGCGTGGGTTCGACGGGTTCCGGCCGAGTTTGCGTTCCGGGGTGCTACCGAACAACGCCACTACGTTCTCCAGTCATGGTGAGCCACAGGCGACGTTCTAGGAGGGTGTCCTGGTCAGCGCGGTATTGCGCGAGCAGCTTGGGCAGCTTCTGCGCTTTAGCAATGCCGAAGGACAGCTGGATCAGGAACACATCCACCGCGGCGACATCCGGACAGTCGTAGGTCTGCACCTGGCCGTGCACCTGGTTCACCGGATCGACGGGGGAGAAGAATCGGGACATGGGCCACCCACTTAGGGGGTTGCACGTGGAAACGCCCGCCTCAAGGGAGCTACGAGGCGGGCGTTGTCAAGCCAGACGGAACACAACAAACTTCCGATAGTGGAGACAGTTGTCGCCACTGCGACAAAACGTTACAGGGGATCGGGGGCGGGTGGCAAGTACCCCCGCTGACGTGCGTATTCTTCGATTTCGTCAAGATCATAGCGACACCAGCCGCCACGATGGACGTGGATATGACCGCGGCGGGCCCACTGGCGGATGGTAGCCGGCCGAATCCGAATCCGCCTATCGCAGCGGTGTAGGTGCAACGCGGCCAGCTCCGCGGTGACGAGACGCTGACGCTTACCCACTACGCGGACTCGAGAAGATCACCGAGGCGTAGCCATTCGTGGCGCTCCCATTCCCGATGACATGCCCAGCAGCGAATGGTGTCCCCGTAGGCGGGCGCGTAAAGCGGCGCACCGCACTCGACAGTGGTAGCGCCACGGTCGATCACATTGGGACACGGACCGATACGTTTCGGCGCGGGATCACCGGTCGGACCACGCATTTGCGCGGCGAGGTCGCGCAGGTTGGCGAACAGCTCGACGATGTGGTCTTGACGAGTTAACCAGTCGAGGTGGCGGTGCAGGTAGACGGCCAAGTGCCGGACAGCGTGGCACGGATCGGGTAGTTGTATCTGGCGCTGCTCCGCGACGTCGTAGACCTCCACTTCGAGCGTGCTGTAAACGCTCAACGGAGGGTGAGTGGACTCGTAGTGGACCCGCCCGTCGGAACCGACCCAGACGTGCGCGATTCGGGATGACCGCGGATCTCGCATCACGATAATGTGATCCGATCCGGGCGCCCGTGAGCCGAAGCCAGGACTGCCACGAGTGCCGAGATCGCCCTGCCCGCCGGGCTTAGGGTCAAGGCGCTCGAACCGCTCCGCGATCTCCACTAGGAGTTCGGCGAGCTTGTCCGAGCAGTGCCCGCACGTGCGATGTCCGCTCATGGCCAGCGGCCAGGCTCGCTTGAGCGGAGGCGGGCAAAGAACGCACGCCAGCCGCGGCCGTTCGGTGGTGTCCATCATGTGACCGCCTTCGTTAGGCTCGGGCCGCGGCCCGGAGCGAGGTTCCTGGGCCAGAGTGAGCGGGTCGTCATCGCGCTTCGACCCCCCGTCCAGGGCGGTGGCGGCCCGCTCCGCCCCCCTGAGCGCCACGCTGAGCCCCTCACGGCAGTACCCGCGTGTCCTTGCCTAGAGCGCGGGCCGCACCGGCTCTACGTCGAATCTGGCGGCACGCGTGACACTGCCGCGTGTTCCGGTCCGGACGCGTGATCAGGTTCTTGCCCAGCATCGCGTGCAAGCCCTTTCCGCACATCGGTGTCTCCGGCGGGTAGCTGACCGGTTCAGGCTCGGGCGACGGTGGCACTGGGGCAACGGCCACGGGGCGGGGCTTGGGCGGTGGCGGCTTTGGCGCGGTCGCCATGGCCAACCGCTGCCGGCGCCCAGCCCGCAGGCCGACTCGCGCCATGGTCAGCGAGGCGTCGTCGTCGATTCCGAGCATGCCCAGCACTTCGCGCGCTTCCGAGCGCGGCCAGCCGCGGCGTTCAAACACTTCGGCGACGGTTTGCGCGACTCGGCCAAGCTGCCATGAATCGGGGTCTTTCACGGTCAGCGCGGAATGATGGCCATACGTGGACCCGGCGCCTTTGTCCGTCACGCGACCTCCTCGACATTCGTAGGCCAGTCCTGCCACTTCACGCTCTTGTGCCGCTCCAGTGTGACCACGTCCCAGCCTAAGGCGACCGCGCCGAGGTGAGCGAACGCCAATGCGTCGCTCTCGTCCTCGTTTTTGACCAACACGTCTGGCCAGAGTCGAGTGAGTGACGCACCCATCACGGCTTTGTCCGCCCGACCATGTCCACCGATAGCCAGCTTCGCGCTGCTCGCCGCAATGACCGCGACCGGAATGTTGCGGCGATGCAGCGCATTCACCACGAACCACCACGCTCCGGAACGGTCGAGCATCGACCCGGCGGCGTGCCCGCCGAATAGTCCTTCAATCACCACGAGTTCAGCGACGCTGGCGTGATGCACCACGTCCTTGATCAGCGTGACGATCCGGTCGTCGCGGTCGCGGAGGCTGGCGGCGCGCTTGCCTTTGCTGGTCACCGTCTCCGCGGCGGCGTGACAGTCACCGTCCGCGTGCCGAACGATGATCCCAACCCCGGTGGAGGTCAGGGACAGATCAATTCCGCAGACCCAGCGCATCACGGGGATGTCACCGACTCCAGCCAGGTAACCAGCGCCGCGGCTTCCCGGTCGCCCAAGCTCCTCGCTACCGCATGCATCCCGTCCGCGTCGACCAGAACTAAGTACCAGGCACGCCTGTCGGGTAGCCGCATGATCCGCAGCTCGGTGTCGCCCGCGGTGAAACTCCACTCCGTTGGGTGGGCGGTCATCGGGCCACCTCGCTACGCTGAGCACCGCCGCACCGGCCATTCAGGTCGCGTTGCCCATACTGGGTCCGCCGGTGCGGCTTCACGCGTTCACCGCGGCCAACTCGAGCTTCCGAGCGGTGAAGCGCGCTTTGAGCTCATCCGACCAGACGCCCTGGCGCTCGGCCCGCTCGTAGGCCGCGCTCAACTCAGCCATCGAGGTGGCCAGCGCGGCGGTGGCGATGAAGTTTTCAGCCGCGGCGCTGATCATCGCCTTCCCGAGTCGATTCCTCCACTCGTAGCACTCCCGGGCGGCTTCGGCGGCCAATGCCGCGGCTTTGAGATCGACCCAGTACAGCCGCGCGTCTCCGCTGCCGGACGCTACATGGAAAATTACCGCCCAGTCCTGCCGCGGCGGTTCGTGTTCCCAGGGTGTGCGCAGCTTCTGGATCGGGTCGTACGGCGTACCGCTGGCGTAGCACCAGCACTGCACCGCGAACTTCGCTCCGGCGAAGGACATGCGTTGAGCGGTGTTGTGCGTGGGGATCATCCGGTCCCCGCACAGGTATGTCCGGTTCGGTGAGTCCACCGCGATGCACGCGGTGAGGACATCGGGGCCTGGCTCGACCGACACGATCACCCGACGACGCGCACGGGTGGTCGGGCGCGGATCAACCAGGTCGGCCTTTCGTGGTAACCGGAACGGTACGATATTCACCGGAGTGAACTCGACGTGATACGCGGTCACGGTCTTTGTGAACCCGGTGTGCGGCACGGCGTTGAACTGCGGTCGCTGCCCGAGCGTGGCCAACAGCTCCTCGACCGCGAGGGCCAGCGCCTTGTTGGTCACGGAGAACACCGCGCGGCGGCGTTTCTTGTTCCACGACCCGTCGGTGTCCAGTAGGCCCTGGAGCAGTCGAAGCCGCTGGCTACGAGACGCGCGCAGGTACACCGCGGGTATGTGTTTGTTGTCCAGCAGATCGTGCTGGCGGAGCTTGGTGCGGAGTCCAATTACCGTCCGCGTCCAACAATGATCGGAGTGGTTGGCGCCCTCCACGCCCAGCGAATGGCCGTCCGCCTCCAGAACCTCGAAGAGGTCGCGGCCCTTCGTGATGCGCCCAGCGCTTGCACTCCCGTCCCCCAGCCAGCAGCCCAGCAGGTACGGGTCGATTGGCAAGTCGACTTGCGGGAGCTCTAGCGGCTCCGAGACCGGCACGCGCCACCACGCCTTGCCGTACGTGTCGCGGAGATTGGCACGGATTTCCTGGATGCCCACCGGACGGACTGGGGTGCCCTTGCCGTATTTGCCGCCGTAGACCCACCAGATATGTTCCGGATCGCAGACGACCTCACTGCCATCATCGAATCGCACCACGTAGGTACCGATCCGCTTGATTCCCGACTTGGTCGTTACGCGACAGGGACGGCCGTCGGAGCCGATCACGCGATCACCGACGCGCAGCGCACCCATAGTTGACCACCCGGTGGGGGTGGGGATGGGCGTGGTGAGCGCAAGCCCCTTCACATCTCCGATGATCACTGACCCAGCCTCGAGCACCGTCCCGTCCGGCGCTTCGGTGTCGTGTCGCAGCCGCACCGCCCGGTCCAACGTTCCGGCCACCTGGTGGCTGTCCTCGACAACGAACCGTTCCACGCCGACCACTTCGAAACCGCGAGTCAATTCCCGGTACGCATTCAAGTCCGGCAGCCATTGCGACGGGATATGTCCGGGATCCTTGCCTAAATCGACGAGTTCAAATACGTGGTGCTCCGCCGTGCCGATCGTCGCCTTCGCGCCAGACTCGACAACTTCCATCGCCTGCTCGCACAACGCGTCGATTTCTTTCTTAGCGGCTTTCTGTTCGTCGTATTCGCTCGAGTCCAATCCGATCTCTGACCGAGTAACCGCCAGTTGCAGGTCCCCCCGGCGAGACAGTCCACGCGCCACCTGGCGGCGCTTCCAGCTCTCCAGCGCGGTGGTGTCCTCCAGCGGCGCGCCGTAGCTGGACGCCCGGCGGTACCCGGTCTCCTTGCTCCCGTCCGGCAGCATCACCTTCGGGCGGCCCCATTGGTCGCGGTTGGCCTCGATCGCCGCGGCGAACTCGAAGCGGCGTCGGGCTTCCGGGTCGGTGGGCGTCACCGGCGAGGTGTTGCTCGCTCCCTTGATCAATGTCTAGCCCTTCGGTCGTGATCTTGTTCGGGGTCTTGGTCGGTGTCTAAGTCGAGATGCGGATTGGATCTTGAACAGTGCGTCGTGCGGGTGCTGCGGCTTGCGGCGCCCTCCCTAGAGGTCGGGCGCCCGCCGCACGAGGTAGCCCAGGACGTTCCGCACGAACCCGCACGGACCCGCACGTGCAGGTCAGAGCACCCGCACCAACCCGCACGGACCCGCACGGCCGTGCGGAATTGGAACCCGCACGATCTTCATTGGATCTTGGATTTACCCGCACGTGCAGGTCAGGCAACCCGCACGGAACCCGCACGGGTTGATCTTGCAGTAAAGCCGCTGGTAGGAGCTCCGCCAGTTGGATCTTCATTGGATCTTGAAATCGGCCGGATTTCGCGCGCGGCTGAGTGCCTCTCCCCCATGCGCGCGCGAGGGACGGGCTCATTCCGAGTCCTCCGCCAGCGCTGCCCAGACGTGGTTTCCGGTCTTGCCCGCGCCCTTCACGGGTTGCAGCCGGTCCATGTCGATGAGCGACTGCCAGGCCCGTTGGACGGTGTCCTCGGACCACAGCGGGTCGCCTTTGTCGTTCGTGTAGAGCCTGCAGACCGCTTTGCGCGCCTGAGCGAGACTGAACCCGACCGACCCGCCGGCGCTGTACCGCATGAAGCGCGCTAGTGGCCTGATCGCGTTCCCGCCCCGTCCGCTGAAGGTGAGGATCCGATCCGGGAGGTCGGGCTGCGCGGGGTCGTTCCAATTGTCATCATGTTCGAAAGCTGGTGCGAGGACTCTGAGTTCGTCCTCGTCCATGGGAATGCACACGGCGGGCGGATCCATGTCCACAGGCCGCGGGACTTCGGGGACTTGGACTAGCTTGAATGCCCATTGAGCACCCTCAGAGCCGGATTTATCGCGGGTGCATTCCACTCGCCGGACGCCGTTTTCGTTTGACACGCGGATTTCGGTTTCGAGGCCGCCCTTCTGCGCGTTGGAACCGCGTGTGCGGGAGTCATCGGTCAGTCCGGAATGGTCGATCATAATAACCGCGGCACCGCCCGCCGCGGCCCTCATGCGGTGTAGGACGCGCAGCATGGCGCCGTAGTCGTCGCCCTGGCTTTCCTTGCCCGCGAACATCAAGTTCTTTGTGTCGAGCACGATCACGTCGGGTTCGTCCTGTTCGACCACGCGCAGGTAGTCCGCGACGCCAGGGTCGGTCAGCAGCACCGGTATGGGAATGGTCCTGAACCGTCCATCCAGCTCCGCCCACTGGATCTGGTAGTAGTGGCACCACGCCCGTGTTCGAAGGACGTTCGTTGACCGGCCCTCAGCCATGACGTAGTGGACTTTCCCGCGGCCGATGGAGCGTCCGCGCCAGGGCTTCCCGGTGGCGAGACAGAGAGCGATGTCGATCACCATGAAGCTCTTGGCCGCCCCTGGCGCGCCGAACACCACCGACAGCCCGTCCTTGTAGAACATCCGCGGCACCAAGTACTCGGGCATCGGGGAGTTCAGGAACTCCTCGATGTCCAAGATCTGGAACGGCTCGCGGCCTTCCGCGTCGAGCTCCGCGCGAGCCTCGCGCCGCAGGCGTTCCTTGCGTATCTCCGCGGCTTTTTCGCGTTCGTAGGCCGCGGCGAGTATCTCTTCGTCGGAGGGCTCGTCCGGGGTGAGTACCACCCACGGCGAGTCGTTGGCCTTGGTCCGGGCCTCGTCGTAGACGATGGTTCGATCGTCGTCGTCCGGGTCGGCCCGCCAGACGTCGCGGACGACCTGCTTGACTTGCCGCAGCATGGTGATCTTGTCGAGCAGGTCGCAGTCCACCAGTCGCCAGCCGTCCAGCGCGGCGAGATAGAGAGCGTGGCGGAATGCCTCCCCATTGGGTCGCTGGCCGTTCAGCGCGGCGAGGGTGCTGACGTTCGCCCGGTGCCGGTCGTACTGGGCGTGCAGCGCGTCCGCGGTGCCGTAGCGGGGCTCGTCGTCCCAGTCGCCGGTTGCCGAGGTTGGACCAGCGCCGGAGTCGGTCTTGCGGCTGGGTGGTGTGCGTAGTTGTCGCTTTACCCACTCAGGCAACGGTGCCGGCATGGCGAACGCGTCTTCCGCCTCGTATATATGCCCGGACCAGTGCACAGAGCCAGCAGCCATCACGTAGCCGCCGCTGCCCTTCCCGCCGCGCACGTCGATGTGCCAGTCCTCGAACGCTCCCGCGGAGTTGCCGAACTCGTTGCCTGGATCCTCGAAGTAGTAGTGCCAGCCGCGCGAGGTCCGTACCCGGTAGGTGAGCGGCACACACTCGCCGAGATGTTGCGCGAGCTTGCCCAGCGCGTCGGGGGTGTCCTCATCGAGCACGAGCAGCCCGCTCGGCCCGCATGCCAGCCCGACATTGCGCAGCTCTTGGCCGAACCAGATGTTCAGCATCGCCTCGGTCGGTCGGCTTGCGGTCATCGTGCCCCAGCCGCCGACCGGGTGTTTGCCGCGCTTATCCGAGGGGCAGTCGCCGAACTTCTTTCGGTTCTGCCGACACTTGTCGCCGGTACCCGCGCATACCGGCAGCAACGGATGATCCGCCGGGAACGGTCGCCAGTCGCGGGCGACGACCACCTCCGCGGCCTCCAAGGCGTGGATCGGCTCGTGTTCCACCGCGGCGCTCATAACGGCCGCGTTCGACGGTCAACCAGCCGCGCGCCTAGCTCGTCGCGGGTCAGTCGCAGCGCGTCGCGTTCGACAACCGGTACCAGTACTTGCAATAGGTCGTCGAGATCCTGCTCGCCGGTGTAGCTGTGGCCGCCGCGCTGAACCGTGACGTCTCGCGCCGGGCGGTCGGTTCGGTCGACGAGCCCCGCCACCATCCACAGATCGCCGGTCTTCGCGGACAGGAACACGTCACCCACGCACATATGCCGGACCCGTAGCCGCACCGGTACCCACGCGTCGTCCGGCGGGCTCACGCCGCGTCCTTGGCCGAGGCCTTGGGCGCCAGCTCCGCCGCGGCCACCAACGCGGCCGGGGGATCCGCGGCGGCCACGTACGCGGCCAGCTGCCGGGCGATTAGCCGCTTCGGCGCCAACTCCCCGTCGTGGCGTCCGCGCCAGGCCATATCCAGCGTCCAGCCGCACCCGTGCCGGCGGATCCACAGCGCGACCACCGCCCGACCGTCGACATGCCGCCCTCGAACGAGAACCGAGTCGACATCGTCGATCACTTCGATCCGGTGTCGCCTACCTTCGCCGTCCGTCTCCTCCGATAGCCCGCCGAACTCGAGCTGGCCACGGCTGTGGCTCGACCAACCCAGCCAATGGCCGCTGAGCGCACGGAGCAGTGAACGTGCCGCCGGGGCGGTATCTCTGTCCCCCGACGGTCGTGCTTCTGGCAAACTCACGTACATCACTCCGTGGGTGTGGGTGAGACAGGCCCGGCGTTGGCGCGTCGGGTAGGACGTGAACGGCCGGTCAGCCGGCGAGCGGGTACGAGCAATCCGCTCCGCCGGCTGACCGCGTTTAGTTAGGGCACCCTAAAACGGGGGGTCCTCGGAGGACTCGTCCATGGCCGCGGCGGCCTTTTTCTTCGTGCCCTCGGACTTGGCGAGCTTCGCCAGCGCTTTCTCGGCCAGTTCCAGGTCGCCGGTGTGCTCCGGTTCCAAACCTGGGTGAGCGCGTTTGCCATATGGCTTGATCCGCCCGACGACGCTATCTCCGATGGTCTGGATCTTTGAGCGGACGCCGGCAGCGAGGATGCGTTCTCGTGGGTAGTACTCACCAGCGTGCGCACCGGTGAGTACGAGCACGTCGGCAATTACCGGCTCCACCTCGCCATTGCCAAAGTCCGTGAGGGGCTCCAGGGAACGGGTGGTGATCACTACGGCCGCTCCCTCGGCGGCCAATGCCTTGAAGTCGAGCCAGTCCTGGTCGACGGTCGTCGAAGCACCTTTCAAAGCCACTTCTGTCTCCTGTTCGTTTCACTCACCCGTCACCGGCGATTGCCGGACGGGGGTGTCTGTGGCCTACATAGTTGGGTACTACAGCTAACGAGCCGAAGTAGTCTGGGGGCCGTCGCACACCGCCCATAGGCCCCCGACGTTTTGGCCCGGGGCAGGTGCGCAATCACCACGACCCCCGAGCCCGTGCTTGCTCGCGGATCAGGTAGAACCGCTCCCGGGACCGCAGGGCCCCGCAGCGCCGGCACCCTCGACGGACGTATCCGTCGCGCGACCGGGACACCCAGGTGTTCTCGGGCGTGTATTCGTGCCCGGACCGACAGTGGGTCTTGCTGGCGTTCGGTTCACCCTGTGGCACGCCAGGCACCTCCCGGCCAATGTCCTTCGCCGGGCCGCGGACTGAGCCGGTCCACGTGGTGCCAGTACTCCGCGTCCCACAAGGCCGACCAGCCGGTCGATTCGCTGGCCAGCCAGGTGGCGACCCGGGGCCCCAGCAACAACGCGTCCTCGACGAACTGGTCGCGCTCCGCGGCGGTCATTGGAGTGACCCGTCACCCAAGTAGCGGGCCTCGACCGTCCACCCGTTCGCCCGACCTTCGTAGTCACCCGCGGGTTGGAACGCCCACAGCAGCCCGAGGTCGATCTGGCGAATCATCGATCGGACGCCGTGGCGGGCGTCGCGCCGTCGACCGGCTCCGCCGCGCCGTTCGGCCAGCACCACCCACTGGCCAGGTTTAGCCCGCATCAACGCGGTTTCCTCGACCCAGGACACCCGAGGCGGCAGTTGTCGGGCGGCGGCGGTCATGCGAGCTGATCCCGGCCGGCGTCGATGGCACATCCGCCGCAGTAGTGCGTCACCTCGCCGGTCAGCAGGAGTGATTGCGGCCACAGCCAGCCACACGGGCAAACCTCGACGCAGTCCGGGTGGAAGTGCCCAAAGCCCAGCACGATGGTGGGGGAGGTGGTCAGCGGCTCAGCGCACTCGTCGCACTTCAGCGCGCGAGTGTTACTGAGGTTCGGGGGAGTTTGGCTTGCGCTGAGCGCGCGGAAACGAGATAGTGTCATCTGCATCCTCTGTGGGAGAGAGTGTGCGAGTAGGGCCCCGGCCTCGACCATCCACAGCGAGCAGCGAGCGGATGACGTGCGAGTACGGGATGATGCAGGTGGACCACCGCGAGGCCGAGGAGCTGGGGAGCGTCCCCCTCGCGGTGGTCCACCTCATTTCTTTGCCAGAGAAGCGTGTCCTCTAGCCAATTCACCGGGGCCAGCCCGTGGGTTGCGGGTCTTTCCCGGCTGCTGGGGAGCGAGTCTAGGAACTGCCCCCATTGCGTGGTGTGCTGAGGCTAGTAGGCCGAATGCCCGGGGGCTAGGCTGCTGGCCGCACGACGAGCGGTTCGCCCGTTCGTGGCGCCGAGCGGCGAGAAAAAACGTGCGTCGTTTGCCGGATCGGCAACAACCGTGATCGTCGCGCAGTACTCTTTGGGCCGTTTTTCCGACGGGTCGTAGCGGGCGCCGGTGCCGGTGTACTCGATGTCGAGCACCATGCCGAAGTCGGGCGCGACAACGTGCGCGCGACGGCAGGCCAGCGCCACCGCCTTCTGAATGCCGCCGCGGCAGAACAGGGAGCGGAACCCGTCGTCGTGCGGACCGGTCAGCCCCTCGAGCACATACCCGGAGACCACCGCCTGCATCTTTGGCCAGGTCTCCGCCTCGTCCCACCAGAGCCGCTGCAGGTCGTCATGGAAATCCGTCTGCTGGGTCATCTCGACCGGTTGACTCACGTAGAGCGTGTGCCTCGTGGACTGTTCGGGGAACTTGAGGGCACGTCCGCGCGTGGTGAAGAATTGCGCTGGAGTTGTCAATTTTCGAACCTCCTCTTTGATCAGAGAACGTCTGGAATTATCGCCGCGTCCTCCACCCGCTGGCGCATCATCTCCGCCTCCATGGGTGGGTTCCGCCGGGCGATCATGCGGCGCGTTTCGGCGCTGAGCCGGGGCTGTCGCGGTGGCTGAGTAGCCGCTTTCTGGGCGATGCCCCCGGCGACGAACGCCGACAAGCATTCCCAGCACAGCGACTTGCGTTCCTCGTTGGGGCCGAGCTGCACGGTGACCCCGGGGTACCAGGACACCGACACATGCTGGCACAACGCGGGGAGACCCCCGGCGGGTGCGGGCCACTGGTTGACGTCAACCAGATGGAGCAGTTCCACGCCTTCGCAGCACCACTGATACGACGGCGCGGTCACCGGCTCATCGCCCACAGGAAGGTACAAATGCACATGCCGGTCCAGCTCCAGAACGCGATGTAAACGGTCGCTTCCGGCCAGGTCATGATGGCTCCTCTCGTTCGTTGGTACGGCAGCCCGCCGCGGCGCGGAGCCGGGCGTGTTGTGCCCGCAGCTCGGCCAGCATCGCGCCACCCCCAGCGCCCAGTGCCCGGTGCATGTCGCGTTCATGGCGGATGTACTCGAGCATGCTCGGCGACCACCGCATCGCACCGGGTGGGTCGGCGTCGTCCTCGTGGCACCAGCACAGCGCCCGCTCGCAGTCGCTGTTCACTGGAGCTCCTCGTCGTAGGGCGGCGGGGCGTCCGCGTGCGCCGGGCAGAGGTCGAGCTCACCGCGGCGGACCCAGCCGGCGAGCTGCATTTTTCCCGGAGCTCGATGCATTTGGACCTCGCGCATTTCGTCGCAGTTAATGTAATCGCAGTAGAGCAAGATCGTTGTGCGAGTACTCATCCGCGCCGCCGCTGGTGACGGTTAGCGATGCTTTGCGCGGCGCGGCACGATGTACACCGGCACCCGTGGTTCTGGTAGGTGCTGGCCGTGCCGTGTTGGCCGACTGGCGCGATGAGCGTGCCATTGACCTCGTAGCGCAGCCCGTAGCGGGCGCGGCGGTTGTCGGCGTTCTGCCTGGTAGCAGCTATTCGGCAGGCGTCGCACCGGCATTCATTGTTGCTGTATCGGCTCGCGGTTCCGTGAGGAGGGGGCATAGGGGAGGTCCACTTCGCTTGGGGAGTCTTGTATGCGGAACAAGGAACACCCTAGCGAACGTGAAGAGCTCCCCCCGCTGGCGGCTATCGGTTGGATAGCGCGAGTGCGTTGGCCAGCGAGGGGAGCAGTTACCGGGGATGGATGCGACGTCAGCGCAGATCGTGCAGGGTGTCCCGTCCACGGTCCTCGACCTGGATGGCCTCCTCGTAGGCGGACACGTCCCAGAACTGGTTGATCGCATCAAGGAACAGTTGGTGCAGGAGTAGCGGGTCGAGCGCGTCCAGTTCGACCTGCACGGGGATGCGCTTGCCGCCCCGCGAGCCGAAGTCGTGCTGAGCGTGGATCTCCGGGTGCGCCGCGATGAACTTGACGGCCCTGGAGTCCTTCTCCTTGCCCTGCAGCACTGGCAACGCCTGCTCGGCGATCTGTGCTTCGCTCAGCCCGATGCGGATGGTCTCCGCCCAACAGTTCGTGGTGTCGATGAAGGAGCGCCCGATGTCCATGCCGGAGGCGTCGAAGTCCCCGGCGTAGATCAGCACCGCCTTGCGGTCATCCTCGGTGATCGCCTTGATGACCTCGCGGTCGAGTGACTCCGACGAGTAGCCGCCGAGCGGCAGGATCGGGATGCCCAAGTCCTCGAACCAGTCCTCGAGTAGACCGGCGAGGGCGTTCTTCTCCACGCCGAGCCACAGACTGACCGGTTGGTTGGCGGAGCGGTCGACTCGGTACTGGTCGATCAGCCAGGCGAGGGCGTCGGTGGCGTCGGTGAAGCTGAGCGGACGCAGGATATGACGGCCACGATCGTGTAGCGCCGGGAACTCGCCACGGCGCCGGGCCTCCGCGGTCAAACTGGACAGCCGCTTGTACGGACCCTCGGCGTTTGGGATCAGCTCTTCGGATACAAGCCGGTAGTGCAACTGGCGCAGGGTGACGTGGATGTCGTAGGACAGGACGATTTCTCGGGCGCGAGTGATTACCGGCGCCCAGTGGATGTTGCTCATGGCCGAAGTGTGACTAGTCCGAGTCGGTCTGTCAAGGCGACAGCGTGTGGGGCCGGAGGGCGGGCCGACCAACACGAGCGCGTGACGTGGTACGGTGTGTTCCACCGCGAGCAAATGCGCAAGCGGCCGGCAGGTGATGCCACCTCTGATGAAGGAGCTGATTATGGCCGCAACCGCGACCATCACGGACCACGAGAAGTTGCCTGACGAGGCGCGGATGACCGCGCGACTGATCAAGCGGCTCGGATTCAACTGGGAGCTGGACCTTCGCTATCCGACGCCCGACCCCTCGCAAAAGCGAGTTCAGATTCGTGCCGAGAAGCACTACTCGCCCGCGGCGGAGGTCACGAAGTACGCCGCCGCGATGGCTCGTAATGACGCGTTCCCACCAGTCGTAGTGACCCGGGACGGGTTCCTACTTGACGGCAACACGCGAGCTGAGGCCGCGCGGAAGAACAAGTATCCGACTATCCCGGCCTTCATCCTGGACAGGGACTACGAGAATGCGCCGGAACAGGTGCTCCGTCGGATGCATTTACTCGGGGCTGGATTCAACATCCGCAACGGTCGCGGGATCGATCGGCGGGAGATCACCAACGCGGTGTTGGCGGTCGGCACGGGCACAGATTACGACGCCAGCCAGATCGCCAAGCAGCTGGGCGTGTCCGCTGGGCTAGTGCAGGGTGTGCTGTCTGAGCAGCGGGCGCGGGAACGCGCCGAGAAGAGCGGGGTGCACGTGAATGGATCGGTGCCGACGAGCCAACTCCGCCGGCTGGGGCAGGCGCCACTGAACGACAAGCCGTTCATGGCGCTGTTGCAGCTGACCCAGGATGCCGGGTTGTCGGTCACCGAGATCAACGAGGTGATCAAGGAGGTCAAGGCGGCTGGTTCGGATGAAGCCGCAATGGAACTCATCAACCAGCACCGCGCGGACCGCCGCGAGCAGATCGCCGAGTTCGCGGCGGTGGGCAAGTCGCGTCCGGCGTACAGCTCACAGCTACGCCAGCGACTCGGGTTTATCCTCAACTACGAGGACAACCCGAAGGCGTTGCTGGAGCTCAATCCGACCATGGCGGAAACTCACCGGGAAACAGTGCGCCGCGCGATCGGGGTACTTAATGCGGTGCTCGAGGGCCTGGACGGACTCCTCCCAGTGGATAAGAAGGATTGATCATGCCACCCACCGCCCCAGCCCAGGAACGAATTGGCCGTCTCACCGGCCGCGGTCGTACCGACGACCGGGGCGGTGGGCTGCCCTTGACTGACCTGTTCGGCCCGATTCTGCGAACGCTGCTGGACGAAGGACTGCAGCCGGTCGACGTGCTGACCGCAGCGGTTCGAGGGGGCTTCATTGGACGGAAGGAGGACCGACTGCAGTACATCTACGACCAGGCTGACCCGTGGTCAGCGGTGATGGACGATGCCCTTAGTCAGCTCGAGTCGGTCGGGTTGGTGATGGCCGATGGTGCTCGTTGGGAGCTGACCGGGAAGTTCCGACCCGACAAGCCGCTGGTCGTTATCAGGGGCGCCAGAGGCGAGCTTGCGGTCAAGGTGACCGTAGCATCGGACGCCACCCGCGCGGCTCGAGAAGGTGAGACGACCGCGATGTACATTACCGAGCTGGCCACCGAGCTTGATCCGCGTCGAGGCGGGCTTCGGCCGCTGGACATGAAGCGGGTAGGCATGCTTGTGGAGTCGATGCGGGCATTCGGGTTCCGCAAAGGTCCGGGGTACGCGATCGTGAAGGATCAGCATGGTCGGGTGCTAGACGGTCGGCACCGTATCGCAGCTGCGGAGAAGCTTGGCATCGATTGGGATAACCGTCTGTACGTACAGGTCGTGAAGGTCGACTCGGACCAGGAAGCTCTGGCGTGGACTTTTACCGAGAACGTGGCGCAGGCTGACTGGTCGACGACAGACCTGGCCCGGATCACCCGCGCGCTTGGGGGTATCGCACCGGCCGAAGCGCTAAGTGACTACGTGAAGGTACGGAACGTGTTGCTCGACCATGCGGGTCGAATCGCTAACAAGGAAGTCCACCGACTAGTGGGGGTGTCACCCTCCACTGTGGCGGCTCGCCGCGCGGAGCTAGAGGCGGAGGGGGCACTGCAGCCTTACGACCCGGAGGCGGAGAAGCGGGCGGCCATCCGCGCGAAGATAGAGCGTGACCCGGATGCGACGGACCATGCAGTCGGCAAGGAGCTGGGGGTGTCACAGAACACGGTTAAGGCCGAGCGGGAGTCGGTGGACCTTCAAGCCGTCCAGTCTGGACGGCTTGAAGGTCCTGAACCCGACCTTCGGTCCGCGCCGAGTAAACCAGTCGTGTCGCCGAAGAAGCTGACCAAGGGCCAGTTGATTGACCGGGAGCTGCTCGCCAACCCAGATCGAACGGATGAGGAGATAGCATCGTTGCACGGGGCAAGTCCCAGCTCGGTGTGGCGGCGACGTAAGAAGTTCGCCGGTCAGGACCCATACAACGGCACTATCGAAGGGCCCAGGGCGACTGCAGTTGAACCCGAACTTGAACAGCCACGGCGCCTTGAACTGACCGACCCTCAGGATGTCGAGGGTTCAGTCGCCGCGCTGGCTAACTTCTTCGGTGATCCAAACGTACTGTGCGCGGTCGGCAATGGACTGGCCAAATTGGGAGAGCAACGGGGTGGAGGCGAATGATGCCCGACCAGTCGTTCAACCAGTGGCCGGACTGCTGTCGCCGGGTCGGCCACTGGAGCCGCGTGCTGCCGCGGCTGTTCGCCTGCCCGACCTGCGGAGTGGTGATGCATACCAAGGTCGCCGAAGGCGAGCTGCACCACCAGCGGGTGCACCCGGGGTCGGAGCTGTACAAGGTCCACCCCGCGCGTAGTTTCACCGAGTCGGACAAGTCGGAGTTCGGCATGTACTTGCTCGGAGATCGGGACGACCACCGTGACGACCCGTACTGGCCGCACTATTCGCTGGACCCGACCCGCACTGGGCCGACGGTCGGATTCGATCGACCAGAAGTGGACAGGTGTGGCGGCCAGCGGATCGGCCCCACCCTGGACAGCCTGGGGTTGACCGTCACACTGGATCAGCACGATCAGATCACCGAAGCGCTGGTCATCGCTAAGATCACCGACTTCGAAACGGGCAGCACGTCGCTGGGCATCTACTTCAACGAAGGTATGGATTGGATTGCCCGTCTCGGCCTGCTGGAGGCTGCCCGGCAGGTCCTCGCGGACGGCGAGTTCAGGTGCAAGGGTCAGGAGTAGCGGCCATCAGCTTCCGGGCCACGTCCATCGTGATCGCGTCATAGTTCCGCGCGATGAAGTGAGTGGTCGCCCACCCACCGATCACCACGCCCAGCACCAGCCCGGCCACCGCGGCTAACGCCACGTTCACGCCGCCCGCCGGCTGTCCTTCAGTACACCCTCCGCGTGACCCAACGCGGTCAACCCCTCACTGGTACTCGCGCCATGCTTGAACATGTTGGCGACCAGGTCGACCAGCTCGGCGCGCAGCAGCCGCGCCTCCAACTCGGCCGACGCGGTCAGCTCGGCCTGTTGGCGGGCCAGCTCTTCGGGGAAAGCCAGGCCGAACAGGTGCTGTTCGAGGGAGGTTTTGAAGCTCATGGGGAGCGCTCCAGGTCAGAGGAAGTCGTCGGGGTCCAGCGTGGTGTCGACGATGACGGGCCGACCGTCGGGCCAGCACTGCACCGGGTCGTAGTACTCGGGATGTTCTCGGCGAACATGTGGGATCAGCTCGAACGGATGCATGATCGCCTCGCAGATGCCGCACTGTCCGGTCGCCGGCTTGGGCGGCCAGGTGTCCACCTACTTGGCCTTAGGCCTGCGGTACTTCAGCACGGGGGCGAGCCGGTGGCCACCGAGCTCCAGCTGCTGGCTGAATGCCTTGGCCTGATCCTTGGTCATCGGCAGTTGTATCTCGTTGGCGGTCATCCAGAGCGTCATCCAGTCGGGTACGAGTCCCATTACATCTCCTCGGGGTCGGTGTCGTGGAGGTCATTGAAGTCGCCGAGACGCAGCGCCTCGGCGAAGGAGCGCCACTCGGCCGGGGTGCAGTAGACGACCACGGAGGGGTGTGTCGAACTACGGATGGCCACCATGCCGCGGTGACGACGGACCTCGACGCAGCCGGTGTTGCCGCACATCCGTGCGGTCGTCCAGCCGTTCATTCGTTCCACGACGGCAGGCGGTGCCGGGTCTTGCCCTTGTTCAACATGTTCGTCAGGATCTCCGCCATTGAGTCGCCGATCCGTCCACCCCGCATGTCTTTCAGGCTGCTGGCTCGTCCGCACAGCACCTTCGGTCCGCCGGAGGTGCGGCCCATCTCGGTGGTCAGCTTGACCACGTCGATCCGCTGGCCGTGTCGGGTGAGCAGCAGCCCCAACCCGGTGACGATCTCCGCGCGAGCGCCGTGCGGGTCGCGGTCCCACGCTTCGGTGAGGATCGAGATCAGCGTCTCGCATACGCCGCGGTTGGCGGTCTCTTTCGGACCCCAGCCCTTGTACACCCGCTCCAGCGCCGATACCGCCGCGAAGCTGCCTTTCGACTTGCTGGCCTGTACCGACCAGCCGTGCGCGGCCAGGATGTCGGCGAGTTCGGTGGCCACCGGCTCGCCTTCCACCACGCGGATCCGGAACGAGTCGATGACGTTGACTTTGCGCCGGTCGTTGAGCAGCCGGAACATCGACGCTTCCTCGGCGAGCGACAGACCGACGTAGACCAGGCAGGCCAGCGGTTCGGTGTATCCGGAGCGGCGGCACAACTCGGCGCGGTGTTGGCCGTCGATGATGTGGATGTTCCCGTCGTCGCGCCGCGACACCACGATCACCCCGAGGGCATCGGGCCGGAAGCGGCGTTTGAGCACCACGCCCCGCTCGTCTTTCAGGTCAATCCGCGCGGCGACCCAGGTGTGGTCGACGCTGCGCTGCACCGCCACGTCGACCATCAGCGCATCGAGCGGAAAGTGTTCGTGTCCGTGTCGGTGCTTGCGGTGCGAAGGCCGGAGGGTATCCACGGTGACCGCGCCTGAGCTCATAGCTGTTGTTCCTTCCGCTCATTGAGGAGATCACGGACACGCCGGTAAGCGGTGTGGTTCCGCGATAGTTCACAAATCCATTGATGGGCCTCTTCCGGGGTAATACTGGGGTCGAGCGCGTCCGCGGCGTCCAACACGAGATTGAGCGAAGCCAGTGAATCGCTCAACGCCCGAATCGCCGCGGCCCGCACGTACCGGTGCTTGTCGCGCACCGGCGCCGCCGAGAAACTGGTCCGCGGCTTGCCCTCGGGGGGCCGGGGGTTAGGCGGGGCAACCTTGCGGGCGTTCTCGCCGGCTCGGACTCGTTCGACAGTCCGTTGCTGAACGTAGGGCTCTTCCAGTGCGACCCGCTCCGCGGTGCCGATTAGGATTGCTCCGTCGGCGACCAACGCGATCAGTTCGTCGGTCGCGGTTTCGCGGATCTTCTGCGCCCGACCGACCGTGGTCGGGCTTAGCTCGCTTAGCGTGGCGAGTGCATCGCGGGTCGGCGGCTCACCGTAGCTTCGCCGGGTGTTCCCTCGGCTTTTGTGCACCGCCGGTACCTGCCCGATGAGCATGGCGCGAGCCGGTGGTGGCATGGCGAGGATCTGCTCGCGGCGGGTTGTGAGTACATACAGCCATGGCTCAGCGCGTTCGATCCGCACCTGGGGCTGGGTACCGAGCTGCGCGCAGGCTGCCCATCGGGCGCGACCCTCGAGCAGCATGCCGTCGGAGGTGACCACGATCGGTTTGTCCTGCCCGCCGGACCGGATCGCCTCCACCAGTAGCGCCACGGCGAACTCGTTCGGCGCCGGGAACATCTCCAACGCCGGGTGATGCAGGATGTATTCGACCACGCCAGCTCCACTGATCTCCAGCGACACCATCAGGCCGACTTCCTCTCCTCGATGCTCTCGCCGAACTCGTAGTGCCGGTACCACTCGTAGCAGGTCCGGATCGGTACGTTCGCCCGCAGCGTGATGTACAGCTCGGTGTCACGTTCGATCCACCGCACTTCCCAGCACCGCGCGCAGGGTAGTGGCACGGCGTACACCCACGGACATTTCGGGTGGGCGACGAGTTTGTTCATCGGCGCACCCACGGGACCTGGCCGTAGAGCGGCGCTCGAGCCCAGGGGAACAACCGGGCCCACGGCCACGTCCAGCGGCGCAACTTCCGGGCCTTCTCCAGGTGGACCAGCATTGCCGACGCATCCTGATCGAGCGCGGCCCGCTCGGCTCGGTAGACGTGGTGCAACGCGCTGCTGATTACATTGAACTGTGCGCCGATGATCACCATGACCCAGGTGAAGCCGTTGAGGCACCACTGCAGCGCGCTCATCAGCGCCGCCGGCTGGTGGGGTGGCGGCTCATGCAGGCGCGGCGCTGAAGTCGAGCGTTTAGCTCCGCGTCGATCGCCGCGATACGCCGCCGCATCCAGACGATCTGCCATTGCTGCCGGACGGTTCCGTCGCGCAGATCATCCAGCAACGCGGTCTGATAGCCGGTCAACGCCACCGCGGACCAGGTACTGAAGTCCGGCAGTTCACTCATAGCTGTGTCCGTTCTCGACGCCGGGTTCGTCGTCGCCGGGCTCGACGGGGACCAGCGTGAGCGTGGCGTCATCAACTTCGGGCCACTCCCATTGCTCCCAGCCCATCCACTTGGCGAACTGAGCGCGGGTGTCGCCATCCGCCGGAACCCAGAACTCCGCGGTGTGGCGCTCAACGCCTGTCCGGAGCCAGTTAGCCCACCAGCTGTTGCAGAACCGGTGCCCGGTCCACCCGCACACCTGGTCGAGGATGAGTTCCTCGGCTAGTCCCCACAGCAGCGGGGTCCTGGTCAGAATGATCGTGTCAATGCCAGCTCCGTAGCCCTTCATGGCTGCACCTCTAGATCGTTGTTTTCGAAGGTGGCGCCGAGCTCCAGGCGCAGCAGTGCCACCGTCTCGGCGTGTCCGTCCAGCGCCTGGCTCTCCGTGGAATACCGGCGTTGGTACTGGTCGTGGGTGGTGTCGCCGAAGACCATCGTCTCGAAGATGAGTGGCGGGCCATCGCCCCAGTTGTGATCTAGGCCGAGGAACACCGTCGAGACAAGCACCCGCTGATCGGGGTGCGACGCCGGGGTGAGGTGCGTCCGCGCAACCATCCAGTCAGCGCTGCGCCGGGTGGCTTCGAATGCCGCTACCCAGTCGCACGCGGGAATCCGGGTGCCGTCGCGGCGGTAGTACATCTCATCCGCCAGTCCGCCGCTGGACGAACGCGGCGGCTTCACGTAGGGCGGCCTCGGTGCGCGGGCCGACCGCGTCCACCATCACGTCGGTCAACGCGGTGGTGAACCGCTCGGTCATGGCCTCAGCCGCCGGAACTTGTTCACGGGCGATCTGGGTGGCCACATTCAACAGCGCGATCCGTTGGGTTCGGAGGTGGTCGGCCTTCGTGGTGGTCGTCATCGGTTTTCCTTCGAGATGTGGTGGTGTGGGAAGCCGTTCCCGCCGGGCTTGCAGGTACTGATGCCCGCTAGCCCAGACGAGGAACAGTGCAAGCGGCACGCAGACCGCGATGGCGATCCACTGCAGGATGTGCAGGAGGTACAACACAGAGTCATGGATGCTAGCCATCATTGCGTGCGGCGGCCCGGGCGAGACTCTCCTGGACCAAAGCCCACCCTTCCGGGGTGGCGCATCCGTCGCAGTACTCGACCTGGGAGTGCGGGCATTCGCGGATCCACTCGCGGACCGTTTTGTCCGGGTCGATCGGCACGCCGTAGGGGTCGGGGATCAACCATCCGTTGGTGATGTGCCAGCTCAAGACGGGGAGTCCAAACAGCGCGATCTGATCAGTCATTGGGGGGAGCACCTTCTCCGAGAGGGCGGTTAGGTCACCGGCTTCAACGACGGGGCGTGCGTCAGGTCACGATCCGATGTGGGCACTGGCGGCCAAGGGGGCGCTGTGCCTAACATGGCAACACTCCTTTCTGCACCGCGTAGCGGGTCCGGAATCCCTTGGCTGGGGCTGGAGTACAGGTGAAGGGCCGCGTCGACCGAGCTTGCGAAAGCCGAGCTGGGGGCCGGTCCTTCATCTATGTCCGCTGGCGAACACTCCACCATAAGCCTCAGGAGCCGCGCACATCGGGGTCCGCGCGCACTACATAGCCTGGGACATTGTCTCAAAACGCGACGTTGAGGCAGGCGGCGGCTTATCCCCTTCGAGCGGCTCGACCTGGCCGTGGCCGGTCTGGGCGCCGCGCCGCTGGGCGCGTTCGGCCTGCAGCTCATCGATCTGGCGTAGCAAATCTTCGATGTCCCAGCGAGTCTGGCCACCCGCGGTCATCGCCGCGGCCTGCACTAGTCCGTCCTTCCACCAGCGCCACAAGGTGTTCGGATGGACGCCAGCGGCGTCGGCCGCGGGACCAGTAGTGACCAGCTGGGCCCGTGGTTTGTCGGGTGTTGGGGTGTCGTCACTCATCGGCCTAGTTTGTCACGACAGCAGCAATAACGGAACGTGCGGGACTTGCGTTCGTCACGAAGCCCCCGCTATGGTCAAACGCCGCCAGGCCGGAAGGCCTGGTGACACGGCCGCCGGGCTCCCTCATGGGTTCCAGCCTTCCGGGGAGTCTGGCGGCGCCTAACCCCCGAGTGGAAGGCCTCAGCCACCATGGCGAGACGGAGCCGGCCACAGGCACGGCGATCTGCCAGCTACCGAAACAAGACGCCCGACGAGATCCTGGACATGTACCCGGTCGCGTTCCGGACGTGTCGGATCGCGCACAACCCCCGGCCGCTATACCGCAACCTGGCCAACGGCGTGCGCGAGCGCACGGAGCTGTGTCGCCGCTGCGGCCGAACCAGGACGTTCCTGATCGATCAGCGCGGCTATCGGCTGTCCACTCGGGACAACACCTGGTACCCGCCGGGCTACCTAACTCCGAAGTCCGGTCTGGTGAAGCGCGACTTCGCCGCACTCGAGTACAACGCGGACTACGACAAGGCGGTTATCGAAGGTCGGATCCTCAGCGGAGATGACAACGTGACCGACCTGCACTCCGCCTAACAGCACTACTCCCCCCAATTCCACCCGCGTCGAGCACACGGGTGTGGAAGAGAGCTATCCCCATACAGGTAAAGGAGCTGCCGTATGAGCACGCTGCACGTGTTGGACGCCACCGGCGACACCACAGTGACGTGGACACCATCGCCGAGTAAAGAGCTGATCGCGGACGTGGAGAGCGCGTTCGACACAGCCCTGGCGGTGGAGAAGTTCCGTGAGATGAAGGCGATGGGCTACCGCAGTCACGCCACCATGTCGGCGGACGATACCGGCAACGACGCCGTGATCGTGCATGAGTTCCCGTACGAAGCTGAGGCAGTGATCATGGTGCCGCAAACTGTTGGCGGATAGCACGCAGAGTAATCGACCGTCGACAGAAAGTGACCCCATGAACGCCCCCCGTGTGGGGTCGGAAGTATCCGACGGGCCCGCGACCGCTGCGGGCCCGTCGGCCGCTCCGCACCCCCTACTGAACTACAACGCGGACTACATCGTGGGCCGCCTGGACGTCTCACCGGACACGACGTTCGCGTTGGGCAGCGGCTTCCCGGGTAGTCACGCCGTTGGCATGCTCCACTTCCAAGTCAACGACGTCAGCTATCGGTTCGAGTTCGAATCGAGTGCGCGGGATGGCTACCTGCTGACCTATAACGAGATCGAGGCCGCGCTTCGCGGTGACGTCGACTCAGTGCAGGTGGGACGTGACGGGTTCCACCACGTAGTGGTCGAGCTCCCCCGGCCACACTCGACGCCCGCCCAGAAGGCCGCGGCGACCCGGCGGTTTCGCCAGTGGCACGAAGCCGAAGTCGGTCGCCGACAGAGGGAGGAGCAAGCCCTGCTCGAACGTCGCCGTTTGCTGGAGGGAGGCGACACGAAGGCGTGGGGCACATTGAAAGCGTTTCTCAATCCGAAGCAGCTCAAGACGCTGAACCGGCACGGCTTCTTTGACCTGGTCGGTTCCGCCGGCACCCCCTTCCGAATTATGACCGGCGTCGCTGGAAACGTCTGGTGGCTGGATTCCGACGGGCAGCAGATGGGCCAGCTATGCGCGCACTGCGAGAGCGTTCAGTGGCCCTCGGGTCGTGGTCGTCACCACCACATACCCACCGCCGATCACATGCTCACCCAGATGCTGGAGTTGCGCGCCGACGAGGACCGGTGGCTGCAGATCGCGCACTGTATCGGCGGCAGAGCGCACCCAGCGCAGAAGGACTACGACGGCCTCCGCCGGTACGTAGAGGAACGGTGGTGAGCGATGGCTGACCAGGTCTTCGGACGAGTGGTGCAATGGGACATAGGTATCGACAACATCCGGGAGCCGGTGCGACTCGCCGTGGGGTTCGCTCGGGGCTTCGTCGGCGAGAGTGAGTGGCGGCGGCGGTGGGACACGGCCAACACCACGGCGATCGCCACGTTGAAACGGTTCCTCAACACCGAGCAGCGGGCGAGCTACGAAGCGAGTCAGTACTTCGAGGTAGTGGGCTCGAAAGGCAACCGCTACCGGATCTCGACAGACGAGAGCGCGAGCGGGAACGTGCGATGGATGTTGAAGGGGACGACGGGCGGCGTGTACTGCGCGTACCCGTGGCCGCACGCCTCAGACGGCGACATCCCCGCCGCCGATCTGTTCCTCGGTCAAGCCCTGCAGCTGATCACCGACGAGTTCTCCTACCTACAGGTGGCGAACCTGTTCGGCGGCACGTACCCGCCTAACTTTCGAGCTTGGCGAAAGCAGCTGCACGCGGAGCGCCCGGAGGAGTGCACGTGCCAAAGGTGCGTACTCGCCCGACGACGCGTTGAGTATATCCCGCGGCCGTTCTAGTGATGACGACATATAGCTGGGTGGAGCGCCGGCTCGCCGCGGAGAAACGGGCCGGGCTGCTGCTGGTCAGCATGCTCAACGAGCGCCAACGTCGGCAATTCGCCCACCACCAGTGGTTTGACTGCGTCGGGTCGCGCGGAACCCGCTACCGAATCGAGTATGGCCGGATCAACAACGTGTCCTGGCGACGTCCGTCGGGGCGCCTCGGCGGCCGGATGTGCGCGGCGCCGGAGGAGGTGCCGGAGTGGGACCCCTACACCGCGCCGCATCCGGGTCGGATGCCGATCGAAGACCAGATGCTCGGCCAGCTGCTGACGTTGGTGGCCGATGAGTTCGCCTACCTGCGGGTGGCCAATCTGGTGGGCGGACGCTGGCCACCGGCGGTCCGCCGCCCGCGGCGGTGCTGGTGGTCGGTCCGGTCGTTCATCCGGGACGTGCGTGAGGTGTGGACCGGTGGCTGAGGAGTGCACGTACAACGAGCTGTACCGCATGATTCGCCACGGCGACTTCAACGGGGCCGCGATCGCGGTCGGCCTTCCGCCGCCGGCACACCGGATGGAGGTACGACAAGTGGCCGATGGCGCGATAGAGATTCGGATCGAGGCCCAGGGGTTCGGCATGCGGCAGCACTTCTACCTCGACGGCGAGCTGATCGTCGAGGAGTACGAACAACGGCGTCAAGAGCGGCGCGAGGCTAGAGCGGAAGCGAACGCCAAGGCGCGGGCAACGCTGTCTGGTTTCCTCACCGCGGCGCAGCGGCAGACCTACGAGGAGTTCCAGTTCTTCGATGTGCCTGGCTCGGAGGGGAACGACTACCGGATCACCACGGGCGGCAGCGCCAGCGGCAACGTGCACTGGATCGATCGGCCCGCTAGCGACCATATGAGATTCCGCGGCACTTACTGCGCGTATCCCAGCGCGCGCGACGGCAAGGGCACGCCGCTCCCCCAGGCCGATTTGTTCCTCGGCCAGTTCCTGCAGCTGGTCACCGAGGAGTTCGTCTACCTAGCCACGTCCAACTGCTTTCAGGGCGGCTACCCGAAGAACTACTTGAAATGGCGGGCCAAGCAGGAACACCCGTGGCGGCCGGACTGCGAGTGCGCCACGTGTAACGCGTACGGCCGCCGGTGGTAACGAGAGACGACGCCCGGACCTGCTGACGGCCTAGGTCCCCAGTACTGTCACTGTCGGGGTGTTATTACTGAGAAACGAGATCTCACATGTGTAAGTATCGATTAGACAATCGAGATATTCAGCGGAAAGGGGCGGGCTGTGAGTTAGTGACGTGACGTGGCCAGGGCCAACCATCAGACCGAGCCGCACCCGGAACGGGTGCCTGAGCTGGTCGTCTACTTCTTCACGCTGTTCCCGGAATGCCTGCCGCGAGCCCGGGAGCAACACTACCCGGCACCCGATGGACTGTGTGTGTTCTGCGGTCAACGCTCACCGTGCACAATGGAGATTTGGGCGCGGAACCTTTCTTTGGATGAGTCGTTGACCCGTCAGGAATCATCTGACACGGAGGTGGGATCGACCAACTGACGCACTCTCTCGCGGGTGTACCCTGCCTCGTTGCCAAGTTCTTGCAGGGTCATGCCAACGGGGTGGCCCAGATTCCAGACGTGCTGGAGCAGCGGACGCATCTCCAGCGCTGTCTGGTCCATCCGCTGTTTGTGTCGCAGCCTCGCCCGACCCAGCTCTCCGATCTTGGACAGGAGGACCTGGACCTCCGGCGAGTACCGCGGCTTCCGCTTACCCATGCCGACACTCTATACCGATCGCAACCGACTTGACAGCTCAGGCCGTGCTGATCGTCGCCCTAGACCCCGGCGACTGAACACCTTGCCCGTTCCTACGGTGTCGTCGCCCCTACCCCGATAGGAGAATCCACGCTGTGGCGGCCCTAGAAATATTTCACGATCAAGACCGCGCGACCGTGCTATGTGGAGGTCCGATGGACCCGGTGGCGGTCGAGCGGCTACAGACCCACATCGAGGGACTGCTCCGCACCGGCGTCCGCTACCTACTGGTGGACGTGTCCCGTGCTCACCACTTTGATCCAGCGACGCTGGCTCCCATGCTCGAGTGCGTCGCGCGCCAGCTGCGCGAACGCGGCGGGTTCCTCGCTACCGAAGGCGCGGAGCTGGTGTTGTCCGAAGACCTCACCTCGGTCAGCCTGGTGGAACTGTTCACTCTGTATCAGCGTCTGCGTCCGGGGGCCGCGTGCGAAACGCAGCTGCCAGCATGAACGAGGCGTGGAGTGACATGGCGATCGACAGGTCACTGCTGAACCCAGCACCAGCTAGATCGATGGTCGATCTTGGGCGGCTAGTCGAGGCGGCCAAAGAGCACCGGCGACTACGGCAGGGCCACGCGTTCACCGAGGAAGTCCGTGGCCTGCTGGACGATGCGTTGGAGAAGCCGTCATGATCTGGTGGCTGCTAGCCCTAGTCTGCATCCCGCCGTACCTTCTCGCCGGCACGTTCTACGCCAGGGCCACGTCGGTGTACTGCTATCAGAAGTCGCGGCAGTTCGACAGCATTGGACTGGCTGACGACTCGTACAACACGATGATCGTGGCGCGAGTGTTGGCCTGGCCGTTCATCTGGGCGACGTTGCTTATCGCGCGCACCGCGAAAGCGCCAGTGCACAGCCGGATAGCCGCGGTAGACAAGGCGGCGACGGAGATGCGCACCTGGCGCGACGCAATGTACAGCGGCGACACCCCGGCCGATCAGAACCTGGCCTACGACCTGTACAAGATGGCGCAGCAGGACCACCGGCAAGCCCAACGGGCGTTGAAGGAGCTGGAGCAGTGACCGGCCGCGAAGAATCCCGTGCGCAGGCCGAGCAGATGATCGTCGACCAGCTGGTTGGCGGAGTTCGCCGAACACCACCCTCGGCGAAGAAGCCCCATCGTCTCCCGCTTGGCACTCGTCTGTGGTTATGGTTCCGGTGGGTCGTACTGGTGTTTGCCGTGTGTTGCGGACTCGCGGCGGCGTGCGGATTGGTGATGGGCGTCATCGAGGCATGGAACGTCTGGTGGTGGCCATGGGCCGCGGTGCTGACCGCCGCGGTGGCGTCGTTAGCGTTCGGCACGCTGATTTACTTCATCGACCGTAACGACAGCCCCCAGATGTACCGATGAACGCAGTACACGAGGTAGCTTGCACAACTCCACAATCTCGTGCATCCTGCGGGTCCCACAAACGGAAGGTAGCCACATGGCCACCACACGTGCACTATCCATGGGAGGCATGGTGGCGGCCGGTGCGCTGGCCGCCTCACTGTTCTCCGCCCCGATGGCCTCGGCCGCCACCCCGGCTCCGGTCAGCGCCAGTGTCACCCTCGCGTCGTCAAGCACCGTGCTTGCCGACTGGCATGGCCGCTACCGCTGCTGGCGACGGTGGGGCGGTGACTGGCACTTCGTGTGCGGTCGGGGTGGCCACTGGTGGGGTGACCGTGACCGTGGCGCCCGTCGTGGCGACGACCACGACCGCTGGGACAACGACCGCGGCGGAGACCACCACGACGGCGGTCATCGATAAATCGACCAGCACGGGACGGGTGTCGGGTTTTGTCCCGTGCTCATGAAGAAGGCGAGGGGCCTCCGCTGGGGGGTCCCTCGCCCTTTCTGTTCGGAGAAGGAGGAATGGTGTTCATCGACTATCCGATCGCCACTACCAAGCACTGGAAGGTGTACAGGACCACCGGAACAGTGGAGGAAGACCTCACACCGGTGGTCACCGTGCTGGACAAACTAGCCGCGCTTGGTACCGCGGACGCGATCGCGCTCCACTTCCAGACCACCGAAATAACTGGAATGCGGGGCAGTGCCACCCAGTGTCCGGTCGCGCAATGGCTAGACGGCGAAGTCGATATGCCCGGCATACGACTGGTGGTGAAAGGTGCGTCGGTGCTGGTGGTGGGCGAGGTCCACAACCGAGCGCTCGGCTTGGTAAACATGCCCGAGCCGGTGCAGGAGTTCGTCCGCAAGTTTGACGGCGGCCGTTACCCGAAGCTGCACAAGACTGCGCAGTGCCCGCTCTAGGCAGCATATGGGGCCCGGTCGGCTAGCGTCGCGCCACACCTCCGGGCAGTACGGAGGAAGGCCGCGCAGCGCTAAGCCGACCGGGCCGTTGCCACGAGACCCGGCGAGCATCCGGGTCCGTGGGATCCACAGTGGTCATCAATCAGACAGTAATCGAGCGAGTACAGGGAGCGTTCTGCATGCCTAACGATCGGCACCGACGAGCGATACGCCCGGAACCCGCGTTAGCCGCGATTGACGCCGCGAGGAACGACCCAGGTACCTGGGTGGAGACGGACATGGCCGAGCTGGAGCGGCGACTGGAGAGCTACCGCTACCTGCGCCTCGAGCTCACCACGTTGTTGCGCCTGCCGCTGCCCACCGACGACCAGACCATCGTCCGGGCGGTCCGCGCGCTGGCCCGGCCACCGGTAGCTGGCCGGTTCTCGATCCTGCCGCACGACGACGCGATCTACACCCGGATCGAGAACCTCGAAGCCGAGCAGCAGCGCCTGGTGCGAGTCCTTCGGGAGGCGGGGCTGATCACGTGAAGTACGCGATGCGAACTCGCGCCGAACGGGTGCGGCTGCGGCTGCGACGACGCTGGCACACCATGCGCCGGGCCCGCGCGGTCATCTTGACCGTACTAGTGGGACTGTGCCTCGCCGGCTGGTGCTACCTGGCGTACCTGACCATGAAGACGATGAGCCGATGAGCCGCGGATACGTCATCGCCCTATGTGGCCCGACGGCCCGCGCTGGTGCCCACCAACGGAAGGTTCTAGACCCGATGCCGGTACAAACGCAGCAGCGGCTCTACATTAGAAAAGATGACGTCGCGGTGTGGGAGGCGGCCATGGTCCACGCGGCGCGAGCTCGGATCTCGCTGTCGGAATACGTTGCCCAGGTGCTTCGCGCGCACGTCGAGGAAATAGCAATTTCGCGCAATGGCGAATCGTGACCCGTTTGACACGTAATTTGCCCTGATGAGGGGTACGGTCAGCGACCTCAGTCAACCGATTCCACTCTCGAGGTATCCGCGCATGTATATCAAAACACTTGTATTGACGGCCGCGATCGCCGCCGTGATGAGCACCGTCGCCGCGGGTACCGCCGTGGCCGCGACCGATCCGCCCTACTACTGCCTGGGTCCGGCGACGTGCGACCCGAACAAGGTCGGGGCGCCGGTCAAGGACACGCCGAAAGATGACCCGGTCACGCCGAAGGTTGTCTGCAAAGCGTGGGAAGACCAGGCCAACGTGAACTTCAACCAGCAGTTCGACAACTGCAAGTACCTACCGGGCAAGTAGCAATTCCGCGCAATGTAGCGATCCGTGCAAGCGACTTGACAAGCTGAGAGTTTCCTGTAGGTTCAGTCTTCCACTACAGAATTCGCTGAATCAAAGGACACCCGACCATGTTTCGAAAGTCGCTGGTACTGATGGCCGCGGTATCCGCGGCCTTGTTCGTGTTTACCGGGTCGGCCGCCGCGGCCGTGTCGACTCCGGGCAACCAAGCCGCCCGGATCACCGCGCTCGGCCATCTCGTACCCCGGGCCGCCGGGTACACCCTTGAGATGGACCACACCCCGGAGCAGGCCGCCGCCGGACTGGCCGGGTCGTGGGAGGGCGACCTGGTCAAGGACAGCGTCGGTCAGCTCATGAGTTTCCCGGCCGAGACCGACCCAAAGATCAATGATCAGAAGGTGTTGGTCCTGGCGGTTGGGATCTGTCGAGCGCTGAACTCCGGCATGACCAAGGAGGACCTCAACGCCGAGCTAGTTCGGCAGGCTGCAGGTGGGCTGTCCGCGGACCAGACCGGCCAGGTGATCGGCAAGTCGGTCGCGGCGCTGTGCCCGGAACTAATGGGAAAGGCTCGGCTGTCGTGAGCAGGGTCCTGCTGGTTACAGCCCTGGTCTTCGGGTTGTGGACCAGCGGCGTTGCCTACGCCATGGCCGCGGAACCCGTCACCGAGCCGGTAGGGGCCGCGGTTCGACCTCCGCAGCACACCGTGTACCGAAACCTGCCGAACTGGATGGAGGAGCCGGCGCGGGCACCGGTGCGCAGCATCGGCTACGTACACCCCAGCACCGCCACGCTGGACGCCACGAAGGACCCGGAGCAGGCCGCCACCGAGCTAGTGGGCAGCCGGGGTGCGAATGTCATGCTGGACGTGCTGGACGGCGGGACCCGCAGCGGGGCGCCAGCGAGTCCGGCCAAGATGACGTTGCGCTCCAGCGACAAGCTCATGGTCCAGATGGGGGTGTTGGTGTGCCGTAGTTATCAGGCCGGTCTAACAACCACCGAGCTGATCGAAACAATGCACAATAGCGGGAACTTCACCTGGACCGAAGCCGGTTCGATTGCTGGAGCGGCGCACGGTGGATTATGTCCGGAGCTGCCCATGCCTCAGTGAACGACTCCACCCGTCCACGATCAGACCCCCCGGTTCCTCGGCCGGGGGGTCACCTATGCGTGTCAAGCGAGTTGACAAGATAACCGTGATATGCGAGTGTCTAAGCATGGCTCTGATCACCCAAGCGCACACCCGCCAGCTCGTCTGGCACGCGCTGCCGTGCTTCCTCTGCGCGATCATCTGCGCGGTACTCACGGTGGCCGCCACGGCGGCGTACGTCCGCTTCGACAACGAGCTGTTTGTCCTCGGCGGACTGTTCACGCTGCTGATCACCGGGCTGTGGCTGGGTATCGCGTGGACGGGGTATGGCTGGGAGGACGGCTCGTGATCCGCTACATGACTCAGGTTGTGCACGTGGACAGCGACCCGGCGAACGCACCGACCATCGGGATCGTGGTGCAGCCGAGCAGCGTGGAACGCGCCGAAGGTCGACGCCGGTATGGCACCGACCTGGACGAGTACTCGATGGCGCTGGTGGAGTGGTCACCGAACTACCGGCGCTGGGAATACCCAGCGCACCTGTACGCGGTGCGCGCGCTGGTGCGCCCCTGAGGTTTCGACGGGGAGCCGGTCCAACCCGACACCCGGCTCCCCGTCGGATTGATCGCAAGGAGGTAACCGCGGTGGAGGTGTACTCGTTCGACGTCACGGTCTCCAGTCACGATCTGCTGAAGCGAGGCGTCGTGGAGGCCCGGCTACTGTTCTCGCCCCACCACCATCACCGAGTCGTGGTCGCCGCTGACGACGTGGTTGACGCGAGTCTCGCGGCGGCGCAGATGGCCGCGTGTATCCCGGGCGTCGTTGTCACCGGGACGTACCTGCGGGTCTGAGACGCGAAGCGGCGCCGGCCGCGTAGCCTGCGACCGGCGCCTGATTCGGCTGCGAATCGATTCCACAGATCGGTGCAGCCACCGATAGACGCGAAGAACGTCACCGCAGGTAGCGACAAGTCAGCTTGTAGGTTAGCGCGCCTTGCCGTTAGGCCACGGGGGTATGAGTTGGCACCCCCGCCGAGGATTGAACTCGGATCTCGCTAATCGGGGCCTGTTGCGGGTAACAGCGACGAATGCGTTGCTGATAATCTTGGAGCGAGCGTCGATGAACTTGGTTGCGTGTCCGTTGCCTCTGCCAATTGGGCTACAAGGAGCACGAGGTGCCCCCGGGCGGGATTCGAACCTGCACTGGACGGACGT